>Ga0208916_10000240_pt1 | contig 27923 bp, 39 predicted proteins | sample DEB19_08_DNA_5_FD_184523 | JGI IMG/M metagenome (GOLD analysis project Ga0208916, IMG submission 184523) | Aqueous microbial communities from the Delaware River and Bay under freshwater to marine salinity gradient to study organic matter... | ecosystem: Environmental > Aquatic > Marine >... | reverse complement strand
GGCGGGAAACAGTACTAGCTGATTTACCCAAGAGAGAAGAAGATGTATTTAGACGGGATATTTGAAATGTTTGAATTTATAAAGAAGATTTTTAAGAAAAAGCAGACTGCAAAGTCAATGAAGGACAGTCCCGAGCCTTGGGTCAACGTAGTACAAGCACACCTTGCTCCAGATAATCCCAAACAAGGATACTTTGAACTTGAATGGAATCCTGCGTTTGTTCAATTCTTACGTAGTGGTGGATACCAGGGTGCAACAGCCGAAGAGATAGTTGATGAGTGGTTTACTGATATGTGCCGTAATGTAAGCATGGACAGTGATGCCGCGACATCATTTGTAGCAGATGCTGGCCGCATGCAAACAAACAATCGTACTCGCAATCAATGAAAGTGTGTTCAGTCAATGTAGATAGTAGACTAGATCTGCACAACATGAATCAATTAGCTTACAAGAAGTTGGAAGCTGTGCTACATCGACACTGTATGCAGTTGTCAACCCCGGACGATGAACTATGCAATGTATTTCAAGAACTAAGCAAAAGTACCATCAACAAAACTCCATGTGACTCTATTACGGTAAAGCCTGGGGGCGTAATAGGTGACAGACATTTTAGACCAAATTGGATTGAATGCAGTGATGGTATTTTTTACAATGTGTATAAGTACGGCCAGATCAGTATATTGACTACAGAACGATATTGTGAACTAAATCAATTATATAAAACAAATGTGCAAGCTGGTGAGTTTGGAGAAAATATCCTAATAGAAGGGCTACTAGATATTGAAATGTTACCACCTGAAACAATCTTGCAATTTGGTAAGACTGCACAAATTAAAATAACTCATCTAAGATCATGCTGCTTTAAATTTGAAAATGTAATATTCCCGACAGTTGGTGCTTACTTCAATTGGAAGAAATCATTGGCCAGGCTTGGAATCAATAAGATTGGTGTACTTGGACAAGTTATTGCTGAGGGAGTGATTCGACCAAATGATTCCATTACAATTGTGCATGCTCCTACTAGCAATGCCAGATTGAGATATATCCAACGTCCACATGGTGTTGTTAGTAGAACCCCGTTTGATCCACCAACTAATAGTTGACAATTCCACTTTAAACTGCTACAATAACACATGACCTATTTAATCGTTGATGCCGCAAACTTATTCTTCCGTGCCCGTCATGTGATCCGTTCTGGTGATCCTGAAGAGCGTGTTGCAATGAGCTACCATATTATCCTTGCTTCGGTCTTGCGTCAATGGCGCGAACGACAGGGCAAGCATGTTGTATTCTGCTTCGAAGGCCGTAGCTGGCGTAAGGATGCATATCTGCCTTACAAGGCTAATCGAGCAGAAGGCAGAGCCAAGCATACCCCCAAAGAAGCAGAAGAAGAAAAACTATTCTGGGAAAGTTTTGATCAGTTCTATGAATACATCAGCACCAAGACCAATGTGACTGTGCTTAAAAACTCTGTGTGCGAAGCTGACGATTTTATTGCACGTTGGATTCAGTTGCATAAAGATGAGGAGCATATCATTGTGTCAAGCGATACAGACTTTGAACAACTGATTGCACCCAACGTTCGATTGTTCAATGGCATCACTGGTGTGCTTACCACACACGAAGGTTACTTTGACGAAAAGGGTAAGCCAGTAAAAGATAAGAAGACAAAAGAAGTAAAGCCAGCACCCGAGCCAGAATGGTTGCTGTTTGAAAAGTGCATGCGCGGTGATACTAGTGATAATGTGTTCAGTGCATTTCCTGGTGTACGCACTGTTGGCACCAAAAACAAAGTTGGCTTAAAAGAAGCATTCGCTGATCGCAACAACAAAGGATTCATGTGGAACAATCTCATGCTTCAGCGTTGGACTGACCACGAGGGTGTTGAACACTTGGTACGTGATGACTACGAACGCAACTGTGCCATCATTGATCTAACTGCACAGCCTGACCACATAAAAGCCGAGCTGGATACAACTATTGCTGAAGCTGTACAGAAACCTAAAAATCCTTCTGTAGGACCTCATTTTATGAAGTTCTGTGGTAAGTACAATTTACAAAAGTCCAGTGATAATGCTCAACAACATACTGAATGGCTGGCGTCCAGCTATAACTAAACTAGGGATCATATCCTTAATAGTACTTGTCACATTTTACACATGGCCAGTGAAAGCTGAAGTTTTTAAACTTGAGTCTAACTGGACATGTGGCAAGACAGTAGATTTAGTAGCAGAGCTTAGATCTGCAGGTGAGGACGTTGTTATAACTGGCGCAATTGATGGAGTTGTAATGCTTACATTTTGGGTCAACCCTACCACACGTACCTTTACTGCTGTTGGCACTCCTGTTGCAAACCCAGACACCAGTTGTATTATCATCCATGGTACCAAAGCAACTGCAATGCCGCCAAAAAATATGATTTAATTGGCTCATTATATACATACTTTTGATAAATAAAAGTATGAGCCGACCCAAACCCAACATCCTATTAACCCACACAGATCCAAGAACTTATAAAAGTGAAGAAGTTCTTGCTGCCGATGCAATCTATGCTGTGTTCTATAAAGACAAGCCTATTAATCTTCGCACCTTGAATAGCCTAATCAGCTATCCGGGACCAAAATATAAAAAAGTAAGTTTCTCTAATCCAGGGCATGCATTTAACCTGGCTGATAAGATGAACAAGTTATTCAAAGTCACAGACTTTAGTGTTGTAGAGTTAAAGCAGGGACGCAAAATCAATGAGCAAGGAACTAGCTACAAAGATAACTGAGTACTTGACTCAGTATCCGCTGCCGGCTATCTGGGAAAACACCAAGATAACTCCGTATTCAATTTTCAAAAACTATCAACCTGGTAAGCACAAGGGGTTACGGCTTACAAGCTTCGGCTGGGAGTTGATGAAGTTGCATTTTCGATATTGGTCATATCAATGCCCGCCAGGATGGAGTCCCAAGCCCGGGCACCTAATAGGATTAGAAAAACATTTAGATTGGCCGTACTATCACGGTGCCGGATACTTTCGTATATTTGGTGAGCAAGATGCAATGGAAATCCGTTTAGTGAACGATGATATATTACTATGGCTTGATGGACTCAGCCGCAAAGTGCAAGGCAAAGGTTAACGCCGGTAACTTCCAAACTCTGCATAAATATTTCTATGCAGCATTGGCAACCGTATGTTCAAGCAGGATGGGAATTAGTATCTGAAGCGCAGGGTATTAGCAAAACATATTTGCAGCCTGACGTTGAAGCATTCCTTGTTCATACTATAGCACGGACGTTTGAACGCACTGATATATGGGACGAGCCAATTGCCATCAAACTGCTGACTGCACAAAGCAAACCCGGCTTAACTAAACGCATTGACCTACGCTCAGTAGGCGAGGAATGTTTATTAATTGATGCTTGGCAACTCAAACAAGCTAAATGGCCCAATGCCAAATACTTTGCAGACATGGGAGAAATTGCATTTGGTATGGCAAGTATAGCAACCAAACCAGTTGATTTACTGCTGGAATTGGCCAGTATAAACTTTGGTCGTATGAGTCAAGTACTAAGACACGCAAGAGACCTAGCAAACCGCTAATAGTTGCAAAAATACAACACTTTTTGACTCAGAAAGAGCCAAAAACAGGTTGACTTCTGGGCCAGATCGCCATATAATAGTAACACTATGAAACGGACTACAATCACTTTGAAGCTAGAGCGTACCAAGCGTAGAGCTATTGAGCTGTACCATGCTGACAGCCCTTTTCGGGCCAAAGTTGTGGAAAGCAAAAAAGTCTACAAAAGACGCGAAAAGACTCAAAAACAGGTTGACAAGGATCTGGATCAATAGTATAATAACACTATTGCGGAACAGTTCTGCAATATGTTTTTAACACACACAGGAGTTTTTATGAAAATGTCAGAATCTACACTGAGCGCCGCTATTGAATCCATTACTGCCGAGAAAGTTTTTACTTTTGTAGGCTATGCTGTTGATCCAAAAGGTCGCGCCGCAGTTCGCTACACCAATGACAAGCGCCGTACAGGCACCTTGCTTCGTGGTAAGTTCACTGATGTCAAATTTGTGGCATTGCCCCGTCCAATGAGCAAAGAAGAAATTCTTGCTAGCGAGTTCATCGCACAAGTTATGCCAGCACAGGAACAGGCTGTAGCATAAAAACAACAAGGCATTTAGTTGTTGACAAGTGCAACTAAATGCCTTATAATACATATATGTTTAACAAACCCTAAGTAGGAGCCACCAAAATGGGAAATCAAGTAGAAACCCGCACCGTTAAAATTAGCGAATGCAAACCTATCCTGCGCCGTGCAGTTGCCAAGCGCCGTCCTGTCTTTGTCTGGGGTCCTCCCGGAGTTGGCAAGAGTGATATGGTTAACCAAGTTGCCGCAGAGTGGCCCAATTCTGCAGTCGTAGACTTGCGTATGGCCCTGATGGATCCTACTGATATTAAGGGTGTTCCTTATTACAGTGCAGGCGACAATACTATGAAGTGGGCTACTCCCAGCGAGTTGCCTACAGAAGAATTTGCAAGTCAGCATGATGTAGTGTTCTTGTTCTTAGACGAACTTAACAGTGCTCCTCCTGCTGTACAGGCAGCGGCTTATCAGCTTATCCTGAACCGCAAGGTTGGACAGTACACATTGCCAAAAAATGTGGTTATGATTGCTGCCGGTAACCGTATGGGCGATAAGGGTGTTACGTATCGTATGCCTAGCCCATTGGCTAACCGCTTCATGCACTTGGAGATCCGTGTGGACTTTGAGGACTGGGAACAGTGGGCTATTATGAACGAGATCCATCCACACGTGGTTGGCTTCTTGAAGCAGTTCAAAGGCGACCTGTACAACTTTGATCCTACGCAACATGACCGTGCATTCAGTACTCCACGTACCTGGAGCTTCGTAAGCGACATGATTGATGACGACATGCCAGACAGTGCTAACACAGATATGGTGTCGGGCTTGGTTGGTGAAGGTATGGCAATTAAGTTTATGGCGCATCGTCGACACGCCGCAGACTTGCCTGACCCAAGCGATGTGCTAAGTGGCAAAGTTACCACTTTCAAGAGCAAGGAAGTGAGTGCCGCTTATGCATTGGTTACCAGCTTGAGCTACGAACTTCGTACACGTTACGAAGCAGGCAAGCGAGCAGGTAAGTTGGACGACTTTAACAAGAACGCCGACAACTGGCTTGGTTTTATGATGGCGAACTTTGAACCAGAAATGGTTATCATGGGTGCCCATACAGTGTTGAAGTCTTACAAGGTAGTTTTTGATCGTAAGAAAATGACTAACTTCCCTGAGTTCTTCAAACGTTATGCCAACTTGCTCACAGACGAGTAAAAGAATGCGTTCCGGGTCTATTGCAGAAATGCTTTATGGCCCGGAATACAAAGAGATCTGGACAGACCAACCTCCTACCCCTTCTGACGTTAGCGAGTGGCTCCGTGAACAAAGAAAAGGTTGGTCTGTTCGGATTCTTAATCGAGCCACAACAATTAATGAAGTTACCAAATGGGCTCGTGAACAAGGGCTAAAGCGACTAGACTGGGACTTTATTCCCAAGCAAAAAATTTGGTTTAGAGAGCCCGAGGTTGCAATGATTTGGGACCTAAGTTGTAGCAAAAAAACAACAGAAAATCCGGTTGACGAAGTGCCAAAACTGTAGTATAATAAACACTTAAACAGCAAAAAGGATCTAAAATGAGTGTAATGAGCAACCTGAGTTTGGAAATTGAAACCATGCTTGAGCAAGATTTTAGCCCTGCAACCATTGCACTTATACTAGAAATTCCAGTGTCCTGGGTGTACGAAGTCGTTGACAGCACCAATGAATTTGCAGTATAATAGATACATACAGTAACAAGTTTAGGATCCACAATGTCTAAGATGCCCGCAAAAGATCGTTTAATTAAGAGCCGTGTTGCCATGTTGCTCAAGTATCCCTTTTGGGGTCCTTTGGCGGCACGCCTAAAGTTGGAAGAAGTTGAATGGTGCAAGACTATTGCAACAGACGGTCGCAAGTTCTACTACAATAAAGACTTCGTTCAAAAGCTATCAGATGGTGAGCTAATCTTTGGCTTTGCACATGAACTTGGACACATCATCTTTGAACACATGACACGCCGCGGTAGCCGTAGTCCGCAGGTATGGAACATGGCTGGTGACTTTGTTATCAACAACATGCTGATCCGCGAAAGTGTAGGCACACGAATCACCGCAGTTGAAATTTTAGCTGACCGCAAGTACGAAGGCAAAACTGCTGACGAAGTGTATGATGACTTGATGGCCAATGCCACTATTATTAAAATGCCCTTTGACGAGCACTTGGACATGGATGGTGAAGGCGACGGGTCCGGTGAAGGCGAAGGCAAAGATGGTGACAAGGACGGCAAAGGACGTCCTAAGTTTAAGAAGTTAAGCGAAGAAGAAAAGAAAGCCTTGCGTGATGAGTGGCGTGAAGCTACAATACAGGCAGCAAAAAATGCAGGTGCAGGTAATACTCCACTTGACATTGAGCGCATGGTCAAAGACATCACTGCTCCTGTAATGGACTTGAAAGACCTGTTGCGTATTCAGTTTAGCGGCAGTGTCAAGAGTGATTATACTTGGATGCGTCCTAACCGTAAAGCCTGGCACACTGGTGCTATTATGCCCGGACAATTGCCAGGTGAAGAACTTGACATTGTGGTTGCACTTGACGCATCTGGATCAATTGATGATCGTATGCTGTCAGACTTTTTGGGCATGGTACAGGGTAGCTTAGACCAGTTCACTTCGTACAAGGTGCGTGTAGTTACCTTTGATACAGATGTCTACAATGAAGACACGTTTACAGGTGATGATGGTCGTAGCATGGGCGAGTACAACATCCAAGGCGGCGGTGGAACCAGCTTTGAATGTGTATGGCATTGGATGAAAGAGAATGACATCCAACCGCATCAGTTGGTATTCTTTACAGACGGATATCCGTTTGGTAGCTGGGGCGATCCAGACTATTGCGACACGCTGTTTGTTGTGCATGGTAGCAATACTATCACAGCACCGTTTGGTATCACTGCCAACTACGTGCCGCCTAAACACTAATTTTGCTGGGCTCCTTTTAACGCACCTTTCGGGTGCGTTTTTTTTGGCTGTGTTAAATACGTGTATGATAGAACTAGACTACGCCGAAGTTAATTGGGAACTAAATGCATATTGCAAATTTCAATGTGCCTATTGTGACTCTGGGTATCGTAGTGGTACAGTAGATCGACCTGTGGATCAGTATCTATCAGTAATTGAAAAGTTGCAAAGCACTAGGTACCAACATCACTCTAAAATACTTTGGAAGCTCAGTGGTGGCGAACCATTGCATTTTCCCCATCTCAGTACTATTTTAAAAAAGATCAAAGAGCAGGACAGCATCATACGATTAGATACCAGTGGTGATGATACATGGTTTTCTTATTATGCTGTAGCAAACTTAATTGATCAGGTCAAGCTAACATATCACTCTTGGCAAAACGATGATGTGTTTGGCTTTATATTAGAGCAGTGCGAAGAAAAGAATACTGCTGTTAGCATTGTGATTCCATTAGAACCCGGCGGTATTTTTGAAGCCAGGGAACGAGTCAAGTACTTTAGAGACCGGGGTTACAACTGCAATGAAAAACTATTGCATGATCGTGGCGGCAATTTATATCGTGGATACAATCAAGTTGATTTGAATAGAATAAATGGGTTACCAGACGATCATGAGTTTAAAATAGTACCGCCAGCGTATTACGATTTGTCCATTGTCAACGATACCAGTCCAGTGTATACCGGAGCACCCTGCTATGCTGGGGTTGACTGGTTGCATATAAACCCCAAAGGCTTTGTGTCTTATAGTCAATGTGGCGGCAGGAACGAGCACTACAATGTGTTTGATTCACAATGGACACCACCTGCCCAGCACTTTCCTTGCACAGTTAATCAGTGCAGAAGTGAACAAGATCGCAAAAAAATAAGAATCATACCTGGTTAACCACATTGCCAAGTAGTTTTGGCTATACCCTAAGGTAATGTGTGCTATAAGTATTTGCGGAAGACTTCCATCTTTTTAACTTAGGAGATATTTTATGGAAAATGTTCAAGCAGAACAACAAGAGCAAGTACAACAACCAATTGGCTTAACACTACAAGATATGAAGATTCTTGCTGGTGCAATTGAGTTAGCATCACAGCGCGGCGGTTACCGTGCAGGCGAAATGGAAATCATTGGCGCAACTTACAACAAGTTGGCAAGTTTCCTCAAAGCAAACGAGCCAGCACCAGCAGAAGAAGCCAGTGCAGAAGTTACCGCAGACGCGGCAGCTGAGTAAATTTAAGGAGATACCACATGGCACAATTCATTAAACATGTTGGAGTCAACGGTCAAGGGAAGAAATGCGTTGTGGTATTTCGTGAACTTCCAGGCGACAGTGATTCAGCATTAATTATTCCCACAGAGTCATTACCACAATTATATCACGATGATCTTATTAGAGTAATTGAACATCCCAATTGCCAAGACTTAATGGACACTAGCGACTATTTGTTTCGCCAAGTTTTCAATGATGGCACTAACATGCTCAACACATTACATCAACGTGGTTGGATGGTCAAGGTTCCAACAAAGAGCGTGGCAATGACACCCAAGCCAGGTGTTGTTATTAACTTGGTTGATCTAAATCGTGAGCTAAAACAAATTACCAATGCACAAAGTGCAGCTGGTACACGGTCAAGTGACATTGCAACTACTGCACCTGCTAATAACCCGCCTGGTGTTATTACTGACGATGTGCTGGCCAGCAAGTATCGTGTCCAAGCAAATCAGTTTGAATTAGAAGCAAGACGTCTACGTGAGGAGGCAGCAAAGCTGGACCCAAAAGGCGCGGTCGCGGTCGCCCCCGTAAATCCGATTCAGTCAACAACAGCGACATCAGAAATCAAGAGGGGCCGAGGACGCCCAGCAAAAGTGCAAGCAGTTTAAAACCAAAATTGTTTGATCGTTTAAAATCATTTTGGAGTAGTTAATGAGCATCCGCAAAAAAGATCGTAGCTTTGAAGAAATGCTAAGAGAGATACACGTAGAAGAAGTTCCAGTTGAGTACATTGACTGGATTAAAGTTTATCTCGACGATGGAACCGAAGTAGTCTTTAAGAAGGAAGATCTATCTGATATTAAAAGCAGTAACGAGCTTTTGACAAGCAAGCGCCTGGCACAATATTTAGATAGGATTGTAGACTTTGAAGTTATGATGGACAGCGATCTTATTAAGACTCGTGTCACGCGAGTAGTTGGTACATTATTGGCTGCACACTTTAAACAATGATAGATTTACTAATGCTCAATCCCGGAGCACGAGCAGGTCCGCTTGCTCGTGCATTGGACGCAAATAATGTTAGTTACCAAATTGTAACAACAGCCGACCAAATATTTGAATATCCTCCGGAATTAAGCATACTTGATTTGAATACTAGTTCGTGGGACTGTTCTAAAATATACAAGTCAGCATTGGCTTGGACCAATAGTGGGCAACGATGGTTAGATGGCCTTGACAACCAAATAGTATTGCATAACACGCCCGTGGCTGATAGGGCAGAACATTACTTGTCAAACAAGTTTGAAGTTGAACTTGGTAGAATGTTTAATATACTTTCTTACAAGGGGCAACACGTGATCATTGATGCGTTTGTTTATAAAGATGCTAAATGGCATTTAATAAAAGATCAAACGCTACCATTTTTTATAAATGGCGTAGAACGTGCATTTACATTCCTAGACAGTGTTAACATACTAAATGGGCCATGTCAGGTGTTTATTGAACCCACTGGCAAATTATCAATTCGGATGGTTCCAAAAGACATTAGCCTTATTAAGATTTCAACAAGACGTTTCTTCGACATTTGGCCACTTGTTCTTTCACTAGAAGACACAAAGCCTGCGTCGGCTAAGCTGGCATTTTATAGCTGGATCGTTAGAACAGGCCCGGCTAAACAATTTCAATTTGAAATTGGCACGTGAGTTTTAAATAAAATATCCCAAATTGGGAAGAACAGTCCGTAGTTATAATTGGTAGTTCGATGATGAATCAAATGCCACTTTCCACTTGTCAGTAACGGATATGCATTGAACTTTGGGTTATGTTCAATTGTTTCTTGGACCAATGCAGCCCATAGATAGTAAAATACACTGATCCACCAGTAGCCAGTCACCCAGCTAAACACCAGTGTTGGAACAACTTCAGTAAGCCATAAATCTAATGTGCTGGTCCATGTATCATTAAACAAAAACAAATTATTCCAGTGCCATTTGGTTTGTTCATTTGTATTGATATACTTGTGATGATCAGCATGCGCCTTGAATGCCAGTGGGAAGAATTTTAAACCCACGGCGTGAATAACACGATGTATAATATAAAGGTACAGTGTCCAGCTTAAAAATGCAATAATATGTTCCATACTAGTACTTATGAAGTGTTCTGGGATAAAATTGCCAATAAATATTGGTATGGAATACTTTAAAGAAATCAATCTACCAAGTTGGCCGGCTATACAGAAATTCTGTTCGAGTAAATGGAATGGCAAATTTACCACTGCAAAGGTTTTTAGTGGAGAAGATTTAGCATACATCAGCAACTTAGTCGAGCAGGACATTGCAGATACGCTGGGGTTTGATGTTAAAGTTAAAACAGCCATAATGTTTATCAATGATGCTAATTTTGTCCAAGACTTGCATGTAGACGGTTTTAATGTTCAACGAACCAATGCAAGTAACACAGCACTCAATCTTCCTATCCTAAATTGCGAGACTGGCCCAATGTACTGGTATGACGGTGATTTCTTTCTAACTAAAAGTCCATTTAAGACTATCAAATACCTCAAAATCAATTGGCGCCAGGAACCTCTACTGGTTGCAACTAAAATAATTGACAGGCCTACTGTTGTCAAGATTGATATCCCGCATCACATTGAAAACAAAAGTAACAGTCCACGGCTAATGCTGAGTATTCGGTTTATCAATGATATTCCATTGGAAAACATACCATAAATTATTCAACTACATACTGTAACATTGGGAGTATTTGATATGCATTGGTTAGCATTAGCATGCACAGCAGAGAATGAAGTATTAGCATGGGCCACAGACATGCCCGTTTTGGAAGCTGCCTGCCTGGGTGAATTTCAAGCAATTTGCAGAATCTATGGAGTGTCAGATTTGCATGCCAGTCAACTGCAAAAAAATAATCTAGACTTTAAATTAAAGTTTGATGGTCCGCGCAACACTGAATTTTTAGCTCATCGTAAAAGCATGGAAGCTACTATTCTCAGTCATCAGTTACAGGCTCGAGTCAATTTGGTAATAGAATTACAACAGCGCCTGGCACATGGCTTTAAACGTTTTGAACACCGATTTGAATGGCAGCACGAAGCTTATGAAGAAAAGTATCGTCAGGCAAATAATGTAATAGCAGGCTCAAATTTTGATGTTGGCATGGTTGAAGACTATGCGGCTGAATTAGGTTTAACCATCGACGTGGCTGCTGGACTAATTGCTAACAAATACAACAACAGAAAATTCCTAATTCGTAAACTGGAACGCTTACGTATTAGATTTCAAAACATGATTCGTACAGCAACGAACAAAGAAGAATTTGCAGTTGTACGAGCACGAATGGACGAAGACTCGTTCTTATCAATGATGATGTAACATGAAAAAATTACTATACTATATTCCCCATAGACTTTACCGTAGTCCGTTAGCAGTTGATATCAATCCTGTTACAAAAACATTCATTGAAATGTTTAATCCTTGGATCAGTCTAAGTGATCGTACTGGTACATTAGATATACCCGGTGTAGACATTTATAACAATAGTCCTATTCCAGACTGCCCTGCTGTTGTTCCTTCCTTTAGCGGAGTAAGCTATAACAGGATTGATGATTGTATTGCAAAACTAAAGGAGCCCGGTAAAGAACGTTTAGTTATTTTCTACAGTGGCGGCATTGACAGTACAATGATTGTTGCATTACTGATTAGTCATCCTGATTGGGCAGAGTTGCAAAAAGTAACTTGGCTTGCTATTAACGAAGATAGTCAATTAGAAAATCCCGAGTTCTTCAATGAGATTGTGTTACCAAACTTTGGCACACAACTATTGGCCAGCAACCAGTTTTATGACATTGTAAGTGACACAAAGAATGTATGTGTCACTGGCGAGTGTGCTGATAACTTATTTGGTAGTTTAACTTTAAAAAGCTACATGGATAATACAAATAACTTTAATGCTATTCATGGAGACTGGGAAACGGAAACACTTCCTTGGTTACTGGATAAGAAAGAAGCGTATAGAGACGAACGTGAACAAATGCTACGAGATTTGGTCGCTGCTAGCCCAGTGCCTATTAATACCAATCACGATTTCTTGTGGTGGTTAAACTACGCAATGAAATGGCAAGCTGTTAAGTATCGCATGGCAATGCATGCTCCTACTGCTACTCAAGCAGAGTACATGGCCGCCAATGTTGTAAACTTCTTTGATAGTGAACAATATCAGCAATGGGCACTGTACACAAATGAAGCCAAGGTAGGTGGTAAATGGAACACTTACAAGTTGCCAGCCAAGCAATTGATTAATGAGATTTGGCCGAATGAAAAATACTTCAAGTATAAAACAAAATGGCCCAGCTTGCCGACCATTACACGTTATAATAATGCTTGGGGATTTTTGTGGCAGAACGAAGACGAATCGTTCACTGCCACAAAAGAGTTAGGCGACTAAATTATTAGCCATTGGGTAAATGGCTGCAATAGCACGGGCACAAGCAAGAGCAACTAATTGATGCTCTTTCTGTGTGCCATTTGCACTACGCAATTCAATGAAGTGTACCCAACTACGCAATGTTCCGTTCATATACAAACGGCTTACTGTATTACCTTCTGGCAAAATTGAACGTGCTTGTTCTTTTGCAATACCGTTACTAATAGCCCAGTCGTATGTATCTTTTACTTGGCGAATTAAATCCTGTTGTTTTTCAACCCACAAGTTGTTTAATTCACGCTGATCAGCATCGGTTAAGTCTAAGTCTACACTGTTTTGACGGTTTTTTGTATCCTGTAGGCGTGCGTCTCTAATAACAAAGCCTAAGTCCTCCGTAGGGTTTGCATAACGTTGGCTAAACTCCTGAAATGCAAAACTGCGATGCCGCAGGATCTGTCGTGCAATATCGCGAGTAGTTGTAATCTCTACACACGCAGATGCCATTTCAAGTGGGCTCCAATGTGCATGCTTGACAAGATAGTTGATCAGTTTTTCTGACGTTTCCGTGTTGTACTGATTGGTAGGATTGCTGACTCGCGCACAAAAAGCAACAAGCTCTTGTGCATCAACAATGCCTTCGTTTTTAAATTCTTCTGTTGGTTGTGAATATGATACGAGACGTACTGTCATTTAGGTTCCTGTGAGTTGAAGTTAAGTATAGCATCTTTTCTTCTCGCCCACAAGCGTTTTGTTTCCGAAAGCGGAGCAAACGGAATCATTAAAATCAAACATGGATCGAACTCATGCCAACGTCCACTTACACTAGTACCAAAGTCAAAGCTACTTGCTTCCTTGTGGTGATTGTTGTGCCAACCCGAACCCCAATGGAAGTAGCCCAAGGCCCACACGTTAGTGCTCACATCTTTATTATCAAAGTTCTGATATCCAGCTGATGGTACGTGCCCAAACGTGTTAACAAGTCCATCAGCATGTAAACTCATTAAAGAGCCAACAACAAAGAACCAAACTGTCGCTTGCCATCCAAAAATAAATGCACTGATTAACAATGTTGCATAGATAATCTTGTTATAATTTTCATGAATAAATGTCACACGTCTATCACGAAGCAAATCGACAGCATAACGGAAACTTACTGAGTTCTGATCAATACCAAACTGCCATCCCATGTAACTATGAAACCAACCATTGCCAACTGGAGTATGAATATCTTTACCAGGAATGTCGCTTACTTTATGATGATGTCCACGATGCAATGCGGCCCACCATAGGGGACTACCTTCACCTACCATGGCGCTGGCCCATAATAGGAATGGTTCTGCCCACTTATGTGGCGTCCATGCTTTGTGACTCAACCAGCGATGCAATGTTAAATTATTGCCAACACCATCTAATAATGCCCAACCGCATACTGCAAGTAGCAAGTATATCCATGACCACCCTGTTGCAACAGTATATGCAATGGTGGCAATTGCTGCCACATGATAAGGTAACCAAATTGCTAAAATGTAAGGAATCTGATGCGTCTTACGATACAACTCTAGTTGTTTGTTTAACCAATTTTTCATGTATTGTCTTTATTAAATGGGATTGCCGTACCTCCTTGGCTCGGCGGTAGTGTGTTTTCTCTACGTAGTATATATCTTCGTAGGTTCATATCGTGCGGGTGTAGCGCATGTCCCATTAATTCATGTATAAAGCTATAGTGACTTCTAGTATTGGCTGCAATGGTGCATTCAACAAAGCTGTAATAGTTTTCCCGTACAGGCAACATGATCTTACTGTATGCGGCTTCGCGATGTGTAGGATAGCTTACATAAAACTCGTTCATGCCAGCAGCTTCGTGTTCCTTGCAGAGTTTTGATATAATAGATCTAAATATTGGAATAAACTTTATGCCCAGACTGGGACTCAGTAACCAGCTCAGACTCCAACTGGGCATATGACCCCATCGCTTGACCCCGATGGCAGCTTGGTAAACGCCATTCTCATCAACCAGTGCATAGCATTGTCTGATGTTGTAGTTGTTGAATGTGCTGGGTAGCATAAATGCTGAAAAGAACTTTCTTCTCTTTTCTTCATCATCAATATCATTTGATATTTTAAAATCTGGGTACTTGTCGGGATCTGTATTTGCATAGATATGCTCTGCAAACTCTACCAGTCCAGGCAAATGTTCAAGTGTCATTGGCATTAGGCTATATTGCATACTGTTTCTACTCCGTTAATTAAATTTTGTTTCAGTTGATTGACAGGCATTACATAGCTACGCTCATCAAAGTTTAAGTTTGACTTTTCATATACATTGTATCTTACGTAGTCCCATAAGTGCATGTAATTCTCAACCCCGTGCCATTTTGGACGTTTTCTAAAATTGTAACCCAGGTGCGAATAAATTTTCATCTTGCTACTGGTCCATCCTAACTTTCCCAGGATACGATCATTGATCAAATCATCCACTGTGGGCAGTTGTAAAAATGCCAAGATGGATTCGGGACTGTAGCTGTAGAAATTATTCATTGCTGGAATGCCTGTAGCATCAGCAAATCTGCGCCACACGCCGTCTTGATCTTCTTTTTTCAAGAAGCACCATCTATCATAGTGCTCACCAGTTTCCCAGTTTATACTTGGCAACTTTTCTAATTCAATTTCATCAATGGTGATCATTGGCGCATTATACTCAAGCGTCAACTTCATAAGAAGTTGTTGATAAAAACTATAGCTTTGGAAGCGAGCGCCAATTTCAAAGGCTTCCCCGCTCATTACAAACTCGTCTGGATCAATATCAAGTATTTCATATTTCAATCCCATATGTTCAAACATTCGCATTGCTGGACCAATATCGTGCATGTTTTTGCCATTGGGAAATCTAACAGTAACAATCCGCGGGACGATGCCTGCCGTTAGAAAACTTTGTAACGCCATTTCACTGTCCAAGCCGCCACTCATGAACAATGTTAAATCAGGATAGGCTTTGCTTATCATTCTAGCATTCCTAATTAGTTCAGCTTTTAAACTCATTGGCTTTCGAATACAACCACCAACACTCATTGATGTTGTTTCTAAATTGTCTTTACGCCAGATTTGTGTGCGGTCTTCGCCATACCAGTATTTCAAATGCGAACGTTCTGTGTTTATGATCATGCTAGTCTAAATTCTTTTTCAATATTATTCATGCCGTCAAGTACTGCGTCAATATCGGCCAGGGGTTTTACCACTGCCCACTGTGGTGTATTAAACACATTTAATTGTTGCTCAAACGGAACACAGTCATTCCACCATGCACTCCAGACTGGGCCAAGTGCTCCAGCTTGTCCGTGTACCCGTCGTTTAATTGTGGTAAAGATCCATTTGTTGTAATCGTTAAATGTCAGGATCATCCCTGCATGATTGCGGTCCTTGCACCATTGTAAATTTGATGCCAGCAAGTACTTTGTAATTTCATTGTTGATGCGATACTTTGGCAGTACCCAACAACGATTGCCACCGCTACCAAATGCAGTTGAAAGCGAACTTGTTTCAACTGCGCTAACTCCTACAATCCTACCATTGTCTAAAAGCAAATCAATTTGGCCAGTTTGTTCGGTCCATCTTAATTTATTGTTAGCAAGATATCCTAGTCCTGCTGGAAGATCATATCCCATATTAACCAAGGCCGGCAACGGGTCATTGGCTATTTCCAATAAGAAATCGTTGTATAGGGACTCTACACTACTAAAGTGTTCTGCGCAGATATGAATAACTTCTAATGTCATACCTGTATGTATGATCTAATTAGGGTCTGTGTTATCCAGGCAAGCAACAAAATGAATTCTTGGCTTTAAGCTGCCGTTCATTGCCGAGTGTTCTTTTGTGGTATCAATCCACCATATATGGCCGTCAGACGGAATATGGCGAAGGGCCGGAGGGTTAGTAAAAATAAATCTTGCTTGCGGATGTGTATCAATTGCAATATGTATTCTTGGCGTTCTATCAACATGTATACTATAGCAAGTACGTGGCTGTATAGTTAGCAGGCGGGCCCTGTACACTTTAAAAGGCAATGCGGCAAAAAACTCCTCCCACCAGGTGCCAACTAATTTAGGATGTAATTTGTCCCAAATTGACTCATCAATGTCTGGTTTTGATCCAGTGCTGATATCCCAGTCATCAGATCCATCTGTTTGTAGTGAGCGCTGAGTGTGATAAACTCCGTTTGGATAGTCATACATCAGCGTATAAGCTTCTGCTTTTAATCTAACAAGATCTACTTTAAAATTGGTGTGTCGTCTAAAACGGTTGTCATTCATGTGGTGCCAATGGCCATATATCTGGTGCACTTATAGAGATTCAGTTCTCCGGCCCAGATAATGTTATTTAACCCACATGACTCAATAAATTCCTCTAATGTTGTATGACAGTTGACATGATCAGGTACATCAAACATGTCGTTACCTTGTAATATCACAGTGGCTGTGGAGGGCAATGTTTTGACCCATTCTCCGTGATCTTCAAAGTGTTCAACAATAGTGTCAATCACAATAGGCTTGTTGTACTTTTCAATGTTTAGTTTACGAACATCTTTGCCACTGGTCCTAAACGTTGAATCTGTAATCGAGTTTAAACTGGCCGATGCAGCATGTACTGTTTCATCAATATCAATATTTGTTACTGTATCAAGAAACTTGCCTTTCATGTCTGCTAAGAATGGCAGCATGCCAACCCATCCGCCAACCACCAACACATTAGTATGCTCATTGAACATGTTGCTTTTGTGCTTGGGCAACACATCAAGCTCATTCATTTTATCAATGAGCCACAGCTTGCTTTTAATTTGATTTCTACTTAGTGCGTCTTTCCAATTCAAATCTGGATGTGTTGTCAATGAAAGTGCAAGTGCATTGATATGCTTACTACAACTTGGATAATAATTATTAGATAACAGCTGGCCCAATAATTCAATATCATTGTCCTTTACCGCAGAAAACAATGTAGTGTCTTTGCCAAACATCAGTTCTAATAGATCAAAAATCTTAATAAAGTCTTCTCTAGCTTCCTGGAAAACTCCATATGCTTTTGCTATTGCAAAATATGGGGACAAATTCTTGTGTGTATTTGCTTCTACCCAAGAGTGCATGACCCAAGCATTGCCTTCAACATATTCTGGGATACTATCATCGAGGTTAGGCATGGGTGAAATTTTTACTTCTGGTGCCTCTGGCCGATGAATACCACGAGTGTATATAAAATTCTGCAGAGCTGTTGTTCCACTTGTGTCAGCTGAATTATTAACTGAGTCAAGCAGTGGTTGCAAGTCAACAAAGTTTTCTCGTCCAACTTCCAGTATCAATCCTTCTAATTTAGATTGTTCTCCTGTTTCTAACCAACAGCGAAGGAAATGCAAGCTGTGTCTATAGCCAATTGCTTCGTCAACAAAGTATAGTAATGCTGATCTTAATTCGTTATTTTTATCCACGGAACCATCCATACATGCTTAAATTAGTTTGCCATTCTACATCTTCATATGTCAATGGCCTTGCTGGGTGCAATTGAATCTGTTTAATAAATGCACTTTGCTCATCGTCAAAATCAGGCAAGATGTAACCAATGCCTTCGCTGATGTTCTTGCCCAATGACTTGCTGGCTTTAGCTGGATCGGCTGCTGCATGCGAATTAAAAAAGTCATTGAACCAGGCATAGTCCCTGATATTTACAAAGTCAAAGTTGTCATACTGCAACAACTTAACTGCAAGACGAGCTCCATATACACTCCACATGCCATGCTTGACGTCTGCACCCACTGTCATCCAAGTTATTAATCGTTGATAGTTTGCGGCGTGCATTGTAGTTGACCATTCATCAAATGCTAGCACACGGCCTTGTTCCATTGATAGCTTTACGCCTTCGCGGAAGCCAACACGAAATGCTTGGTAAGCACTACCATTGGTATACACATTGGAAAAGCAGCCAGGCAACTCTTTATAGCGATTAAAATCCCAGCAAAAGTCTACAGCATCACGTTGTTCATCTGCAAGCTCGTGACTTTTCATATTAGCAAGATGTTCTGTGCTCCACATTTTTAATCCACCGTTGCCATACATCAAGCCATTTGTAACTTGGCGTCCGCCCCAAGTATAGCTAACTTGTCCATTCATGTTTTCAGGCAAACGTTTGGTAAAAAACTTAGGATCAACTTGATTGTCAGCGTCTACTGTGATAACATAGTCGCTGAGAGGGAATTGTGCGGCTGCTGCCTTGTGCGCTGCATCAAATCCCACCACTCCATGCACACGAGCAATACGTTTATGCGGGGTCACTTCCTGTAACAAGTTCCAATGTAGATCTGCGTTGGGCTCATCAAAACTTAGAAATACCACAGGAATATCTGCAATGGTATTTCTAGTATTTTGTTTTTTTGGTTTTACGTTAAACATTGACATTTTTAAATTCCTCTTTTAGCCAATCCCAATCATTGATTTTATCCAACATTGATAAATCATCGCTGTATTGTAAACCAAAATTTGATCCTGCTTGCGCTCCCAATATGCTATACTGTCCATTATGCGCTTGGCTTCCAACTACAGCCCAATGCAGTCGTTTGCGACTACATTCTTCAATCTCTTCCCAATATGAATAAACATCAATTTGTTTATCATAGGTGTCTGACGCTAACATAGTTTTAACTTTACGATACGTTGCGCGGCTTTCGTTGTCCCAGTCAGCATGAGAGTTGATATGAGCTGCTAATTTATCCAGCTCTGTATTTTTAAGTGCAGTGGCACGTCGAATCCTACTTTTAATCATTGATAGCGATGCCAGTTTGGCACATTCGCGAAACGCACCAATCCATGCACTTTCAGGTGTTGCATTGAATCTTGTTTCGCAGCTAACTTTTTCTTTACTGATTGTGGCACGGCCAATAGTAGTTGATAAGTCAATGTCCCAGGGTTTGTTTTCTAGAAACGGTCCGCGAGGGAACATCTTAATGCCACCATATCCGTATTCTAAGCCGTTTACAGGATTACAACTTGGCCAAACTAGTACACATTCTGTTTCGGGAATATTCCAATGCAATGTTTTAGCGTCAGGCTCCCAATGGAACTTGAACCCATCAAGCACCCATGCATCTGCATCTACTACATAAAAGTTTTTTGTTGTGCTTAACTGCGCACATGCCTTATGCACGTTGTAAATGCCTTTAACATTGTCAACACGTTTTGCATGTGGTGCAAAAGAAAGCAAGCGTTGCCAATTGGCTTCGCTTCCTTTTTCGCCCATTGAAATAAAAAATACGTCTAACATTATTCAGCAATAAACTGTTCCACATCGCTTTCTTTGATGTGTGGTGCCAAACGATGTGGGTTAAAGAAACTTGCTTTAAAGAACTTGCTGCCAACTTCATCTAATTCAGCAATGTCTAGATGTAGATCCTGTCGTAGTAATTTGCCTAACTTTACAGTTTCGGCCATGAGCTTTGTTCGACTCCATGAGTATTTTGAGGTAGGACACCGTTCTTCGTCACCGGCAAACATAGGAGCAACTGTTTCTGACCAGTATTGATTGTGCCATTCAAAGTCTGCTACTAACTTGTAGTCCCAGTCTTTACGCAAATTAGTTAGATAACAGCCCAGGCGTGCGCCGTACATGGCCCACAAGCCGTTCTGCACATCTTGACCAACACTCATCCAAACTAGTAGTCTACGATGATTTTTAAAGTGATTACGTGCCGCAATTTGTCTCCAGTCCATTGGCTTACCATCGTGTAGTGCCAATTTGACACCTTCGCGGAAGCCTGCACGATATGCCTGATACGGTGTTGCGTTGTTGTACACATCGCTATAAATGTTGTTTAACTGATGATAGTGAATGTCCCAGCAAAAGTCCACAGCACCTGCGCCACTATCAACTGCTTCATGTGTACGCATTTGCTCAACCACTTTGACTGGCCAAAGTTTTACGCCGCCATTGCCGTATACCAGTCCATTGATTACGTTTTTACCGCTCCAACTCAGTACGTCACTACGATCAAATTTAGTTAGATCCAGTTCCATTTCAAAGAAGTCTGCTCGTACTTTATTATCAGCATCAATGGTAATGAATCGTTCTGTTTCGGCTAGTTTGGCTGCGGCTTTATGGCAAGCATCACTACCATAAACACCATGACTGCGCTTGGCCCAAGGGCACTTTTCCAATAGATCTGCATAATTCTCATCAGCATTTGGCTCATCATAGCTGATGAATACTACATCAAATTCTGTAATAGGGGTTTTCAAGAAATTACTCCAATATCTAAGTTGTTTGCTTTATATAACAAACTTGGGACCACATGGTCAGGCCAATTTGAAATCAATTCAAACGGATGGTGTTGTCTAAGCATCAGTGCCGGTAATTCAGCCCAGGTTACAAAGTAGTCCGGGTCTGGCTGTGATAGTAATGCAACTGATAAGTTTCCGATTAACTGATCAATTGCACAGCCTTTTGAATAGTGGCTCTGTACCCACAGTGAGCCATTCTTAGAAAATACACTAAGATGTAGACCGGGCCCCGATCTACTAAGCACAGTGCATTCATCAATGATTTCAGAAAATTGAGAATGTTGGGCAGTCCGGGACAAGGTTAGGCCCGGTGCCACTGGTGGCATATTAATGCGTATCTCTTGTCCATGATACAATATTTTTTGTATAACATCATGGTCCATGAATGCCCACAACCTCTTTTCCCAAAATCCTCGCTCAATTATTTCAGCTAAATTAATTTCGTCATTGCCAAACAAGTTGTGTGGATCTTCAACGTCGCTGATAAAAAATGGAATGTTATCCCCAAGCACATTTCTGTCCATGCTTTGTTTAGTTTTAGTAGTCCATATACGACTTGCTTCAAATCTAATGTGACCAGTATCTAAGTAAAGAGTTGCACGTAGCGGAGAAGGGGAATAGCCATCTGTTTCCGCTGACGATAACCATCCATGATGTACTTGTTTTTTTCTGTATTCACTTGGACGTTTGATATCAACCAAGTCAAGTGCGCCCAGATTCTCATTGAGTGCAACTCTGTAATCATTTTGATTGATTTCCCCTGCTAATATTTTCTTTACACGAGCATAGTCAACTAAAAGGGTGCCAGCCACTTGAACACTGCCGGGTTCGATTGATTTAATCTTGCCCGAATACTCGTCATAATACACACACCAGAACTCGTGCCTCTTCTTGTCGCGGCGGCGAAGTTCAAATTTTAGCTCGCTCATGTTTTCCAGTATTCCAAAGGCTTTGTACTGCCAGCCAACCAGACTGGATGCAATTGACTATGATTTTCCAATTTGAAATTTCCGTTGGCTGGATAAAATGCAATCCAATCATGCCACATATGGCTGGCATACATCACAGGAGCAAGTTCTAAATCTCTAACACTTAGGTCAACAATTTTAAACCAGTCAGGAGTTTCCCACAATCCAGTCGCTGCCACTGCGGCCAACAAGTGTTCAATTCTCACCTGCTCGGGCTCAGGAGTATAGTTAGGCCAATATACAGTGCTGTCTAACTCGGGCAGTATTTCAAAGCTCTTTTTAGCCAAGGCAGGATCACCAATGACCATTAAGTACGGCCATGCAATATTATTATTCTTTTCAATAGCAGCCCTGGCATTTATTTTATGTGGTTCAATTGGCACGCCGCGGTGATCTATGCCTGCCCCGGGCATGAGATTTATTTGTTTAGCAACAGCAAGTTCTGCAATTGCAGTCGTCGATTGTCGAGTACAAGTTCCTGCCATGCAAATAATGTCACCTGGCGCAAGATCAAGTCCAGCTAAGAGTTTAATTTGACTGTATGGTTCTGCTTCAACATTGATAACATTTAGTTCAACAGAAGCATTAACCAACTTTGCATCTAATGATGTAATTTTAACATGCTCATCAAAACCTGGGGGCGCAATGATATGTATTGTCATGCCAATTCACTCATAATTCGTTCGTAGTTACGAAGTATACTTTTCTTATTCATCAAGTGAACATCTTCACCTTTGATTTCAACTACCATGTTTTTCCACTCTTCGGGCAAGTTGCTTAACATAACCCAATGGTTAGGTCCCTTGACTTCTACAATGTCATCTCGTTGATCTTGATAACGCATATAATTGGGAATCTCTCCAATGAAGCCGCCATCTTGCCAACCATTGCACATGTGCGCGGCTATGCTAGCTGAGTAGTCTGTACGATACAATGTTCCCGGAAATTTATATAAGAAGCGATAGTACTCCCAGTTCTTTTTAACCGCGGTCCAAATATTAAAGAAGTGTGTGGCTTCTTCACTTTTGCGCCAGTACACCACAGTACTCCACCACATGCGAACACCAGCATAGTGTAGCCAACGTTCTGTTGTGTATGGTTCTTGCATTTGTAAATTACGAGCATCTCTGTACATTGCAACATCGTATTGACTGCCAAATAGCTTTTCTAAATTGTTGTTGCCGCACAGGTAGTCAGTATCTATTAGAATAGTTTCATCAAATGGACTTAGATTATAAATGTCGTGTTTGTTAGTGTTGGTAAATTGTGCGTTGAAGCTATGGTATGCACCATCATGATGAAGTCGCATGTTCTTTTCATAGCCCGGGTCTGTTACAATAATATCATCCCAGGCGGCGGCCATAATTTCTGTACCATGTGTTTCTTTACAATGCTCCAGACTTTGTTGATTGGTTACCAGTACCACAGGAATATCTGGCATATATTTTTTACAAGCATACGCGGCCACAAGTGCCAGCTGAGTGTAGTCCAACTGTTCGTTATTGTAAGCGAACATCATAAAGCCTTTAGTGCTCATATTACAGCCCAACAACTTTTGAAGTACTACGTGCAGACTTTAATTTTTGTAATTCTTGTTGCTTTAACTCCAGGGCAGAATCATATGCAAGTAATAGCGCATCTAAGAATTCATTTGGATTTTCAATTTGGATAACGTTTCCGCTATTGTCCTCAACCAAGAGTCTGTCGGATCTGCTGGCTCGCAATGCGACAAATGCTATTAAAGTTTGGTTTGATTTAAAAATTGCATTCTGATAGGATACAATTAACGCTGCATTCACTCGTGCGTCAATGTTCAGTCGCTGGACTTGTAGCGTCAGTCTATAGTTGGCAAATGCCAAGGCATCATTTAGGCGTGTATCCATTTGGTTCCAGAATTATTATGTACGTTGTTATTTACCAACGTACAGATTCTGGTTTAACCAATTAAACTTCTTGCCAGGGCGTCAAAACAGTTACCAATGGGGTTGGAATCACTAATTCTACATCGTGTTCAGTTACTGTGGATGGATGAGATATTGAAACTGTCATGGTAATTGTTCCGTTGACTCTGGTTCCTAAGCCTGCATGGTCCAGCAACATACGTAAACGAAGTTGATCGCCACTGATATTACCGTAAACTTTTAAGCGACTAGAAGCATAGCCTCCATAACCGCCATAACCGCCATAACCGCCATAACCGCCATAACCGCCATAACCGCCATAACCGCCATAGCCACCATAGCCACCATAGCCACCGTAACCACCGTAACCGGCGCCGCCGCCAGTTGGGCTAGTATACAATAATTCTTCGTTTAATGTTAACTCTGCGAAGCCACGTTCTTGACTAATGCCTCGAAGATTTAAACTATTCATTGACTTGACATTGAATTTTAAAGTACCCTGGTCCAAAAAGATTCCTCCCCAGGTACTGTAACCAGCTCCGCTGCCATCTGCTATTGAAAAAGACAAACGTATATCACCGCCTGCATTGAAAAAGTGTCGAGCACTTTCATATCCGTTAAAATTTAAAAGTATTGCATTTTCTAATTGATTATCCCAAACTGGCACTGAACTTACAACTGTGATTAAAGTTGACAGAGATGTTAACGCAGGATCAACTTCGTTACGAGAATTTTTTGCGCCTTCTAATAAGTTTGTTACAGTGTTATAAAAAGCAACATCAATTTTATCACCAGGTTCAACAATGACCAATTCCTGATCACTACTGTTTGTGCGCAGGGTGCTGATGTTAATACGGTTAACAAGCTCATTAGTCTTTACGGCTGTGATCTTCTGGCCACGATTGACCAAATCAACATTTTCTCCGCCCCAGCCCCAACGAATTTCATCCTGCACTTCGGCTTCTTCGCTTGGGCCTTTGCCTTCGTGTATATCGCCAAATAATTCATTCACATTCGTAGTCAATTGGTTAAACCAATTATCAGATTGCAGTTCAGTTGGGTCTGCCCTGTCAATTGGTACAGGAGCAACATAGCCACACTCTATACTATTATATGTTATGACTTCAGTATATTCTTCGCCTTCGCCGTTGGCATAATGTCCAACTTTGTCAACGCCAACACAGGCCATTCTCAATAGTGTGCCTTTTTCCGGAGTAGCTACGGACCTATTGAATATTGCTGTTATACTCCTATCAGAAGTCATGCGTATTCTAGTTTCTGTTGGGCCAGGCTGGCGATTGTCATCGCCATACCAGGTATTAAATCTGCAACCAGTGTCGTGGACTGCTGTTAAAGTAACAACTGTTCCTGCTGTAAATGTTGCTGACCCGGGCCCATTGATGCCAGGCGGAGTACTGGTTACTGTTCCAGTGCCTCTACCTGCTACTTCTACCGTAAGGGTATATGTTGGAGTCGTTGACATTATTAACGAGCCCCGATAGTTGCTTCGACTTTGCCGATGCCTTCTCCGCTAAAGTTTCCTAAGCTACGACCAACAATGCTCCAGGCCGGAGCATCTACTGAAGCAGCTTGTGCCACACCCGGAACATCACTTGCAATTAGTCTGTCGCCGCGGTTGATTATACCTTTTACTTTAACTGGAATACGACCAGCAACAGCAATAGGCATTGCATTCTTTTCACGCTTTTGTCGTGCATTCATTAAGTAAGCTGGACGAGTTGAAACAATGCCAAAAATATTTGTATCACCATATGAGGATGTTTGTGTTATTTCTGCTTCTCCACCCAGACTCACCAGTGTACCTGGCTCGTATGTGGCATCGCCAACATAGATCTCAGCAACGTCAGCAAATTCAGCTTCCATTGAGATACCGCGCAATTTAAAAGCATTTGGATTAAATGCTGTTGAGTCATTTCCGGTGGTGTTCATGTTGATGCCTTTACCAATTTCAGTAAAACCAGGCACAGCATGCGAAGTAGCAATTGTAAAGTCAGCATCAGAACTAATAATCATAACACATACACCCATGGCGTACATTGCAACTACTTTGTGTAAACTGCTAGTAATGTCTAATAGGTCCAAGAATGCCATACCGGTTGCAGTTTCACGAGTTCCTTGGAATGCTCCAACGTTCATCCAACCGTTACCATTTGTGCCAGGTAACGTTACGTCGGCTGTATAAATCTTAATGGCATTATTGGCAGTATCGTACCAAAAGTCACCGCGAATTGATGTACCAATTGTTGGAACAGAATTCTGTGCTGCCAAGAATGCAATTGTTTTCCAATTTGAATTATCAGCATTTAATTTTAATCTACGTTCGCCAGTATCAAACCATGTTTGGCCAGTTACTGGACTAATTGGTTCAATGCTACTTGCAAAGTTTTCTAGTAGATGAACAAAGTTTTCTGCGATCAGCTCGCCATAGCCAAGATAGTTCTTGCCCAATAAATTTAAACTGGTTGATGTATTGTCAATTTCCCCGTCAATCAGGTTAACCAATACTTCACCGTTTGCTTTGTTTACTTCGTATGCCATTTCTTCATGTCCTTTTGGCTTAATGCCTTTGTATATTTAGTTAAATTTGGTTTAACCGGCTTGAACTTTTAGAGTGTACACGATCTGTATACGCTGATTGTAGCTTTTCTCAACTGGGTGAAAAATGAAATGCGTTAGCAAATTCCCAGAATTTAAACCTGCAGTTCCTTTTGTTTTTAATGCAATCTCATCAAAAACCATTTCTCCATCTACACTAGTGGTTGCATTTAAGCTGTCTTCAGTGCTGTTAACAATGTTAAACACACTGTCGCTTGCGACAGGATCAGTGTAATCTAATGTTGCTGTTACCACAGTACTGCTATAAGTTGTTCCTGTGGTATGTGTCACTGCAAGATTATTGGCAGTGGGGTCTAGATTGTTCAAGTCCTGTGCATCAACTACTGTAAAGTAAGTGGGATTATACAGGGACGAATTTGATCCAAATACATTGGGAGTTCTGTAAGAAACTGAGCCGTCAATTGCAGTGACGCTGGCGCCTTTACCAAAATGCATTTCGCTGATGAAGCTGTTTGTTCCGCGAGCAAGTGCAGTGGCCAGGATTTGACTCATGTTTTCTTGATGAATAGCATTCTGGCCTTCGCGCAAGATTTCCCCTGTATCAGCATCAGAGATCACAATGTGAGTTGTAATTTTAACTGGTAAAGATGTTATGTTCATAATGATATTTAGTGTATTTAAAATAACCCACTTTATTGCTCGACCAGATCTTGCACAAGTACTTCTGAGATTGGTGCTAGTTTTCTACCGTCTTCAGTAAGTATTGGGTTTCCTGCTTCGTCAGTTAGCATTGTACGGATGGTCCACGTTAAAGTAATAGCTTCCACAATATCAACAGCAATATCCTGCTGGGCATTGTTTAGCTTATTTGCTTCAATGATTTTGCTGTGGAATGGCTTGACTTCATCTATGTACTTGATGATTAACTTGTCCTTTTTGTTGTAGTAAATGCCAACTTTTTCTAATTCACGCTCGCTGGTTTGGAATACATCAAGATATGTTGTTTTTACTACCCAGTCTGCATTTCCAATTTGTGATAGACTTTCCTTGACCAATGCAAAGAATAGTTTATTGAAGTAATTGATGTCCACTCCAACAAATATGCTTTTACGCAAAGCTCGTAGGATGCTTTCAATTACTTCACTGATGTCCTCATCCCAATATGTTCTGTCCCATGGTAATTTGTCCCAGGCGTCATTTAAACTGCCGTCCCAAATTGCATTTGAAAACTGTATAGTACCATCTTTTCGATACATCAATGTGATGTCGTTTCCTGATTTAGTATATGCTTCAATGATATTACCATACTCATCTACCACACTGAAACTTGTTACTGCACTGTCCACTGTGCTAAAGTCAGCTGAACGAATTTGTAGTTGTTCATTG
>Ga0208916_10000239_pt1 | contig 28042 bp, 40 predicted proteins | sample DEB19_08_DNA_5_FD_184523 | JGI IMG/M metagenome (GOLD analysis project Ga0208916, IMG submission 184523) | Aqueous microbial communities from the Delaware River and Bay under freshwater to marine salinity gradient to study organic matter... | ecosystem: Environmental > Aquatic > Marine >... | reverse complement strand
CACCGAGTTTCAGAAAGGGCTCGAAAGCGGTCGTCGGCGGTTCGAAGGCGGTTTGCGCGGCGCAGTTGCAATGGGCGCTACCGCGTTGGGTGCGGATGAATTCGCTCGTTCGCAAGCGCGTACGGCTGCCGAAGTGATGGTGCCCCAGCCTCAAGACGCCCCTCGTATTAGCGACATCAACCAAGTCGAGTCGTTCAAAGACCTCTGGGACTACGTCGAGTACGGGCTCGGTTCTACGGTGGCGTCCACGGCAGCAGGAACTGCAACGGGAGGCGTTGTCGGCGCGGCCAGGGGCTTGACCGCAGGCGCAGCCGCTGCCGGCGCACTCAGCGGTGCGGAACAGGGCGGCGCCCTCTTCGCCGAAGAAGTACAGCGTCTGCCCAACCGTGACCCTCGTGAAATTGCGGCCGCGTCCGCAGTGGCAGGCGCCGGTATGGGCGCGCTCGACGCGCTGCCTCTCGTGCGCGCGTTCGACCGGCTGGGCGCCGGGCGCATGGGGCGTCGTATCGTGACCAACGCGCTCAAGAGTGCGGGAGAGGAAGGCGCGACGGAAGGCGCGCAGACGCTCATCGAGCGTAACACGCGCGCGTTTCTCGACGACAACTACGACGTTTTCGACGAGGAGGGCCGGAATGAGCTTCTCAATGCTGTTGCGATGGGTGGGCTCATTGGTGGTGGGCTTGGTGGCGCGAGTGGCGTTCTCCCAAGCTCACCGTTCCGTGATCGCGTGGCTGACTTCGAAGCTGAAGATGAGCTTCGTCGTCTCCGCGTGGGCAAGGCTGCGAACGCGCTTCGCGAATTGGACCCAGAGTCTGGGCCACTGGTTGACGGACTGGTAGAAGCCGACGACATCGACGGGCTCGAGGACCTGGTTGTCAATCGATCGGCCGCGTTTGGCTTCACTGGTGAAACGACCTTTCCAGACCGCGCGCCGGATAAGAATTATGGCGACTCCGTCCGGCCTTCGCGCGAAGGCATCACAACGGTTACCAACCCGTTGTCGCGTGGCATTGCATCGGATCTGCGCGATCCTGCCTCGTTGCCATTGCCGACCGTCGGAGACGCCGGCTTTTCCGATGTACAGCGGCGCGCACGGCTGACGCTGGAGAACTTCCATAAGCGTAAGGCCGAGCGGGCGCGTGCGCGGGCCCAGGCGTCGTTTGCGCGTGAAGCCGAGGACCGCGATCAGGAGATCGCCGACCTGCTGGGTCAGCTCGAAGACGATTCGAATCAAGCCGCGCCGGAGATCGACGATTTCGCAGATCCGGATGACGTTGCTGATTTCGACTACACCACCGGACGGACCCTGAACCTCGACGCGTTCGAGGAAGACCTATCGCCGGAAACCACGCTCAGCCGCCGTGCCTACGAGGCCGGGTACATGGTGGATGAGAACACAGGCGAGATGATGGAGATCGACGCATCTCCCGCCGAGCGTGCCATCGCCGCCGCCGAACGAAACCGGCCCGACTTGGCGGCGGAATCCCGCCCGCTCGACGAATACCTCGCTGAGCAGTTCCAGATGCGGAACAACCAGCGTGGACAGACCATGGCCGACGCGATCAACGCGACGAAGGGTCCGCAGGCGCTGGACGAGTTCTTCGCGCGCGAGGCCGAGCGCGTGTACATGAACGAACTGGCGCGCGCCCGTCGCGACAACGCGGAGTTGTCCGAAGGCATGCGCGAGAACGCTCGCCGTGCCAAGAAGAAAATGCCTGGGGGTGCACCGAAGGGTAAGCGCGAGGCTTTCCTCGAGCGGGCGTATCAGAACATGACGCCCCAGGAGTTCCTGAACCTTTTCGATACCACGCAACGCCACAAGGTGCCGCGGCAACTTCGTTCGGACCCTGAATCGGCCGTGCTTGAGGGCAGTGATAGTGTGGTGGTCGATGTCAACAAGTCGTCCGAGGGAGCGCGGTCGCGGGTGCGGCGTGCGTGGGAGCAGGGCAAGCACCTGTGGATGACGTACATCGAAGACGCCAAGGGTGCGCGGGCGATTCGCATGCCCACGACGCTGAAGGGTTATTACGAGCAGACCCTGGGCAACGACGATATCAACGACGCGACGCCGGCTGAACTGTTCGACGCCTTCGTACGATTCAACGCCGAGCTGAATGACAAAGGCTACTCGCTGGCGCAGCGAGGGGACATGATCATTGGCGTGATCAACGGTGCGCCGGTCACCCTGAGCGAGGCACGGAGTCAGGCCGACGAAGGTCGGAACGAGTTTCGTCGCAAAGAGGAATTTGCGCGACGGGTCCTCGAAGAGAAGGTCAAGGAAGCCGCAGCCGCTTACCGGGATTCCGGCTCGGAGAGCGATTTTCTCGCACTCGAGAGCGCGCGCGACGAGCTTGACCAATTTGACGACAAGCGAGCCGCGGAAGTCGCGCTCGACTCGTCTGAATGGGAGAAGCGCGCGGCAGATGCCGACGACATGAATCTGCCGAGCCCGGAATTCGCATCGAAAGAGGCGGTGCGGTTCCGGACAAACTACAACGCGCTTGCGAAACAGATCGCCGCGCGTGCCAAGGACCGCAAGTTGGCGGAGAAGCTTTCACAGCTCGCTGTCACCGTCATGGACATGAAGGATGGCGCGGCGATTGCTGAGCTGCTGAAGTCTTCGCTGTCCCCTGCTATGCAGGAAGCAGTCAAGAAAATCGCAGGCACACTAAAGCCCGGTCTGTCCCAACGGTCGAAGCTGGTCGATGCACTCGATGCATTAGTGCTACGAGCGCTGGAGCAGAGCGCGGGTCAGGAGTTGAAGACCGGTCTGACGCTGCGGCGTGATGATGAACTCCTGGCAGTCAAGGCTTCTGAGGATATCTACGACAAGACAACTTCGCAGAAAGTGCTCGCGAAGTGGAAGGCCGCGCGTGGGATTAAAGAAGACCCCGCTGCGGAGAGCGCTGCCGCGCGAGAGAGAATGGCCCGGCACCGCGCGTGGGCCGAAAAACGCGCCGCTGAAAACGAACTTCAGCAACAGCACGCGGCCATGGCGGCGCTTGATGAGATGGAGATCGACCGCTCCACCGCCGGCCTGAACGGCTGGAACGCCGGTCGTGCCGCCGCGCCGACGGTCCGTAAATTCGAGGTTCGCGAATCGCGAATACTGAACGACTGGCTGCGCGCCTTCGGGGTAAAGCGCACGGTCACCTTCGTTACCGCGGACGAGATCTACGGCCTGAAACCCTCGGCGGTCCCGGACAAGGTCCGCGCTGCCTTGCGTCAGGAGTTCCTCGGCAACACCCGTGGCGCGGCGATCCGGGTCAACAAGCAGGCTGAGCTGTTCGTCGCCATCAACCCGTCCGTGACCGACCAGCGGGTCCGTCAGGCCGTTCTCGCTCACGAGCTGGGCCACGCCGTGTTCAAGGACTTCGTCTACGGCCACCTGACCAAGGACACCCTGGTCCGGGACATGCAGACCGAGTTCGAGGCGTGGCTGAAGAAGACCAAGGGCAAGAGCCTGGGCGACGTGCTGGCTAGCAAGCTGGCGAAGGACCTCTTCGAGGCCTATGCCGAGGACCCCTCGGTCGACATGACGGTCCGGCTGCGCTCCCTGCCACAGGATCAGATCGACTACTACCTGAGCTTCGAGGAATGGTTCGCAGACCAAATCTCGCGCTGGCTGAAGCGCCAGAAGCCCCTCCCCCCGGAGGGTCGGGTAGCCCGGTTCTTCTGGCGCGCTGCAGAGCTTCTCCGTGCGATCTGGGAGGTGTTCGAGGAACAGGAATACCGCCCGGCTGCCTCGGTCGACGCCTTCCTCCGGGGCACCGTCTACCGGGCGCACGGCGTCTACGCCGACCGGTGGATTGAGACCCTCTCTGGGCACATCCCGTACCCGCAGGACGTCGTCCGGGCGGTCGATCAGACCCTGCTCGCCCCCCACGCCGCGGAGGTGCTCAACGCCGCGCTCCTGCAGCGCCTGGGGCCGTTTACGGACCAGGCCATCCGGCAGACGCGCCGCGCCTTTGACGCGCTCCTGAAGCCCGAGGAGCGTCGTGTGGTGGGCCGTGTGATGAGCGCGTGGCACGTCCGGAAGCAGATCCTCGACTACGTCGGGGCCAACCACCCCGCCCTCTTCGACCGGGCGGTCGCGGATCCGACCATGGCCATGGCGATCGGCTACCAGATGTGGGTGCAGAGCAACCTGAACCTCGGCCCGGACGGCAAGAACCTGTACACGAAGCTCGACAAGGCGCTCGACGACGCCTTCGGGCTGGTCTCCCAGCACCAGCAGGCCGAGACCGTCCTGACGGCCCTGCAGAGCGGCCTGATGACCCTGCGCCGGCACAACAAGGGCTACTTCGTCCTGCGCTCCCGGACGGCCCGAGACACGGTCCTGAAGCGCGCCGGGCAGGCCACCATGGATGCCTACAAGGCGCTCGCGCCGCTGGTCGAGGGGCTCCTCTACCCGGTCCAGCGCCGGCTCCTGAACACCGGGGTGCCCGAGCTGCGCCGGCTGGCCGAGATGATGGCCCCGATCGCCGGCCAGCAGCGCGCGGACGAGCCCTACCTCGTGGCCAAGTCCCGCCGGCTGGCCGAGCTACAGGGTCGCTACCAGCGCATGGCCGAGCAGTGGGACGAAGACCTGAAGCGGGACGTGTGGGACCTCCTCTACGACCCCGACCGGCTCAAGACGGCGAAGGACTCCGAGGCGGTGCGCGCGGCCCGCAAGGTGCAGGCGCTGTTCCGGCTCTATCGGCGCTACGCGGGTGACACGCTCGACATGGGCACTCGGCAGGACTACTTCCCCTGGGTCTTCAACACCCAGGTGCTGCACGAGGACGCGCCTGCGTTCCTCGCCATGCTGCGGCAGCCGAAGCATGCGGCAAAGCTCGCTGGGATCGCCAAGGCGTGGGGCGTGAGCGACTACAACGACGTGCCGCAGATGATTCTGGACCGCATCCTCGACGAGAAGGGCAACGCGACCCTCGGCAATGCGCCGCGGAACATCCAGCACTCGCCGTTCTTCGGCTTCAGCGCCGTGCGCGTGCTCGACTTCCTCTACAGCGACGGCACTCAGGCCGAGCGCGACGTGCTGCGCTCGTGGATGGACCAGAACCTCGACCACACGGTCTACATGTACACCGAGCAGCTCGTGAAGCGGGCGGAGTTCACGAAGCGCTTCGGGAAGAACGGGGACGCGTTGACCGTGCTGCTGAAGCAGGCCGAGGCGAACGGTGCGAGTCAGGAGGAGATTGCACTCGCCCACGACTTTGTCGCGGCGATGCTCGGCTACCACGGTCGGGAGACGAACCGGGCGCTGCACCGCCTCTTCGGCAAGGAAGCGCCGGAGAACGAGGTCATCAACCCGGTCCTGAAGAACGTGATGGCCGGCACCATGGTGGTCCAGAACCTCGCGCTGCTCGGCCTCGCGACGTTCACCTCGCTCATCGATCCGCTCACCGTGGGTGTGCGCACGGGCAGCTTCAGCGGCGCGATGCGGGCGTATCGCGTGGGGCTCGGTGAAGTGGTGCAGGCCATCAAGAACCAGGTGCCTGGGCGCCAGAAGCAGATGTCCCGTGCCGAGGAGCTGGCGCGCGGGATCGGTATCATTGAAGAGCGTCTCGTGATGGAGTCGCTGTCGTGGCAGTACTCCTCGACCTACTTGCCGCACTGGATGAACACCATCAACGAGGGGTTCTTCAAGCTCATCATGCTGAACCAGTGGACGCAGCTCACCCGCACCATGGCGACTGCCGGTGCCGAGCAGTTCCTGCTGGCCCACCGCAAGGGCAAGGGTGATTCTGGGCGCTACCTCGCCGAGCTGGGACTCCGGGTGGGCGACGTGAAAAAGGTGAAGGGGCAGCTCAAGATTCTGACGCGCGAGGAACGCGCGAAGGCGACGCCCGAGGAACGGGCTGCTGACGATCGCGTGCGCGCGGCCCTCTTTCAATTCGTCGACGAGTCCATCATTCGTCCGAGCCCGAACACTCGAGCCCTGTGGATGAGCGACCCGCACTTCATGCTCATCGGACACCTGAAAGGGTTCATGTTCGCTTTCCATGAGCAGATCCTGCGCCGCGTGTGGAACGAGGTCGGGCACCGCAACTGGGGCCCCGGCCTCATGCTTCTCTCGCTGGTGCCGGCGATGATGGCAGCGAACATGCTGCGCGCCGCGTTCAAGGAAGGTCTGACCGGTGAAGAACCGCCTGATGACCCGTTCTTCCAGGCGTTCTGGGAAGCCATGCAGCGTGCCGGACTCACCGGCATTTTCCAGGTGTTCTTCGATGCGAAGCGCGATGTTGAGTATGGCGGGACGCCGTTGGACTCGGCGCTTGGTCCGGCGTGGGACAACACTGTGTCGAAGATCCCCGAGATCATGAGCGGCGACGAGAGCGCCATCGTGGACCAGCTACCCTTACAGAACCTGTTTGGGTCTGTCTACGAAGAAGTGCTTCCGATAGAATAGGTCAAGCCATGGAGGGCTTGAAATGCGCGTATTCAAGGACGTGTACGCGCAGCGTCTGGCGACATGCCATGACGATCTGCAGCAGCTCTTCGAGGCTGTGAATCAGATCGTGCCGTGCTACCCGATCGTCGGGCACCGCACGAAGGCAGATCAGGACGCTGCGTTCGCGAAAAAAGCTTCGAAGCTTCAGTGGCCGCACTCGAAGCACAACTCGATGCCGTCTCTGGCCGTCGACGTCGTGCCTGACATGGTGCCTGAGACCGACAAGCTCGATCTCGACTGGAACTACATCGCCCACTTCTACTACCTCGCTGGCGTCGTCCGCGCCGAGGCGCAGCGCCTTGGCATCCGAGTGCGCTGGGGCGGGGACTGGGACAGCGACGGGAACCTGAAGGAAAACACCTTCAACGACCTCGTCCACTTCGAGCTGGTGACCTGAGATGGCGAAACGCGATCTGGTCATTACTCAAGGCAGCACGTTCTCCATGCAGGTTCGCTGGGAGCAGAACGAGCTGACTTTCAAGAACGTCACAGGCGTCACCAAGGCCGCGCCGCCGGTCGTCACAGCGACTGGTCACGGCATGCCCGACAATTGGCGCTGCGCGTTCACCAACATCGGTGGCATGGACGAGCTGAACGCCGAAGATCCCGAGTCCGTAGTTGACAGCGATTTCTACTTCATCGACTACATCGACGCGAACTCGTTTCGGCTGAAGAACGTCGATGCATCTGGCTACGGTACCTACACCTCGGGGGGCGTGCTTCGCTACTACGCCCCGGTGAACCTGTCCGGCTACACGGCGCGGATGCATGTTCGGCAGTCGCTCACGGCAACGACCACATTGCTCGAGCTGACCACCGAAAACAGCCGCATTTCTTTGGACTCTGACAGTTACGTTATCTCGTTGCTTCTCACCGCAACGGATACCGCAGAGCTGGATTTCACGTCCGGCGTCTACTCGTTGGAAATGGTCAGTGGCAGCGGGGCCGTCACAACGCTGCTGGAAGGGAAGGTGAAGCTCAACAAGGAGGTTACCCGATGAGCCAACTGAAGGTCGCGGATTATCCGCGCTCGGCGTACGAGGTGTACTGGGAGATGGTGCCGAATTCCGATCACACGGTCGTTCGACTCTATGCCTACGACACCGGAGAACTCGTCGAGGAACGCGAAGTGCTGGGTGGCAAGGAAGCCGCCTGCAATTTCATCGTCTCGCGGATGACCGCGTACCAGCGCTAAGGAGGGCTGACAATGGCACTTGCATTCTCCACCACGCTCCGCAACTCGCGTGCGGATCTCATCGACGACGCAGCGAACGGGGGTGCCGGCGCGGCGCTCATTCGTATCTACGACGGCTCTCGTCCGGCGACGGGTGGCACGGCTACCACGCTCCTGGCCGAACTGACGGCGTCGGATCCGATGTTTGGCGCCGCGTCGTCTGGCGCCATCACTGCGTCGGCCATCACCGCGGATTCGAGCGCGAATGCGACCGGCACCGCCACCTGGTTCCGCGTGGTCGACAGCGCGGGCACGTTCGTGATGGACGGCAGCGTTGGCACGTCTGGTTCGGACTTGAACCTGAACTCGACCAGCATCTCGACTGGTCAGAACGTGTCGATCACCTCGTTCGTCATCACCGAAGGGAATGCGTGATGGCGCTCGTCCTCAGGCATGCCACCGGAGCGCAGCTTGCCGCTGCGTTCCGGGGGCGCTTCCGCAACGCGGCTGGTCTGGAATCAGGCCGACTCGCTCGGTGGTTGCTCAACCGCATCGCCGACGGCACCTGGACCGACACGCGAGTGCGCAGCGCGTTTGGGCTCACCGTGACGCAGTACAACCAGCTCAAGACACGGCTGGAGGTGCGCGCCGCGCGTTACGACGCCGTGATCGCGGACGCAGGCGAATGAGCATCGTCAGCAGCGAGCACACCGTCGGTCACGCCCAGCGCGACGGGCGCCGGTACGTCACCGAAACGCACGTTGACAGCGAAGGGGTGACGCACACCTTCGAGTATCTGGCGGCGGAAGGGGTCGATTACGCAGCCGTTCGCGATGCGCGAGCCGTCGCACTCGCTGACCAGCTAGCGCAGCAGGAGATCGACGAGGTGCTCGGTGGCTAACATCTACGTCAGATCGTCGGACGGCAACGATGCCGACAACGGCTCGACGTGGGCGCTGGCAAAGGCGCTACTGCAGGGCGCCGCCGCCATCGACGCGGCGGGCGATGACATCTTCCTCGCGTCGTCACACAGTCAGTCGACAGCGGGCACGCTCACGCTCGCTTTTGCAGGGACGCCGTGGAATCCCGTGCGAGCGCTCAGCGTCAACGATTCGGCAGAGCCGCCGACGGCGCTGCTTGCGGGCGCCTCCATCGTCACGACGGGCGCCTCCGATCTGACCATCACAGGGTCGGCTTATCTGTGGGGCCTGACCCTTTCGGCAGGCAGCGGTGCAGTTAACGCGGACCTGAAGCTGAACGACATTGGTGCTGGCGACAACCGCCAGGTCTACGAGAACTGCACGCTGCGTCAAGGTGGCACCGGACCGTCCGCTCGCCTCGTCATCGGCGCCAACGCGTCGAGCAATAGCGATCCTAACTGGACGAAGTGGATCAACTGCACGGCGAGGTTCGCGCGCGCCGCTGGCGGAATCCTTGCGCAGTGCGGTCATTTCATCTGGGAAGGCGGCGGCATCGAAGCCGGCGGCACCGCCCTGACGACGGCGTTATTCCTCCCGCCTGTGTCCGGGCGCCCCAACATCGTCACGATGATCGGCGTAGACCTGACGGAACTCGGCGCAGCGTGCAGCATTTTCACCGCGTCGGCGAGCGGGTTGCAGTTGTGCACGATGATGAACTGCAAGCTGCCGGCATCATGGAGCGGCACGCTCGTCACCGGCACGAAGAAGGCGCAGGGCCGCTACTCGATGTACAACTGCGACAACGCTGATACGAACTATCGGTTGTGGATCGAGGACTTCTCCGGGGCGATTCGCGACGAAACGACCATCGTCAAGACGGGCGGCGCGAGTGACGGCACGACACCAATCGCGTGGAAAATGACCACGGATTCGAACGCCAACGAGGCCGTATCGCCGCTTATCAGCGATCCGATCCCGGTCTGGATCGACAGCACGGGAGCCAGCAAAACCGTTGAAGTGGACTTCGTGCACGACGGCGCGACCGCCTTGCAGGACGACGAGGTCTGGATGGAGGTCGAATATCTCGGCACATCCGGCTATCCGATCAGCAGCAAGGCGACGTGCAAGCGCGCGAGTGTCCTCACGTCGCCGGCAGATCACGCGTCGTCGAGCGCAACGTGGACGACCACGGGACTCGGCACACCGAACAAGCAGAAGCTCTCCGTGAGTTTCACGCCTGCCGAAAAGGGCGTGGCGTTCATCCGGATTTTCCACGGCAAGCCCAGCCAGACGATCTACGTCGACCCGAAGCCGACGGTAAGCTGAGATGGCGCGGCAGTTTCAGGTTCCGGGTGCCTACATCGTCGACGACGACAGCGGGCGTGAGTTCCAGGCACCTGGCGTCTATGTAGTTCAGACGGAGACGGCGACCGGCATCACCGGCTCGCTCAGCCAGACCACTGCGAATGCCACCTCGGCTGCGAGCGGCACGGTCACCGTTTCTGGGTCGCTCAACCAGACGACTGCAGACGCGACGTCGAGCGCAGCCGGTGTCGTCACCGTCACTGGCTCGCTTAACCAGACGACCGCTGACGCCACGTCCTCCGCATCGGGTACGGTCGGCAACAACATCTCGGGTACGCTGAACCAGACGACTGACGACGCCACGTCTGCAGCGAGCGGCACTGTCACCGTCTCTGGATCGCTCAACGAAACGACCGGCGACGCCACGTCGACCGCGACCGGACTTCTTGGTGCGTTCGGCACGGTCAGTGAGACGACGGACGACGCCACCTCGAGCGCCTCGGGTACCGTTGGCAATGTCATCTCGGGCACGCTCAACGAGACGCTGGACGACGCCACGTCGAGCGCTGCCGGCGTTGTCACGGTCACTGGTACGCTCAGCGAGACGACGGACGATGCGACGTCCAGTGCCGCGGGCACCGTCGTCGGCAACATCACGGGAACCTTGGCGCAGACCACCGCGAACGCGACGTCCGCTGCTACCGGGCTCCTCGGTGTCTTCGGTACGGTCACCGAGACGACGGACGACGCGACGTCGAGCATCGCAGGCGCGGTCACCGTCTCTGGCTCGCTCAATGAGACGACCGGAGACGCCGCGCTCTCGGCGACCGGTAGCGTCCAGACCGTTGGCTCGGGCAACCTCAACGTCACCACGGACGGCGCGACGTCGAGTGCCAGCGGTGTAGTCAGCGCGATCGGCGAGCTAGCTCAGACTCTGGCCAGCTCGTTCGCCACCGCCGCCGGTATCGTCGCGGTCATTGGCGCCCTCAACGTCACGCTCGAAGATGCGTCGAGCGTGGCATACGACATGTCTGGCGTACCGGTGGTGTACGTCACAGTGCAAGTCGCGGACCTCGTCGCGTCCGTGCGAACGGTCGACGAGATGGTATTCGTCCAGACCGCGGAGACGTCGGTCATTGTTCAGGTGTCATGATTGATGGAACGAGTGGCCCTCGGTGCGGGAATTGCGGCGGTGATTCTCGGCCCCTATCTGTGGTGGAAGACCCGGCAAGCGGCGGCTGAAGTGACGCGTTTCCGGGCAGCGTTTGAACACAGCCCGACGCCCTTGTTTCTCAAGGATCCGAAGGGCGCCATCGTGGCCATCAACGCGGCGTTCACGGATGCGTTCGGGCTCACGATGGAAGACCTCGCGGGGTTGACGGCCGAACAGCAACACGCCCTGTGGGCGTCGAGCCCGGCCGTCAACTTCGACGAGACTGATCGCCTCGCTTACAGCGCCGATGAGGTTATCTATTCGGTGGCGCATCTCGTTCCACCCAATCCTCATCGGTCACAACTGATGAACCCACACACGCCGCAGGAATACTTCATCTCGAAGCGCCGGTTCCTGGTGCAGACCCCGTTCTCGAGCACGCACTGGCTGATCTGCTCAGTCAAGAGCATCGAGCTGATGATTCAGTTCGCCGAGAAAGCCCGCAGCCGCTACGAGGAGATCCAGATGAAGAGCCCCATTCTGTCCGCCATCCACGACCTGAAGGACCTCGTGCAGCAAGGTTTTGCGGACGGGTCGGACCGGATGACCCGGATCGAGGACCGGCTCACCAAGACCGAGGCGAGCGTGCGCGTGCTGCAGGGTACAGAGAAGACGCAGCCCATCGACATGTTCGAAGACTTCGTCAAGCCGTCGTGATCGAGGCCATTCTAGGCTACCTGCTGGAGATCAACCGTGCGATCCTCAGTGCGTGGCCGGTCAGCGCGATCACGACCTTTGTTCTCGTCCAGCGCATCAAGCGCGCGGCGTTGTCGCAGAAAATTGAACTCGGGGTGCTGTCGATGGAAGGCCTCGCGTTCACCATCTGCACCGTCAACGCCATGCTCTGGATGGTCGGCTTGCACAACGTGCCGCTGCGACAGGCGCTCATCCATACCTGGTACATCTCGACGGCGTACGTTGCGACGATTGGCTACATCATGGCTTACGCGAAGAAGCACCAGCCAGAGGTGTACCAGGCACTGCGGACGAAGCGGCGAAACACGGACTTCGACGGTGACGCGACCATTCCGGAAATCACTATCGAAGACTTGATGAAGCAGAAGCGCTCAGGCGAGTAACGACGAGGCAGCAGGCATATGTCGGCCTTCCTGAACCCTACAGGCATTCTGGTGGCACTCACGTTTCTCGCGATGGTATGGGGCCACGGTTGGAAAACCGGATGGTCCCAGCGTTCAGACCGTGCTGAACAGGCCCAGCTCGTTGCCGAGCGTGTACACGCTCAGACGGTCAAGAAGAAGAAAGAAATTAAAGAGGTCGCCGTCCATCACTACATCGACCGTGTGCGCACGGTGGTTGAGAAAGGCGACACCATCATAAAAGAGGTTCCGGTCTATGTTACCGAGAAGGCTGATACTCAGTGTACTTTCACTCGCGGTTTCGTCGGGCTGTACAACGCCGCCGCCAGTGGTGAACCATTGCGAACCTCCCCCGGAGATCTTGATGCGCCCGCCGAAGGCCTTAAAGCCTCTACCGTGGCAGCCGCCACAGCCGACAACTTCAAAATCTGCCACGAAAACGCCGAACAGTTGATCCATCTGCAGGAGGTGGTTCGGAAGCTTTCGCGGCCTTGACCTTGTCCGCCCAGTCTTTTCCCCACACACCGGTATTCCAGTGGTACTGACACTTCCCAGCACCCCGGATTAATCCGAGGTGCTGGGGTCTTCGCATTCGGTACATTTCTGGCGGTTCACAAATTCCCCGCTCCCAGGGCGCCGAAGGCAAAAATAATCAGCCCCACGACGCCCATTTTGCCGTTGTGATCGTTCCAGGCTTGGTAGACGATCCAACCACCGAACAACATGAAAATGATTGCTGCTAGTCCTGCGAACATTTTCCGCCCCCTACGAAGTCGAAGACTCCGGTAGCGTAGAGGCAAAGTCCGGGGCCGTCCAGATCTGTGAACTACCTGTTATCACGCGTGACGTTGCTGTTGAGCCACGCGAGGAGCCCCGGCTTGGTAGTATCGATGTCAACCGGGGCGATCTGCACTGACGCGCGCTTGATGCCCAGAGAAGCGCAAAGTTCGGTCTTGGCCTTCGACGCAGCGTCTTGGGATGCTTCCCAGCGAAGGCACATCCCCTGGTCCGGAACATGATACGTCACGCGATAAATCTTCATACCATCACCTCAAGCGGCACGTCGCCGCGTTCTTTGTCCCATCGGTAGTTGACCGGTTCATCGGACTCGTGCGCGGAGAATTCCGTCGGCATGGTCCAGCGCATAAAGCGGGACTCCGCTGACGCTCGAGCTTCTTCCTCGGTGGCGAAGGCCTGGGCGTTGTAGCACCATTTTCCATCCAACATAAAGGCCGGTTTCCAGCTCATTGGACCTCCTTAGATCCGGGTGTATGTTAACTTCTCAGCGATCTTTTCGATCTTCGGCTCGGTGAACGTCCAGACGTCGCCGTTCAGACAGGTGACATGGACGATGCCGTTCTTGATTTCGACGTCACCGTATTCGCTGGCCACTTTTATGATCCAATGGTGGAGTGATACGCGATTTCCCGTCACATCTTCCAGGTGCTGGTACGCATCTTGGTAGGTATTGAAGAAACCGCGCGTTCCTGTTCTACGATCCAGGACTTGCCAGCTTCCTAGCAGACTGGGACGGAGCACATAGGCTCCGTCCTCAGTTTCATAAGACACCGGTACGGTGGAGTGTTGGATCAGCTTCATGCCGCCAGCTTCACCGCTTCGTCCCACGCCTTCTGTTTCAGTTTGGCGCCGTCGCCAGTCCAGGCGCTGTTCAGACGCGACGCTGCCGAACGGGCGTTGGCGTGGTAGTCGACGTACTCGGTCACGGCGTTGACCAGGCCCCAGGCCGTGTTCTTCGCAGTGGGCATCTCAGCGCCGATGGCCTTGCCGTTGAACAGGTCATACACCTTCGCCAGCCGCGTGGTGTTCTGCTCTTCTAGAGGCTTGTTCGGATCTGCCAGCACCTTGATGAGCCAGTTGCGCACCTCGTCATCCGACACGGTGCGGTCGGCGAGCGTCGCCACCTGGGCAACGTGGTTCGTCCACACACCGTTGACGAGGCCGAGCTGCTCCTTGACCTTGGTAGCGTCGAAGTCGACGAGATGCGGGATGCGGATCGCACCGGTAGCCTCGTCCCGCGTCGCGATGGTCAGCGTGTTGTTGCACACGACCCGCGTATTCACGAAGTTGACCTGAGTCGACAGCTCGCCGTCGCAGGAGGTGACGAACAACAGGTAGCCCTTCATGCGGTCGATGCCATGCACCGCGGCCGACATGTTCGTATTGGCCAGGGCCCAGACACGGGCGCCGTCTTTCAGCGAACCGGCGGTCTCCATCACGAAGCCGTGGTCGGCGATCAGTTCGCGGTAGAACTCGAGCACTTGCCGCGGCTGTACGATCTTGTACTTGTCGCTGACGATCGACAGCGGCTGGCGCGTGTCCGAGCGGGACAGCACGAAGCGGTTCGGGAAGAACGCCTCGCCGAGCCCCATGTCGTACGAGTACTTGACGACATGCTTTTCGTAGTCGAAATCGATGCCGGCGTTCTTCGCCCACACTTCCAGGGGAGCGTCGGCCGGCGTCTCGCCGCCCAGGCCATGCCACGCCGGTTCCGTATTCGCGCGGCGAGTGAAGGCTGCGAAGCCTTTGGTGAAGTCAATCATATGTGCCATTTAGGCCTCCTCGTTGAGTTTGGTAAGGAACGCGTCGAATTCGCTCGGCGCTCCGTTGAACAAGACTTCTTCTCCGTCCGTACACTGCAGCGTCACTTGGAAATCCTTGACCGTCACGGTGTACACGTAGTCGACCAACTCACATCCATCCCCGGCGATCCACATGTATACGCCCCCGACGTCATCTTTTTCGTGAGCGATCCATTGCGCCGCCAAACATCCCGGTCCGTGGGCCAGCCCGTCCGTCGGTTCACCGAATGGGATTCCGTCCACGATTTTCTTTCCCTTGAGAAAATCTGCCAGTTCCTTTCCACGCCCTTCCGGGTAGCCGTCGATCTGGCGATAGATCGTGCACAGGACAGTGTAGTCGTCTTTGAAATGAATAAGAGACCGCGTGCCCATCACCCTTCCTCCCCATCATCGTCATCATCGTCATAGCCATGAATAAGAAATATCCACCCGCCGATCAGCAGGATCAGCAAGATCCACACGGCAGGTGAAAGATTGTTTTGTGGCATGTCCGGTGTCACGCAGAGAATGTGTGCGAGGAAACTCGGATCTGGGCAATCACTCGCCATCGTCGTCTACCCAGACCCAGGCTTGGACATACCACCCGTCGTCGCTGCGCGACACCACAGCAGTATCGTCAATCTCGATCACCCCTTCGTCGTGCCACGCGGCTTTCGCTTTCGCTCGCACAGCTTCGTCACTCAGCACGTTCCCGCTCCGTATTTGACGTCCCACGACTCGACCATCTGCGTCGCATCTCCCACCGAGAGTAACTTGCAGCGATCCCAGGAATTTACGTCCTTGGTATCGAGGTGGAATGCGTGACAGACTTCCAGGCGCGCCTGTTCGTCCGTCTGGATACAGTCGGCCACGTCGTCTTCATTCTCAGCTCGATTCCACGCAGCTCGGCGCTCGGGTTCTGTCAGGACGTAGATCGCTAGTGCTTGTCGTGTGTGGGCAAAACGGTCGTCCACCTCAGTGCTCCAGGTAGACGATGTGCTTGATGGTGGGGTTCCAGCACGCGCGGCATTGCTGGCAGCGATTGAATTGGAGCGTGGACGGGCAGTAGTAGACATCTTTGTTATTCGTCTCCACGAGTTCAGGCCACAACTTCTTGTAGGCCTTCGATACTACGCTCGAGGTGCAGTCAAAACTTACCGGGCGTTTCCACTGACCGATGGGGGCTTTCAATGCACACGAGGCGCGGATGGTGAGATTGCGCGGGATGGAATACTTGCGTATTACCCGTCGCACCAGCTTGTGTTCTTGTGTCGGCAGCCAGAACTTGACCCAGTTGAGCCGCTCTGCGATGCCGATTATTTTCATCAGATGTGTGTAATCTTGTACGTCACCGGAATCGTGCCAACGGAAGTACGGGACAAACGCGCAGTTCCGTCCGATGAGCCGTACCATAGCGTCTTCCCATCGAGGGTCGTTGATGGCCTGCAGTCTGAACTGCTGGGCTTCGACGACATTCGGAAACTGGTAGTGCCCCCGCAGTGCGTAGCATCGGTTGCAGGGAGAATTCGGGTTGCGCCGGAGTTCGCTGCCACGTTTGCACGCTACCGCTGGGAGTCCGTAGCCGTAGGCCGGCATTTTGTCCGGCTCACTGAGCGTGCCGGCGATTTCTTTGGCGAGCTTGATGTCTTCGATCGGGGTATCGACAACCCGACGGACAGGCATATCCATGCTGCAATCTCTTCCTTGGTAAGTAGGACCGTTGAACAATTCAGAACTTCGTGCAGGGTGCTTGCAACGAATCCCTTTCCTTCGCGCCCTCGTCCGACGCCGACAATGCAGGCCCAGGGTTGGTTGTTTCGAATCGCGCGTTTCGCCCACTCCAACTGCTGAGGGCTGAGCAGTGCTCCGACGGTGGTGCCTTTCAACGGGACCTTGTCGAGGAACTTGTACTCGACCCACAGGTGCTTCTTCGGGGCTTCGTAGTAGTGATCGGGCGTGCCACTCCCGTACGGGGTGTACATGGACTGGCGGTAGAGTTGTTCTTTGGGAGGGAGGTGTCGATGCACACCCTCTTTGAAAACGGCTTCCGGCTTTCTGGCCACGCCCGATACTCCTGGGCCCTTAGGCGGCGAGCTTGTCGACGGCCTTCTGGAGCTTCGCGACTTCCTTCGCCTTCTTCGCGACCTCCTTCTCCATCGTCTTCAGCTCGAGCTTGGCCTGCTTCAGCGCCACCTTGGCATCCTTCAGCTCCGCCTTCTTGTCTGCGGCCTTCTCCTTGGCCGACACGTCCATCACAGCACTCTTGCCACGCGGCATGGTGAAACTCCTTTTCAACTGTAGGGGTGGGGGAGGGCGCCCTCCCCCGGTTGGGTTACCGGCGCGTCGCCGCACGTTTCGGTGCAGCTTTGGCCGGCGTACGGGCCGGTGCTCGCGCTGCCATCCGAGCGGGTTTGCGCTCGGGGGCGGGCGTGAGATCCGGTTCCTGCTGCAGCATCTGCTTGGCCTCATCGCGAAGCCCCCAGTGGAACTGGAGGTTCTCGTTCGGCGCCACCACCTCGAACTGCAGCTTCGGGAAGTCCTTCGTTTCGTCGAACGTGATCTCGGTAACCACCTTGATCGGCGTAGCGTTGAACTGCGCCTTGACGCCCGCAACGAACTTGTTCCAGTTGGTCAGGCCGGTCGGGGATACCGACAGCAGCATGATCTCCTTGGACTTCCCATCCGGCACTGCCACGGCGAGCACGGCGGTGTTCTTGCACGCCTTGCCATCACCCGCGGTGCCGAATTCGTTCATCGGGCAGCCAGAGCACTCCTCACTCTGCGGGTCCGGTGCGTTCGGGCTCGGTCGCATCGCACCGATTTCCTTCGCGATCGCGAAGCAAACCGGCGGGATGCGCTCTCCCTCGCGCCAGGGACGGTCGTACAGGAGGTTCTTGTTGATGAAATCGACGATCACCACCTGCAGGGGACCCTTGTGCGCCCGCCCATCCGGCAGCGTGAAGATCTTGTTCTTCGTCGAGATGCTCTTGCCGGTCACCGCGCCGATCGCTTTCGTGATCTCCGCCGCTTCCTTGCGCATCTCTTCGTCGTAGTTCACCAGTGCTGTCGACGAACTCTTCTGACCCTTCGACTTTGCAACCATTGACTCAGAGACTCCTCAGATTGAGAGACGTCTTTTCAAACGCCTCGACACCCGGCACAGCCTTTCCGTGCCGAGATTCCACTTCCTCGCGCCACGCCGTTTCCGACACGCGCCGCTGAAGCAGATGGAATGCCTTGTGCCGGTGGATGAAGGCCTGGAACTTGTCCCAGTCCACCACGTTCGCCACCGGCTTCGTGTTCACGCTTGCGCTGGCTTTGGTGCCTTTGGCCGAATCGATACCGGCCTCCTTCATCTGTGCCAGCACGAGTTCTTCGATTGTTGAAACCTCTTCCTTGATCTCCTTGATCAGCGCCTCGTACTCTCGAATCTTCGACCGACACTCATGCAGGCGGTCGATGTTGTCGCCGAGCTTCATCTCAGTACGATGGGAAGAAAGTGAATGGACCGTCCCAGACGGCGTCGATGAACTCGACTTGCTCCGGGGCGTTGGTGCCGGTGACTTGGCCATGGGGTGTGACTCCTACGTATTTGCACTTTTCGACGTGGGTGAGAATCCATTTCGCGAACGTCGTCCAGCCGTCTGCCGGCATGAGAATCGACTCGTCGTCCACGGGAATGGTCAGAAAATCTTCGACGTACTCGGCGCCTTCCGCAGTCAGGATGAGCCGCACGCGCAGCTTGTACGGGCATGATTGTCCGGTGTGGACACGGATTCCGTAGTCCCCGAAGTCGTGCCAAGACATGAAGAGGAAGTACTCAGGGTTTTTCGTAGACATCGGAGATGATCCCTTCTCCTGCAGTAGGCAACTCAGCACACCAATCCATCGGTGTGTGGAACGACTCGAGGATGTCCTTGAGCGCCTGCTTTGCCTGGGTGGTGGGAACCAGGAACACGCCCTCGTCGTGTACCATCGAGACCAACCGGTAGCGATCTGCGACCCGCAGAATCTGCTGGGCCACGCACAGTCGGGCGAGTGCCTGGATAATGTTCTCGGTGAACAGACCGTCGTAGATCCGCTTCCCGTCGTCGTAAGTCCACGACTCGGTAACCCGCGAATCGTCGTCCGAACTTTCCGAGAATCTGGGCGCCATCTTCGGCACCATACGTGGGTACTGCAGCGGCATGCCATTCGGCAGGATGACCTGTCCCTTGCGGAACTCGACCCCCTTCCACACCGCCGGCTTCTTTGTTCGGCCACCCACGACCTCGAGCATCTGCTTCATGCGCGCCCAGGATTGGGTGACCTTTGCGAAACGCGACCGGTAGCCATACACCGCCTTCTGCAACAGTTTGTCCGGCAGGACGACCTTCATGCCCATCGCGCCGGATTCGAGGGTGTAGCCCAGTTTGAGCCAGCCCATCTTGTAGCCGAGGCCGAGCACGCAGACCTTGCCGACGAAGCGCTCCTCGATGTGCACCTTCTTGTCGAGCGGCACCATGTAGATGTACTCGGACGCGAAGTCGATGTAGAGGTCTTTCTTGTTCCGGAAGTCTTCAAGCGCATCCCACTGCTCGGCCCACCAGAAGTTCATCCGCGCTTCGATCTGCGACGAGTCGACGATGACGAACTTGTAACCTTTCGGGGCTTTCAGGCAGCGGCGCAAATCCGAGTTCCGCGGGAAGTTCTGCGGATTCAGCTTGTCACCTCCACCCCACCGCAGCGTATGTGCGGAGCCGTACTTGAGCATGATCGGCAGTGCGGGATCTGCGTGCGCCAGTAGCCGCTGCGATTTCGACTTCGTGATGGTCGAAGACGCTTCGAGCTTGGCCTGGCACAGCATCCGTATTTTCTCGCTCGGATGGTCGAACAGCTCCTGGAAATCCAGGTCCTTTTCGGCGAACGCATAGGTCGGCTGGTTCGTCGCGGGCGACAGCTTCATCGGCGGTTCGACGCCGTGCGCCCGCAGGATGTCGGCGAACTTCTCGCGAGAGCGCAGATCTTTCTCCGAATACCCAACCGCCTTGAGCAAAGCCTCCCGGTTCTCGGTGTCTTCCTTCAGAATCTTCTTGGCCAGCCGCTTGTCGACGACGATCATCGGTTCGACGTACGCGCGGATAGTGTGATGGATGAGATCTAGCTCATCGTCCGGGTACAGCGGCAGGAGTTTCAGGAAAATCTGCCACATCAGCTTCACGTCCTGGTTCGCATAGGTCGCGAGCTGTGCTTCCGCGGTCTTCGTGAGCTGCACCGTGCCCTTGGTGCCTTCGAAATACTGCTTGAACTTCTGACCCAGCTTGAAGTGCGCGGCCACGGAGTCAAGACTGTTGCTCCGGATCCGCAAATACGCCCGCGCCATCGACAAGGTATCGAAGTAATACGCGGGGAAGACGTTATAGCGTTGCGTCAGAATAAAACAATCAAAGGCGGTTTCGTGGCACACGACCGCTGTCTTCGACCATTTGACCGACTTGAAGAACTTCGGCAGATCTTTGTGCGTCACCCACTTCGGCGTGACTTCATTGTGGAACTGCACCGAGACGCCGTGCGCGCGGAACTTGGGGCTACGCACATATTCCGTCGTCGTGTGGAACCCCTTGCCCTTACTCAGGGTGTAGTCGGCGTCCCAGTAGGTTTCAAAGTCGAGGGCTAAGATCTGAGAGATCTTCCTCTTCTCGAGCACGGCGGGAAGTTTCATTCCGACGCAACCTCTGAATGTTCTCCACGACCACCGCGGTTCGGAGCACCACGATCGACAGCATCAGCACGACTTGCAGTGTTCTTATAAAGGGGATCATTGGCGGTGAATTGCTTCGGGTTGTAGTCCTTGAACTTCGTCCGAAGCGTGCGGGTCAGCGCCTGATACTGCTTCAGCATCTGCGCCTCGCGCGCTTCGGTCGGCGGGCGGTCGTCGGTCAGCACGTTGTGCTCGTACGCATCGATGAGAATCGAGATGCACGCAAGCGCGTTTGCGAGGTGCGGCACATTGGTTTCCGGGTCTATTTCTTCGCCCGCCCACCACTTCATCATGTGCCGACGGCAAGCATCGACATACGTCGACGCCAGGACGCCAGAGCAGCGCCAGTTGTAGCGCCCGTACTTCAGTGCACCTTCGAGGAATGCCATGTTGCCGTAGATCGCGGCAGTGTCCGGCATAAGAGACAGGGAGACGCGATCAGTCGCCGCGATCCCTTTGGGGTTCGTATCCTTCCACTCGTCCATGTCGTATCCTTCCAGCATCCGTGCCGGTCAGTATTCGAATTTTTGTTCCATGGGAGTCTTTTCGACACCCGTTTACCTTGTGAGGCTTACACATCAGGCATCCTGCCCGACGTGATTTCGGTCTACCCCGCTTGTGGTGCGACATCGTCGTGGTCGGTGAGCTTCATATCCTTTGTGAGTGCGACAAAGAACGGGTAGATCTTGTGCGCTCCGTCATCTTCCTCGGCGATCAAAGAGATTGCGCAAGAAGGCTGACCATTGACGAAGCAGCTCATTAGCACGAACGGCGCTGCTCGCGTCTGAATCATGTCGAACACCGTCTTGTGTTCCTCCGTGATGTTCGTGCTCGTCTTGTTCTGTCGGTTTTTCTTCGGCATTGAGGGTCTCCGCTCGTTTGATGTATTTCAGATGCGCGCATGGCATGGGGAACAGCTCGGTCAATGACCTCGGTTTTTCGCCCATTCAACGTTTCCACGCAGCGTCGGGATGTTCAGCCCACGCATCCATCATGTCGCGATAGGCCTTTGCGAATTCTCTGAAATCCACGACTATTGCACGCCCGTCCACGATTACCTGCATGTAGAATACGGTGGTAATCACAGGCGCAAGCTCAACTATGGCCACGGCACCGGAGTTCTTATCAAACCCATTCACAGACCGCCCTAATTCAGCCAACTAACACCTCCAAAAAATTGCTCATCCGCCCGCTCTTGGTCCCGACGCGCTCGTACACCTTGCGTTCGCAGGTGCCGCGCGCTTCGGTCATGATGGTCTCGGTCGGCAAAGTCTGACCGCCGCGATAGATGCGGTGCAGGCCCTGCTTCAGGAAGTCAGCCCGATAGACTGGTGAACTCCAGACGGTCGCAGTGCCCTTGGTCAGCGTCAGACCGTGCGCGCCCGTTTCCGGGTGGAGGAGAAGAGTCTGGAAAAAGCCTTGCTGATACGCCTTGCGAATTTCTTCTCGGCGCTTGTCAGAAACAGATCCGTCAATGACCTCGAACTCGATGCCGCGCGCTTTCGCGTACTTGACGAGGCCGTCACGCTGGTGCTTCCAGTTGAAGAAGACGACCGAGTGCTTGCGCTTTGCGACAATGTCGAGCACGAACTCGTATCGTCCGTCGTCGATAAACTCATAGGACTCATCACCTGTGTAGACCGCACCGCTGGCGATCTGAAGCAGCTTGTTGCGCAGGACAGCGGCGTTCACTGCGTTTACCACCTTCTCCTTGAGGGCGAGGATGGTGTCTTTCTCCAGCTGGCGATACGCCTTCAGGAGCTTAGCACTGGGCTCGTAGACCATGAACCGCTCGCGGTTGGGCGGGATGTCCATGCATTTCTCGAACTCGTGCCGGATCGTGATGTCGCTCAACAGGTGAGCAACGCCCAGCTCGGCACCCGGCTTGTCCTCCCACTGCAAATGCTCCGCGCGCGGACCTACCTGCACAGGATTGCAAGTCGCATTGCGGAATGCGAAGAACTTCGTGCCCAGCCGCTTGCCGTCATCGAGGATGTACACTTGGTGCCACACATCGAGAATCGTGTTGCTGTTCGGTGTACCAGTGAGGCCGGCGCGATATTTGAAGTATTGAGCAATCGACGCGACGGCTTTGGAGCGATCGCTAGTGCGATGCTTGTAGACGGTCAGCTCGTCGATGATTAGCGAGTCGAATTTCTTGAAAAAAGACTTCGATTGCTTCGCGAGCCACTTCACGGCGTCGATGTTCGTGATGTACACGTCCACGTCTGCCTTGAATGCATCTTCACGATTCTCGGCACGCGCAACGGAGTACGAGACCTCGGGGAAGTACTCCTCGAGGTCTGTACCCCACGCTGCTTGAAGCAACGTGCGCGGCGCCAGAACGAGCAGACACCCACCGCCCTTCAGGCGTCGGTTGTACCACGCCTGAAGAGCGACCCGCGTCTTGCCGGTGCCAGGATCACTGGCATCCAGTACACGTTCCTGTGATTCGTAGACTTTGAGTGACGCCTTCTGGTGTTTCCAGAGAGGCTTAATGGTCGAACGCGGGGACCGCGCTGATTTCCCAGCCTTCATCGAGGAGATTCTCCATATCCGGAAGTGTGCTGATTCGATCCATCGAGTCAGTGGTCAAGGCGTCGACGACGTTGTCGTCAATCAGGCCTTTATGCCGGATCGGCTTCTGGAGGAGGATCTTCTGGTAGCGGATTTCGCTCATGGCTTCTCGCTTTCTTGTAGTGGCTGTGATGAAACTGCGCTATTTCCATGCACGGATATGCATGAAAACAGCACCAAGGTTAGTAACCACTTGCGAGATGAGTGGCGTCCCCACGGGGATTCGAACCCCGGTTACCGCCGTGAAAGGGCAGAGACACGTCACACATCATCAAGCGGTTACATCGAACCTGTGCTGAATCCTAGCACAGGTCGAATTCAGTACGGAAGATCTCCGCGCACTAAAATCTTTGAGTCTTCAGACAACACCGCGACCAAGGCGAAATCCTCAGGATTCATGTTTGCTTGCGTGATGCTTTCAAACATGAGTACGCATCGCTCCTGGGCTGCCGGGATCGCCAAGACGGAGTCCTTGGCTTTGACTTCGCACGTCACATAACAGTCAGGCCAGCCGGAATGGAGGTAGTCAGGTTGGCGGAGTAGTACGATGAACGACATATGACCCTCATTTTGCCGGAGCTTCTCCAGATGCTCGTTGTATCGGGTTCCATATATCGAACACACGCGATGCTGCCGTCCATGTTCCGAGTAATTGAGGTACCAGCGATTACCTCGTTTGTAGATTGTTGCCATACTCGTTCCATGAGAGCTTTTAGCTCGTGTTGGGCGTACACGGTTTTGCGCATCCACTTTATCTGATGAATGCCAAACTCCTTTTGAAGTTTTAGGAACTGTCTGACAGATACGCAGCAGTAGTCTGCCGCTTCTTTTGTTGTGAGGAAATACTTGGGCATGAGAACAAACCTGAAAGCCTTTCTTCTCGCAATCGGTTGTTAGGGCACCTCCAGTGTAACGAGTGATTTTATCGACTGAGCATGCGTCGGACTTAACCGACACAATTTTTCAGCAACGTAGTACGCGAGCCATGCAGGATCGATGGGCTCTGGGCAATCTTCGAAAACCTCCTCTAACCAGAGGATAAGATCTTCGAACGTCGGCGTGTTGTCTGACTTGACGACCGACTGGTGCATCATCCGAACGGGTTCTCGGGCGGTTCATACCGACGCAGACAGTCGAGGCATAGAAGGTAGTCACTGGTGTCTGCTAGTTCATGCCCTTCGTACGTTACTTCGTCTCCCCAGGCGGGGCCTAGTTCGTGATACTCCACGATCGGCCAGCACAGCCGCAGCCGCGTATTGCAGCTCGGACAACTCGTGGTTGGTGGGCGCGGTAGGAGCGAGGCATCACCTCCACAGTTTGGACATTCCCAACGCCCATACTGGTTCAGCACACATCGCTCATTGCCGCACTTTTGACAGTCCATGACGAGCATGCTCATATCCGAGGCGCGCTGCCTTGCACGCAGTTGTTGTATATCACCTCGATGTAGCTCCCCGGCCGCATCTGCTCAGACTCCAGGTGCTCCTGCGCAATAGTCATGCAGCGCTGGTAGTCGTGGGCGTACAGGCTGACATACACCGGCACGCCGGCGTCGAGATAGAAGAGGAGGAACCACCAGCCCATGATCAATCCCTCGACACTTTGACCGCCGCCAAGATGTCCGACTGTGTCACCTTAAGTATCTGCCCATTGTAGGTGAATTCGACAGTACAGTCGTACTTGATGGCGATTTCCACCGCTTCGAGGCAACACATCGAACGTAGAGCGCCTGGTGACGGCTCGAGCACGATCCGCATACTGCGGAAATTATTCATTTCCTCTTCCTCGCTTTGATGATTCGATCGACAACATCCGGCGAAAGGTAGACCTCGAACTCATAGGTTGCGAGAGGATGCGGTGTGAAGTAGAGCCGCACACGCCCGTCGTCATCGAGACTTACTTCGACGTCCCTTGTATCCTCGGGCCAGTCGATTGGATTGACGGCGTCCTGGACTTTGAATTGCTTCGTCGTCGTTCGCACGCGACGGATTTCGGTGAGGTTTCTTGCGAGCATGTTTCTCGTCCTTGATCAACGGCTCGTGGTTGTACTTGCGAATGAGGTTCTCGACGATGACGTCGGTCTTCTTCACGCCGGGCTTTGCCGTGGTGATCGCCTTGCGGCCATCCGGCATCGTGACCGTGATATGTGATAGAAGCCCTACGTCTTCGATGACGATGGAACACCCACCAGCCGTGCGTGCCTGCCGTGCCGGCGGGGTGTCGGTTGCCCCGCGAGTGCTTTCGGGTGACGATAATGATATACGTGGTGATGTCCTGCCGCTGGACGACCGCGCCATAGATTTTTTGGGGGCGCGGAAGGGAATCGAACCCCTGTTTTCACCATGCTTTCTCATAGAAGTCACTCGCTCCTTACGATATCGGTGGCTAGGTAATACACTAACGACAGTCAGTGACTCTAACGCCAACGATAAAGTTGCCTAGCAATCAGATTTCTTTCAGCGGTTCGAGCAGCCACTCGACGATGCTCTTCCCGATCTCTTCCTTCTTCACACTCGTTTCGTTCGCACGCATGCGGGCGCGCTTGACTTCCGCCAGGAGATCGTCGATGCGCATGATGCACTCGGCCTTCTGCGCAGCGGTCGCAGCACCGGACCGCTCTACCGTGGTGAACTTGCCGACGACCACGTCCTTCGTAGCAGCCTGGATTTGCGCCGGATGCTTGTCGGTGGCGGGGGACATCACGATCGGGAAGACGGTCTTCTCGGTCTTCGTCGTCACAGACGGGTTCACCGCGACGTACACGCCCTTGCCGGCATCGGGGTCTGCCTTCCAGGCCTTGGACGCGTCGAGCGTCGGCATGGCGACGAACAGCTCGCGGATCTTCTGCAGCCGGGCTTCCAGGCCGAGCAGCTCGTCGACCGGGACGCCGAGCCGGGTGAAGTCCCGCACCTTGATGTCGCCCGTGGCGAGTTGGTTGGTGGCGTTCTTCTGGATCTGAACGTCCTCGGCCCTGGCGAACAGGGCGAGCGCGTAGTCCAGCGTGTCGTAGACCGTGGTCACGACCTCCTTCTCTTCCCGCGCCTGCTCCTCGATCGCCTTGTTCTGCTCGCTTTCTTCGAGCATCTGCAGGCTCTTCGAGTGCCCGTTGAAGAAGTGCGCGTTGCCGAACTTCTTCTTGGTCTCTTCTTGGATCTGGTTCCAGGCGGCGGTTGGCACCTTTTCGGATGCCAGCAGTTCATGCAGTTGTGCCATCTTCTTTTCCTTTCAGGGTTTGTCTGCCGGCGCCCAGAGCATCACTTCCCAGTCGCCGTAATAGGCCAAGCGGCCGTCGGTGTCTTTCGCTACCACCATATCTTCGTGAAACTTCATGGTGAGCACGGGCTCGTCGTTTCCCCAGCGTTCCCATCCGGTTGCCTTCTCCGCAGCGATTGCCGCTTCGAGATTCAGGAACCCGATGGAATAATCACACTGGTACGTAACGTGCATATACAACACGTCTTCCAGTACCGGGCCCACGAAGCCCCAGTTGTCCATCTCCTGGTTGGGGTCGTAACGCCCGTGAAACAGCGAGAGCTTCATTGGTCGAAGCAGCGGATGCCCCCGCCCTGCTGGTCTAGAATCTGCCGACCGTCATACGTGAACTTGAACCCGGCCTTGCAGGTGTAATCCGCACGGTGCGGTGACTCGCCTTGGATCATGGGAATGGCCACAGCGGCAAGAATTCCCAAGATTGCAACGAGGATCATCACTTCGAGTATCGTGAACCCCCTCACGGTTGCGGCACCTGAACGAACGGCACTGCGCCGCCGCCCATCATGTAAGGCAGCTTGCCATCCCAGCGCTCGATAGTGTTCAGCTCCAGCACCTGGGGGTTTGCACGCAGTGCCTCGCCCTTGATGTTGATCGCCTCCGCTTCCGCACGCGCCAGCGTCAACCGGGACTCGGCCTCGCCGTGGGCCGAGGCGATTGCCTTGTCCGCTTCTGCCTTGGCCTGCTCCACCTCGTTACGACGCTGCTGAGCCATTTGCGTGGCCTTGATTTTCGCGTTCAGCGCGTCGGTGACTTGGGGCGGCAATCGAAGGTCGCCGGCCCAGTACAGGGAGTCGACGGTGAGCCCGATGTCGGAGACCTTCTTGCGCGCATTCTCGAGCGCCTCGGTCAGCAGTTGCTCCTTGCCCTTGCCGTAGACCGACTCGATCGGCTTGGTCGACGCCGCGGTCACGATGGCATCTCGCACGATGTTGTACAGGTACACGGAGGTAATCTCGTCGATGCCGCGCCGGTACTTCTGAAACAGCGTGGGCACCTTGTCCGGCACGACGGAGTAGCTGATCCCGACGTCCGCCGTCACCTTCATCCCTTCGACCGTCTGGAAGCTGAGGTCGCCCCAGGTGGCGTTCTGCGTGAACGTCGGGAACAGGTACAGCTCCTCGTTCATGCCGATCCAGTAGCGCCCCGGCCCCAGCTCCTCGATGTCGACGCCCTTGGAGGTGCCGAGCAGATTCACCTTGATGCCGACGTTGCCGGCCGGCACCTTGCTGCAGGCGGCGAGGACGAGTGCGAGAAAAACGATGGCGACGTGTTTCATTCTTTGGTCTCCAGTTCTGCGAAGAAGCGTTTGCCGATGTTGAACAGCACGTACACCGCGCCTGCAATGACGGCGATGCCGGTGAGCACGGCCAGGGTGCTTTGCGACGAGACCATCGCGGGGCCCAGCACGCCGAAGCACATGACGAAGATCACCAGCCACGCAATGCCGAAAATCCATTTCTTGTCCATATTCAGCTCAACTCCTTTATCAACGCCTGCGCAAATTGCACGGCAGCCTTCGCCGCACGTTCCGGCTCATACTCCTGTCCTCTTGCGATGATTCCTTGCAAGGCAAACGCAGCGAAGTATTCACACCGCGAAATGCCGCGAAACGTTTGTACCGTGTCGTTGTCGTGCGATACCTTCGATGGAAAAGCGGGATCCCAGTCCAGAAAACCGTTCATTGTCATTCTTTCGCTAGTGAGTGGTCTC
>Ga0208916_10000236_pt1 | contig 28338 bp, 41 predicted proteins | sample DEB19_08_DNA_5_FD_184523 | JGI IMG/M metagenome (GOLD analysis project Ga0208916, IMG submission 184523) | Aqueous microbial communities from the Delaware River and Bay under freshwater to marine salinity gradient to study organic matter... | ecosystem: Environmental > Aquatic > Marine >... | reverse complement strand
CGCCCCGCCCCCCGACGCCACCAACGTCATCCCCTCCCTCCGCCACCGCCGCGCCTTCGCCGACCACAAACTCGGCCTCGCCCAATCCCGCGGCGACCTCTCCGGCATCAAAGACGCCACCGACGCCCTCAAGTTGATCTCCTCCGTCCTCTACGACGAAGAGACCCTTGCCAGCCGCCTCGGCCGCGAAGCCGGCGACACCCTCCCCCGCCCCGCCGCCGAAGCCCTCGTCGCCGCGCTCGCCTACTGGACCCTCCGCGCCATCGACGGCCACCTCGACCACCTCTCCCGCCGCCTGATCAACCTCTCCTACCCCGAAGAAGCCCGCGCCCTCCTCGAACCCGAACTCCTCTCCGCCCGCTTCCTCGTCCCCTTTGCGCGCGCCGCCGCGACCCCCGCCCGCAACACCCTCCCCCCCTGGCTCCACGCCAAACTCCGCGACACCGTCGACGACTACCTCGACCACGGTGCCGCCCACTTCGACCACCTCTACCAATCAGCCGCCAACGCCAACGCGATCCCAAGTCCGTCCCCTGAGTCTGTGCCAACCGTAACACCGTCCGCTTACCAAACACCATGAGCTGGAAAAACGTCAAAGACCACTACCGCATTGGCCACCAAGTCCAGATCCGCGAAAGCCGCATCTGCATCGGCTCGCCCTACATTTCCGACCTCATCCGCGTCACCTTCGAAGGCCAGGTCTCATGGGGAAACCTCGGCCCGGCCCATGAAAACGCCGAGCTGATGCGCTACCACGCCGAGATGACCGCTGACCTTGCCAAGCTCCGCGCCCTCATCGCCGAGCCCGACACTTTCGCCGCTTCCATCACCGTCTACACCTACGACGGCCCCCACATCCTCAAAAAACAATGCGAGAAACTCGGCTGGCCCAATTGCACGCACGACGGCCTGATGATGTATGAAAACACTTTTTCGACCAACATGGGCCAAGTCATCGCATGGGCCAAACGCGATGCAAACTCAGGCGTCAAATGGGCACACGAAGCCGTCGCCAAAGCTGAAAAAGACCTAGCCAAACGCCGCGCGCAACTTGCCAAAGAAGAAGCCGACCTCCTCCAACTCGAGACCGACTTCCCATCCTGCGCATGATTCCCACCCTCCTCTATTTCTTTTCCGTCGGCCTCGGCTGGTGGAGTTGCGATGCTCTTCGCCGCCCGCGCCGTGATGCGCAGTATTGGTTTTCTGCCGCCCGCGCCACCCTTTGCGCGATTGCCATCGTGCTTCTCTACGCGCCCCGCCCATGACCCCCGCGGATATCGCCCCCCTCCGCCGCAAATCCACCCTCGCCTTCGCCCGCAAGCACCTCGCCGGCGTCCCCACCATCATGGACGCCCTCGACCTCCCCATCGCCCCCGACATCCTCGACACCATCGACCGCACCCCCGGCACCCGCTTCATCATCCGCGGCGCCACCCAACTCATCAAGACCCTCGTCGGCCAACTCTACGCCACGCGCTCCATGCTCGTGAACCCCGGCCCCTCCCTCTGGTATTCCCACCCCGAGAAAGCCATCGACGACTTCTGCGACGAGAAATTCAACCCCCTCTTCGACGCCCTCCCCATCCTCCACCCCCTCCTCTACGCCGACCCCAACAAACGCGCCCGCACCCGCCTCCAATTCCCCGCCGGCCACAACTTCCTCTTCCGCTCCGCCGGCATCAAACTCCAACGCCAATCCAAGACCGCCCGCGACCTCTACCTCGACGAATCCTGGACCTACGAACCCGGCTGGTGCGCCGACATCGCCAAACGCCGCGAGAGCTACTCCGAACAAGGCACCTGGCGCGAGATCCACATGCTCACCGGCACGGCAGCCGGCTCCGAAGCCGACCAATATTTCCAAGCCTCCGACCAACGCACCTGGCACCCCCTCTGCCCCGCCTGTGGCCGCCACTTCGTCCCCCGCCGCACCCACAAAGACCCCACCACCGGCGAACGCACCGGCGGCATCGTCTACGAGACCCACCACACCCCCCGCGGCCTCGCCGATAACGCCCGCATCGCCCCCACCGTCGCCTACCAATGCCCCCACTGCCGCCACCGCCACCCCGACACCCCCGCCACCCGCCTCGCCATGAACGGCACGGCCGACAAACCCCGCGGCCGCTGGATCGCCCTCAACCCCACCCCCTCCACCACCCCCCGCACCATCGGCTGGTGGATTAGTGGGATACCCTTCAGCAGCTGGGCCGTGATCGCCTGCGAAATGGTCAACGCCGAACGCGAACGCACCACCCTCGGCACGGTGACCCTCCTCGAACAAATCGTCCTCAAACGCGACGCCGACACCTGGGACCCCGAGTTCTACCACCGCCCCGAAAACCAATCCAAACACCAACACCCCACCCCCTACAAAATGCGGGAAGTGTGGCCCGGTGAGTAACCTTTTTTGCAATGAAAACTGAATACCAAATTCGAAACGCAAACCACGACGGCATCTTTATCAGTTTCGACACCGAATGGGAGGCGATGCGCTATTGGCGCGAACACGTCGAGCGCGCGCCAGAAACAAACCTTATGCATGGCGCCGTCGTGATCCGCGACACTTGGGAAACTCACGCCGAGGCTGAGACTGCCCGCCTCGATTTCCTGCTCGGCCCCGGAAGCATCGCCGCGCTGATGGCAGAATGTGAGCGCGCTCCGATGATCTATGAAAAGCCCGAATCGTGGCTCTCTGCTGCGCGCACGGCCTTGGATATTTGCCGCAAATCACCGCCGCGCACCGCTACCCTGATTTGGCCGAAACCTTGAACTCCAAACATGAAAACCCACCGCATCGCACGCATCAGAGCCGGCCTCTATAATTATCGAGCCTACAACCTATATCGCACGCGAAAGGAGTGGGTGATTCTTGGTGAAGATAACGCCGCTTTTGAATATGCCCCGCGCCGATCCGATCTAGTGAAAATCATAGACCGATGGGAACGGCGCCCCGCCCGTCATTAGACATTAGACATTAGTCATTAGTCATTCCATCCCATGGAAACCCGCATCTGCACCATCGACGTCCAACTCGACCACTACGTCGCCGTCATCCGCAAGTGGGGCCGCTACTCCGCGAGCCGCCTCCACCTCGCCTTCATCGCCTTTTCCCCCTCGGAAATCGCCCGCATCTGCTCGGAAGAAAACACCCCCCCCGAACGCATCGCCCTCGACGTCCGACACGACACCCAACGCGTCCGCACCATCTGCGCCCGCATGGGCTGGCGCACGATGATGGGCGACAAAGCCGAACGCGACTACGCCCACCCCGACGGCATCCGCCGCATCTACGCCGAACCCAAAATCATCGACGCCTACACCGGCACCCTCCTCCAAGGCGCCACCGGCTCCTGCGTCGTCGAAACCCTCTTCAGCAAAAACTCCGCCCTCAACCGCCTCCACGCCCTCCGGTCCCCCGAAGCCAAAACCCCCACCGGCGAACCCGTCTGGACCGCCGCCAGCGACGCCCCCGACTGGTATTACAAACAAATCAACGCCCACTACCGCAAACGCATCGAAAACCCCGACGGCAGCCACCACTACGTCTGGCACGGCCAAAAAGACGACCACGCCGACGACTGCGAAGCCATGCAAGTCGTCGTGGCCACCGCCCTCGGCCTCACCGGCGCCGAAACCCTTACCGATCCCGCTCCCCCCTTAGCCCTTCAATCTTAACCACGGATTACACCGATCAGACGAATCCAATCCCCCTGCCTTTATCCGTGCCATCCGTGCCATCCGTGGTCAAAACTCCGGCCCCTTGACACTCGCCCCCCTTCCAAGCGCCCCCGCGCTCGGATCACCACCCGCGCTCCCCGGAGCCGCGGGTTTTTTCGTTTCTACACCACCACCACACCCCCACCGCCCACCGCCCGATGCAAGCCACCGTCCAAACCGGCCTCTACCGCTTCTTCACGCGCCCCGAACTCGACGCCGAGCGCATCCGCTACAAAGCCGAGGTGAAAAAGAGCAACACCCAGCTCACGGGTGCCAGCATCAACGGCCAATCGTATCAGTTTCTCACCAACGGCCGCGAACTCACCCTCCCCGAGTGGGCCGACGCCCTCGCCGACGCCTACAACCAACTCGGCGTCACCGAATACGGCACCCCCAGCCCCACTCAATCCCTCGCCAGCTTCTGACCCGATCCATCACGGATTACACCGATTTCACGGATTTAATCCCGCTGCCTTTATCCGTTAGATCCGTGCCATCCGTGGTCAAAAACTCCGTCTCCGTCCTTCCCGATGCCTAACCAAACCGCCCCCGGCTTCCTCACCATCCTCGACCCCCGCGGCAACCCCTACCCCGCCGGCCCCCAAGGCACCGCCTATCGCCGCACCGAAGACGACGACCGCCTCCGCCCCGCCCCCCCGAATCACTACGGCGACTACATCGACCTCCTCAGCCCCCGCAACGCCCGCCGCCTCGTCTCCGAAGGCCGCGCCATCGGCACCCGCGGCCAACCCTCCTCCCTCCTCGACCAAAAAGCCGACTACGTCTCCGCCTCCGACTACCGCCCCCAATTCCGCGGCCAAGACCACGACTACGGCGCCACCGCCCTCCCCCTCCTCGAATCCGCCCTGAACATCGCCAACCTCCGCGGCTGCCTCTACGATTGGCGCACCACCTGGCGCCTCGGCGTCCCCACCCTCGGCACCGACGGCTCCTTCTACGTCCTCCTCACCCGCTGGGAAACCGGCTACCCCGCCCTCCAAATCCTCGAGCGCCACCGCATCGGCCAACGCGACGACCAAGCTCAAATCGTCGGCCCCACCGATGCCCTCACCACCATCACCGACGAATCCGGCAAACAAAAGACCATCCGCGGCGCCTACCGCGGCCTCCGCATCACCGGCGGCCAGATCTACAACCGCGCCGGCACCGAAGTCGCCTACCGCGTCCTCGGCGCCGATCCCAAAGGCTCGGAAGACTACGACATCTCCGCCCGCGACCTCTACCGCGTCGCCCGCCCCCGTAGCTACAGCGAAGGCACCACCCCCCCCGAAATCGCCGCCGCCCTCTTCGACTTCATCGGCCTCGAAATGGCCCAATCCGCCCAACTCGACCAACAAATCGAAGATTCCCGCCTCACCCTCATCGAAGAAAACGCCACCGGCACCTATAACGCCGCCGGCGCCTTCCTCCCCGGCCAAGCCAACCCCAACGCCTCCAAACCCGGCTCCCCCACCGTCGAGAGCAAACGCGGCCGCACCAAATTCATCAAAACCGGCTACTCCGTCAAAGCCCACGAAACCGACCGCCCCTCCGATCAATGGATGAATTTCGACAGCCGCGTCCACTCCCGCGGCGCCGCCGGCATCCGCTGGCGCGCCGAGATGCTCGACCCCGCCGCCCTCAAAGGCGCGAGTAACCGCGCCCTTCAGGATCAAATCAACACGCTGATCCGCGAAACCTTCACGACCCTCGACCGCGCCGCCACCCGCGCCTGCAACTACATCGCCGCGTGCCTCGCCAGCCCCGAAATCGCCGCCCTCCCCCTCCACCCCGAGACGATGCGGTGGGGCATCGCCCCGCCCCCCTGGTTCGAAGTCGACCGAGCCTCGGCCAAATACGACCTCGACGACGTCGCCGCCGGCCGCGTCAGCATGAGCACCCTCCACGCCCGCGACGGCAAAACCAGCACCGAAGTCTACACCGAACGCGCCCGCGCCTACATGGAAGCCCTCAGCATCCAGAAGAAGTATCCCGAAGTCCCCCTCGACCAAATCATGGGCGACCTCGGCATGACCGTCCAACGCACCGGGGCGCAAGGTGCGCCCGCCACCCCCGAGCCCGCCGCCTAACGTAGCACGGAGCTTCAGCCCGTGCTTTCCCCCTCGCCCTCTCCCCCAAACATGAAATTCCTCCACCTCCTCTCCCGCCTCACCGGCACCCCCTGGCTCATCACCGCGGAAGCCCTTGAAAACATCACCCTCCTCATCGAAAGCCGCCTCACCGCCCCGGCCGCCCTCCTCCCCGCCCCCGATCCCACCCCGCGCCCCGCCCTCGCCCCCCGCCCCGGCGTCGCCGTCATCCCCATTCACGGCGTGATCGGCAAACGCCTCTCGCCGATGGAAATGGCCTGCGGCGGCTGCGACATAGGCGAACTCGAAACCGCCTTCGATGCCGCCAATGCCGACCCCACCGTCTCCCGCATCCTCCTCCACGTCGATAGCCCCGGCGGCACCGTCACCGGCGTCCCCGAACTCGCTGAAAAGATTTTTAACACCAAGACCAAACCCGTCGAAGCCATCTCCGATACCCTCATCGGCTCCGCCGCCTACTGGCTTGCCTCCGCCGCCGACAAAATCACCGTCACCCCCACCACCCAAGTCGGCTCCATCGGCGCCGTCCTCCAGGTGCGCGAGACCCTCGACACCACCTCGCCCGACGGCCGCACCCGCCTCCGCGTCTTCCGCTCCGGCCCCGATAAATTCGCCGGCGCCGATGCCCCCCTCACCCCCGAGCAAGCCGCCACCGCCCAAGCCCGCGTCGATGCGATCGGCACCATGTTCCGCACCCACGTCCAGACCGCCCGCCCCGCCGTGCAAGCCGAAAGCATGACCGGCCAAGTCTACATGGGCCGCGAAGCCCTCACCCGCGGCCTCGCCAACTTCATCGCCCCCAACCTCGCCGCCGCCGCGGCCTGATCCCCCCATCCCTTGACACCCCCCGCCACAGCAACCGCCCCCATGTCCCTCTCCACCCTCCTTTCCACCCTCGGCCTCGCCCCCAAGACCCTCGACCAAGCCAAGACGGGCCTCGATCAGTCCAAAGCCTTCGCCGAGTCCGTCAACGCCCTCTTCACGTCCGCCGGCCTGAACCTCGAAACCCTCCTCGCCGCCGGCCCCGAGTCCCTGAAATCCCACCTCGAGTCCCTCAGTGGTGCCGACGAAGCCCTCGCCGAAGCCCTCCTCGAAAACGAACGCCTCGACACCGAACTTGCCACCAAAGCCTCCGAGCTCTCAGCCCTCAGCGATCAGCTCTCAGCTTCCCACGGCATCCTCACGCAAATCGGCGTCAACGTCACCCACACGGCCACGCCGGACGAGATCACCGCGGCCTTCTCCGCCCACGTCGCCAAGCAAGTCACCCTTGCCAACGCCAAGATGGGCCACCCGCCCGTCCAGCAAATCGACCCCAATGCCGCCCCCGCCGCCGAGCAACTGAGCGACGAAACCCACCTCGCCGCCTACGAGAAACTCGAAGGCGCCGAAGCCAAATCCTACCTCAAAGCCCACAGCGAAGCCCTCTGGCGCGCCGACATCGCTCGCCGCACCCAGCGCCGCTAAACCCCTTCCCTGCTCATATTGAATCTGGCTCCATGCCGGGTCCGCTTAAGTGCGGCTAGATATGCAGCGGGGCACTTTCCCGTCAGTTCCACCCTCACCCTCACCCCTCACTCTTCACGCACACCTGATCGGGCTGGCCCTCGATCATGGCAAATAACCTCACTTCCTCCCTCATTCTCGATACGATCGGCAAACGCTCGCTCACGTATCTCGGCAACGTCCTCGCCCCCTTCAACGCCTTCTCGACCGACTTCTCCACGGAGTCCTTCACCCAAGGCCAAAACGTCCGCATCCCCGTCGCCACCGTCGGCGCCACGGTGCAGACCAACCCAACGAACTGGGAATCCGGCGACTCCAACATCAGCAACGTCAACGTCCTGGTGTCCCAATACTCCGTTTCGTTCCAGCTCACCCCGCGCGAGCTCAACAACGGCTTCCGCCTGAATCAGCTCGTCGACATTAACCTCCAGAACTTCGGCAATAAGCTGATCGACGTCGCCTTCACGCCGTTCACCACCACGAACTTCAGCAACATCACCGTCGCCCAGTCCTCGCTCGTCGGCGCCAATCTCGCCACCGCGTGGGCCGCCATCGCCAAGGTTCCCGTCAAGAACCTCATCCTCGACGGCACGGCCTACAGCAAGCTCCTCCCCACGAGCCTCACGACCGAGATCGGCCCGCGCCCCGGCCTCGCCGGCTTCGATGGCATCTACCTCAACACCCGCTGGACGGGCGCCGGGACGAACATCTACGGCTTCGCCGGCGGTGCCGGTGCGGTCGCGATGGTCTCCGGTCTCCCCGAGACGAACAGCGACGGCATGGATGGCCTCGAGCAATCCGTCGTTTCCGTCCAGCTCGGCGGCCGCGGCACCCTCGGCCAAGGTCCGACCGGCCCGGTCCTCCCGGTCCTCACGTCGACCTGGCTCTCGATGGCGACCCGCACCCGCTGGGTCAGTTTCGACGTCATGCTCGGCGCGTCGGCCACCGGCGACACCGCCGCCGGCTACCTCTTCAAGAGCGCCTAATCGGTTCACCCCCGCCCCCGCCGAGGCTCGTATCGGCCGCAGCCCCACCCGTCAAACGGTGGGGCTTTTTTCTGCCCAAACCCAAACCCCCAAACCACCACGGATTACACGCATCCCACGGATCCAATCCCCCTGCCTTGATCCGTTAGATCCGTGCCATTCGTGGTCAAAACTTCCGAATTCTGCCCCCACTTGACACCCCCGCGCTCATTGCACGCATGAACACTCCCGCACTCCCCGCGGCGGCTCAGCCCGCCCTCACCCCCCCCGCCGGCGCCCAGATCTTCGATGCCCGCGACCGCATCACGATCCTCACCCCCTGCTACGATTACTCCCTCACGGAGTATTACCACAACAGCCTCACCGCCTGCCGCGAAGCCCGCGCCTGGTTTCGCCAGCCCGATGGCTCCGTCGAGCTCATGTCGCTCATCTCGCACCGCCTCAGCCTGCCCAACGATTCCCACATCGACCGCGCGCGTAATGTCCTCGCGAATATGTGGGAGCGCGAAAACACCACCACCTTCTGCCTCTGGTGGGACGCCGATATCCCCATGGACCCGAGCGACATCATGCGCCTCTACGTGCACCTCCAAAAAGGCCATCCCTTCGTCTGCGGGTTTTACGCGATGAAGTGCCTCCTGCCCACCTGGGTGGCGAACATCATCCCCGGCGCCAAACCCGACCCCGAGACCGGCCTGATCGCCCTCCTCCACGGCGCCACCGGCTGCATGGCGTGGAATCGCAGCGTGCTCACCACTCTCCGCACCCACCCCAACGTCAAACCCTACCGCTGCGCACCCAACACCCCTTGGCCCGGCGAAAAGTTTTACGCCTACTTCACGAGCGGCGTGCACGGCGACATCGACCCCAAAGACGGCCTGAAAAACTGGCAAAGCGAAGACTGGATGGTCTGCGAGTATTGGCGCGAGCTGGGCGGCAAAGTCGTGGGCGATACCCAAATTAAACTCCGCCACCTCGGCCGCCTCCTCTTTCCCCCCGCGATCTCCGAGCTGGTCGACGCCACCGTCGCGATGATCGAGTCCGGCAACCCCGCCGTCGACCGCGCCAAGCTCTCCGCGGCCCTCTCCAAGCACGCCGCCCTCGTTACTCGTTCCTCGTAATCGTTCTCGTTCTCTCGGTTTTACTCCGATGATCGCACAACACCGCCTCCCCCTCGACGCTCCCCCGGTGGCTCGCGTCATCGCCACGTTCAACGCCTACCACCTCGGCGACAACCTCCTCACCCTCCACTACCTCCGCGCCCTCGCAAAGTCGTATCCAGAGATTCACTTCCTCCACCATTCCCGCGCCGAATACCTCACCCAACTCGCCCCCCTCACTGCCGATCTCCCCAACCTCAGTCTCTCCGCGCTCAGCCTCCTCCCCTCCTGCCACAGCTACGGCCCCCTCGACACCTGGCTCGGCGCCGCCGGCTGGTTTTACAGCCAGCCCGACCGCCACGACTTCGTGGCCATCTACCACCGCCACTTCGCCAACCTCAGCCGCGCCCTCGGCCTCGCCTGCCCCTTCGCCGGCGCCGATCCCCGCGCCCTCCTCTTCGATTACCCCGCGCTCGCCCCCGCCACCACCGCCTACACCGGGATGCGCGGCATCCTCGTCATCAACAGCGCCCCGAATTCCGGCCAGTTCCAATCCTTCTCCCACGACGGCTTCGACCGCATCGTCGCCCTCCTGCACGCCGCCGGCCACTGCGTCTACACCACCGCCCCCAGCCGCACCAAAGACGCCCTCTGCACCCTCGACCTCGGCTCGAGCGTCACGGACATCGGCCGCCTCAGCACCGATCACATCGACGCCATCATCGGCGTCCCTACCGGCCCCATCTGGCCCACCTTCAACATCTGGAACGCGGACACGATCAAACTCCGCCTCCTCCTCCTCGATACGGAACGCGTGGACCTCCTCCCCGAGCACACGCTGCACGCGAACCACCTCAGCCTCGTCCCCGAACTCCTGAAAGACCGCGGCCTCCTCTGATTTCCGCTCCTTCCGATGAATTACAAAACCCAACTCACCGCCGCCATGACGGCCCTCGCCGCCGATCCCGCGCGCCTCTTCATCGGCTACGGCCTCACCCACGGCCGCGCCGCCGGCACCCTCGCCGGCGTGCCCGCCGCCCAACTCCTCGAAACCCCCGTCGCCGAAAACCTCATGACCGGCCTCGCCATCGGCGCCGCCCTCCGCGGACGCAAACCCGTCGTCTACTTCGAACGCGCCGACTTCGTCCTCAACGCGATGGATGCGATCGTGAACCACCTCGACAAACTCGCCACCCTCAGCCGCGGCCAATTCCTCCCCGGCGTGATCCTCCGCATCACCGTCGGCAATACCGAAAAACCCCTCTTCACCGGCGCGACGCACACCCAAGACGTCACCGCCGCCCTCCGCACCCTCGTATCGTTCCCCGTCCTCACCCTCCACCACGCCGACCAAATCGCGAGCACCTACGCCCTCGCCGCCCAAGCCACCGAAAACGGCCAACCCTGCGCCGTCGTGGAATACAAAGACCTCTGGTGAGCAGGGGCCCGCCCCTGCACCGGATTCCCGAAACATGCTCGCCGCCCTCCTCACCGCGCACAACGCCCCCCTCACCCTCGCGGAAATCGCCCCCGCCGGCCCCCTCGAGTTCGGCCAAGTCCTCGTCCGCGTGCTCGTGTCGGGCCTCTGCGGCGCGCAGCTCCAGGAGATCCGCGGCGAAAAAGGCGGCCCCCTCCCGCACCTCATGGGCCACGAAGGCTGCGGCATCGTGGAAGACATCGGCCCCGCCGTCACCCGCGTCCGCCCCGGCGACAAAGTCGTGATGCACTGGCGCAAAGCCGCCGGCCTCGAATCTCCCATCCCCCGCTACCGCCTGATCGCCGGAGAAGGAGAGAAAGAGAGACAGAGAGACGGAGAGATCGAACCCTCTCCCACTCTCCCCCTCTCCCCCTCTCTCCCTCTTCCCCAAACCTTCACCAGCGGCCGCGTAACCACGCTAGCGACCCATTCAATTTGTAGTGAGAATCGCCTGACCCCCGTCCCCCCCGACACCGACCCCGAACTCTGCGCCCTCCTCGGTTGCAGCCTCTCTACGGCCCTCGCCACCATCGAAAGCGAAGCCACCCGCTGGGGGGAGTCGGTCCTCGTCCTCGGCTGCGGCGGCCTCGGCCTCGCGATGCTCTCCGCGCTCAACCTCGCCGCCCCCGCCGCCGTCTGCGCCTGCGATATTCACGAAAGCAAACGCGCCCCCGCCCGCCTCGCCGGCGCGCAGTTCGTAAACCTCGCCACGGAAAAACTCTCCGGCACCTACGACCTCATCCTCGACACCGCCGGCGCCACCACCGCCACCGAGACCGCCCTCGAACGCCTCGCCCCCTCCGGCCGGTATGTGCTGATCGGCCAACACGCCCCGCAAAAACCCGTCTGCATTTCCAACGCCCGCCACCTCTTCGAAGGCGAAGGCAAAAGCATTCGCGCCACCCAAGGGGGAGGCTTCCGCCCCGACCTCGATATCCCCCGCTATCTCCGCGTCCTCGCCGAGCGAGACATCTACAGCACGCGCCTCGTCACGCACCGCCTCCGCCTGGACGAAATCAATCACGCCCTCGACCTCGTCCGCTCCGGCTCCGCCGGCCGCATCCTGATCGAAATGCCCGCAACCATTTAACCCCGGATTACACCGCTTTCACGGATACTATCCCGCTGCCTTGATCCGTTAGATCCGTGCCATCCGTGGTCAAAAATTCCGCACCCATGACTTCCCAAGACCTCATCGCCTTTGAAACCCGCATCCGCGACCACTTCGCCGCCGGCGCGCTCCCCTGCCTCATCCACCTCAGCGGCGGCAACGAGACGCAACTCCTCGACATCTTCTCCCGCATCCGCCCGCAAGACTGGGTTTTTTCGACGCACCGCAACCACTACCACGCCCTGCTCAAAGGCATTCCCGCCGACCACCTCGAGGCCGAGATCCTCGCCGGCCGCAGCATGTTCATCTACAGCCGCGAGCACAACTTCCTCACCTCCTCCATCCTAGCCGGCACCTGCTGCATCGCCGCCGGCGTCGCCTGGGAAATTCGTAACGCCGCCCCCTGCGCCACATCCGACCCCGCCACCGTTCCCCACGTCTACTGCTTCCTCGGCGACGGCGCCGAAGAAGAAGGCCACTACTATGAAGCCGCCCTCTTCGCCGAAGCCAACGATCTCCCCATCACCTTCATCATCGAAGACAACGCCCGCCAAGTCGACACTACCAAGAGCGAACGCCGCCGCACCGAGTATCCCGTTTCCGGCCCCCTCGACCACTTCGCCTGCGTCGAGCGTTACCACTACACCCCCACCTATCCCCACGGCGGCGCCGGCCTCCCCCCCGGCAGCGTCACCTTCGCCCCCGCCGCGATCGCCCGCCTGAAATCCGCCCAGAATTAACCACGGATTACACCGATTTCACGGATACAATCCCCGTGCCTTGATCCGTTAGATCCGTGCCATCCGTGGTCAAAAACTCCGATTCATTTTTTCCATGAGCACAGCAATTCTCTACTCCGGCCAACTCCGCACCTTCGCCCGCTGCTACCCCACCCAACGCTGGCACGTCCTCCGCCACTTCGCCGACCCGCATTTCTTCCTGACCGTCCAAGCCCAACCCGACGCCGCCCAAATCCTCGCGCCCCTCATCGCCGATTACGGCGCCGCCCGCGTCCACCTCCAGCAACTCACCGACCCCGACCTCACCCCCGACCTCACCCCCGCCCTTTCGGCCGCCTACCACCAAGCCCCCTACGCCAACGCCGCCCCCGCTCACCGCCTCCTCCTCCAACACTGGTATCAGGCCCAAGTGTGGGAAAACTTCTGCGGCCACCGCGAAACCCTCAGCCTGCAAATCGACACCATCATCCGCCTCCGCCCCGACCTTTTTTTCCACTCCTTCGACTCCGAATGCGCGGGAATCGTCTTGGATGATTTCTGCCTCACCCCCTGGTGGGGCCGCTTCGGCGGCCTCAACGACCGCTTCGCCATTATGGGCCCCGCCGCCGCGCGCGCGTATTTCGACATCTACCCGAAGATCCCCGAACTCCTCGGCAGCTACCAGTGCCCCTTCCACCCCGAGAGCCTCCTCCTCGCCCGCCTCGAAATCGCGCAGATCCACGTCCGTCAAACCCTCCGCGCCGAATTCAGCACCCTCCGCCTGGATGGCACGAGCCGCCCCCCCGAAATCAGCCCCATCGACCTCGCCCACTGCGCCCTCCGCTGAACCCAAACCACCACGGATTACACCGATTTCACGGATACAATCCCCTGCCTTTATCCGTTAGATCCGTGCGATCCGTGGTCAAAAATTCCGCGCCCGGGATGGGACATTGACAGTCCCGCCCCTATTGCCAGCCCAGTTCATTCGTGCCCAACACGCCCCGGTCCTGCTTAGCGGGGCCGGGGCAATTCATTTCCGCCCCCCGCCCCCGTCATGTCCTACGCCTCCCTCCTCTCGTCCTCCGCTGCCATCGCCCAATCCATCCTCGCCCCCATGGCCGATGGCGATGGCGACGGCGTCTTCTATTTCACGAGCGCCCCCAGCACCACCTACACCGGCGTCATCGCCGCCCCGCAAGACGTGCTCGTCCCCGGCCCCACCGGCCTCGAATACCGCGCCACCCTCCGCATCACCGCCACCCGCGCCCAATTCGCGAGTGCCCCCAACGCCGCTACCCGCCCCAAACTCTACGCCCGCGGCCAAACCTGGACCCTCGTCGCCCTCACCCCTGCCGACGCCCACTACGTCCTCACCTGCGTCCCCGGCAGCTAAACCCAACCCACCACGGATTACACCGATCACACGGATCAATCCCCCTGCCTTTATCCGTTAGATCCGTGACATCCGTGGTCCAAAATTCCGTTCCCCATGGCTAACGACACCGGTTTCCCCCCCGAAGAACTCCGCAAGTTCTCCGAATCCGGCCGCGTCATCGCCGCCGCCCTCGGCACCAGCGTCGAAGTCTGGGCCCGCGCCGAAGCCGGCGTCATCCTCAAGACCTGGGCGGGCCGCACCCAAGTCGCCACTCAACAAAAAGTCGACCGCAACGCCCGCAACCGCGCCATCCGCGGCCTCGACCTCACCCGCGGCGGCGACATCACCGTCAACACCGGCCTCAAAGCCCCCTACGGCCGCGTTTTTATGCGCACCAAAAGCGGCAAATACCGCCGCACGCACGAAGCCGGCTTCCGCCCCGTCTCCGGCGCCCGCGGCCAAGGCAACGGCGACCACTACAAAAAAGGCGATTGGATCGACCTCAAAGAAGCCATCGCCGCCACCCGCCTCGCCGTCTCCAAAGCCCTCCCCACCGCCCGCCGCGCCATCGGCCTCGCGCGACAATCCATCGTCCAAATCGCCGATGAACTCGGCCTCCGCCTCGAGAGTGTCCGCGGCGGTGGCTCCCTCAGCGCCGCCGGCCTCGCCAAAGCCCGCGCCGCCCTCGCGTCCAATGGCCAGCACTACGCCAACGGCCGCGGCGTGACCTCGAAGACCGCCCAAGAGTTTAGCCTCACCCTCATCAACCGCTACCCCAAAGGCGGCCAGCTCGGCATGGACCGCACCCTCACCGGCGTCATCGCCGGCCGCCTCAAGTATTTCGAGCGCAACCTCGCCGAAGCCACCTTCCTCAGCGCGTCCCGCACCGCCCGCGCCTACCCCTACCTCGAAGTCCTCCGCACCGCCGCCTGATTTCTCCCCCGCTCTCCCTCCCTCCATCTCTCCCTCTTCCGCACCATGCCCCTCACTGCCGCCCAACTCAACGCCCCCGCCGACGTCCTCGCGAACACCGCCAAAACCATCCTCCTCGCCGACCCCGCCTTCCCCTTCCCCGTCTACGGCCCCCGCGAACTCATCCAGCAAAACATCAACCGCGTCGAAGTCATCTGCACCGGCGCCGAGCGTGCCTCCGACCACATGGACCTCGCCACCATCGCGAACATCCAGACCCCCTTCTACAACCACCACCGCGCCACCCTCGCCTTCACGGTGATCACCGCCCGCACGGATCAGCAAACCACGGATAACCACGCCTACGCCCTCGGCCGCATCGGACTCCTCTGCCGTCGCGACCAACAGAAGTTCACCCCCGCCGCCACCGGCGGCCTCGTCCTCCTCGACCTCGACGACCGCGGCGTGACCCCCACCGAATCCGAAGACACCGACACCGACCGCACCCTCCGCACCTTCGACCTCGAATTCATCATCCCCGCCGCCCTCTACGCTGCCTCCCAGTAGCAAACCACCACGGATTACACCGATTTCACGAATACAATCCCCTGCCTTTATCCGTTAGATCCGTGCCATCCGTGGTCAAAAACTCCGTCCCCTTGACACCCGCCCCAAGGTTTTAGGCCCCCGCCTACTCACCACCCTCCCCCCGCTTTCCGCCCTCCCATGGCCCTCACCTACACCACCACCAGCAACTACGCCTGGGGCACCTTCGTCCTCACCCCCTCCTCTGGCGTCGCCAACGGCGTCGGCTTCATCGCCGATGATTTCATGTCGACGGCCCCCACCTGGCTCGCCGAGCGCAAAGACAACGTCGGCAACCCCAACGGCTCCCTCGGCGGTGTCGAAGCGATCACCGGCCGCGGCACCCTCCAGCTTGCGAATGCCAACGTCGTCGCCCCCTACGTCTTCGACGAGTTCACGCGCAGCCTCCGCCCCGGGGCGAACGCCAACACCTTTTTCTTCACTGAAATCGGCCTCCCGAAAAAGCAGCGCGACTTCGACGTCGTGGAAATCACCTTCCGCGAAAAAGTCTAACGACTCGCCTCCACCTTCAGACCGGCCCGTCGAGCCCCCGCTTTCCGCATGAGTCGCGGGGACGGGGGCTTTTTTCCGCTCTCCCCCTCTCCCCCTCTCTCCGTCTCCCCCTCTCGTGGACCCTTCCACTCCCGCTCCCCCTCTCGCCCCCGTGACCTTCGAGGAAGTGTGGCAACGCGAATTCGCCCCCCAAGTCGCTGCCCAACGCCGCGCCACCACCGAACGCCGCACCGAAGCCTTCCTCGAGATCACCCACACCGTCTGCGGCGAAGAACTCCGGCAGATGACCCCCGCCGACCTCCTCCACCTCGACGCCCTCGAAAACCCCTACGTCTGCGGCGCCCCCCTCGCCGAGATCACCCCCCTCGATTCCGCCGCCCTCCTCTGGCAACTCGCCGCCCTCAACACCCACGAAGCCACCCTCGCCAACCTCTGGCGCCGCACCCGCTTCCTCCGCCGGATCTCCCGCATCCCCCACGACGACCAAATCACCGCCCTCCTCGCCTACGTCGCCAAAATGTTCGCCGACTTCCCCGGCGCCGACACCACCCCCGCCGAGTCCCCCACCCCCACCACCGACGCCTTCGCCCCCGAACCCCCCACCTATTTCCTCAGCGGCCTCCTCGTCCAAGTCGCCAGCGACATCGGCCACCTCGACCCCATGAGCGGCGCCCTCCTCGCGCACACCCCCCTCCCCCGCCTCGCCCAGTATCAGCGCACGATCGCCGCCCGCACGTCCGAGGAAAAGCACTACACCGAAATCGACTCCCTCCGCAACCGCTGCATGGACCGCGTCAACACCCTCAACGCCGCCGCCCGCCAGACCCAAACCACCACGGATCACACGGATCACACGGATTCAATCCCCGTGCCTTCATCCATTCAATCCGTGCCATCCGTGGTCAAAAATTCCGAACCCTCCCCCTCCTAACATGGCCGCCTCCTCCGAAATCCGCTTCAAAATCGGCGCCGATACCTCCGCTCTCAGCAAAGCCTTCGTCGGCCTGCAATCCGTGGCCGCCACCGCCGGCGCGCAGATCCAAAAGAAACTCGGCCTCAAAGACGCCATCAAAGGCATCTTCCAAGGCATCGGCATCGGCTCCGTCCAATCGATCACCGACATGATCGTCGCCCCCTTCGAAGCCGCCGCCGAACGCGCCCGCGCCCTCGTCGGCCTCACCGGCTCCCTCTCCGACAACACCAACCGCTGGCTCAGTGCCCTCGGCGGCCCCCGCCGCGAACTCGAACTCCAAGTCCGCCAAGTCAACGACCTCAACACCGAAATCTCCCTCCAGCGCCAACTCGTCGCCGACCTCAACGCCAACCCCCTGAGATTCATCAACGCCGAAACCCGCACCGCGATCAAAGAAGCCGAAGCCGGTCTCGACGCCCTCATCCTCAAACAAGCCGAGATGGCCACCACCGCGCAGATGGTCGCCCTCGCCGACTCCCGCCGCACCGGCGACCTCCAGCGCCAAGCCGCCCTCGCCAAACAAATCGCCGACGCCGAGTCCAAGAACTTCGCCCAAGGCCGCATCGTCCAAGCCCGCCGCGAAGCCATCGAGACGGAATACGAGATCCTGAAAACCCGCGGCGCCATGCCCTCCGTGCTGCAGGAAAACCGCAACGCCCTCGCCACCCTCAACCAGGAAGAAGCCCGCGCCAACCGCCTCCTCAACGACCAAGTCGAAGGCATCAAACGCACCGGCCTCGCCCAACGCGAACAAGCCGCCCTCGAGCTAAAAGACGCCGGCGAACGCGCCCAAGCCCTCGCCAAACTCACCGCCCTCCGCCGCGAATACGACGTCCTGGTCACCAAAAACAAACGCTTGTCCCCCGAAGCCACCACCAACCGCAACGAGCAAAACGCCGTCCGCGCGCAACTCCTCCTTCTCGACAAACAAGCCCGCGAACAACGCTCCGCCACCCTTTCCGCCGTCGGCCAAACCCTCGCCGGCGGCACCGTCGGCCGCCGCTCCGAACGCGAACGCCTCGCCGATCGCGGCGCCGGCTTCGCCGCCCGCGCCGATGCCGCCATCCGCTCCGGCGCCTCCCCCGCCTACGTCGCCAGCCTCACCGCCGCCGCCAACCGCGATTTCAAAACCGTCGGCGGCAAAGTCGCTACCTCCACCTCCGCCGTCGCCCGCGACGATGCCATGGGCCTCAAATCCGAACTCGTTTCCGCGAACAAGACCCTCACCGACATCTCTAAAAACCTCGCCCCCGCCAAACCCGGCAAACCCTGATCTCTCCCCATGCCCTCCGCCATCTACGAGAAACTCGGCTCCGGCCAACCCGCCTTCACCACCGCCACCCAAGACGGCGACTACACCGTCGAGTATCCCCTCGGCGCCAGCGAGCCCACCCACCTCCTGATCCGCGCCCGCTTCAAAATCTACCGCACCTCCTACAGCCGCCCCGCCGCCAACACCACCCTCACCTACGGCAGCGCCACCGCCTACTTCCTCGACGATACCGATTTCACCGATGAACGCGGCGGCCTCCAATCCTTCACTCGCCTCTGGGCCACCGTCCCCGCCTCGTGGACCGAGCCCGGCGGCACCTATGCCTACAGCTTCCCCGCCTTCACCGCCGCCACCACCTTTGGCAATTCCTTCGCCGTCACCGCCATCGCCGCCTCAGCCGCCAACTACGTCCTCACCACCACCGCCACCGGCATCTCCTCCGCCGATCAAATCTACCTGAATCTGAACTACGTCCGCTCCGCGCAGAATTACCAACTCACCTTCACCACGAGCGCCGTCGCCGCCTCTTCGGGCTCCAGCGTCACCGTCTCCAATATCCTCCCTGGTCAAAACGTCTTCACTTCCGTCACCGGCACCGTGCGCAAAGGCAACCGCGGCCGCGGCACACCCACCGCCTACTCGGTCGACTCCTTCGTCGTGCACGATTACGCCCTCAGCTCCGAAGCGGCGCAGGACACCGACCTCCCCCAGATCCCCGCTTTCTCCCCCGTCTCGGTCTCCCTCGGCGCCTCCGGCCTCGAAGTCACCACCCTCAGCACCGGCACCCTCCCCACCGCCGCGAATTACGAAAGCATGGTCGCCGCCGGCTCCTTCCTCGTCGCCCTCCCCAGCGAACGCCGCCGCTACCTCGGCAACATCTACGAACGCACCGTGCGCCTCGTGCGCGCCACCTGATCCATGAGTCTCGACCGCCTCCGCATCACGGATTGCCCCCTCGCGTTCGCCAGCTTCGCGGCGAAGCACAACGAATTGATTGACCTCCTCGAAGCCACCACCGGTCAAAACGGCATCACCGTCGTGGTGGCAGAGCGCAATATGAAGATCATCGGCGGCGGCACCTCCAGCGGCAACGTCGACCTCACCGGCATCCTGGCCAACATCTCCGCCCTGAAAAACACCACCACCGGCCTCACGAGCAACGTGACCACCCTCCAAAACCTCACCACCGGCATGAGCCGGCAAAACGTGCTGTATTGCTCCGCCGGCAGCAATACGACCATCACCATTCTCCGCACCTGATTTATGGACGGCGTGATCCCAGGCCTCGGCGGCTGTGCCAATTGCCAAAACTGCGCCGCCCCCAACCCCTGCGCCGGCGCCGCGCCCAATCTCACCGCGTGCGGCTCGGGCAGCGGGTGCGTCGGCAGCTTCGGCTCGTGGTTGGCCTATTCCTCCGGCCAATTCCTCACCGGCGCCACCTGGTCCATGAGCGCCTTCGACGGCCTCTCGATCAACTCCAGCACCGGTTTCATCAGCGGCACCGTGCCCTCCGCTGGGTCTGGCAATTACAACATCGCCATCACCGCTGCCAACGGCTGCGGCTCCTCCACCTGCAATTTCGTCCTCACGCTCGCCCAGTCCCCCACGATCACCTCGAGCCTTACCGCCAGCGGCACCGTCGGCTCTTCCTTCTCCTACACGATCACCTCGAGCGGCTCGCCCATCTCCTACCTCGCCACCGGCCTCCCCTCCGGCCTCAGCTATAATTCCAGCACCGGCGTCATCAGCGGCACGCCCACCGCCGCGGGCACCTCCTACATCACCGTCACCGCCTACGATACCTCGACCTGCTACGCGCGCAACACCCTCGTCATCACTGTTGCCTCGATTTTTTGCAATCTCATCATCTCTGGCGGCGCTGCTGGCTATGATAACACCTTCAACGTCACCGGCGAATTCACCAGCACGCGCAATATCTACGTCGATTATGATGCCTACATCTTCGAGGACCAATTGCTCATCTACGCCAACGGATCGCTCGTCTACGATTCCGGCTGTATTGGCACTCACGTCACGCCCACGGTCTCGATCCCATCGGGCACCACCTCCTGCCGCGTGGTGATCGTCCCCAATTGCACCGGCGGCAGCGGCACCTTTTGGTTAGTCGGCATTACTTGTGCATGATCACGCTCACCCCCACTCGCTTCGCCGACCTCTGTGCACGCTTCGACCCCGCTTTTGAGCACGAGGCCCGTCAATGCGCGATCATCACCGCCACCGCAGTCCTACTGCCCTCTGAGTGCTTCGCTCATCTCTCGGTAAAATTCAAACCCATCCCGAGGCCGCACCCCGACTTCAAGGCCGCCCCCCCGCCGCCCGCCCCCGAGCCCGCCCCCCCCCGCGGCCTCGGCGACCTCGTCGCCACCCTCGCCGATCCCATCGCCCGCGCAAGCGATGCCCTCTTCGGCACCCACCTCGTCGGCTGCCAACCCTGCGCCCAACGCCGCGAAGCACTCAACCGCCTCGTCCCCAAACTCTGAATTGCAAACCACCACGAATTACACGGATCACACGGATGCAATCCCCCTGCCTTTATCCGTTAGATCCGTGCCATCCGTGGTCAAAACGTCCGAGCCATCCCCCGTATTGACACCCCGCGCACGAGTGACCCCTCCCCGGTCTCCCTGCGCACATGACCATCTACCTCGTTAAAGGCTACCTCGACGTCGCCGCCACCACCTGGGCCGACGCCAAGCTCCTCCTCGCCGCCCTCGACGACCCCGCTACCGAGGCCAACGCCTACGCCATCAGCCGCATCTGCGGCAAACTCGAAACCCTCACCCAAGGCGACACCGGCGAACCCCTCACGCTGTCCTCGATCGACGACACCGCCGGCACCTACTCCTCCTGGGTCACCGACGCCTCGACCACCCTCGCCATCGCGGTGGGCGACCCCGACCCCAACGGCGGCACCCTCTACGCCTCCACCCTTAGTTCGACCATCAGCGGCAACACCCGCCTCGCCACCCTCGCGCTCAACACCACCGCCCTCGCCGCCGCCTGCAACCGCGGCCGCATGGCCCGCCCCGCGCCCTTCACCCTCCAGATCCGCAGCACCACGAGCGGCGTCACCGAAACCCGCTGCCTCCTCCCGATCCAAATCGCCGCCCCCGTCTTCAGCGGCACAGATCAAGACACCACCCCTCCCAGCTACGTCACCACCACCGCCGCGCGCGCCGGCTACGTGATCAACCTCAGCGGCGTCACCAGCCTCACCGGCGGCGGAGCCACCACCCTCGACGGCCAAGAAGCCGGCACCGCCACCTTCCCCGTCGGCAGCATCGTGATCACCAGCGACGGCGGCGCCACCCCCATCTTCCGCACCTGGCGTCTCCTCGCCGGCACGACCAGCGCCACAGACCTCAGCGCCCTCAAAATCCGCCCCACGAACTACCACGCCACGACCAACGCCGTGTATTGGCAAGGCTAAGACAGCACCATGAACCTCCCCCGTCTCCTTCTTTTGGTGGCCGCAATCGGCCTTTGCCAATCGCCCATCGGCCATCTCGCCGCCCAGCCGGCCCCCGTCCTGGCCGACCCCACCACCGGCGCCCTCTTCCGCCCGACAAACCTCGTCACGCCCCTCGGCAACGCCACCGGCACCCTCCTCGGCGCGAGCGGCGGCACCGGCGTGGCGAACACCGGCAAAACGATCACCCTCGGCGGCAACGTCACGACCGTGGGCGCCTACAATCTCGGCGTCTCCCTCAGCGGCAACACCACCGTCACCCTCCCGACGACCGGCACCCTGGCGACCCTCGCCGGCTCGGAAACGCTTACCAACAAAACCCTCACCAGCCCCACCCTCACCACCCCCATCCTCGGCGCCGCTACTGCGACGAGCGTCACCGGCCCGACGACCACCGACCTCACCCTCACCGGCGGCAGCACGGGCGCGAGTCTGGTGCTGGGGCAGGGGAGTGGAATCGCGACCTTCAATCGCGCGGTTCAAATCACGGGGCTTGAAAGCACGGTTTACATCGCTTCCGGTGGAAATCGCGGTCTTTACGGCATCGAAATTACTAACGCCAATTCAGGCGACCGGCCCGAGATCACGCTGCGCAACACGGGAACCGGAGGCAGGCAGTATGAAATCAGCTCCTTCGGCGCGGCGACCGGAGAGTTCCGAATCACAAACGCAACAGACGGCTATGTTCCGCTAAGGCTCACAGGCACATCGGCGGCAACGGCATCGCTCAATCTATCTGCGATCACCACTGCCTCCACGAACACCACGTCCGGCGCGTTGATCGTTGGCGGCGGCGTGGGCGTGAGCGGGGCGATGAATGTAGGGGGCGCGATCACTGCCGGGGCATCATTCACGCCGGTAGCTTTCGGCAATGTGGCAATCAGCGTAAACGACGCGGCTGGCGGTATCATTGCTCCCTACTATGCAGGAACAACCCCCGGCTACCTCATAGCGGACTCCGCCACGACGCTGACGCTGCAAGCTAGGTCTTCCGTTATCACGCGGCTCTTTAACGCTGCCGCAAAGGGACTCACCATTGCGGTTACGACGGGAGACATTGACCTCAACTCAACCACCTCCGCCTCCTCCAGCACCGTAGGCGCACTCACAGTCGGCAACGGCACCGCCGCAACCAACGTGGCGATTGGTGGGGGGAATATCAATGCGGGTGGGACGCTGACCGTGGGCGGCGTCGCGAGCATTTCGACCGGCACAAGCGCCGCTTTCTTGGATTTCGTGACTAGCGGAACCACCACCTCACAAAACATTCAGTTCACCGACAGCGGTGGAGCATCAGGCGCTATCATCTACACGCATTCAACCAATGCGATGCAGTTCAAGACCAACGGCGACGTGTGGGCAACCCTCGGCAATACCGGCAATCTGTCCCTAGCCTCCACCACCCCCTCCACCCTCACCACCAACGGCGCACTCGTCGTGACTGGTGGCGTGGGCGTGGGCGGGGCGATGAATGTGGGGGGCGCGGTGACGGTGGGAGGCACGGTCATCCACACCCTCAGCGCCACGCCAGCCAGCGCCACGGCAGCGGGCACCGTCGGCACGATGTCATGGGATGCTAACTACATTTATATTTGCACCGCGACCAACACTTGGAAGCGGGTCGCCATCGCCACTTGGTAAGCATTTTCCAACCATGAAAAAACTAACTGCCCTCCTCATCCTCGCGGTCGCGCTCTGCGCAGCCGCTTCCGCCGCCGACGCGCCCTCGCCCGCCGTCCTCGCCACGTCCACGAAGAACGGCGTCACCACCCTTGTCACGACCGGCCGCGTCCAGGCCGAGGCCGCGATCAATGCCGATGGCTCGGTCACGTTTCAGATCTACCCCACCGTCACGCTGCTCGACAGCGCGGGGCAAGTGATCTCCACCCGCCTCGACACCTCCGCCGGCTTCACCGTCCCGCTCAGCGCCGAACTCGTCGCCAAAGTGCTCGTCGAGGTCAAAGCCGCCTACGAAGCCGCGCAAGCGGCCAAGGCCGCGCCGGCCACCCCGTAACCACCCGCCCGTGACGCGCGCCGAACTCAACGCCCTCGTGATCGTCACCGCGCCCTTCGCGGATGATACCTATGCGCGCCCCACGCTCGCCTGGCTGCAAGGCCCGTTCTGGGAGTCCTTCCGCGAGGATCGCTGGGCCAAGGTCGGCCGCTACACCCGCAAAAACGACTGCGACAACTGGGCCCGCGCCTACGCCCAACACGCCCAAGACTGCCACGCCGTGAGCAATGGCAACGACGACGATGCCGTCGCCGTGGGTGAGTTTTTCTACACGCGCGCCAGCGGCGCCTCCCACGCCATCGCCGTCGCGATCACCGAGCACGGCGTCACCTTCCTTGAGCCTCAGACCGGCGCCGTGCTCCCGCTCAACCCAGCCGAAATCGCCACATGCACCTTCGCCCGCTTCTGATCGCGGCCCTCCTCGCCCTCACCCTCCCCGGCTGCGCCACCCGGCCCCTGCCTCCCGTCGACTACGCCCCCGCCTCTCCCGCCTCCGCAACTCCTCCCCCCTCCTAACATGAACGCCTCGACCCTCGCCGGCATCGTCCGCACCCTCCTCGCCTGTGCCTCCGGCTACCTCGCCGGCAAAGGCATCGACATCACCGGCCTCCTCTCCCCCGAGAGCACTGCCGCCATCGGCACCGTCATCGTCGCCGTCTGGTCCATTTGGTCGAAGAAAACCCCACCGCCCGCCACCCCCTGATCCATGGTCACGGCGATCCTCAATCTGCTCGCGGCCCTCTTCTCCGCGCTCCCCAAGCTCCTCGAGCAGATCGCCGCCGCCCGCCGCGCCCGCCAGGCCGAAGCCGCCCGCACCGCCAAAGACGCCCGCAACGCCGCCGCCCTCGCCGATGCCCTCCGCCCGCCCGCTTCTCCTCAGCCTCCTCCTCGCGTGTAGCGGCTGCGCCACTACGCCCGCCTCGCGCCCTTCCCCCGACGCCACCGCGGCCCTGATCGCGCACCCGGATTTTCCCGCCGTCGCCCGCGCCTCCCCCGCCTGGGTGCGCGCCGCCCTCACCACCATCACCGCCCTCGAGACCGACCTCGCCGCCCGCCCATGATCGACCGCCTCACCGAGCACACCACCCCCGGCCTCCTCTACAGCGCCAGCCTCATCTCCGCCATCGCCCCCTGGCAGGAAAATATTGAGTGGGGGCTCAAGATCGCCGCCAGCCTCAGCGCCATCGGCTTTAGCGTCGCCGGCTACCTCCTCCACCGCCGCCGCGCCCGCCGCGACTGAGTGGCACGGGCTTTCCAGCCCGTGTCTCCCCCACCGCCTCCGCCCCGCCCATGCCCACGAAAAAAACCAACTGGACCGCCGTCCAACGCGCGACCGCCGACAAAGTCCACGCCGCCGCCCTCCATGAAAAAGACCGCCTCATCGCGTCGCAAGCCGCCCTCCTCGCGGATCTCGCGAAGGAACGCGACACCGCCCTTGCGCTCCGTCATGCCCGCCTCGGCCCGCTCGCGCCCATCGCCCCCCTCACCGCCGAAGAATCCGAAGCCACCGCCTTCGCCATCGCTTCGGATTGGCACGTCGAAGAAACCGTCGAAGGCAAAACGGTAAACCACCTGAACGAGTTCAACCTCGAAATCGCCGAAGCCCGCATCGAGAAATTCTTCCGCTCCATCCTCCGCCTCGTGGAGATCGAACGCGCCGGCACCAAGATCGACCACCTCGTCCTCGCCCTCCTCGGCGACCTGATGACGGGTTACATCCATGAAGAACTCCAGGAGTCCAACGGCCTCAGCCCCACGCAAACCGTCCTCTGGCTCCGCCGCCGCATCGTCGCCGGCCTCCGCCTCCTCCTCAAAGAAGGCGGCTTCAAACGCATCCTCGTCCCCTGCTGCTACGGCAACCACGGCCGCACCACGAAGAAACCCCGCCACGCCACCGGCGCCGCCAACTCCTACGAATGGATGCTCTACCACGTCCTCAAAGAAGACGTGCCGGAGGTCGAATGGGGCATTGCCGACGGCTACCACCTCAACCTCACCGTCTGCGGCCGCGTCATTCGATTCCACCATGGCGATAACGTGATGTATTCGGGCGGCATTGGCGGCCTCACCATCCCCATGGAGAAAGCGATCGCCGGGTGGAATCGCGGCCGTGAGCAGACGCCTTACCTCGACGTCTTCGGCCACCACCACACCGCCATGCAAAACCCCCGCTTCATCTCGAACGGCTCCCTCATCGGCTACGGCCCCTTCTCGCTCGCGATCAAAGCCGGCTACGAACCCCCGCAACAAACCTTCTTCCTCCTCGACAGCAAACGCGGCCGCACCGGCACCTTCCCCATCTTCCTCTAACCCTATGAACTGGAAACTCCACGTCGAAAAGACCAACGCCCGCACCTACACCCTCCCCGAAGGCTGGGACAGCCGCGAGAAAATCGCCGAGCAACTCGACTGCTCCGCGGATGGTGTCCGCCGCGCCCTGGCTCCTGCGATCAAAGCTGGCGAGATCGAGACCAACGTCTTCCCCGTGTGGTGTGCGATCACCAAACGCATCACCCGCACCACGGCCTACCGCCCCAAGCCCGTCAAAAAGTAGGGGCGCGCCTCGTGCGCGCCCGAAATGGCACGGGCTTTCCAGCCCGTGATGATCACCCGCGGAAAAATAATCCTGCCAAAATTAATCCCAGTATGACGGCGATGAATACGCCGCCAACCGAGGTGTAGCTCTTACCGCAATGCGGGCAAGTCCGTGCTCCCTTTGCCATATCTTTTCCGCACGCGTCACATGCTTTTAGGTTTGGATTAAATCCTCCCGACTGTCGTGGCAGGTAGTCTTCTGGCTTCATACCGCGCCCCCCCTCGGCTTCTTCGGCCGCGGCGACGCCTCATAAGGCGCCTGCTCCTCCTCGAACATCCCGCGCGGGCTCACATCGTGCAGCGCGTCAATCAGCATCTCGCAAAGGATGAAGTTCACACTGCGTTTTTGGTCTTTGGCGATGCGCTTGATGTGCGCCGCCGCCGCCAATGGAAGATCCACCATTAGCCGATCCACGCCCCGTTTTTGATCGATAGCCATTTCGCATCTTACGGAAAATTTACCGAAAAAGAAAAGAAAAGACTTGTAACGCGATGTTGCACGATGCAACACTCTGCAACATGAGCAACGCCCGAGTGATGGTCAACCTCCCCCGCGACGTGAAAAAACGCCTGATCGCCCGAGCCCGGCTCGAGCGCCGGTCCGCGAGCAATCTGGCGGTCAAGCTGATCGAAGAAGGCATCGCGCAAACTCAAACCGAAGTCGAAGCATCCGCCGAACTCCGCGCCCTCGGCGCCGACCCGGTGATGGCCCTCCGCGACAAACTCGCCGAAGTCCAGCGGGACCAATTCCTCGCTCAACACTCCGGCACCTAAACCGGCTCAACCCCAACCCCCATGCCCTCCGCTGGCCGCCCCTACACCCGACACCAAGCCCGCACCGACCGCGCCTGCCTCCTGGCCGCCGTTCTCGTGATGCTCCTCACCACCGCCGCCTCCCTCCTCCTCGCCCACTTCGCCGGCCTCCTCTAAACTTTTCCACTATGCACACCACCGCCACCCTTAGCCCCCTCCGCCCCGCCACCACGCTCCCGCGCCGGTCCCTCTCCGAGATGCGCCCCTGGCGCGTGACCGGCATCGTGCGGCCCGCCGCCGGCCCCGCCCGCCCGATCACCCTCACGATTTGGGCCCTCGGGCAAACGATGGCCCACCTGCTCGCCGACCGCCAACTCGACACCCTCCAACTCCGCCCCCTCGGCCCCCTCAGCGTCCACCAAGCCTGATTCCCACCATGAAACACGTCATCGCTCCCCTCGTCACCGCCGCGGTCGAAAGGCCTGCCCTCGAGCCCTCGCCGCTCCTCCTCGCCCTTTTCCTCTCCCTGCGCCTCCGCAGCGTGTTTCCGCAGATCCGCCAAAGTGCGACCCTCCTCGTCGAATGGACGCGAGCCCAGCTCGGCCTCCAGAAGACGTGGGCGAGCGAAGCCACGAGCCTGACGGATGAACTCACCGCCCAACGCGCAGCGATCACCGCCTGCCTGCGCAACGATACCCCCGCGCACCGCCGCAAAATCGAAGCCGCCCTCGACGAAATCCACCGCCACCAACTCGCCCACGCCGCGAGCCTCGCCCCCCGCGTCCCCGCCCACCTGCTGCGGGATTGAGCCATGAGCTACGAAAACACAGCCTGCCCCTGCGGCGAAAAGAAACTCACCGACACGATGCTCTGCCTCGCGTGCGAGACCGCCGTGGCTGGCACCTACGACCGGAAGGCAATGGACGACCACCGTGTGGACTTCGAGCACCGCCGCCACGCCGCGATGCGCGTGCTTGCAGTATCCCGCCGCCGCCGCGGCACCCTCCCCCTCGTCTACCACTGAGGTGAGCCGCGGCGCGTAGAGCCGTTGGCTCTACCGACTGGTAGCGGTCTTTTCCGAATTACTTTTCTTCAATGACAACAAACGAAATCAACGCCTGG
>Ga0208916_10000235_pt1 | contig 28379 bp, 45 predicted proteins | sample DEB19_08_DNA_5_FD_184523 | JGI IMG/M metagenome (GOLD analysis project Ga0208916, IMG submission 184523) | Aqueous microbial communities from the Delaware River and Bay under freshwater to marine salinity gradient to study organic matter... | ecosystem: Environmental > Aquatic > Marine >... | reverse complement strand
ATGTGATATTTCTGGGAACAAATGCGACAAGCATATTCTGGGAATAGGTTATTGTGGTAAAATAATGTTTATGGTAGGCATGGAAATCACATTTACTAAACAAGTTGCTGGCACACCTGATGCTATGGGCAATAAGACTATTACCACAACTGAAATTACTATTGATGATTGCCTAGTTGGTCCGCCTAGCGAGCCAACCACAGCTTATGAGCAGCAAGCAATTGCCCAAAGCAAAGACATTGTTAGGGTACACTTGCCAAAGACCAGTGATGAGGATGTTAGCCATTCAACCTTTGTGTATGACGGCAAGACATTCAAGATTGATAGTTCTGCTGTGAAGTTCATGGCAGGTAATACGCCTACTCGATGGAATAGGTACTTTAGGGCGGAAAGTTTAAATGGATAATGTAGAAACTATAGTAATCGCTTGGCTCAATAGCCTTGCTGATGCATCAACTTACCCGGCAAGTGGTGATGTGCCTGACCCACGCCCTGATAGTTTCATTACGGTTGATCGCACCGGCGGTCCGCGTGAGGCTATGGTGCTGGACAAAGCTGAAATACTTATTGAGGTTTACCACAAGACTAGCCGGCTCGCCGCCAGCAACAAAGCCAATGCTATTGGTGATGTGATCATTGCACTAGAGGCTTACAGCGACAACATTACTCATGCCGATATAAATAGTGTAGTCAACCTACCTGATCTAGTTGGTCAGTACCAGCGCTATCAAGTTTATTGTGATGTTTGGTTTCGCAGGTAGTATAAAATAGTTGTTCAAAAATGTTGTTGCAATAAAAGCGTTTATGCTATAGTAAACATAAGTCAGAAAAAACGGTAACTCACCGGAAAGGAACGAGGGAATGGCTGATCAGTATTTTAAAAAAGATGGCGATAGTTATGTGGAGGTTAAAGACCCACTGCATACGCAAGCCGATATGGACAAAGTTATTGAGGGTCGCTTAGAGCGTCAACGCAAGCAGTTCGCTGATTACGATGATCTCAAAGAAAAAGCCAGTAAGGTTGACACCATATCCAAAGATTGGGAAAGCAAAGTTGCTGAAAAAGACACCGCTATTGGTGAACTTACCGGCAAACTTAAAGCGGCAGAGCTTGGCACTGAAAAGGTCAAGATCATCCATGAGTTTGGTCTTAAAGATGAATTGCATGAGTTTGTAACAGGCGAAACTGCTGACGAAATGCGCGAGCGAGCTGAAAAGCTGGCTAAGGGCGTAGGCAGCGGCAAAGTGGTCATTAAGAAAAATGGCAAGCCCGGTGAGGAAACCACCACAGACAGCAAGAGCATCGCTAAAAATCTGTTCGGTTCAAAAGAATAATCTGACGATTTAATTTAAATCTCTGTGAAAGGAGAAAATCGTTATGGGCAATCCCCTCCGAACTAGCGCTCTTAACCTAGCCAATCACACTGGCGAAAGTTGGAGTAAGAACATCCGTGGTGGTGTTCTGTCAGCACTCGCACCACAAGCACCTGATATTAAAGTTGGTAGCACTGATCACTTTACGTTTACTGGTACGCCAAAAGCGGAACTGGTTGGCGAAAGTGCAAGCAAGTCATCTAGCGATGGCACGCCTAGCAAAGCTACCGTTAAGACCTACAAGGTTCAGCTTACCTACCGCTTTAGCAATGAAGTGCAGTGGGAAGATGAGGACTACCAGACTGGTATCATTGATGGCTTGGTTGCCAACATTGCTACTGCTCTTAGTCGCGCATTGGACTTGGTTGCAATCCATGGTATCAACCCTAAGACTGGTGAGATCGCTACTAGCGTTTCAAACTACTTTGATAAGGCTGGCAACGGCGTATCGCGTGTAGTTTCGACTGGTAATGTTCAAACTGACTTGGAAACAGCCGCTGGCTACCTCCAACAGTATGGCTACATTGCTACTGGTATCGCATTAGACCCACTGTTTGCCGGTCAACTTGCTCGCAAGAAAGACAGCAACCAGCGCCCGCTTTACCCAGAGCTTGGTTTAGGTTTTGGTTTCGAGAGTTTCCAAGGTCTGCAAGCTGCATCTAGCGACACCGTTAGTGGTCGTCAAGAGCTAGAGGCATCTGAGGTTAGCATTCAGGCTATCATGGGTGATTACCGCGCATTCAAATGGGGTGTTGCACGCGAAGTGCCACTAGAACTCATTGAATACGGTGATCCAGATGGTTTGGGCGACCTAAAGCGCACCAACGAACTTGCCATTCGTGCTGAAAGCGTATTCGGTTTTGCAATCTTTGATGGTCAAGCATTTGCCATCATCAGCAAAAACGGCGCAAGCTCTTAATCAGGGCTAGGCTAGAAAACAAGACCGCTATTGCAGCGGTCTTTTTTCTTTGGCGTGGTAAAATATACACATGACTAAAGCCAAATTGCTACCATTCATAAATAAGTTCAACGGTGATGTTAAAGTTGTGAGCCGCAAAGAGGGCAAAACGCTTAACGAGGATTGGGCTAGAGCAAAGGTAGTGAAAAACGACAAAGGCGAGGATGTTTTTAGGTTTGAGTTATCCAGCCCGGTCAAAGGTCCTGATGGTAAAACGCATATGGCTACTGCTATAGTAGACTTACAAGAAATTGAGCAGCCTATAGAATTGGAGGCGTTAGATGGCGAGCGAAACCCAGAATAAATACATAGCTGATCTGGCTGTTAAAAAAACAAAAGAGTTTAAAGAGGTCAAAGAGCTTTTGATTGCTAGTGGTATTGTTAGTGATAATGCGGAAACTGTCAAAAATGCTGAAACCATTGCCGCTATAAACAACGCCCTGACCGATCTGCAAGCCTCACAGTTCATTGATCTGCTGATTAAGACTAAAGAGCCAGTGCGTGATACGTCATACTCTCAAAAGCGCATTAAAAAGGTTACTGAAATACTGGATGACATTAAAAAAGAGGTTGCCGCGTGGGATTTCCCAGACGCAAATACACCGCTTGATTATGGCAAGGCGGCAAACGCACTATATCCAAAGGTGGCAGCAGCTGTTAAGTTGCTCAATAACCCAGAGATTGACCCAAACACCCGGCAACTCAATCAAGAGATATTGTTTAGAGAGGTGGCAACTGCTATTTATGAAAAGACCTATGAAATGAACGCCTTTGATATGGAAATTGAACACACTACTGGCAGCGGCATTGATGAGCGCTATTATGGCATGGCTAAAGTGGCAAGTAATAGCGTTTCGACAGGAGCAGTGTAATGGAGGAGTATATACGCAATTTCCTTTTGAGCAGTGCAGCCAAAGCGCAAGGCGATGCTACTAAGAATGCCCGGCAGTCCGGCAAAAAGCCAACCGTTACGCGCACTGAAAGCAGTGATGCCTGCAAATGGTGTCAATCAAAAACTGGCACATTCACTGACCCTAGTAGCGAGATATTTCACCGGCATGGTGGTTGTGAGGGTAAGATTACTACCAGCGGCTATAGGTCGCGCAATGGCTTACTCAGTAACTACAAATCTGGCAGCTTTACATCACGCACAGCGGAAACGACTGGCGCAGTTGATAGCAAAGGCAGGCAGATTGTATACCGCGGCACAGGCAATAATACAAGTGGCTTAGGCAACATGTTTGGCAATGCGCTCTATGTTGCGCGTGATCAGTCAACCGCAGCCCAATTTGGTAATGTCGCACAATTAAGTATGCCCATCAAAGCCAGTGATATTTTGCTAATCGCTACTGACAACGCATTAGACAAGTTGCAATTAGATGCTCAGAAATGGGCAGTACGCACTGGCGCTAGTTTAGACCCTAGCGAATATTTACCTGCCTATGTTTTGCATCTTGGCTATAAAGCAGTTGAGGTAAAAGCGACTGTTGACCCATTGGCTGGCATCGCCATAGTTGACCCCAAAATTGTGAAAAAAATGCTTGCACAGTAAGCGTTTCTAGTATCAGCTTTTATGATATAATTCAAGCATGAGCAATAATATTGAGCTAGTGCGCGGTGATGATGAGGCTATAGAGCTAGAGTTTGTTGACGCTACTACCAATAACCCTGTTGATCTTACTGATTGCGCTGTGATGTTTACGGTCCGCGCAGACAAAGCCGATGCCAATGATGATAATGCACTGATCAAAAAAGACGTATACACCCACACTGACCCTACTAATGGCAAAACCACAATCAACCTTTTGCATACTGATACCGATGTTACGCCGGGCAACTATTCTTATGATGTCCAATATGTTGATACTGAAAACAAAGTAAAAACTCTTGTAATAGGTGAATGTACTGTTGTCCAAGACGTAACTAAAAGGACTTAACCCATGCAAAGTATCATTGCTACCGTAAGAGTAAAGCAACCGATCAAAACCACTTTGCATAAAAATGTTATTCAAGTTTCAGTGGGCAAAACTGGCAGCGCAGGGCGTGAGATTGAACTACAATCTGACGGTGAAACTGTGCAATGGCGCTATGCAGGTGAGCCAGTATGGTATGACCTAGTTGATATTTCAGAGTTGCAAGGTGAAACAGGCGCGACTGGTCCGCAGGGCGCTCAGGGTATTCAGGGTATTAAAGGTGATACTGGAAATACCGGCGCAACCGGGGCGCAAGGTCCGCAAGGCATCAAAGGCGATAAAGGCGACACTGGTAACACAGGCGCTACAGGCGCGACTGGCGCACAAGGTCCAGCTGGTGTAAACGGTACAAATGGCACAAATGGGCGTGAGGTTGAATTACAGAAATCAGCCACGCACATTCAGTGGCGTTATGTTGGTGATGTTTCTTGGACTAACCTAGTTGCATTAGTGGACATCAAAGGCGACACCGGCGCTACAGGCGCGACTGGCGCAACCGGGGCGCAAGGCATTCAGGGTATCCAAGGCGCTACAGGCGCGGCTGGTGCTGACGGCGCAGATGGTGTTGTTGATTATGCTAGAGTAATTGCCTTAGCTACGGTATTATAAGGATAAGTATTATGAAAAGAATGATCACAAATTATGCATTTGATAAGACAGCCAAAACGGTTACTCTCTTAGACTACACTGCCATTGATCTTGAAAGCCTGCTATTGATCACCAATGTTACTGACGGCGCAATCATTTATAATTTCGCTGACCCTGCCAGTGGCGCAACCGTTACTGATAATGTGATCACTCTTGAATATGACACCACTGCCATGGATGACAATGATAAGCTGCAAATCTATTTTGATGACCCAGAGTATCAGCCAACATCATACACCCAGCAAACAGACATTAAAGATTTGACTGAGGCGTTATTAGATACGGCAGAGCAGCTTGCTTTTCTAACGAATGTGCGCGGTATTTCATCTGATTTGCGCGTTACCTTGCTAGGTGGCGCACTCTCAACCCTGTCAACTGTTACCACCGTAACCACTGTTTCAAATATCGCCAACATCACTAGCATTGGTGGTCTATCAACAGTACCTATGTTGCAAAACATTCAAAACCAGACAGCTGTGCAATCAAATACTAATAATGTAGTACAATCATAAGGAGTACAAATTATGGCGATAACCAACAAAAACCTACCACTGTTACACCGCAAAGAGTTTCAGATGATGACCCCAGCCCCATCAGCTACTGTTGCTGGTGCATTTGTTGTTGCGCCAGATAGCGGTAATTTCAATAATGCCCTTTATGTCCTTAGTGCCACAGTTCACTACCTTTATAACCACGATGAAGATGCATTTATGCAAATCCCATCAGGTGCTTTGGCTGGTACATTCGGTGCTGGCGCATGTGGAGTTTATCACCCATGGTCAGTCAACTACACGGCAAACGGTGGCTCAACCACTAGCGTTACAGTCGCGGCAGGCACACACAACATCACAGGGCGTGCTGTTGGTCAAACAATCGAGTTTATAAGCGCTGGCACAGCCTCTGGCTTTAGAACAACCATCACAAGCATCTTAAACAATGCTGGCGCTGGCACAATCACACTGAACCTAGCAAATGCAGCCCCTACTGCTATCCTCAACACCCACACCTTTAGGCTTACTACTGGTCGTTTCTTTATTATGAACGCCGGCACAACTGCCGCCGGTATTTTCAAGGTATTTGACGTTGCTACTATGGCATGGCAAGCCAACTTGGGTACAACAAACTTGCCAGCATCATGGGGTACTGATGGCAAGCTAGTAGTTGCCTACAACTTTGGTGAGCAATATGCCACTGGTACAGCAACCGCTGGCGCTGCAAGCACACTTACCAACAGTGCAAAGACTTGGACAACCAACCAATGGACTAACTATCAAGTTAGAATTACTGCCGGCACTGGTATTGGTCAGATCAGGACTATTGCATCAAACACAGGCACAGTGCTTACTACTAGCGCCGCTTGGACAACCAACCCAGATGCAACATCACAATATGTGATCGAGGCAAACGAGGATTGGCTATATCTGCTTGGAAACAACGCCGTTACCATGTACCGCTATAGCATTAGCGCAAACACATGGACTGTCTTAGCCCCTACAGTTGCGCGTGGTGGCGCACCAATCGCTGGTATGACCGCTAGCGCCATTGGTGTTACTGGTGATGCTCTATGGGCATCTGAGAGCGCAATACTTAATGGACGCTACATTTACTCATTCCGTGGTGGTGTCGCAACCCTAGATCGCTTTGATATAGCTGGTGGTACGTCAGGTGCTGGTGCTTGGGCGGCTGTAACCTATGTAGGTACTGAAACCTTTAGCACAGGCTCTAGCGCATTCCCAATGGGCGAGTTCTTGTATATCCGCAAAGATGCTACAAACCGTTTCTTTAAATACTCAGTTGTAGATAACGCCATGCGACCATTCAGCACTAATATGTACACTGACGGCGCGGCATTGCTTGGGCATAAGATTTGGGTTAAAAACCTTGCTGGCAGCGACATCAAATATCTGTACTCGCTGATGAACACCGGCACAGCCTTACACCGCATAATGATTTTCTAATGCCTGTGGTTACTCTCGCGCTAGAGGGTAATGTACCCAGCAAGAAAAACCAGCGCATAAATACCAAAGACGGCTTATCATTTGCCAGCAAAGCATTCACTGACTGGCAAGATACCGCTTTAATCGCGGTCCGCCACCAAACTCGCCACCGTTTTCTAGTACCAGTGCAAATTGAGGTGATTATATATTTTGCGACATTAGGAAAAGCTGACGTAGACAATAGACTAACCAGCATTTTGGATATGTTGACAGAGGCATTAGTGCTTAAAGATGATAAATGGGAAAACGTACCGCTTATGAAAGTTGAGGCGGCATATCGCCCCAAAGCGCCCGGCGCATTCATACGCATAGAGGAATTGCCAGCTGATTTTTTTGGTGCTGAATATGAGGCAGCGGCAGCCAAACGCGACAAGCGGAAACGGAAGTAAAGCACTTATGTTACAATTACAATATCTGGTATAATAATAACCAATAACAACTACGCTGACGGTTGCGGTAAAACTGGCTTAAAAGGACAGAGATGAACCCACAGCCAGCAGAAAACCCAATGGAAACCAAAGCACTCGCCTTAGCCCAAACGCTACTGGCTAAACTCGCTATGTGTGAGCCAAAGGTGCAGGACAAATACGACTACTACAACGCGGATAATGACATCCGTGATTTTGGCATCTCAACACCTATCCGCATGCGAAACATTACACCCGGCATTGGCTGGGCAAGTCGCGCAATTAACACCCTCTCTGATCGCGTTGTATTCGATGGCTTTGCCAAAGATACATTTGGCTTGAATGCTTACCTAGAGGCTATTAACGGCTACCGCATATTTTCTGACGTAAAGCATGACGCATTTATTGGCGGTTGCTCATTTGTGGCTATTGGCGATGATGAGGATACTGATAGAAAAGTCCTAGTGCCATTCACTGCTGGTGAGGCTACCGGCGTGGTTGATCAAACGACTGGACTGCTCAAATACGGCTTGGGCGTTATGCGCTGGGCAGAGCCACAGCCTAAAAAGCGTGGTATTCGCTTTGCGCCTGCTGACTACATTGTATTCACACCTGTATTTACCGCCACATTTATAAACCGCGAGCTAGTTGAAATCACACCTAACCCAACAGGGCGCACATTATTGCACCCAATCACCCACCGCGCAAGCTCTAACCGCCCTCTAGGTAAGTCGCGCCTTAGCAATACGGTCCGCCGCATCATCCAAGAGGTTGGACGGCTCAAACGCCGTGAGGAAATTGCTGAGGAGTTTTATGCATTGCCACAGCGCTACATTACCGGCTTGGCTGAGGGTGCTAAAAAAGATAGCACGCTCGATAGTGCCATTGGTAAAGTCTGGGCAATTACTAAGGATGAGGATGGCGATGCACCTACTGTTGGTCAGCTCGCTCAGATGTCCATTGATCAGTTTGAAACATCCAAAAAGGATAAGGCGCGTGATTTCTGTGCTGAAACTGCCCTTACACTACGCAACCTAGGATACGAAACCAGCAACCCATCAAGCTCAGAAAGCCTAGTAGCAATGTCAGATGACCTGTTATTGGAGGCAAGCAACGCCCAAGAGGAAATGGGCAGGCAGATCAAAGAAATCTGTATTACATTGCGCCTTGCACTTGATGACAATAGCAACATCCCTGACGCTTTGCGCGAGGTTGTACCAGCATGGAAACCGATATTTCAGGTTGATGTGGGCGCAACTGGTGATGCTATGTTCAAACTCAGTCAGGTATTCCCAGAGCTTATTGGCACAGTTGCCGGCTACCGCATGATGGGTATTGGTATCCGTGAGGCTGAGGAATTAGCCAAGAGGCGAGCCGCCAGCACATCTGGCTCAGTATTTAATGCCGGAGGAGGTCAGTAATGGCAGGCGTAACCACACCAGTAACCAAACCTGATGCATATGCTAATGCATCTGATCTAACCGCCTACTGGAAAGCACCCACTGACGCTAACCGCGCCAACTACATGCTCAAAATGTCCAGCAACCGCTTGCGCCAGATTGCCACAGATGTTGGTGTTGATCTTGATGCCAAAGTAAATGCTGATATTGTCTATTTCTTAAACGTGCAGTCAGTCGTTATGGAGGCTACCAAGCGAGCGTTGCAAGCGCCTACTGATCAACAGCCTACTGAAAGCTATGGGCAAACAGCCGGTCCATACAGTGAGAACTTTAAATACAGCAACCCTGCTGGTGATTTATTCTTTAAAAAGGCAGAGCTGGGGCTACTTAACCTATATGGTCAGCAATCCATGTACGGTATTAGCACCTCTCAGACAGATATTTATAGTGGGTATAGCAGTTAGGCGTTGCAATGGTGGAATACTTTGCCGCAACAGCGCCAGCAAATGACCCTGTAAGTTTTTACTTTACTCAGGGCGTGCTAGGCGTTACCGTTATAGTATTAGCGTTAGTCATCCGCTTTTTATTCAGCTACTACACTAAAAAGGTTGATGAAAAAGATGCTGAGATCAAAGCACTGAACATTGCAATGCTGACCAATGAGCGCACACACACGGTTGATTACCGTGAGATGGCTAAGAATGATCAAACAGTGTTGTTAGGAAATGCACAGGCACAGGAGCTATTAGCGAGTAAAATAGAGGCTGTAAAAGGTAGGCGATAACTATGAGCTGGTTTAAGCGAAAAGATAGAGAGATACCCATTGTGGTGCAGCCACCTGTTGTGAACCGCGTAGAGATCGAGTTACACAAGGGCGCGAGCGAGCAAGCCGCCAAAAAAGCGGATGCTGTTAATCAACACGTTAAGGATTTATTGGTTGAAAATGGCTTTACGCTTAAAATAGCTATAGCGGCTGGCGCACAAATACGACATTCAAAGCAAGGTGGAAAAAAGTAACATGGATATTCAAATATTAGCATCACTACTACTAATAGGTAGGCTCATATCAGAGGGCTTTATTATTGCCGTACTCAGGAAACAGTGGCGTATACGCAAAACCGCCATACATCCGCGCCTAAGAGCATTACGGCGCGTTTTAACGCTATTAGCTGTGCTGGTGTTCATTGGTAACATTTACCCATTGCTTTTGGATGCATACACCCTTTATGATAGCGCGGTCCGCACCTCTCAAACGGTCAACCTAGTGGGCGTGTTCTATTCGCTTGATAATAACCTTACATTTATGCTTGCCTCAATCCTGATATGGACGCTATACAAGCTCTCAGACGTAGTTATTGAAGTGGCTGAATTGATCACTGGCAAACCAATAAACGATTTGCCCAAGCGAAAATAGTGCTATAATCAAAACATAAGCAGAGCTAACCCTAGTGGCGTGTTGTGCTAACAATCCTCAACAGGAAATACTATCATGGTAAATGACGCAACAAAAGTATCATTTGGTAAACCTAAAGCCACTGGCGCTGTTTTTGTAGCACCTTATGGCACAGCCTTACCTACCACAGCTTGGGCAACTTTGAATGCTGCATTCAAAAACCTTGGCTATGTTAGCGAGGACGGTTTAGTAAATGGCGTTGAAACCGATGTAGAGGACGTAAACGCTTGGGGCGGTGATCTGGTTCTATCAGGTCAAACCACTTTCAAGGAAATGTTTACCGTCAATCTGCTCGAAACCAACGCGGATGCTTTGAAAACGTATTATGGCACTGATAATGTTGTGGTTGAAGGCAACGGTTCAATTACCGTTACTCAATCAAGCGATGTACTGCCAAACGTTAGTGTAGTATTTGAGATGGTTATGACTGGTGGACGTATCCGCCGTATAGTCGTGCCAAACGCTCAGATCACTGACCGCAGCGGTGAGATCACCTATGTTGATGGCGAGGCTGTAACATACCCAGCGGTATTTGTAGCTTACCCAGACGCAAACGGCGACACTCACAAAGAGTACATTGCAACAGCAGCATCAAGCTAGTAGCAATACGGCAGAATGCGCCCGGTCCTAGTGCCGGGCGTTTTTGTTTATGTTATAATTCTAAGTACGATAAATTAAGGATTGGAGTAATCTTATGGCTGAAAAAAGCACTGTAAAAGAAATTGAATTAGACGGTTATACATTCACAGTTGATACTGACCTGCTGGATGACGTTGACGCATTTGAGCTTATTGATCGCATCGAAAACAAAGGGCAAGTTGTTGCCGTTGTGCCGTTGCTGACATTCCTGATTGGCTCAAAAGGCTATGATGATATGAAAGCTCACTTTGCTGACACTGACCGCAAAGACTACATTGCCAAGCACCCAGAGGCTACTGACTACAAGGGCAAGTTTCGTGTTAGCAAACTGTCTGAGGTGTACCAAAAAATCATTGAGAACTTTGACCCAAAAGGCTAACTCTAATACGGATACGCTGGCAGTATCCCGATGAATTAGAGGCAGATTTTCAGCAGTATTATGGCTTAGACATCGCGGCGCTTAAACCAGCTAGGGCAGCGCGGTTGCTGTTTCAGTTGCCGCGATCATGCCGCGTATCCTGTGCCTTTGAACCAGCAAACCAATGGGGCTGGGATGAGGTATTTGCTAACAAGACAAACCACCTATTAGAACTGCTACTGTGGCAAGCCGGCACACCAACCAAAAAGGGTGAGCGAGCAAGGCACAAAGCCAACAAACCTAAGCCGTTTATGCCTGACTTTATGCGCCATTCAGAAAAGGGTACTGGCATGAATGAGAGTGTTGAGGCAATGACCGTTGATGATGTTAAGAGCTGGCTTGCTGTACCGCGTTCTGGCTCATAAAAGCACTCCCCTACCACTCCCCCGACCCTAAATTAGTACAAAAAGCGAACATTGCAATTAACAGGGGTGGCGACCACTCCCCTGCCCTACCGAAACACAATTTTGACAGGCTCGCAAGGTGTTGGCGGTTTTTTCAGGCGACACCCTAGGCAGAGCAGGGGAGTGTGCTTATGTTAATCACTATACGCATGAGCTATACTAAGCATATGAGCAAAGATGTATCGTTTTCATTAGACCCAGCAGGTGGTCAGGACATACTTGTAAATCTTGCCGCGGCAACCATAAAAGAGCGTGGGCAAGCCATTGCAGCGCGAGCGCAGAGCATGGCATCTAGCATGTCCAGCGACCCACCTGACATCACCATCACATCAGCACCCGGCACTATTAAGCGTGGTGTTCGCGCCATTGCTACTATTCGCGCAACTGGTAAAAACGCGCATCAAAATTACATTGGGCATCAGGTATTAGCGAAAGCCAAAGACGCTGGGCGATAAGTAACAGCTTATGTTATAATTTACAATATCAAACCACGCTGACGGTTGCGGTAAAACTGGCTAATAAAAGGCAAAGAAACGCAACCAAACCATGGCAGACATCGGAACAGCATACGTCAGAGTAGCACCCAACATGACCGGCATACAGGGCAAAATTGCCGCTGGTTTTAAAGGTGCAGCTGGTCCAGCCACCGCCGCACTAGGCGATGAGGTTGAAAAAAATAGTGGTCCATTCCAAAACGCCCTAGGTAAGCTGGGCGGTTTTGCTAAAGCTGGTGGTATCGCTATTGCCGCTGGCATGGCAGCTGGCGCAGCTGGCGTTGCCGCATTAGCCACAAAGATGGTTTCAGCAGGCGCAGAACTAGAGCAACAGCTTGGAGGTTCTGAGGCAGTGTTTGGCGACTTTGCCAAAAACATTCAAGCCACTGCTGATGATGCCTATACCAATATGGGCTTATCACAAAATGAGTTCTTGCAGGGCGCTAACAAAATGGGTTCGCTATTCCAAGGAGCTGGCTTTGATGTTCAAAGCTCAATGAAAATGTCGCAGGACAGCATGCAACGTGCATCAGACGTTGCCAGCATCATGGGCATTAGCACAACTGACGCACTAGAGGCTGTAACTGGCATGGCTAAGGGCAACTTTACCATGATGGACAACCTAGGTGTGGCAATGAATGATACCGCCATTGGTGCATACGCCATGAGCAAGGGCATCAACAAAAGCACATCTGAAATGTCCATACAGGAAAAGGTTGGACTGGCACAGCAGATGTTCATGGAAAAGACCGCCAAATATGCTGGTAACTATGCCAAAGAAAACGATACCTTAGCTGGCTCGATCAACACCACCAAAAAAGCCTTTGAAGATTTTATGGCAACCGGCAACGTAACTGGCTTTGTAAACAGCCTAGTAAACACCATCAAGATTGCAGTACCTAAGATTGTTGAGGCATTACCAAAGCTGGTTGATGGCATAGGCGCTATCCTAAAGGCAGTTGTGCCAGCATTGGCAGCCGCATTGCCTACACTCATCCCTGCCCTTATTAGCGCCGTACAGGGCTTGATTAACGCGCTGATCACTGCCCTACCTACAATCATCCAAAGCCTGCTGACGGCACTGCCTATGTTTATCAGTGCGTTTATACAGCTATTCTTGGCACTGGTCCAAGCATTGCCTCAGATCATTCAGATTATCGCAGCCGCTATACCGCAGGTCATTACAGCGCTTGTGGACGGCTTAACCAACCCAGAGGCACTTACAGCCATGATCATGGGCGCAATACAGCTATTCCTAGCCATCATCACTGCCCTACCGCAGATTATTGTAGCTTTGGTCAATGCACTGCCGGTAATCATCCAAAACATCGTTAAAACGCTCACAAGCTCGCAGTTCATCAATATGATGATCAATGCAAGCATTCAGCTATTCATGGCGCTAGTAAAGGCTATACCGCAAATCTTGGGCAGCCTAGGCAGTGCAGTGTGGAAAATCTTTAACGTCATTGCTGATGTACTCAGTCCGGGCAACCTAGCGCGTATTGGTGGCGACATGATCAAAGGCTTGTGGAATGGTATTAGCAACCTCGCAGGCTGGGTAATGGATAAGATCAAAGGCTTTGGCAAGCAAATCATGGATGGTATTAAAGGGTTCTTTGGTATTCACTCGCCATCAACCGTATTTGCTGATATTGGTATGAACCTAAACAAAGGTTTGGCTAAAGGTCTTGATGACAGTGCCGGGCTAGTTACCAAATCTATGAATAACATGACCAATGATGCTTTGAGCGCTGTTGTTAATCCAATGGTTAGCTCAGAGGTTGCATTTGGTGGCGCTAGTGGCGCAGTAGCTGGCTCAGGTGGTGGAAACACTACCAGCCAGAGCGTGGCAATCCAAACGGTTGTGCTTGGTGATGCTAGTGCCGTTAAAGAGTTCTTTAAACAGCTTGGGCAGGATACAATAAACGTGGGTATGGGTATGACACCTGTGCAGGGAGCGCAATAAAAATGAACGGCGTATTATCATATAACACTAACAGCTTACAGACATTCAACCGATCAACTAGGGTGGGTATTAACACCAATGTCATCAAGCACACTGACATACCAGCCAGCGTAGGTGAATTGTACGTTGTCGCAAACGCCAATGATAGCGATGTGCCAAACGCTGAGGATGTTAGCCGCTTAATCCAGCTGGGCGGTACAATCCATGGCTCAACCCAAGCTGACTTAGATGACCGCATTGATGCATTCAAAACCATTTTCAATAAGCGCTACAAAAACTTAGATATTACCTATGGCTCTAGCACTCGCCGGTATGTTGCTATGAAAGTAAACGCATTGGGAATTGATAGGCAAGATAAAGCGCTGTTTGCAAAGTTCAGTGTAGAGCTTATTTGCAAGCCATATGGCACTGACACCACTGCAACTAACATACTCAGTGAAACAGCTTATACAACAGCCACAAAGACCATCACACCTACATTGCTGGGTTCAGCACCATACCAGCTACCAATCTTTACGTTTACGCTCACCACGATCACTGGCGCAGGTGATTACATCCAAATTACAAACAACCTCACTGGTCAGGAAATGCTTATCTATGGCTTAGGCTTGGCAAACGGTGATGTTGTGGTTGTGGACTGTGTTGAAAAAGAGGTTAAGGTAAACGGCACATTAGTTGATTTCAATGGCTCATTCCTAGAGCTGGAAACAGGACCGGCTGACATTACAATAACTGACGGCTTTACCACTCGCTCAATAAACATGAATGGCGAATACAATAAGCGGTGGTCATAGGCTATGGAGCAAAGTTTTCAATCAACCAAGCTACCTACCGTTGGTGCATCATCCGCAATAGGCGGCGCATCTGCATGGAGTAACCCAAGCCGTATAACTGCTGATGATGCCAGTTCTGCAAGCTGGGGCGCATTTGCAGGCGGTCAACACTCGCTTATTACAGGCTCATCATTTGCATTTCAGAAACTGCCAGATAGCGCTGTTATTGATGGCATATTAGTATACGTTGACGGTAGCCAGACAGGTTGCTATGGCGATGTAACATTAAATGCCTCTGGCTCAACCGGCAAGGCTATTGGTGCATTTGGTAGCTTTGGCGGTCCAACTGACCTATGGGGCAAAACATCAATAACACCAGCTGAGATTGCAGCGCTATCAGTAAGCGTTGAGGCTAATGACGTATCAGGTGGCGATGGCATTGCATCTATAGACTGTATTAAGGTAACGGTGTTTTGGCACATAGAGGTAACAGCGCCAGCGGCAGACGTACCAACGCGAGTTGTACACAAAGTTTATTCAACTGGCGGTAAATACCTAGGCGAATTACCAAACGCCTCACCACTTGCCTTTTCACAGGACATTGGTAGCGCAGGCAGCACTATGCAGCTTACCTGTGGCGTGTCTATTGACCCTGTTATCACAAGCGATTACATCACTGATGAGAGTGGCAACCCATTGCTGACTGAGAGCAGCTTACCGCTAATTGCAACCTCTAGCCAAGAGTTTGTTGCAAGCGGTGAAAGTGATGATGATGTCATATTCAAGAACGGCAACCGTGTCAAATCAATCCTATACAATAGCTGGTATCCAAACGGCAAACTGATGTTCAGTGGGCAAATAAACAAAGTAGGCTTTAAATCTGGTGGCGGTCAGGCAAGAGTTTCATTGTTGCTTTACAGCGATGGTATTGACTTGGATAACTTTATTGCTCGCGGCTACCCATTCGCTTATACGCTCGATCAGTCATTTACCAGCTGGGATAACGTACTAGCATCTCAGGTGTACGGTCCAAAGGGCGGTGGCTGGAATATTTACGGACAGTCATTTAGAACTGGCGTGGGCGTTACCAATGTAGGCGCTATTGATCTGCTATTACGCGGCACAGCCAATGTTACGGTATCTCTGTATGATGGCATAAACGGCAATTTCTTAGGTAGTAGTACACAAAGCGTTGTTGGTGCTGATCAGCCTAACGCTATACAATTTGCATTTCCGCAACTTATTCCAGTATCAGCCAGCACTGATTATTTCTTTGTGGTATGGGTTGATGAGGGGCAAACGATTGAGGTTTATTGGAATGCGCCCGGCGGTTATGCCAATGGTCAAACCTATAATTCAAATTATGGTGGTGGCTCAGGCGGTGGCTCATTTACACCTGTGGGCGGTGATTTCTGGTTTAAGACTTACTCAGGCGTGCCAACCACCACAACCACATACACCACGCAAGACCCAATTACCGGCATGGCTCGCGGTATCCTGCTTGATTACAATGCTCGCGGTGGCGTGATCAAAGAGCGCGACTTTACCGCAGCCGGCTATACGCTAACAAACAAGTTCAATTCAGCCACCATATTTGGCGCTATCAAAAAGTGTATTGAGCTTGCGCCAAGCGGTTACTATTCCTATGTTGATCTGGGTACTGCCGAAATTGATATAATGCCCACCTCAGTAGTGCCTGACTTTTATATCATCCTAGGCAAAGACATCAATGATATTGAGGTGGTTATGAGTATTGAGAATGTCAAAAACCAATACTTACTATCAGGTGGCGACACAGGCAGTGGCACTAACCTATTCAAACAGTATCAAGATGCAAACAGCGCAGGACGTTACGGCACTCGCCTTGCCCAGCAATCAGATAACCGTATTACCCTAACTGCCACCGCTGATGCAATGGGTAATAGCTTTATTGATGAAAATGCTGTTGAAACCCAAGAAACACCAGTAACCATATTGAATAAAAACTTTGACATCACATTGCTGACACCGGGTAAAACTATTGGCTTTAGGAATGGTGGCGCACTGATTGATAATTTGGTATTGCGTATTGCTCGCCGCGACTTTACACCAGAAAAAGCCAACCTGATGCTAGGACGCTTGCCACTACAGACCACCGCAGAAGTTGAGAAAATCCGCCGCGATTTAATATTGCAGCAGACTATTGATAACCCAAATGCACCAAGCTAGTGATATAATAACCATAAGGAAAAACAATCATGCCAAAGATTAACGCACTACCAGCAATGTCAGCCCTAGCCGCAGCAGATGTGGTTGCTGCTGATGATGTAAGCACAACCAACAAAGATACTAAAAAAGTAACCATGGCTCAGATAGCCGGCTTTATTTATCCAGTAGGTTCTTACTACACAAACGAAACTGATAGCACCAACCCCGGCACTTTGTTTGGCATTGGTACATGGACTGCTGTTGCTAACCGCATGGTAATAGGTAAAGGCTCAGGTTCATTTGCCACAGCAGGTGCAACTGGCGGTGCTGAAACTCACACCCTGACAACCTCAGAAATGCCAAGCCACAGCCACAGTTTGGGTGGCGGTCAGAACCAGTGGGTGCGCGGTGGTACTGGCGATGGCGCAGCTAACATTGCTCAGACTGGCGCAGCATTCCGTGTTACATCTGGCAACTCAGATACTGCTGGTAGCGGTGGCGCTCACAACAACATGCCACCATACATTGTTGCTTACATTTGGAAACGAACGGCTTAAAGGAGCTATATTATGTCGCAAGAATATACAAGCGCTGACGAACAAATCATCATCAAAGTTGAACTGGCAAAAAAAGACACCACTATTGAAACAGTTGATGGTGAGGCTTTAGTTACCAAAGGCAATTACATCGCTACTTATGTTTCTGAGTACCGCAATGGTAAACAGTTTGGCATCACTGAGGTTGATCTAAAAGCTCACTACACACCAATAAAGTAGGCTCTTATGGATGCAGCAATGCCAACAGTCCAAAAGCTAGAACCGCAGGAATGGCGCAAAGCTCGCAAGCGTGCCATTGCAACGCTTGATCATATTTGTGCGCTATGCGGTAAATACATTGATGTTGAGTTGCCTGCATTCGACCCATTAGCTGTTGAGGTTGACCACATCACGCCTCGCAGTCGTGGAGGCTCGCTATACGACCTAGATAACCTGCAACTCTCTCACAGCAAGTGTAACCGTAAAAAGGGCGCTAAAATGGCTGAGGATTACAATGGCGAGCCATACACCAACCCTGTACCATTATCAAACTCATGGTAGCTGTGCTATCATAAGCATAGTAAGAATTGGAGGGAAACTATGGGATTACTAGACATTTTCAAACCAAAAGACAAACCGCGCCCGGCGGTTGGTCCTGATGAGGATGATCATGGCAGCAGCGCCTAACGCAGATGCATATGCCGCCGCTAGGGTAGGTATCTTTTTCCCTGCACACAACAGCACACCAGCTGACGGCAATCTAACAGGGCAGTGCGTAACACTGCTTAAATGGGTGTTTGCTGAGATGATGCCACAGCTTATACCAAATCCGTTTTCAGCGCGTGGTGATGCTCGCTATGTAGGTCAGAGGCTAGTAGCGCAAGGGCTGGCTGTTGAAGTACCGTATAACGAACGCCGCGCCGGTGATGTGATTTGCTTTGAGTATGGGCAATATGGTCATATCGCATGGCTATTAGAGAATGACAGGTTATTTGAGCAGAATGCCAATGTAGGTAATCCAGCAAGGCGCTTGATCACTGACGGCAAAGATAGCTGGTATGTGTATGCATCGCGCATAGGCTCACTCAATGAAAGCTGGCGTAGTGGGTCAAACCCACATGTTTATAGAATAATAGGCTACAATAATGGGGGTACTAATATGGCAACTACAATACCAAACGCAGACAACTACTATAACCGTTACCGCAAGGCAATGCAGTATATTCGTGGGCGTGATATGAGCCGTGATGAGTTTAACAAAAACTTTGTTGGCAATACTGATTTACAAATGCTAGAGGCGATGCTAGATAGCCCAGAGGCTGATGCACAAGTTGATTATGCTAATTGGGGCAGGGCAGCTAAAGGCGGTCATTGGGATGAAGTGATCAAGGCGCTAGAGAATGAACGCGACACTATCAACTATCCTAAGATCAATGCCACCACAGCAGCCCTAGGCTTGCCAGTAGGCGCTAATGTTGACCAAATAGCCGCTGCACTCAAAGCGCTCAAAGAGCAGGCTGACAATGCCGGCAATGAGGATGCACTAAAAATGATCATCAAAGACAAAGATGATCAGATCAGCCAGCTTACTGGTAATTTCACTAACCTAGCCAAAGAGAATGACAGCCTGAAAGCACAGCTGGCGCAGGCATCTGGCGATACTGAGTTATTGAATGGCTTTGGCAAATGGCTAACTGCACTCATCGCAAGGCTGGGCTTAAAGAAATGATCAGGCGGTTTGTCATAAAAGTGTTTATGGTAAACTATATGTATAATCGTTATGTGCATACAGGCGAAATGCCTAGCGCACTCGAAAGGAAACTGTATCTATGAACAATTTAGCACTCAAAGAAACTTTAAAAACCATCGCTAGAGGTGTTTGGTTTGGTCTGCTTGGTGTAGTCGTATTGGTCCTGACTGTCATAGCAAGCAGCCCCGAAGTGGCACAGGCAACTGTTGTACTGCCTATTTTCAACATCACGCTATCAGTTGGCGCATTGATTGTTGCCGGCGTAGCTGGATTGGCTAAGGTCATTGATCGCTATATTCACAAGTCTAACGACACCCCAAGCAAGGGCATAGCCCCAGCATTCTTGCAGAAATAATTGCAACCAAAAAGAGCGCCCTCGCAATGGCGCTCTTTTTTATTGGTCAGTGTTTATTTTGTTTACTGAATGCTTGTATTGTACAGGCTATGGTTTCACTTGGTCAAGCGACTTGCTACCTTTTTCGTTATTGCAATAGATACAGGCAGGCTTTAGATTTTCCGCGGCAAAGCGCAGTGATGGGGCGCGTGAACGGCTAACAACGTGATCGAGCGTGATAGTCTTTTCATTGAGGCGCACAGGACACCACGGATGTATTTGCAGGTAGCATATCCAGCCACCGGGCGGCATTGGGTTATTCCTAAGCCATGTTTCGCGTGTTACAGTCCATTGTTTGGCATACTTACCATTTTGTTTTAGCCCGTTGCTTTTCCAGTTTTTCTTAGGGTTTTTGCTGCACATGTAAGGGAAATGCCCCATGCCCCCACAATGCTTGCAGGGCTTTTTTGGGAAACGGTCCATGCGTTGTTACCTCCAATCTGAATACTTTTATTGTACAGTATTTGCTTATGTTATAATTACACCACAATATCAACCAAACATCGCAGACGTGGACTACACGGAAAAAAAGGAGCAGGCGACTATGGGCAAGCAAGAGGTAGAGGTGAAAATCTATGTGGAAAAGCTGAGTAAGCTAGTCCATAACGATAAAAACCCTCGATACATCAAATCTAAAAAACACCAAGAGCTGGTTAAGTCGCTCAAAGATTTCCCAGAGATGAAAGACATCAGGGAAATTGTCATTGATGAAAACATGATCATCTTGGCTGGTGATAAGCGCACATACGCATTAGAGGAGCTAGGCTATTCTGATGTGAGGGTCAAGCAGGTCATTGGTCTGACTGATGCTAAAAAGCGCGAGTTTATCATTAAAGACAATAATCATAGTGGTGATTGGGATACAGACATTCTAGCCAATGAATGGGATATGGATGAGCTGACCGATTGGGGCGCAGACTTTAAGTTTGGTGGCGGTGCTGAAAAAGAAAAAGACGATCAGGGCGATTACAAAACGCATGAGGTAACATGTCCTGAATGTGGGCATCACTTTGAGTTGTCGCAAGCCAAAGAGTAATAACTTACTATGGCTAGAGCGCAGCGTAAGGCAACTGAGCCTACACCTGTCGCAGAGGTAATTAAGGCTAAGAAACTACCGGCTAAAAAAGCGGTGGTTAAAAAGCCTGCCGCAAAACCAGCACGCAAAAAGCCTGCCAAGCCAGTTTTTACACGCAAGATGTTTGAACAAAAGTTTTATTCATTAGGGCTAGAGGATTTTCAGGCACTGTGCCAGCTGTATGTTGAAAACCAGTTAAACTTTAAGATTGAGCAACAGCCTGACTATGATCACTGGTTCAACTACTTTAAAAAGATACCTGCAAGCCACACACGCCTGCTGGTCCGCATTGGGCAGGACATTCTTGATAGTGAGGCATATGCAGCATTACGCCTATGGCATGACATCATCAGTAACCCACAGCGCATTGCTAAAGTACATCAAACCAGCCTGACTGGTCCAAAGGGCAATGATGATACTGGCATTGTGGCTATGGCGCTCAAAAATGACCGCCTAGGCGTTTTAAAAGCAACAAGGGATAAGTTAGCGGAAAAGCTAGAAAAAGGCGCTGGCGCACGCGATACGGCTGCTGTGGCGCGTGAATTGACGGAAGTGATGACAGCCATTGCAGATTATGAAAAGCGTAGTGGTCCAAAGAAAACAACCATGCTAGGGCAATTACTGGATGGTATGCCCGGCGCAGAAACACCCAGCCCCGATGTAGGCAAGCGACCTAGCAAGGTTGGCGGTGGCAGACGCAAAACCAGCTTTGCATCAAGAGTAACAATTAAGGATGTTGAAAATGATTAGGGCAAGCAAATCCAAAGGCACACCAAAAGCCAATAGCCAACAGCCTAAACGCCGGTATGGTAATCAAAAGCCGCGCATTGATATTTACAAAGATGGTGATATTTGGCTGGCTGATAAGGTAATTAGATTGCTTGCTCACTATGGCATTGATCTAAAACCGTGGCAGAAATCAGTGCTATACCGCTGGATGGCTGTTGAGCAGGATGATGCCGGCAGATGGGTATGGGTAAACGCTGAGTGTGGTTTATTAGTGCCACGGCAGAACGGTAAATCAGAGTTGCTTATTGCTCGCATTGTAGGTGGCATGGTGTTCTTAGGTGAGGCGCTGATCTATACGGCTCACTCTGATAAAACGGTTGAGGAAATTAAGCGGCGTGTACAGCGGTTTTTCTATGATGCTGAGGAAGAAATACGCGACATGCTTACCGATGAGTTTGATAAAGAGCCAAAGAGCTTGGATTATGTTGAGCTTAGAAACCGTGGGCGCTGTGTATTTCGTACTAGGACGCGCACAGGTGGCTTGGGTACTACCAATGATACATTGCTGCTAGATGAAGATCAGGAGGAAACCGATGCCCAGCAAGAGGCGTTGCTACCAACCATTTCAGCCGGTAAAAGCCAGAACCAGCAAACCATTCGAGTTGGTACGCCGCCAAGCGGTGGCAGTAGCGGTACAGTGTTTGTGCGTGTTCGCAAATCTGTATTGGACGGCAAAGACCCTGATACCTGTTGGCAAGAATGGAGCGTTGAAAGCATTAAAGACCCTAGCGATGAGGATGCATGGTATGAGGCTAACCCAAGCCTTGGCTATTTCCTATTGCTCAAAGCGGTCCGCAATGAGGCTAAGAAAATGGCAGTGGATAGTTTCAACAAAATGCGCCTTGGCTGGATTGCTGGCGTTGAAAACATGCGTGCCATTAGTGATGAGCTTTGGACACCGCTAAAGGTTGACAGGGTTGAGCTGGATGAAAACCCCAGCCTAGTGTACGCAATCAAGTTTGCCCCAGACGGCAGTAGCGTGAGCCTTGCAGTGGGTGTGTGGGTTGATGGCAAAATACACGTTGAAATACTAGACCACCGCCCAATGAGCGCAGGCTTGCAATGGCTGGTTATGTTTATGATGGATGGCAACCGCTGGCGCAAAGCCAATAAGATCATCATTGACGGCGCGGCAGGCACACAGCTGTTGGTTGAGGAGCTGACGCGCACAGAGCCAAAGATGAGCAAGCGGATACTGACACCAAATGTTAAAGAGGCTGGCGCAGCATACGCGGCGTTTCATAATGCCATAGAGCAAAGGCTATTAACTCACTTTGATCAGCCGGCGCTTAACCTCTCAATCAGGACTGTAAAAAAGCGGTCCATTGGTAAAGACGGTATGTTTGGTTATGCCAGTATGAACCCTGAAATACAGAGCGACCCCACGGAGGCAGCGGCATTTGCTTATTACGGCGCTACAAGATTTCCAAAATCTAAATCTAGCGGTAGTAGTGGGCAACAGGTGATGGTATAATCCTCTCAGGTGTTGGTGAGTAAGACCGCCAATGCTCAGAACTCCAATTCGGCAAATAAAAGCTCATCGCAAGGTGGGCTTTTTGCTTTGCTATAATATGCTTATGGAAAAACAACCAGACACTGAAAACGTTGCATACATTGATGAGTACCCACACCTAGAGGAGCGTTTACGCATGCAGAGGCTTGCCAGACCAGCCGTGAGAGCCGCATTGCGTGATATGCACCAACTGTTGGTATTCGAGCGCCCAGCGCCCCCAGACGGCGCAGCATGACCATTTATGAGTGTCCTAGTGGGCATGAAAGCAGTAAGTTACCCGGCACATGTTTTATCTGCAACCAAGAGCTAAAGGGCAGGGAGCTATTGACAAAATAGTGCTAACGTGCTACAATGTAGCTATGATAAACCTAAAACAAACAATCAAAGATCATTACTATCGTTACCAACCCGGCGAGTTCTTGCCAGTCTATTCAGGCGGCGTACTAATCAACAAACGCGAGTTTCATGCCTACCGTATTAAATGGATTATCAAGAACCACAGCGCCTTTACTTATCAGCTCACTCACCAGCGCGGTTAATCTCACCTCTGTTAATTCAGGCTTTTAGATACTATATAGAAATGTTTAATAAAACATTTTTACATACTATATAGAAGTACCCCTGTAAGACTTTTTGCGAGCTGGCTAGTTATCCCTAAGTTATCCACAAACTATGGGTAGTTATGCACAACCGTATTGCTGACGTAAGCCAAATGGTGGTATATTAAAGACCAGACAAATGAATTGGAGGGTACTAATGTCTTACACGGTTAATGACCAGCGCAAACAAACAATGATCAAACGCTTAGGGGATGCAATAGAGCTTATTGATAATCAGGCTTTTCTGCCGTTTTACCGTAGCATTCAGATCAAACTAGAGAAAATGGGCAAGGCTGATGAATGGGGCAGGATGATCGCCACAGCCAAAACCAAAGAGCAACCCAGCAGGTATTTTGCTAAAATGTGTTCAATGATCAAAGCAAATACATACCGCTTTATTGAGGCTGTTAAAGAGGTGGCAGGCGAGGCTAAGTTATGGCTGAATGATAAGCTGGTCCGCTTTGGTTTCGGTAAATATCAAAAGTATTGGGTGAACCGTGGGCAGGAATACATCAATAAAAACGGTCAGGCAGCCTTTGTTGAGCTGCTTGAATATGTCGAGCGCAAAGGATTGCCGGATAAATACATTGCTAGGGCGCTTAAAAATGGGCAAGCACCGCGCCAGTATTACCAAAACAATGTTTTAAATGGGGCAAAATGATATGACAGGACACCGGCACATGCCAATACTATTTTTAGATATTGATGGGGTTTGCAATAACCAAAAGACACGCGAGCGCCAAGGTGATACTAAGTTCATTGGTATTAAGCCAGAGCTTGCTGATCGAGTACGCCGCATTGTAGCTGAAACAGGCTGTAAAGTGGTCCTGTCATCCAGCTGGCGTCTATTCCCAGATAGCAAAGCATGGGCAGAAAAAGAGGTTTGCGAGTTCTTTGATGTTACCGCTGATCTTAACCGTGGCGCTGTATGGGGCATGGTTTACCGTGGCTTTGAAATCATGGAATGGCTTAACAGACATCCCGGCGTAAACCGCTATGCCATCTTAGATGACGCTAGTGATTTCCTATGGGGTCAGCATCTGTTTCGCACCACATGGGCTGAGGGTTTGACTGACGAAATAGCAGACGCGGTAATAGCTCACCTCAATGCCTGATACCGTTTTTGAATGTCCAACGCCTAAATGCGGTTATGCTATTGACACAGAGGGGCTAAACTCTATACAGTTAAAAGCATTAAGAATGTGGGCAAAAACTTGCCCCCAATGCCACAAGCTAGGGCATTTTACGGAAAAGTTACCACTGCTTAATACAAAAACAATCACTGATCTTGGAGGGTCAAAAAATGCAAATCATAGCAAGACTAATACTAAAACTGCTAGTCAAAGACGCAAAGCAGATAGGTACACTGGACACTAGCGGCAAAGTCCATTTCTAGTATCCACAGGCTTAACAGATGAGCGCCCTAATCGGCGCTTTTTTGTTGCCTAAAATCGTTGACAAACTATAGGTAGTTTATATACACTAGGCTTACAAACGTTTAACGAATTGGAGGGATAACGTGTTTGACTTTTTAAAAAAGCGCGAGCCAAAAGAGCGCATGGAGTTACCGGCTATTTTGCAGCCAGAAAACCCAGTAAACTATAATTCAGTGCTTGATTACATGATCGGGCTATCTGATAAAGATTATAAAAAACTCACTGGCAGTGCTGAGATTTACCGCAAGGCAAACAAAGACGTTGCCAAGCTCATTGGTATCAAAGACGAGCCAACCCACACACTGATGGCTGAAAAGCCTAGTGATGAGCAAATTGATACTGACCTAGATAACATGCTTGATGAGCCTGATCTAGCCACCGCATTCCTAGAGGATGATGCGCCAAAGGCTGATGAGCCACACAAGCCACAAGCACCCAGCAAACCTAAGCAGATTGACATAAAGGAATAAACCAGTGAAAGTTTACACTGACGTATTCAAAAAGCCGCTCAGTGTTGCTGATGTTCGCACAGCAGTAGCGGTTATGGTCAAATCAAAGCGCCCATCAATGTACACACTGCAACGCAATATGGGCATGGGTGCTGGCAAAGCAATGGTAATGGTCCGCTTGCTAGAGGATGCAGGTGTTATTACCGAACTAACAAAAAATCAACCTGATCGAACGGTCATATTAAAAAGTGAGCCAGCTGCTGTAAATGCAGCCCTAAGACAGCTCAGAAAAGGAAACGCATAATGAGTATCACAGGCAAAGTCATCAATGGGATTTTAACAGTACGTTACGAGGGTACTGATTACCCACTGATCAAAAGCAATGCCACCGCTGTTGAGGGATACTTACACACCGGCGACAAATCATATTTATTAGCACTAGCAACAGCAGAGGAGTTACAACGCTATGTCAACTGAAAATTGGGATAATAAAGAGCCTATTGGCATTCGCACTAAATTGGCGCTTAGGGTGTTGCTGCTGATGTTTAAAATCCTATCACCATACCAGTTTGAGCATCGCTTTGAAAAAGACATCAAAAAGCTAGAGGATGACATTAACGGCATTCAGGATAAGGCTAAATAATGGAAATCACTATTGTCTATCATTTCGAGTGGTGGCACATACCAGTGTTGTTGCTCACCATATTCATGGCTACCTACATTCACACTGCCACTAAGCTGATCGCAACAAACGACTTTAAAAAAGGAAAAAATCTATGACAATACGCAAAGCATTATTAGCCGGTCTAGGCGTGGCTATATTGATAGTTGGTGTAAGTGTCGCAATGCCGGTCCAAACGCGACCACAGCCAGCCAGCGCAACGCAGTCAGACAAATATGATGGTGATTGCACCGGCAATGAAACAGTTGGCAGGTGTGCTGATAAGCCATTAGTGTTTGATCACAGCAACTGCCAGTACCCAGACCGTTGGAGCAACCCAGCTGATGGATGCGATAACTCTGACCCTGCTGTACCTGAGTGCATCAAAGCATTTAGCACAGAGCAAGGCGAAAAGGACTGTATAGCCGCATTCGTAGCCCAGCGTGAGCAACCAGCCGCAACCACGCCAACCGTAACCCCAGCGCCTGCAAAGGCAGATCAGTGTGGGGCTAAGTAATGGGCTACAGTTCAACCCACCAATGGGCTAACGGTGCTATTACGACTGTTGAGCGAGTTGGTGAGAGTGAGCTAAATATCCGCGTGCAGGATGAAAAGGAAAATATGCTTGCTGATTTTGTCATAGGCTATTACGAGGTTATGTGCCTTATACACTCAATCACCAGTGTAATGACGCGCCCAGATGATGTTGAAATCGAGGTAAAGCCATGAGTGATGAATTACCCAGCGTTAAACACATTACACTCACCTGCCCGGTTGCCAAGTGCAAAGAAAAGGCATTTGTACAGGTGGTAGTTCAAAAGAGCCTATCAACCCAAAGGCGCATAGACACAATGGCAAAAGCCAAACTCAAAGAACAATTAACCGCATGGCATAAGGAGGGTTTGCATAATGGACGGTAAAAGCCAAGCATGGCAAGATGCAGCCGATAAGCTCATTGAGGCATTAGCACGCGATAACAAATATATTGTTGGCGATGTTGTCATCATATTCCTAGAAAGCGCTGGCTATGGGCTGGATAACTATACCCCACTAGGCGGAGTATTCAAACGTGCTGCAAAGCGTGGCATCATCAAAAAGGTTGATCGCAACACTAAGCAGGCGCTATGGGTCAGCCAAATCTATAAGCCATGCCCACACCATGATGAGGCGGAGGCTTGCAATGAATAGCAAACAATTCCCACTGCAATGGCCGCTTGGCAAGGTACGCAATCAGCGACCTGAATACTCACGGTTTAAGCCCGGTAGTATATATAGCGAGGCTCAAAGCATCTTTAGGCAATTAGAGCTTATGGGTGCTACTCAGATCGTTATTAGTAGCAATATGCAGTACCGCAACGATGGGTTGCCTTATACTCGCCAAAACGTGCATGATACTGGCGTTGCCGTTTATTTCAAATCATCTAATGGTGATGATCAATGCATCCCATGTGATAGTTGGGTCAGCCTAGAGGAAAACATGAGAGCCATCGCAAAGACCATTGAGGCTATGCGTGGTATCGAGCGCTGGGGTGGTAAATCACTTATGAATGCAGCGTTTAGCGGATTTAAGGCGTTACCAGAGGCTATAGTTACAGCACCGCCTGACCGTCCGCACCGTGATTGGTGGGTTGTGCTTGGCGTTGATCGCACAGCTGACGCACCAACCGTTAAACAGGCTTATAGACACGCCCAATCTATTACGCACCCTGATGCTGGCGGTAGCAGTTATGATTTCCAAGAAGTTCAAGCGGCTTATAAGGAGTATCAGAATGAGTAAATTATGTGATCGCAATTATAGCAACGGTACATCAATGCTCAGTGTAAAGATGATTGACGGCGTAGGCTGTTGCCCATCCTGCAACCAACCTACATCATGTCATGGCAAGCCAGTTGAACAACGTGCATTGTTCTGGGCATTGCACTGTAATACTGGTATCAGTTCAGAAAGCATTGCCCGGCATATGACTGGTGGCGAGGGCAGAGTTAGCCCACCAAGCGACAGCAGTGATCGAGCGCGTTGCATACGCCTGCTTGAAATAATCCCTGAATGGATACCACGGCTCAATGAACTGCTTAAATACGATGA
>Ga0208916_10000234_pt1 | contig 28477 bp, 50 predicted proteins | sample DEB19_08_DNA_5_FD_184523 | JGI IMG/M metagenome (GOLD analysis project Ga0208916, IMG submission 184523) | Aqueous microbial communities from the Delaware River and Bay under freshwater to marine salinity gradient to study organic matter... | ecosystem: Environmental > Aquatic > Marine >... | reverse complement strand
CGTTCACCGGCGGTTCGACCATTCTGCAAGAATTGTCGTTCCAAGCAAACAGTACCGCAATGTACTACTCGGGCGCTGAAGTCTTGGACATCAGCCCTGCGGACGTTATCAGCGCGGCTCAGTTCCCTATCAAGCAGGCCGCTGTTGCAGTGACCATCAATGGCTTGGAAATGCTCCAAAACAGCGGCGAAGAACAAATCATCGATTTGTTTGACGCACGTTTGGACGTTGCCGAGGCATCGATTGAGAACTTGATCTCGACCGGTATCTATTCGGACGGTACAGCCAACAACGGCAAGCAGATCACTGGTCTGCAAGCTATGGTGGTCGCTAATCCGGCAACCGGCGTGGTCGGCGGTATTGATCGTGCTACTTGGAGTTTTTGGCGCAATCAGACGTTTGACTTTTCAACCGACCTCGGCGCATCCGCATCGTCTTCCAACATTCAGACCGGTTTTAACCGCCTGTATGCGAAGACCTCGCGTGGTAGCGATGTGGTTGACTTGATCTTGTTGGACAACAACCTGTGGGGATTCTTCATGTCTTCCCTGCAAAACATCCAGCGTTTCCCTGGCTCTAGCAAGATGGCTGAACTCGGCTTTGTTGCAAGCAAGTACATGAACGCTGATGTGGTGCTGGACGGTGGTATTGGCGGCAACATCCCCGCCTCGACTGGCTATTTCTTGAATAGCAAGTACATCTTCTTCCGACCACACACCAACCGCAATTTCGTCCCAATCGGTGATGAACGTATGTCGACCAATCAGGACGCGATCGTTCGTTTGATTGGGTGGGCGGGAAATATGACAGCCTCGGGACTCCAGTTCCAAGGCGTAATGACCGAATAAGGAGAATTATCATGGCTGATTACGTCACCGATGGAAAAATTGGTATTGACCTAACCGCAACCTATGCGTCTACGTCTGCCGGTTCCACTACCTTGTTCCCCGTTACCCCTGGCACTCGGGTCGGCACTTCTAACAACGGCGTTTACATTTTTGTTCGCGCCGAATCCACCATCAGCGCATACGATGCTGTGATCATGTCCAGTTACGCAGATTCGGCGAGTACCACTCCCGTTATGCGTGCTGTGCCTGTGACCACCACCAATGCTGCTGCGCTGGGTTTCAACATGGTTGGCTTTGCACAAACCGCGATTGCCTCTAGCTACTATGGCTGGGTCGGTCTTAACGGTATGCTCAAGGTTAACTTGCTGGTTGCTTGCCAGCCTAAAGTGCCTTTGTACACCACAGCTACCGCTGGATCGCTGGACGACACAACCGTGTCTGCCGGTTTCATCCAAGGTATTGTGGCTAACACCTCGGCAACGTCAGCATCTGCACCATTCTGCATGGTCAACAATGCTGGCTTGATCATGGTCGGAGCAGGCTAAAACCGGATTCCCCGCTAAAGAAGCGGGGTTTTCTTAATGAGTTTTCTACCCCTTAAAGTCACCGGTCAATGTGTTGCGGATGACAACACGCTATTCGCGCACATGGATGCTGCGATTGCGCGAGGTTATCCACAGGTTGTTCACAATCAAAACACGCACACTGGCCCAATTCTGCTAGTAGCAAGTGCCCCAAGCGTTACAGGGCAAATAGAACTCATCAAGAAAATGCAAGCAGCCGGTGCGCCGGTTGTCGCCATCAAGGGCGCACACGATTGGCTAATTGACAACGGCGTGATTCCCGATTACGCCCTAGCAATCGACCCACAAGAGCACCGGATCGCGTTCTACAAGCCTCACAAGGCTGTGCATTACATGATTGCCAGCCAATGCCATCCGGCAATGTTTGACAACCTTGAGGGCTGCGATGTCACGATTTGGCATCCATACATCACCAAGGGCCAAAATCGCCCCACAAACGTCATGTTGATTGGTGGTGGCACTACCTCCGGTCTTAGAGCCATTTCGCTGTTCTACGTCCTTGGCTACCGCCAGTTTGAATTGTTTGGGTTTGATTCCTGCAATACCGGTGATGCGTTGCGGGTTAACGGCGATGGCCTCAAGGACGGCGACAAGCTGATTGAGGTCAGGATTGACCCTGATGGCGAGACGTTTCACTGCAACACGGCAATGGCGCTGCAAGCCGAGCATTTTCAAACCTACTACGATTACCTACCTGATGCGGTGTTTAATGGTCATGGGCACGGCCTGATCCAAGCAATTATTTGCAAAAGGGAAGAAAACATGATGACATTGGGCGACATCATCAACACCCAAGCGCAGCAGAATAATCAGGTTTCGTTCATTCACTTTGGTGATCATTGGTCGGCAAGCTGGCGCTACAGGGCCAAGATACCGGCAGGCGATTGGGCAACCCTCAATGAATTCACGGCGGGCACACTGGTGTTTGCCAAGCCCCAAGCAAAAGAACTGATGGACATGGCGCAAGCCAAGGCGCGTGGCGCACGGGTCATTGTGGATTTCTGCGATGACCATTTTGATTGGATGCACTACACCGAGGCGCTGCGGATTGCCGATGTGGTGACTTGCCCAACCCAAGAGATGGCAAAGCGCATTAAGGCATTAGGCAAAGATGCTGTGGTCATTCCCGACCCGTTTGAGTACGATGAGATGCCGCCGCACTGCAATGGCGTGAATCTGCTGTGGTATGGACACGCCGTAAACAAAGAAAGCCTACGGCGCATCCTGCCGGACATTGAGCATTACCCGCTGCGGGTGGTGTCCAATTTTGGCGGGGCAATCCCTTGGTCGCATGAAACCATGTTGGAAGAATTTGCCCGCGCTGACATTGTGGTAATCCCCGCCACCGATACCTACAAAAGCCCAAATCGGGCAATTGAGGCAACTCGACAAGGGTGTTTTGTAGTCGCAGAGCCGCATCCAGCATTGGAGGGTTTCCCTGGAATTTGGATTGGCAACATCAAAGAGGGCATCGAATGGACAATAAAGCAAAACGTGTCGAGCAATATCTTGGCGGCGCAACAATTCGTGATGGAAAAATATGGGCCGCAAACAGTGATCGATGCATGGAAGACGATTACGAAACGGCCTACAACCTCGGATGCGGAAAAAAACACTGGGACGGCTGGGTCAATGTAGACTTGTATTCCGAAACATCGGACATTAAGTGCGACTTGCGTAAGCTGGAACTTGCCAGCAACTCAGCCGATGCGGTCGCCGCCATTCATGTGTTGGAGCATTTCTACGAATGGGAAGTACACGCCCTGTTGTCAGAGTGGATGCGTGTTCTCAAGCCAGGCGGCAAGATGATTCTTGAATTGCCATCGATGGACAAGGTGTTTGCCTACATCCACAATTGCGTGGTGCAAAAACAAGGATTGCAGCCGTTTATGACCACCTACGCGCTGTGGGGCGACCCCAAATACAAAGACCCTGCCATGTGCCACAAGTGGGGCTGGTTTGAAACCCCGCTGCGCCAAATGCTGCAATCGGTAGGCATGGAACGCATCGAATTCTTTGACCCGCGCTATCACTTCCCATTCCGAGACATGAGGGTTGAATGCTACAAGGTGTCTTAAGCAACGATGAGCGCCATGCCCAAATGTCGCAGGCACATGGGCAAATGCTCAAGAAAAGGCCCAAATTTAACGACAAATGGGCATCCATTGTTTGCTATGGCCCAAGCCTTGCCGACACATGGAAACTGATAAAGCGGCCCATTGTCACGGTATCAGGCGCACATGACTACCTTGTCAGGCGCGGAATCGTGCCGGATTTCCATGTGGACTGCGACCCTCGGGAACACAAGGCGCAAATGCTGCGAATCCCGCAGGACAAGACAATTTATCTGATGGCGACCGTTTGCCACCCGAAATATTGGGAAGTGCTGAAAGGCCGCAAGGTGCGGTTGTGGCATCTGATCAATGGCGATGATTTAGAAACTGTGGCCTGGGTGATGCAAAACCACCCCGAGGGCGCAAACAGCATGATTGGCGGTGGTAGTTCTGTCGGGCAACGGGCGATGAACGTAATGGCGGCGCTTGGCTACCGGCGGTTTAACATCCACGGCATGGATTGCTCTTTTACGACCGACCGACACGCTGCGGCGCATTTGGGCAAGGAACAAGCTAAAATTATGGTGAAAGCTGGAAACCGAGTATTTCAGACCACTAGGCAGATGCTACAGGCAGCGATTGAGATGGAGCAATTCATCACAACTCAGGATGCGGAGATCGCATTTTTTGGTGACGGGCTTATGCAAGAAACGGCACTTCAACTCAAAGGAATGACATGAAGAACGAAACGGCTGGATGGACAAACGAAAGTTTCATGGAAGACAACCGAGGCAAAATGGCGGTGTTTTTCCATGCTGTGCAAATCAAGAATAACTACAAATCGGACTTGGAAAAACGCCCGATTTTTGAGGAACGCATCTACTTGAAGAAACTGGTTCCAGGCGATTCCACGCTGGTGGTTGACCGCCCCATGCGCGAAACCGACATGGAAGAATTTCCCATTGAATGGGCGCGGTTTGAACAAAAGAAAGAACAGAAAGCCGATGGCACTCCCATTGAGGCATGGGCAGCAATCAGCGACACGCAAAAGGCTGAATTTCGGGCGCTCAACATTTTCACAATTGACCAATTTGCCAAGCTGCCGGACTCGGCAGGCAACAAAATTATGGGGTTCAACGAACTCCGAGGCAAGGCTCAAGCATTCATTGGTGCGGCGCAGGATAGCCAATTGATGGATAAAATCCGCGCTGAGACTGATGAAAAATTGAAGGCCCAAGAGGTTGAAATGGCTGCACTTCGTGCCATGATTGAAGAATTGACAACCAAGAAGGCTGGCAGACCTCGCAAAGAACTGGTGGAATAAATGGCTTACACATTACTGCAACTGGTTGACCAAGTTTCGGGCGAAATGGGCTTGTCCCAGCCAACGGCAGTAATTGGTTCCACTAACAACCAAACCGTCCAACTGCTGGCTTTGGCGCAGCGGTTGGGCAAAGACTTGGTGCGTGAATACGAATGGCAGCGGCTGGTCAAGGCTTATGTTCTGCAAACGACCGCCGGAATTAGCACTACCGGCACAATCACGGCAGGCTCAAAGGTCATCACCAGCATGGGAACGACCGTAGGTTTGGAGGTGGGCAATGTGGTCACCGGCACAGGGCAGGCTCCATACGCTGAGATTCTGACCATTGACTCGGGAACTCAAGTCACGCTAAACACGCCGGTGGCAACTTCCACGGCAGCGGTTTCCATGACGTTTGCCAAGCAAGACTATGCGATGCCGACCGACTTTGATCGCATGATCTCGGACACAAATTGGGATCGCACAAACCATTGGCGCAACCTTGGAACGAAAACTTCCCAAGAATGGCAATGGTTACAAGGCGGCATCATCTCTGTTGGCCCACGGGAACGCTATCGCATCTACAACAACCGGCTGCGGATTTTCCAAGCCCTGACAAGCATCTACACTTTTGCGTTTGAGTACGTCAGCAATTATTGGGTGATGAGCGCGGCGGCAACCGCAGGCGACAAGGGCGCTTTTACCCTTGACACCGACACGACAATTTTCCCTGATGACCTCATGCTGGCGGGTCTGAAATTCTATTTTCTCAAAGCCAAAAAACTAGATTATTCTGTGGAATTGGGCGAATTCATGCGGGCGTTAAGCTATACCAAAGCGCAAGATGTGCCTGTTCCCGCGCAATCTCTTGCACCAATTGGCATGAATCCGCTGGTTGGCCCTTGGAGTGTTCAAGACGGGAATTGGCCCGCACAATAGGAGATCGTATGAAATTAGATGGACTTTACGCCAACATCCAGGCAAAAAGGGCAAGGATAGCCGCAGGGTCAGGCGAGAAAATGCGTAAGCCTGGCACAGAAGGCGCACCTACCGCCAAGGCTTTCAAAGAAGCCGCAAAGACTGCAAAGCCTGAGAAAAAGAAATGACAGCGGCTTGGCAACGCAAAGAAGGCAAGAATCCTGATGGCGGCTTAAACGCCAAAGGCAGAGCCTCGGCAAAGGCAGAAGGTATGGATTTGAAGCCGCCTGTTAAATCAGGCGACAACCCGCGCAGGGCATCATTCCTTGCGCGGATGGGCAATATGCCTGGCCCAATGGAAAAGAACGGTGAGCCGACCCGTTTGGCTTTGTCATTGAAGGCATGGGGCGCAAGCTCAAAAGAGGATGCTAGGGCCAAATCCAAAGCCATATCACGAAGAAACAAAGACTAATGCTTGCATCATTTGGCAGAGCGCCATCAACCCAACGTAGCCAAACGGTATCTGTAGCCGCGCCTATTGGCGGCTGGAATGCCCGCGATGCATTGGGTGCAATGGAGCCGCTAGATGCAGTCACGCTGACAAACTTTTGGCCTGGCACAAACTCGGTCATTTTGCGTAACGGCTACACCAAATTTGCCACCGGCATCACCGGCACGGTTCAGACTTTATTTGCGTACAGTTCCGGTACGGCAAACAAGCTGTTTGCTGCGGCGGTAGATTCGATTTACAACGTCACCGCTGGAGGAACAGTAGGCGCTGCGGATGTCACCGGCCTATCCAATGCCAAATTTCAATATGTCAACATTACAACCCCAGGCGGTTCGTATTTGATGTGCGTCAATGGCGTGGACAAGCTGCGGACTTACGATGGTTCTGCTTGGCACACTGATGGTGATGGGTCTCCTTACAACATCACCGGCTTGAATACCGCCAATTGCTCCAACATCACGCTGTTCAAGAATCGCGTGTGGCTGGTGGAAAACGGGTCTTTGAAGGCATGGTATTTAGCCACAAACAGCATTGGCGGCGCTGCAACTGCGCTAGACATGACCAGCCTTTTCCAGTTTGGCGGCTACATCATGGCGGCGATGACTTGGACGCTGGATGCTGGCTACGGCATGGACGATTACCTTGTTTTCATCACTAGCAATGGCGAAGTGATGGTTTGGCGATTGACCGACCCAACAACGCCAAGCGGCATTTCAATGACCGGACTTTGGAAAGTTGGCGCACCTATTGGGCGGCGCTGCTGGATCAAATACGGTGGCGATCTGCTAATCATCACCCAAGACGGCGTGGTTCCCATGTCCGGCAGCTTGCAATCGTCCCGCCTTGACCCTCGCGTGTCGATCACCAACAAAATCCAATATGCGGTCAGCCAAGCGGTCAGCTTATATGGGCAAAACTTTGGGTGGAGTTTGCTCTACTACCCTAAAGAAAACCAACTGATTATGAATGTCCCAATTGCAACGGGGCAAGAACAGCAATATGTGATGAACACCATCACCAAAAGCTGGTGCAACTTTACCGGCTGGTACGCCACTTGTTGGGAAATTTGGCAAGATAACCCCTATTTTGGCGGCGATGGCTATGTTGCGCTGGCTTGGAATGGGACGGTAGATGACACATCCAACATCAATGGTTTTGCCTTGCAAAGTTTTCAAAACTACGGGTCGGCGACTCAAAAGCAATGCAAGATGATTCGTTATCACTTGTTGAGCAACGGCACACCGGCAATCTTTGGCAATGTCAACGTCGATTACAACCTTGCCGACCAAAGCGCACAGCTAAGTTTTTCAACTTCACCATATGGGGTTTGGGACAGCGGCCTGTGGGATGTCGCCTATTGGGGCGGCGGGCTTAATCCTACCGCCGATTGGCAGGGCACGACCGGCATTGGATATTCTTTTGCTCCCACGTTGAACACCGCTACACAAGGTATAGAATTGCAATGGGTCGCAACCGACTTGGTGTTTGAGGCTGGTGGTGTCCTTTGAGATCACTTCAGACCATTCAGCAGGCTTTTGGACTGCAAAAAAGGTCGATGGTGGCTACTTTCAAGAGCGCAGCCAGTCTATCGGGTTGAAGAAAAACGGCGAGTTTGTCGCCGGTGTCATCTACGAAAACTGGCATGGCAAGTCAATCACTTGCCATATTGCGGTCACCGGCAGAATGACTCCGGCCTATCTATTTGCCATTTTTGACTACCCTTTTATTGTTTGCAATGTCGGCAAAATTATTGTGCCGGTTAGCAGCGCAAACATCACAAGCATCAGATTCGTTGAAAAAATGGGCTTTCAAGAGGAAGCGCGGATTAAGGATGCGATGGCAGACGGGGATATGGTAATCCTCACCATGCCAAAGGAACGATGCAAATATTTGGAGAATCGATATGGGAAAAAGTGCACCAGCAGCGCCACCAGCACCTGATTATGTAGGTGCTGCAAAGCAGCAAGGCGTGGAAAACGTCGAAACGGCGCGTGTTCAAGCTAAGCTAAACAACCCCAACACATACACTCCATATGGAACGCAATTGGTGTCCTATGACGGCGACCAGCCAACCATCACGCAAACGCTGACCCCACAGGCTCAAAAGACATTAGAAGAACAGCAAAAAACTCAATATCAGCTTGCATCACTTAGCGGTAAAGGCGCTGGTCTTGCAAGCAATGTACTTGACAAACCTTTTGCTTTTGGTGGGCCGGATGTTCAAACTTCGCTGGATTTAAGCAATGTTGCAAAAATGCCGGTTAACGCCGGAACAACGGGCCAAGAAGCCATTATGTCGCGGCTTGAGCCATCATTGGCAAAAAATCGCGTTAGCACCGAAACCCAACTAATCAACCAAGGATTGCGTCCTGGGACTGAGGCTTACGACAACGCCATTCAGCTATTAGGACAGCAAGAGAACGATGCCCGCACACAAGCGGCATTGCAAGGCATCAACTTGGATACAAGCGCAAACGCACAAGGCTACAACCAAGCCTTGCAAGGCGCACAGTTTGGCAACACCGCACAGCAGCAAGCATTGGCACAGGCCATCCAAGGCCGTCAAATGCCGCTGAATGAGATTACCGCGCTGATGTCCGGAAGTCAGATTCAAAATCCGCAATTTCAAGCCTACTCAGGCTCAAATATAGCTGCTGCGCCTATTTTTGGGGCTACGCAAGCGCAAGGTCAATATGATCAAAATCTTTACAACCAGCAAGTGGCAGCGCAAAACGCAAACACCGCAGGGCTGTACAGCTTGGCTGGAACAGTCGGTGGTGCTGGTGCATATGGCTACTTTAAGAAATAAGGAAGCATATGGCAGACATTAGCTTAATTGATCCTTACAGCGCACAGCAAGAAAGCATTGCGCGGCAGCGGCGCATGGCGCAGGCATTGCAGCAGCAAGCGCAAACTCCATTAGAAACGCCGCAAACGCCTGGTGTGCTGATTAGCCCCTATGCAGGATTGGCAAAAGTTTTACAAGGCGTATATGGCGGCTATCAAGAAGCACAAGCCGACAAAGAATATAGAGCACTTGCTGAAGAGGCGCGTACAAATCAAACCAAAGATTTGGAAACAGCATTTAGCGCATTGAATGCGCCTGCTATACCAGGTGTTGAAGGTCGAGATGAAATTCAATTTCAACCGGCGCAAATAGAACAGATTTATGGCAATAAACCCGCACCTATTAAGGGGACTGGTTTTGGATTTGGTATGCAAATTCCTGATCAAGTCATTGGCGAAAAAATCATAAAACCCGAAGTGCCGTACCAAGCAGCCATCACTGCCGTTCCAGGTAAGCCCGCTGGTTTTATCAGCCCTGATTTACTTAAAGACATAAAAGACCCAACAGCGCGTAATTTGTTGTTGGCCCGCGCTTTGAAACAATTTGAGCCTGAACGAGTGACGCTTGGAGAAAACCAAAGATTGCTAGAGCGAACTGGCAGCGGCCCATTCAGAGAATTAGCAGGCGTTGCACCAGCAAAAGCGGACAAACTTGCACCACATTGGGAAGCAACAACCCAAAAAGTTAATGGTAAGGATGTGGCTGGTTGGATCAATTTGAACGCCGTAGACAAAGCGGCTTCTTTTGTTGCTGGCGCAAAACCAGCCGAAGTAAAAGAAACACAGCCAAAATGGGAAAAAGGCGTAAAAACTGTTGATGGAAAAAATGTTTATGGTTGGTACGATTTAACTGCACCAAATTATGAAGCGTCATTTAAAGCGGGTGCAGTTCCTCCAGCGGGCAACACCAAATTGGTTGAAGTGACTCGGGGCGGTAAGGTGTATTACGAAAATCCTGAAATTGCTAATGTTGCCGAACGTCAAGCTGCTGCAATTGAAAAAGAAGTTGTACCAGTTAAGAAAATTCGCATGGATATTACAAATCCAGATGGTTCAACAAAAACAATTTTGACGGATGAAAATGATCCAAAATTTAAAGAAGGATTTGTAACAAAAGGGCCAAATTATGCAACCATTACAGAAGTAAATGAAAAAGGTGAAACTGTAATTAGGCAAGTTGAACAAAACGATCCAATTCTCAAAACAGGCTATGTCAAGCCATTGGAAGGATTTTTTGGTCAATTGCAAGCGCTTGGTGTGCAAATTAAAGATTGGAGAAACAATCCGGCGCTTGCCGAAATGGTTAATCGTTATTTTGTCAAAGGTGTTGGCGGTTCAGATATTGAAGCTGTGGCTGGCTATGATTTGCAAAAAATGGAAGTGCTTGCTAGATTGGCTGAGCAAGGAATTAAAGTGCCGCAAGCCGTATTGGACAAATTAAACATAAAAGCAACGCCAGGATTGCTTGGAAGCGCACAATCATCAAGTGCAACGTCAGGAATTGCAAAAGCCCTACCAAAAATTAACGATGTTGTAGTCAATGGCGATAAAAAATTCAAATTTAAAGGTGGTGATCCCAATCAACAATCTAATTGGGTGGAGGTGAAATAATGGCTTTACCTTGGGAAGAAAATTACCAAACAGAAGCAGCGCCAGCGCCTAAAAAGGTTGTTGTTCCAGCGGTTGCAATGCCGTTGCCTGTTGCTTCTGCGCCAGCGCCTAATCCTAATGCAGCATTGGTTGCCGCTTTTCAAGCAAGAAACGCTAGTGCGCCTGCCGCTGCTGCCGCGCCCGCTACGCCTGCAATGCCTGCTTTGCCACCGCCGCCAGCTATTCAGCCTGGTGAAGCGCCAGTAAATTACAAACGGCGTTTGTCTGAACACTATCAACGTGTTGATCAGATGAAAATGGATGCTGTAAAAGAAGCGGAAAAAGCAGCATTGGCAGCGGAAAAAACAAAAACAGATGCAAATCAAAAGAAAGCCCGTAGTCTTGAACAAATGCCGGATTTGATTTCTTCTGCTAAATCAATTTTGCAAGGTACAGGCGTTGATGAAAAAGGCCAACCAATAAAAACGCCATTGCCAACTCAAAGCTATGGCGGCATGGCTTTAAATGCTCTTGGTGGAATTATTGGAAAAACACCACCAGGGGCAGCAGAAGCAGACCGATTGAAAGTAATTGGTGGTGCTATGGTGATGGCAATGCCCCGAATGGAAGGGCCGCAATCTGATGCTGACGTTAAGTTATATAGAGAAATGGCTGGTCGCGTTGGAGATGAAACGATACCAATTGAAAGGCGACTTGCCTCTTTAAATGAGGTTGAAAAACTATATTCCAAATATAACAAAAATTCCGGTTGGAAGGTGGTTCCATAATGGCTGATCAAATTTACAAAGTCCAAGACCCGCAAGGGAACATTCGTCAGATTAGCGGCCCTGCTGGTGCGTCTGAAGAAGAAATTATTGCACAAGCACAAAGACTATTTGCTCCTGCGCCAGCACCCGCGCCAGCCGCCGAAGTTCCTCAAAATTCTGCACCTAAACGTCAATTGACAAATTTCATGTCTTTGATGCCTCCAAAAAGCGAAAGCCCATTTCCTGGCTTGTACATGGGCGCTACTGATCCTTTTTATGCTGGTGGTCGATTGGCAATGGAAACCGGCATAGGCGACAAGCAGGCAATGGACAAAGCAATTGCTGAACGTGAAGCTAAATACCAAGCAAATCGTCAAAGTCAAGGGTTTGACATAAACAGGATGATGGGAAACATTGTCAGTCCTCCAAACATTGCGTTGACAATGGCTGTGCCTGAATCCGCTATTGCTACGGTTCCACGATTGTTAGCAACGGGAAGCGTTTTAGGTGCAGGCACAAGTTTAATGAATCCTGTAACTGAGCCATCTCAACAAAAAGATTACGGGGAAACTCTTAAATCAAACATGATGATGGGCGGGGTGCTTGGGCCAGTTTTTCAAGGCGGCGCTAAAGCTGCTAGTGCTGGTGCAAGCAATGTCATGCAAAGGTTTAGTGAACTTTCAGCATCTGATGCCGCAAAACTTAAAATTGCTGAAGTATTGGCAAAAAGCGGCGTGGGTTCATTGTTTGAGCCAGGCGGTGGTGGTAATGCGTTGAATCAAATTCAAGCCAAATTGTCCAAACTTGGCCCAGAAGCAACTTTGGTGGATGCCGCTGGTCAACCTACAAAAACTTTGTTGGATACATTAGCAACTTTGCCAGGGCAAACCAAAACCCTTGTAGAGCAATTTATTCGCAACAGACAAGTCACACGCCCCGCAAGAATTATGACGGCTGCTGATGAGGCTTTAGGCACGGGTGGCGCTGGTTACAAAACAACCATAGATGCGTTAATTCAACAAAAGAAAACTGATGCGGCGCCGCTATATAAACAAATTGAAAATTTGTCAGTTAAAGTTGATCCTGAGTTAAATAAACTATTGCAAGCTGCGCCTAAGGCTCATGGTAGATATGAGGAACTTTCTCAAATTAACCGCCAAACACCAATTGATTTATCCAAAATTCGACCTGGCGATGATATTCCTTTTGATGCATTAGATAAAGTCAAACAATCTTTATATGATTTGGCAGATGCGGCAAAAGGTGAATTTGGTAAACCTACAAATCTTAGCAAATCATATGATCAACTTAGAATTGATTTGACCAACAAAATGGACAAATTAAGTCCTAAAGACCCAACAACAAAAGAATCAATTTATAAAATGGCAAGAAATGCGTTTGAAGGGCCGTCTCAGCTTGAAGGCGCAGTCAAAGCTGGTCGCATGGCAATGAAAACTGACGAAATTGGCGTTTCAGAATTGACTAAAGGAATGAGTGCCAGCGAATTGGATGCGTTTAGGATTGGTGCTTTGCAATCTTTGCGGGATAAAGTTGGAACTGAGGCTGGTCAAACATCATTGTTAAAAATGTACAAAGAGCCAGCTACTAGCGGAAAACTGAAAGAAATATTTGGCACAGATTACCGAGAATTTGCGGCATTTGTAGCAAAAGAAGCCCGACTTAAAGAATTTGAAAAAATTGGCAGAGGATCACAAACAGCGCAACGCTTATTTGCAGCCAATGAACTTGATGCCAACGATGCAATGCAAGCCGGTCAAGCGGTTGCAAGCGCCAGCCAAGGCAATGCTGCGCCGCTGTTAAGCACGGTTATGAATCTTGGAAAAAAGATTTCTACACCCGAGCAAACGCGCAACGAGATGGCAAAATTGCTAATGCAACAAGGCCCATCGGCAGCGCGTACATTACAAGAATTGCCTATAACATTAAAACAATTTAGAGAAGCCCAAGCTAGGCAAGCGGTTTTAGCAAACACGATGGCACAACAACCGAACAGGTGAAAAAATGAGTTACAACGGCTCCGGCACATTCCAAATCAACACCTCGGGCCAGCCCGTGGTGACCGGCACGGTTATCAGCAGTTCTGCATTCAATGCGCTGACCGCAGACCTAGCAACCGGCCTGTCCACCGCAATCACAAAAGACGGTCAAACGGCGACCACCGTGCGAATCCCGTTTGCACAGGGCATCAATTCAAGCCTAACCACAGACACCACAAGCGGTTCTACAGGCTCGATTTACACCGCAGGCGGGTTAGGTATTGCCAAGGCGTTATTTGTTGGCACAACCCTCAATTACGGCGGCGTTACCTTGTCCGCATCGGTGACCGGCACGGGCAAAATGGTGTTGGACAACACGCCGACATTGATTACCCCTGTGCTGGGCGTGGCTACGGCAACCAGCATCAACAAAATTGCATTTACAACGCCTGCAACGGCTGCAACGCTGACCATTGCGGACGGCGCAACCCTTGCCACATCAGGCGCGTATTCACTAACTTTGACCGCTACAGCGGCAACCAACGTCACATTCCCGACCACAGGCACATTGGCAACCTTGGCGGGTTCTGAGGCATTCACCAACAAGACGCTGACCAATCCCACTGTTACCAACTATGTGGAAACCCTGCAAGCGGTTGGAACGGTAGGCGCATCTAGCACATTGGCGCTGACAAACGGCACGGTGTTAACCGCAACCCTCACAGCATCCACACCTTGCACATTTACCATGCCTACGGCAACTGCTGGAAAGTCATTTATCTTGATTTTGACTCAGGCCGCAACAGGCATGACCACGGCAACATTCACCGGCGTGAAATGGCCTGGCGGTACTGCGCCGACCATCACGGCAACCGCATCGGCGGTGGACATCATCAGCTTTGTGGCTAATGGCTCTGTTTGGTACGGCAATGCAGCACAGGCGTTTGCATAATGTTTTCGTCTAAAAACTTTTTTTTCAATACTTCAAAAGCGCCGCTTGTTGCGTCTTATCTTGTAGTTGCTGGCGGTGGTGGCGGAACAAGAGCAACTGGCGTAGGTGGTAGCGGTGCGGGTGGTTTACGCTCAGGTTCAAATTTACCCTTAACCAGCGGTACAACCTACACAATTACAGTCGGCGCTGGCGGTGCAGGCGCAACAAGTGATGGTGTCACAGGCTCATCCGGTGGAGATTCGATCTTTTCTACTTTCACTTCATCTGGCGGTGGTGCGGGTGGCCGATATGGTTTTCCAAGCGTACCAGGCGGTAATGGCGTAGCAGGCGGTTCTGGTGGTGGTAGTGATAGCCAAGTTTTGTCAACTGGTGGAGCAGGCAATACCCCATCAACATCTCCAAGTCAAGGAAATAACGGCGGGGTTGGCGGTTCTTCTGCTAACTCTACCGCTGGTGGCGGCGGTGGCGCTGGAGCAGTTGGAGGAAATGGAACCACCACAGTAGGTGGTGCGGGTGGCGTTGGCGTTGCAAGCAGCATAACTGGCAGTAGCGTTACCTATGCTGGCGGCGGTGGCGGCGGCGCTGGTGCTGGTTACACAGGCGGCACAGGCGGCACAGGTGGCGGTGGCAATGGTGGCGTTGACTCAGGCGCTAACGGAACATCAGGGGCAACCAACACAGGCGGTGGTGCTGGTGGCAATAGGTTTGGTGCATCAGCCGCAAGCAATGGCGGGTCTGGAGTTGTCATTTTGTCAATTCCAACATCACGTTATACGGGAACAACTACAGGAAGTCCAACAGTCACAACCAGCGGGTCAAGCACAATTTTGAAATTTACCAGTTCTGGTTCATACACGGCATAAAAACAATGTCACATTTTGCAAAAATTGAAAATGGAACTGTCACTCAAGTGATTGTTGCTGAACAAGATGTCATTGATTCTGGCATTTTTGGTAATGGGTGGATTCAAACTTCCTATAACACTCATGGTGGTGTTCATGCTAATGGCGGTACGCCATTGCGTAAAAACTACGCTGGCATCGGCTACACCTACGACGAAGGCCGCGATGCCTTTATCCCGCCCCAGCTATTTCCAAGTTGGATATTGGTGGAAGAAACTTGCCAATGGACAGCGCCAACTGCAATGCCTACAGATGGCAAACTGTACTCATGGGATGAAGCCACACTATCTTGGACTGAGGTGGCATGATGGAATACCAAGCAATGTTTAACTTTGTCGGCGGCATATTGCTTGTTGCCATTGGCTGGTGGTGTAAAGAAATATGGGATTCTGTGAAATTTCTTAAATCTGACATCAAAGCCCTTGAAATTGATTTGCCCAAAAACTATGTCAGCAAAAAAGACATTGAAAGCCGGTTTGACAAAATTGACGCAACGCTAGAACGCATCTTTGACAAGCTAGAAGCAAAAGCCGACAAATGAATGCGCGGTTTTGTTATTTTTTTGATTGCCGCCTTTGTGTACGGCGCAACGGTTAAACGTGAATGCAGCGTTTCTGATTTTGTAAACCTTATGTACTCAACCAACAACCCAAAAGAACGCGCAGACAAGGCGTGGGATTGGTTGGATGCATCAGGGCCAGCTTGCAATAAACAGCAACTGACCTTGATCTACGCAAATTTGCCGACTCTTATGGGGTCATCTGACAGCATGAAAATTCGGGCAAGAATTGAGCAATTGCATGAAAGGGCAAAATGATGGATGCTAAAGACCGGTTGATTTATTGGGTGACCATGATGGTGACCGCAACCCTTTGCTCTGTGGTTGTTGTTCTTATTGGTGCGCTAGTCCACGGGCTGTTTGTGAAAGAAGTGGACAACACCAAGATTTTTGAAATCATTGGCCCTGCTTTTCAAACCATTGTCGGTGGCTTGATAGGTTGGCTCTCCGGCCTTAAAGTAGGCTCACATATGGACGAGGTAAAAGATGGCACTTGATCCCGTAAGCGCACTTCTAGACATTGGCGGCAAAGTCATGGATCGGCTGTGGCCTGATCCTGCACAGGCTGCTGCTGCCAAACTAGAACTGTTCAAGCTACAGCAGTCTGGCGAACTGGCAATGATTGCGGGCCAGCTTGACATCAACAAAGCCGAGGCTGCAAATCCATCGGTGTTTGTTAGCGGTTGGCGACCAGGCATTGGCTGGGTGTGCGGCGCAGGCTTTGCCGTTCAATTTGTCATTGGCCCATTGGCTGAATGGGGAAGCGCAATCTATGGTCACCCTATCAAATTTCCAAGCATGGACATGGGCACAATGATGCCTTTGCTTTTGGGAATGCTTGGCCTTGGCGGTATGCGTACTGCGGAGAAAATCAACGGGGTTGCCGCCAAATGATCAACTCCCGCAGCTTGGATGACCTAGCGCCGCCCGTTAAACAGCGGGCACAGGCGTTTGTAGACGCTGCCAAGGCCAAGGGCATTGACTTGCTGGTGACCTCTACTTACCGCGACAGCAAAAGCCAAGACGCGCTTTATGCCCAAGGCCGCACAACGCCTGGCAACATAGTGACAAGGGCCAAAGCAGGGCAATCTTGGCACAATCACCGATGCGCCCTAGATGTTGTGCCGTTAATCAATGGAAAGGCCATATGGGACGATCAGGCCATGTGGAAACAAGTGGGCGAGATTGGCAAATCTTGCGGCCTAGAGTGGGCTGGTGATTGGAAGACGTTTAAAGAATACCCGCACTTTCAATATACGGGTGGAATGACCCTTGCCCAGCTACAGCAAGGCGCAAAAATCACTTAACTTGTGTTTTGACTTGATGCACCAATGCGGCGTGCATCTTTGAAACTTCGACAAGCGCCTCTAGGGTCAATTTGATAGCCAAGTCAGGCTTGTTATCCAACACGGCCCAATGCGCGTCTTTAAGCGCCTTTTCAGCGTTCATGCAGGGTCTTGCATAGTCAATCACCATTTTTCTCCTTAACTTTTATGTAACTAATGTTTAGCAACAGCAGAAAGCACCAGGGGCTTATGAAGTACGCCGACACGCAGGCGCATATCATGGTTACTATGTTTTCTGAATAATGCCATTTCACAATATCATTCATGGTTTTTCTCCTTGATGTCGTAAAACCAATCGTCGCCAGCACTCCATTTGCGTGTGCCATCGACCGACCAAAAAGTCTGCGCGGCTTGGAAGTCAGGAAACTTTGTTTCAGCAGGCACAAGGCTTTGGTCATACCAAAAACAGCGATTGTTCGGCTGACAAGCAAATTGCCCGTTTTCTAAACGCATGAAATTGAACGATTTGTGTTCTTCGGCCTGTTCAGTAAAGCCGGTGTCCAAATCTTGCCCGTCAGCGCAAAAATCTACAGTAAAAAGATATGTGCCGTAATGCCATTGCTTGTCTTTGCCAAGGAATTTCACGCCTAGATTACGCAAGGCAATCTTTTCCACAACCGTGAAACGATAGCCCATGCAATCCCATAGTTGCAAAAAGTCAATGGGCAAATTGCCGTGGTCTGTTTTCCACACATAGGCATGGATGGGCAGCTTGTCGTACAACGCCCCGTAAGCTGGCAACAAAGATTCAATCCTAAACACTTGCCCGCGCAAGGCTTTGATGCTGATCCAAATGGCTGGCTCTAGTTCGCCGTGGCCCTTAGTGAAATTGTGCAAAAACTCACGCCGCACAAAACATTTCAATGGCGGCAACGCCGCAACAATGTAACTCATGTGTTTTTTTGTGGTAAAGAATAAAGCGCCATGCCAACAGGCAAAACCATTGCGCGGTTTAACGGCTCAACAATAAACCTACCAAAAGACATTCCAGTTACATACGCCACAGGCTCCTGCGCTGGCTGTGCCAAGGCTGCTTTGATGGCGGTGATGGTTTCTAAGTGTCTTATTTCAAGCGGGCAAGTTTGACCAATGCCGTGTTGGTATTTTTTTGAGTGATGCGCCATATCACACACAAGCGATGGGTTGACCGCTTCCAACGCCTCTAGCGCCAGCTTCAATGCTTTATGCTCTTGCAACTTGTCCGCAGCCATTTGCCGCTTTGAATCAAATCCGGTCATAGCATTCCACCTTTCAAAGTTATGCAAGTGCTTTCAATCAGCGTGACCATCTGACCACCTTTGAGCGCCATCTTTTGCAGATTTTTTTTCTGCACATCTACCGCAGCGCGGCATTGTTGTTCAGTCTTGTACCAAGTTTGCGTTTGCATAAATTCGCAATTATTATTCATGCACACAAACAAGACGGGTATGTAAAGAACATGGATCATGCTATTAATCCCCACACAATGCTTGCGACCACAGACATAAACAGCACAAAGAAAAATATGGCAATGATGGCTTTGATCATGTCAACAAAAAAGCCGCCGCCGGAATCGTCTTCATCGTTCATTTGTAAGCCTTTGCTTTTAACATTGCGTCTGCCAATGTGTATGCATCAAGAGCAATCATTTTTGGTGGCTCATTTATGTAATCTTTTCCGCTAATCAAAGATTGCATAGCCAATCCAGCGTAATGGTCACGCAAGGTCATGTCCTTGGCTTTTCCTCCATGCAATTCGTCGTGTGTTGGGATTTGGTTAAAATTCATTTGCATTGCTCTGTGAAAATTGCCAACACACTGCCACATGGCGGGCAATAGGTGGCGTAACCAACCCAAAAAAATCCCGCCATCATCACAGACCAAACGCCAATCAAAGCAAAAATGGTTTCAATCAATCTCATATCAGTGACCTCTGTTGTGGTTGAAAAGCCCATTCACGTTCCAATCGGTTTGACAATGATTTGACCAATTGGCCCGTTTGCTTAATCAGCCCCTGGCGTTCCAATTCGGGCAACCGGCGGCTGATCTGATTCTTGTCCAACTTGGTTAACAGCATGATGCCATCTTTGCCAAGCGGCCCATACCGCTGTAGGCAATCCACAATGATGATGGCGTGATCTTTAGCAAGGTCATCGGCTTGCGCCGCTGCCATCCAGCTTGTTGCCGGATCGGTGTTTCTAGAGCGGAATGTCATCATCATTTTCCTTTGGCAAACCTTGATACTTGTCCTCGCGTGGGCGTGGCTCATTCAAAAACGCCCAACCGTCCCAGCCGCCCTCTTTCAGCGGAATCACATCCAATTTGAGCATTTCGCCTTTGTGCGTTTGGATAATTGACCCAATGCGCTGGTAGCGGTTTTTCTGTTGACCATCGGCATTGGTGTAACTCCCAACAATACAAGTGACTTCCATTTTTGTTTTTGACATGATTACCCTTTAAGTGATTCGGCGTGTTTCTTAATGCTGCTGCGGGTTTTGCTGTCAAGCATTCCCCACAAAGCGGTTTTTTCTTCCACATCGGTAACGCCCAAATATTCCTCAAACGCACCGATTAGGTCATTGGCGCTCATGCGCTCATCAATGGCTGCTGCAACATCTGCAACGACTGCCATGCGGTTAGGCGGCACAAGGTCGGTCTTGGTCGCTGACACTTTTGGAGTTGGCGTTCTAGATGCCGCATTGCCATCATCATCTTCCGGCGCAATTCCAGCCGCCGCCATAAGGCTGTAGCGCCTGGCGTAAGTCAATGCCGAGCCATAGCCCTGCGCGTCCTGTTTGCTGGCAGGAACGTGCAGTTTTCCGCATTCCATCATTTCGCCTGATTCATGCACAAACACCGTTTCCACGGTTACGCCGGTGCTGTCCTCAGATGTGCGCTGAATCAATGCGATTCCTGCGGCATTTAAGGCATCTACAACGGCCTCAATGCAACCGGCAAGGTCAACGTACTTAGACCGGAAATGCGGGTTTGTGGACGTTTTTAACGCCGGTGCAAACCCGCGCTGGGCGCGTACCAAAGCTGATGCAATATTTTTCATAAGTCACCCCCAAAATCAATTCCACAATGTTCACAATAAAAGTGCCAGCAAGTGCCAACTTCGCCCTTGACTTTTTGCCCACAATCTCGCCCGCATTCGGGGCATTCGTATTCTTCCAATTCACGGTCAGGTTTTACATGGTCATCCATTTTTATGCTCCTAATTTTTTGCATCAGTAATATCTTGGGCCGCAAGTGATGTCAACAATGGTTTCGGCGGTGTATCCATTGATCTTGCGCTTGCCAAACACCGTGATTGCCCGCAAGCCGGATGTCTCACATTGTTTGACAGCATCAATAACCTCAGACCGGCCCATTGATTGGATTTTCTTATCCATCACCAATTGCTGTTCGGTCATGGGCGGTTCGCTGGCGCAACCTACCAGCGCAAGGCATAGTAGGTATTTCATGCACGCTCTCCCATCAGCATCTTTTCAATGTTGCCGATTTCTTCCACAGCGTATTCCATTTCTTGGCACAAATGCCGCACTTGCGCCCGCAGGCATCCGACTTCGTAGGCCAGCCGGTCAGCGGTGTTGGTGCTGTAAGCCTGAGCGCGGTCTTCACACTCTTTAATGATTTCCATTGCGTTCATTTTTCAATCCTTTCGTTGATGTATTTGCACAGGTACTGACGGGTTGCGGTGTTAAGGTAGTCCACCCATTCCAACCCGTCTTGCATGACAGAAAAAACGGTCAAGCTGTCATCTTTCATGTCGTATTCATAGCCAACCAACAACTTGGCATATTCGCCGTTGTCTTTTAAATCCCATTCGATTTCCATGTATGTGTAAATAGCCATTTAATCCCCCAACAATGTTTTGTCGAGTTGTTCTTCCAAGTATTTGATCAAGTCTTTGCTCAAAATGTCAAAGAACTCAACGCCGTTGTGCGTGATTGACCAAATGCTGACCCATTCTTTTCTAGGGTCATCACACTTGATAACGTCATAGGCGATTTCAAACTTTGCGTTCTCATATGTGTATTTGGTTAAGTTCATACGCCACCACCAACAAAGTAGCCTATGGTGTAGCTAATGATGGCAATTGCTGCCGTTGTGATGATGGTGTCCCAGTTTTCTTTAGTCATTTGATTTTCCTGTTGATTTAAAGCAACTTGCGCGCACGCATTACTGCTGCGGCTATTGCCTTGCATTTGTCAGAATTAATTTCAAGGAAATTGCATTCAATGTTGTAGCAAAGGCTTTCAACATCCCAACCGTTGCATGACTCTAAACAATTTTCTGCGTGTTTGACCGCTTCGCGGGTTACTTTAAATTTTTTAATTCGTTCTACTTGATATGCATTCATTTTTAACTCCTAAATAGTCCGCTTCGGAATGTTGCGGCTGAGGCAAGTATAAGCTAGCTTACACACATTAAGCAAACTTACATTGCGAAATGCGTTAGGGCAAACCCTATGTTTTATGCCAGTAAGTTAGCTTACAATCGCAGGATGACCAAACAGGAACTTATTGACAAAGCAGGCTCACGCAAGGCGCTGGCAGAACTGTTGGGCATCAGCCTGGCAGCTATCAGCCAATGGACGGTTGTGCCCAAGGCGCGGCTATGGCAGGCTAAAGACTTGCGGCCGCAATGGTTTTTGGATTAAAATTTTGCGAAACCCGGCTAGGCTGAGAGTAGCTACTCAGTCGAAAAGAGAACTCCCCTCCTGCCGAAGTTTCCTTTTGGGAGTTTGCGGAGATGCCCATGCATTACTACCAGTTCCATATTGGGGACTATAAAAGCCACACCCACCACTTGACGGTGTTGGAAGACATTGCCTATCGGCGGCTTTTGGATCACTATTACTTACACGAATCGCCTATCAAACAGCGGGACATTGCCCGTCAGATTGGGATGCGCGACCATGAACAAGAAGTGTTGAGTGTGCTAAATGAGTTTTTTGTCAGCACCGACAAAGGCTTTGTAAGTGCGCGTGCTGATGAGGAAATTGGCAAATACCGCGATATGGTTGACGCTGGAAAACGTGGGGCGGCTAAACGGTGGCTATCCCAACCCGATGCCCCCCCCATTGCCCCCCCTAGTGCTACCCCAATAGCAACCAATAACCATAAACCAATAACCAATAACCATAAACCAAAGAATACAAATACAGTCGCCCCGCCCGAGGGCGTGACGGTGATAGTTTGGCAAGATTGGTTAAAGCTACGAAAAGCAAAAAAGGCAGCGGTCACACAAACCGCATTGGACGGCATACAGCGCGAAGCGGACAAAGCAGGGGTCAGCCTACAGAGTGTCCTTGAAACGTGCTGTGAACGAGGTTGGACGGGCTTTAAAGCCGAATGGTTGCAGTCTCATGCCCATCAAGACAAAACATTGGGCGCAGCCAGGGCCATTTTTGGTGACGAAAGGAACTTTAATGTCCTCAAAATTACCTGACGGCTGGATTCAGCGGCTGTTTGCGGCCTTGCAAGGCAACTACGGCACTCGGTTTATGAATCAATGGAAAACTGGACAGACGTTGCCGGACGGGTCGGATGCCGGTGTGATGAACGCCATGAATCATTGGGCTGACAAGATGGCGGGGTTTAGCGCGGCGACGATTAAGCGGGCGCTGGAGAACTTGCCGGAAGACCCGCCTACGTTGCCACAATGGATCAATTTGCTGCGCCGCAGCTATGTCGAGCCGCCGGTGCTACGGCTGGGCAACGAATTGACCGCCGAACAGCGGGCAAAGAACAAAGCAAGGATTGCCGAACTGATTGCAAAAGTGAAAGAAAAAGCATGAGACACGCCGCAAGGGTTGACGCAAACCAGCAGGCCATTGTTGCCGCGCTGCGGGCTGCTGGCTGTTATGTGTGGATCATTGGCTTGCCGGTGGACTTGTTGGTGGGCTATAAAAATTGGACATTCTTGATGGAGATCAAGACCAACTCCAAAAAGCGTTTAACGGGCTTGCAAGCCGACTTTTTCCAAAATTGGGCCGGTGGTACGTTGTGCAGGGTTGACAGCCCACAGGCGGCTGTAGACATGATTAGGTGCGTGGAATGAGAAATCAATTGCTAGAAGCGGAACTTTGTTTTGAATTAAGCGAAAAATTGCCAAAAGACAAAAAATGGTTTTTGCAATGGTCTTGGTATTACCTTTTGATGTGGGCTGAAAATGAGAAGCCTTGAACAAAACCGCATGATGTGGGCAAACCTTGAAGACATAGCCCAGCAAGTAATTTGGTACGGTGTTAAGCTGACAAAAGACGAATGGAAAGATGTTTTGACCGCCGCGCTTAAAAAACAAAAGGTAGTGCCTGGCATTGAAGGCGGTTTTGTTGTAATTGGTGCGCGTACCAGCAAAATGACTGTGCCGGAAATGACCGAACTGATAGAGTTATCCACAGCCTTTGGTACACAACAGGGCGTGAAATTCCGCGCTTTTGTCGATGATTAAGTGCCCCGTGTGTGGGACGTGGACAATTGTGAAAGAGACGCGATTAGAAGCTGGCAACGCCCGCCGCCGCCGGATTGAATGTGCAAATATGCACCGATTCACAACCTTGGAGACTGTAATTGCTGAAAAAACACGAATACGTCAGAAGCAAAAAACTGCTGAAATTAGTGGCAAGCCTTGACTGCCAATGCTGCGGATCGGGCCAAATGGTGCAGGCCGCACACACAAATTGGGGTGGCGGCAAGGGTCGGGGCATTAAGGCCGACGATAATTTGGTGGCTGCGCTTTGCCTACATTGCCATTTTGAGATTGACCAAGGGCCAAATTTGGACAAAAATGAGCGTCAACAGCTATGGAATCAGGCACACCAAAAAACGGTGGATGCATTGACCAGCGCAGGCCGGTGGCCTAAAGATGTTCCATTGCCTTACAATTAAGGTGTCAACACGCATGGAGATTGACTCTAGGGATTCTTGGGGTAGCGCACAGTCTCCAGCCGTGTTGGTTAAACCCGAAAGGCGAAAGCCCTGACAATGTCCCCGTGAAGGTAGCGCTGCCGATGAATGGGTCACTCATGCTGGATTCATGAGGCCAACAACCTTAAAGGATTGCCATGAAAAAGAATGTTGCGGATTTCGTATCGACCATGCTGCACAGCGGCACGGTCACCCATTTCATGCATTTGGCAACCGACAGCTTTGCGGTGCACATGGCATTGGGCGCGTACTACACCGAAATTATTGAGTTGACCGACCAATTTGCCGAGGCATACAGCGGCGCGTACGAAAAAATCAAGGATTACCCTGAGAATTTCCACAACGCCAAAGACCCGCAGAAATACATGGCAAGCATCAAGGCTTTCATTGAAAAAAATCGCGTGGCCCTGCCGGAAGACAGCGAATTGCAAAACATCGTGGACGAAATTGCCGCGCTGGTGGACTCTACGATTTATAAACTGACCCTCAAATGATCCGCATATTTGCAGGATACGACCCTCGGGAAGCCGTGGGCTACCATGTATTCTGCCAATCGGTCATAGAGCGCACCAAAGGGCTGGTCAGCATTACGCCCTTGTCCGGCAAGCAACGGGACGGCACAAATGCATTCACCTATCAGCGGTTTTTAGTACCATTTTTGTGCGGATACCAAGGTAAAGCTATCTTTTTGGATGGCAGCGATATGCTCATGCTGGCAGACATTGAAGACCTAGAAAGCCTGTTTGACCCGCGCTATGCCGTTCAGGTGGTCAAGCATGACTATCAGACCAAACACCCGAGGAAGTACATTGGCACACCAATGGAAGCCCGAAACGGCGACTATCCAAGAAAAAACTGGTCAAGCGTGGTGCTGTGGAACTGCGAACATAGCCGCAATAAGGTGCTGACACCCGAATTCATTGAGGAAAGCACAGGCGAAGAACTGCACCGATTCCAATGGTTGCCCGACTCATTGATTGGCGACTTGCCAAGAGAGTGGAACGTGCTGGTAGGCGAACACGACCATTTGCGAACAAAGATTGCCCATTTCACGCTAGGCATTCCCGAATTTGACCATTATGCTAATTGTGATTACAGTAAACCGTGGATGAACACCAAGAGCCGTATGTTAGATGGCTTAATTAAGATGAAGGACGCATATGGCTGATTACGACCTTATGGCGCAAGCATTGGCAAACAAACCCGCTGGCTATGGCTACGGCCTGCGATATGGCATGGGCAAAGCCGGTGAGCCGTTGACTTTAAAAGGTAAAGGCTACTTTGGGGAAATGCAAACAGCCGAAGGCTACCCAATGGGCGAATACTCAGGCGTTTCCACTTTTGACGGCAAGGATGTCGAACATCCATTCATTGTGCCAACCTTGAACAAACAAGAACTTGACCTTTTGCGAATGACCGGCGAAGTGTCACCCGAAATTGCAAGAAAAGCCCAATTGTGGGCACAAGGTCGCATGGAACAAGGTAAAGACCCATTTGCTACCCAAAGCGACATCCGATTGCCTTACCCATCCGAATAAATGAAAATCACGCAAAAAAAGGTTGACAGCCTTATTCCTTATGTAAAGAACAGCCGCACCCATTCGGACGCACAAGTAGCGCAGATCGCGGCAAGCATTAAGGAATTTGGCTGGACAAACCCCATTTTGGTGGATGGTGACAACGGCATCATTGCGGGCCACGGGCGCTTGCTGGCGGCGCGTAAGCTGGGCTACACCGATGTTCCCACTATTGAACTGGCAGACCTAACTGAGACGCAAAAGCGGGCTTACATCATTGCCGACAACCGCCTGGCGCTAAATGCAGGCTGGGACAATGAGATGCTGACCATTGAGTTAAACGACTTGCTGGCAGACGGCTTTGCGCTGGAACTGCTGGGGTTTGACCCAAAAGAACTGAACGCATTGCTTGAGCCGGAAGTGGTGCAAGGCTTAACCGATGAAGATGCCGTGCCTGATGTGCCGGAAGAGCCAAAGACTAAGCTGGGCGACATTTACCAATTGGGCAACCACCGGTTAATGTGTGGGGACAGCACCAGCATTGACGCTGTGGATAAGTTGATGCAAGGAACATACCCCGACCTTATCCACACCGACCCGCCTTATGGAATGAATGCTGTAAGCAAATCATCAGTATTGAAAAAAAATTACAAAATTGATATATTGGGTGATAATACGCCGGACGTTGCAAAAGATGCATTCAACTTAATTTTTGGCTTGTATCCGAATGCAAAGCATATATGGTGGGGTGCAAATTACTATTGTTCCGCATTGCCGGACAGCGAGTGTTGGTTGGTTTGGGATAAAAACAATGGTCAATCCGATCAAACAGATTGCGAATTGGCTTGGGCTAACTTTCGCAGTGTTGTACGCCAATTTACCCAAGCATCAGAAAAGACAAACCGTGTGCATCCAACCCAAAAGCCTGTTTTATTGATGGAATGGATTATTAAACGCTTCAAATTGTCAGCAAAGACCATTGCTGATTTCTTTGGCGGCTCGGGTAGCACATTGATTGCCGCCGAAAAAAATGGAATTCAAGCCTTTATCATGGAGTTTGACCCAAGATTTTGCGATGTGATCGTAAAGCGTTGGGAAGACTTCACAGGCAAGACGGCTGTGTTATTGTCCAAGAATGTTCAGCCAGCTTAACCGAGTTCCCCTTTAAAAAATGCCAATCATTGCTCAAGAGGCTCATAAGCCAACCGATGAAAGCCGCAGGATGGTCGAAAGCACCAGCGGATTAGGCCTGCCCCACGAACAAATTGCCATTTTGGTGGGCATAGACGATAAGACCTTGCGGAAGTATTACCGCACCGAATTGGACTTGGGCAAGGCCAAAGCTAACGGGCAGATTGCCAAGACGCTGTTTAGCAAGGCCACCAGCGGGGACACAACGGCGCTAATATGGTGGACAAAGACGCAAATGCGCTGGGCTGAGACGGTCAAGCAAGAAATCACCGGCGCAGACGGCAATGACTTGGTGATCAAATGGGCAGCAGGGAAATAATCCTGCCGTATAGCCCGCGAGACGCATTCATGCCGTTCCATGAGCGCACAACCCGTTGGTCATGTTTGGTCGCCCATCGAAGGGCTGGTAAGACTGTGGCGGCGATCAATGATGTGATCAAGCGGGCAATCACAGAAGGCAACCGCAGCGCACAGTATGCATACATTGCCCCGTTCCGCAGCCAGGCTAAGCGTGTGGCTTGGGATTACCTTAAGCATTACGCTGCGCCAATCACCAAAAACACAAACGAAGCCGATTTAATGGTGGAACTGATTAACGGCGCAAAGATCATGTTGTTCGGCTCAGACAACGCTGACGCCATGCGGGGACTAGGCTTTAACGGCGTATACCTTGACGAATACGGCGACTTCAAGCCTAGCGTGTGGGGTAATGTGATTCGCCCTACGCTGTCCGACCGGCTGGGTTGGGCGGTATTCGGTGGCACTCCCAAAGGGAAAAACCAGTTCCACGACATCTACAAGGTCAGCCAAGGCACACCGGATTGGTTTTTGTTGCGGCTACCGGCATCTGTAAGCAAAATCCTGCCCGAATCCGAACTAGTGGCGGCACGGGCACAACTAAGCCAAGACCAGTTTGATCAAGAATACGAATGCAGCTTTGATGCGGCAATCCTTGGCGCGTTCTATGGGCAAGAGATGCGCCAGGCGCAGGATGAAGGCCGTATCAGGGAATTGCCGTTTGACCCTGATGCGCCGGTTTACACCGCCTGGGACTTGGGCTATCGAGACGATACCGCCATATGGTTCTACCAAGTTATCCGAGGCGAGATCAGGGTTATGGACTATTACGCCGTATCAGGCGCAGGCATTGAAGACATCGCCCAAGTAGTGATCGACAAGGGTTATCGGTACACTAAGCATTACCTACCGCATGACGCTAGAGCAAAAACGCTGGCATCGGGCGGCAAATCCATTGTGGAACAGCTTGCGGCCCACCTTGGCGGCATGAGCAAACTGGCAATCGTGCCCGAAATTGGCATTCAAGACGGCATTCAAGCGGTCAGAATGGTGCTGCCAAGGTGCTATTTCGACCCAAGCTGTGAGGAAGGGCTAGAGGCGCTGCGCCAATACCAACGGGAATACGACGAAGACAAAAAGGCATTTCGACAAAATCCCCGCCATGATTGGTGTTCACACCCAGCGGATGCCTTTAGAATGCTTGCAGTCGCCTACAGGCAAGAGGCTAGAGATCAAACGCCGCCCAAGGGCAAGACCCTGCAAACCATCACGCTTGATGAGTTGTGGGAATATGACACTCAACACCATCGTGGAGAACGAATATGAGCCAGCCAGTCGCAGAAGTAGGTGCATACAAAAACATTACCGCCACCGGCGC
>Ga0208916_10000233_pt1 | contig 28579 bp, 39 predicted proteins | sample DEB19_08_DNA_5_FD_184523 | JGI IMG/M metagenome (GOLD analysis project Ga0208916, IMG submission 184523) | Aqueous microbial communities from the Delaware River and Bay under freshwater to marine salinity gradient to study organic matter... | ecosystem: Environmental > Aquatic > Marine >... | reverse complement strand
GGCCTTGAATATTCCCTATCGGGCAATACGGCCAAAGAGTGCCGTTTGGCTTATTTAGAGGGTGCAACCAAAGCCGTCACCGAGCGCGATAAGGAACTCTTGGAGAGTGCGCCGGAGTTTGATGAAGAAGCATTTCACGATTGGTTAAAAGCATTTAAAGCAAGCTCAGGTCCGGGCCTGTGGCATGAGGAGGGAGCCCGCTGGCAATTCGACCAACTAAGGCTTAAGCTCGCTGCGAGGGATGCGCGTGTATCCACTGACCGAGAAACCATCGAGCATCAAAATAAAACGATTGATAGGCTTGAAAAAGAACTCGCCTCCTTGCGTGCTGAAGTGACAGACCTTCGCGTAGTTCAATCGGCGTTTAGTGAAATAGACAAAGATATCACCGTCAAAGATGCGCTACTTAGGGAGTCGTTGCAATATCTCAAAGAAGGCAAAGCTAAGTTTGCTCCACATACAACCAATAGCTTAGTTGATGATTTAATTAAAAAACTCACCGCGCATTTGGAGAATAAAGATGCGAACTAGCCCCATTGAGCAAAGCCTTTGTTCCTCCCCCGGTGCACTGGCTTTGTTGAGTGGAGGCACCTCTGGTTTGGCCCAAGAAAATAAGCCAAGCTATTTCCGATGGCGGCCTTAAAGATTGAATGAACGCCACTCATCCGAATCCCGCTCTCGGAAATTGCGAGCGGGGAATTGCCGGTGAAGCATAACGGTTAATGCGCTGGTTTGGCTTAATCAGAGAATGGGGTTCAACTCCTTACATCGGCGCCAATTTTATTGAACGTATAGGGGAGAGGGAATGGCAGCGAAAAACTTAGATGAGCACGAATTTGTGAGTATCAATACAATCGCCAAAGACTTGGACTGTTCGCGTAGAACGGTTGAGCGTTGGTGCGCCAATGGCGAGTTAGAGTGCTTTACATTCATGGGTCGCAGGCTTATTAAGCGGGACTATTATCAGACGTGGAAACAGCAACGCGCGATTAAGAAAGTCATTAAGTGAGCGCAAACAGTCGCATCAAAAAACATGGCGCAATTCCGCATCTCTATATCGACGAGATAACGAAGATCTTTATTGCAAGGGTGTACCATGCTGGCGCTACGCGCTCAAAATCGCTTAAGACGAAATCTGAGACGATAGCAAAGCAGCGGTTATCAGGGGCGATAAAAGAAATTCTCACAACCGACAAAGCGAAACTTAAAAACAAACTCGTGCGCGATTATTACGATGGTTTTGTAAAAAGCCTTATGGCGGATGAACTCTCTCGAGCCACGATGACCCGCTATTCGGTTTCGTGGCGTCACCATGTAGAGCCTTTTTGGGGGAACCTGCGCGAAGATCAAATCAATCAGGACACCTATTCTCGATATCTCAGCTGGCACAGATCTGAAAAGGGCGGAAAGATATTTAATCACTTAAAGCTCGTGCGCGGGCTTTTAAAGTACATAGTGAAATCGGGCGCCAAGGTCGCCGCGGTTGACGCCTACCTTCCCAAAAAAGAGGCTGATTCAAATGCGGAATCTAAGGGCACGTATATTGAAAAGCACGAGGTTGAGGCAATCCTATCGACTTTTGTGCCGGCGGCCCGGGAAAGGCTCATGATTGAGCTCGCCTACACATTCGGTTTCCGCCTGGGCGAGCTGTGTAACCTTAAAAAGAACCGGCTTAAAAAGCACGGTAGCCGCCTTTCAATCGATCTGCGCGCGGAGGACACCAAGACCCGCAAGGAGCGGTCAATCCCGCTCACGCAGGCTTTAAGCGACGCCATAAAGTTCCATTCCGCGTTCAGTCCGGGGGAGTTTGTTTTTCCCTCCGAGAAGAACCCAAAGCGTGCGGTATCAAAGCAGGTGATTGATCGCGCATGGATCAAAGCTAAGGACGATGCCGGCATTCGCCGCCGCATTCGGTTTCACGATTTAAGGCACACGGCTGCGACCAACTTTGCCGACATGGGAATTGATCCAGTAAAAGCTTGCGCAATACTCGGAATGACCCTTAAAATATACATGGGCACTTACGTGAAAGCGAAGTCCCTCAACCTCTCCGGTGTCATTGATGAGATCGAAAAGCAGAGAGGTGATGCATGAATGACGCAGTCTTCACTTGTCGGAAACATGTCGGAGAGATTCTCTCTTTTTGTCTAAATCATTTAAATCACGAGAGTAAATTAAAAGTGTTGGTGCCCCGGGCCGGACTAACCGTATTTCGTGGGCGCTCCGCTGCATACTTTTTTAAGTATCTAAAATCACTCGCAAATCTTCTCTGTCAATACGGCCAATTTCCAAAAGGTGATTTGTCGTATCAGCGACAATCTAACGATATCCCACGAAATCGCACTTGTCGGATTTCGTGTCGGGGAATCTTTGCATACTTTTTCAATTCATGCATAAAAGTTTTCAATTTTAATCTTCAACATCGATTCATCTGGGGGAACAGTGGAGTACTTCAAGCACTACACAAATGCGCGGCATGCTGAGTCGCTAGCTAATTTGCGCGTCGCATATGGCTTTGATACCTATGGCCGCTATTGGACGTTGCTCGAGTTTTTGGGCGAAAACTTCGACGGCGAACACACGACGTTCCGGTATCATCGCCAGACCATTCGCGAACTACTCCGGGTACAGTCCTGGAACAAACTCCGACTGATCGCCGAACGTTTGTCGACCGTTCGGGGATTAACTCTAAAGCAGATTGAAAACGTTTTTGAAATTGAAGCTCCTATCTTATTGGATTTAATGAGTAGGGACTTTAAAAGAGCGCGCAAAGACCGCGAAGAGACCGCGCCTAAGAATAAGATAAAGATTAAGAATAAGATTAAAGATAAAGAAGGAGAGGTTACGGCGCTTTCAGCGCCTCATCCCCTTATCGAACTCTGGAACTTTAATTGCCAAAATCTTCCGCAGGTCAAGAAGGTTTCAAAGGCCCGCTTAAAAAAGATGCAGGCACTTTGGAAAGAGCATGAACCTGAGGAGCTTTTGCAGGCTATCGCTAAGATTGCGGCCTCGGATTTCTGTAATGGCAAAAATGACCGCGGATGGGTTGCGACCTTCGATTTCTTGCTTCAGCCCGATACGCCGGCAAAGGCTCTTGAGGGCAAGTACGATAACCGCGCATCAGCCAAGCTCCAGGGCACCTTCAAAAACAATCACTTGGTTGACTGGGCTAACACGCCGGAGGGGAAGGGTGCTTAATGGCTTGGATTTATTTAGCGGAATCGGAGGACTCACACTTGCTCTACGACCATGGGTTAGACCCGTCGTGTATTGTGAAAACAATCGATACGCACAACACGTATTGCTCTCCAGAATGCAAAGCGGGGAGTTGCCCGCAGCGCCAATCTGGGACGATGTGTCCACGCTCCGTGCGCGGGATATTCCCGACTCCATCGATGTTATCGCGGGAGGTTTTCCTTGCCAGGACATCAGCGCTGCGGGACGTGGAAAAGGCTTGGACGGAGAGCGAAGCGGCCTTTTTAGAGAAATCGTCCGACTCGTGGAGGAAGCTAACCCGCGCCTCGTCTTCCTCGAAAACGTACCTGCCATACGTACTCGCGGACTGGATCAGGTCATTCAAGCATTTACAGATCTTCGGTATGACTGTCGATGGACTCGTATTTCTGCCGCAAGCGTTGGAGCCCCGCATCTCCGGGAAAGATGGTTCTTACTTGCCCACGCCCGCAGCGTCGGAAGCAGGAACGAATCAAGGGGGAGCGGCAGGGAGAGTCGGGAAGGTGTCGCTATCGACGATGGCAAGAAAAAATCTCTGGCCGACTCCGAAGGCTGTCGACTCAAATCCTTGCGGCATGAAAGCGATGCTGAAGTACAACGAGAGAACGGGACGAAAAACTTTGATTACGGAAGTAGCCAAAACAATTTGGCCAACACCGAACGCGAGGGATCACTTCCCTCCTCACTCGCAGGAGTACATAGCGGAGAAGAAAGCTCAAGGCCACGGAATGAGCAATTTAGTGGACGCTGTCCGGTGGTCGACGCCGCGAGCTTCAGACGGAGAGAAGGGTGGTCCGAACATGAAATTCTCAGCGGGAGGGAAACCGCCGTTGCCGACGCAAGTTGGTGGGCAATTGAACCCGACGTGGGTCGAGTGGCTAATGGGGTACCCGCTAGGGTGGACAGAATTAAAGGGCTCGGCAATTCAGTCGTTCCTCTCCAAGCGCAAGTCGCGTTTGAAAAACTCATCGGACTTGGCGGTGTAGCATGAACTCCGAGGCCCAAATGAAACAATTCCTCGTAACCATGGGTGAGCTATTCCCAGGAGGCATGAGCACCGTTAAGGCTCAAGCTTATTACAACCTGCTCAAAGAAGATCTTTTGGGTGTGAACTTAAAAGATCTTTTAGAAAAACTTGCGAACAGCTCCAAATACTTTCCAACGATATTAGACATTAAAGACACCCTAGGCATCAAAAAACAAACCCGCCGCGAACTCGCAACGGAATTCATCGATACGATGCTTTCGGTGATGGCGATGAGCGTGAACATCTACGAGCATGCGGGCGCCGATAACTGCAGGTTTTGGCAAGAGTGCACGGGCATGACCGCAGGCTCCGCCAAACAGGACATGCAATCAGGAAGGCTTGCGACCCAATACCTGCGCACGCAATGGATCGATAATGCCGAACGCGCGTATTTAAAGCACGACGAGGAAAAGAAACTTAAAGCCGCTGAAAGCATTGCGCGGCTTACAGGGGACACATGAAAGACCAATTCAAAAACACAAGCTATAAGCACGAGCTTACAGGCATCACGTACATGGAGGTGCGGGACACTGATGGTAAGCTCATCGACCGGCGCGTGATCAAAAATGGACTTGATCGCGTGATCGACACGCACACTCCAAGCGTCGGCTACACCAGCTCAAAATATAAGCGCAAGGGTGATCAATGATTAAGCAATCAGAGCGCGCAATCGAAACGCACATATTGACCTTCCTTCATTACCAAAAGGTGTGGGCCTTCAAACTACATAGGATGGGCACGTTTGATTCAAAGAAGGGCGTGTATCGTGCGAATAAGAGCGCGTTCTATATCAAGGGCATCCCAGATATTTGTGGAGTGTTCAAAGGTCGCCCTTTGTTCATAGAAGTGAAATCGAAAAAAGGCCGCCTAAGTCCTGAGCAGATTGAGTTTGGTGAGCGTGCCCAAAAAGAAGGCGCCATTTGGTTTGTAGCAAGGTCCGTTGAAGATGTTGAGCGGGAATTAGAGTGCTTAAACTTAAAGCAATTTACAGCAATTACATAGAAATAACACAGCCGAAAGGCGAGAGGAGAGAGTGATGAAACCAAAATCTATGAATGAGCTTTTTGAATCTTATGGTCCTAAAAAGTATCAATCAAAACCAAACATTAAAGAAGCAATTGTCGCGGAAACTACATGGAGCATACCGACTCTTGAGGGAACGATGACTGCAAACCCAGGCGACTATATTATTAAAGGTCTTCAAGGCGAATTCTACCCATGCAAACCAGACATTTTTGAAGCTAGCTACACTGAAGTAAAGGAGAACCCATGACACTAAACAAACTAGCTAGCCTCATAGCTAAGCGTGAAGGCAAGAAACATCAAGCGAGCATTGGCGACGTGAGGGAGATATTGGGAATTTTGGCGGATCTTTTATGGGCCGAAATGAATGGTCCCGGCAAAGATGCGTTTAAGATTTTTAAGGCGCTAGAGGGCGCAGCTTGTCGGCGCAATAAACCAAAAAAAAAGAAACGGGGGAAGAGATGAAGTTGATTTGTTATCAAGAAACACAAAATAGAGTTGGAATTTATGATCCATATTTTGGACATTTTCAAGTGAGCACTGGGTGGTGGCGAGGCCAACTTGAACGATTTTTAGCTGACGGCTGGACTGTGATTGGTGAGTTATGAGCGGCGAAATCGACAGCGAATATCCGAAGCATCCAGGGCCGCAAACGCTCGAGGAGCTACTCATTGAATACGAAGAGTTCAGACACTCTACTGAAGATATTAAGCAGCTCACTGAAGCCCTCCGCACCGCCATGGAATATTTCAAAACGGAAATGATCAATCGTGGCGCGGAAGAAAGCTACCACGAGAGCGAAGCTGCCGTCATGCGCGTATTGGAGGGTGACCCATGAGATACGGACCTATCGTGGCGAAGCGCTACAAAAAACAATACTGCAAATATAACAAATGGGAGACGTATCAGTGGTGGACCATTCAACCGGAGCAAATTCACACGATTCTTTTAGAACTAAAATCTAAAGAAGCTATTCTCGCTCTAGTAGGTGACTCTTGGACACGGCGTTTACCGCGCAGAACTGGGATTAAAAAATGACCAAGCCGAACGAAACGTTAGCGAAAAAGACCAGAGAATGGCAAGCAAGGGAAATTTACGCCAAGTGGGCGCGCAAGGAACATGGCGATATGCCCGAAGTTTTTGTGTCGAAATCGGCTTATGATTTAGCTGTGGCGGCTTTGAAATTTTATGCTGACGCAGAAAAATTCCCGGTAGCCAAGATACAAAAAGATGGGAAGTTTATGAAGGTTATTCACCCAGATTACTTTGCAGTGGCCCGCCAAACCTTAAAAGATCTCGGCGAACTGGGGGGAAAGTGAAATTTGTCTACAACTACAAAGCTGAAGCATCGAACCAAAAGGCCGCTTTCTTAAACGATTTCATTGGGGCTTTCTGGGAAAACGTTAAATTTAAAGACGCCGACCTTTATAAGCACTATACAGAAATCAACCGCGCTCTCGCCGATGCAATCGAAAAGAACATCCTATTAGCTGGCGCAAGCTACCACGTTGACTTGTCAGGACCAAAGCTACGTCCGGAATATATTCAAGAGAATTTAGCTGGTCGTCTTATGAATGAAGTAGTTAAGAGCGACAAAATTCCAATTCGTTGTTTTGAAGACCTAAAGAGCCGAGAGGAAATTTATCAGTGTACAATTCCGATTATCTTCTTAAAGGAATCCAAATGACCAACACGAAAGAACGCGATGAGGTTTTAGAAAAAGCATTGAATGCATTAAAACAATTTTCTAACGTCGATTTATGGGCAAATACGTGCTGCGGATGTGATCCAGCCTATTACCCTAGAGCATCAATTGAAGATAAAACTTTTAGCATGGCGGAGTTAGCCGAAAAAACCCTCGAAGAAATAGACCAAACCATAAAGAAAATTAAAGCTGCCAGTAGCGGGCAAGACCGCGTTCTAAGCGACAACGTCGCTCGAGGCTGCAAAGGAGATGTGGGATGATGGAGCGACAAATTCACGCTTACGACTGTGGTCATTGTTGTTTGGCCTATATCTTAGGGATACCTGCTGAAACCGTAAGATCTTTCATGCCCGCCGCAGAGTTAGACAACCTCCAGCTCGAGCGAGCTCTCCGAATTCATCGGCGCTTTGTTGGTTATCTTGAAATTGCAAATGGATCTCGCGAACTGCGGGGCTCCGATCTAGCTATTTGCAACGTAACAGACGAAGGACATTGGGTTGTGTATGAGCATGGCAATTTTTTATGCCCCGCTGGGCAGGAATGGAGAACGGAAGATGTAGTTGATTTTTCAATCATCGTTAAACCCAAGGAGAAACCATGACCCCCCGACTGCAAAAAATAATGAAGGATATGGTTGAGAAATATTGCACAACTGAGCGAGAAGTAATCAGTTATTCTGACTCTGAACATCATGATGGATATATCGCAGGCTTCACAGCCGGCGTCGCCGAGCGCGATAAGGAACTATTGGAGATTGGGGAGGAAATTAGTTGGCAAGATGGAACTGCTTTTTATACCGACGTGAACGGGCAAAGGTGGGTGCATGAGACCGATGCGATTGGGTGTTTAAAGCAACTCAAGCTGAAGCTCGCGGCGAGTAACGCTGCCGTCATTGATGATTGGATAACACGCTACCACTCCATTAAAGATCGCATGACTGAAAAAGAAAAAGAACTCGCGGCTTTGGTTGATGCAAAAAACTGGGCCATTGATATGGCCTCAAGCTATAGGGATGAGTGCGAACAGTTGAGGACGCTATGGGAGTGCCACGGTGATAAACTTCAATGGGGGCCGCTACAGAACGCTAATAAGATTAGAGATGAGCGTCTATCTGACGAAGATGTAATTTCGTTAAGTAAGCAGCTCTTAGCCAAAGATAAAGAACTCGCCTCTTTGCGTGAGGAAAATGAGACGTGCAAGGCGCTAAGAAAAACCGAATTTGAGGTTTACCAAGACAAACTCCAAGCCCAGGACGCTTTGCTTAGGGAGTGTTTGGGAGCACTTGGGATAGGACGCCATAGATTTGACTATGACGACTTAATCGAAAAACTCACTACTCACTTGGAGAACAAATGATTGGTAGCCTTAAAGACGTCTTTCGAGACGACGACATAGCTTGTGGCGACCCGCTCTATTTATTAGACGAGATTAAAGCAATTTACCCAGAAGTTATTAAAATCGACCAGTGTTATATTGCGTTAAATGAGAAAGAGCATTGGTTAGATTTTGCGTTGTTTCAATTCAGCATGAGTGACGGTGACGGTACTAATGAGCGCGTGAGTTTAATTTTTCATGGCTCTGGCACAACTGGAAGCTTGCGAGAGGCACGCCACATATATTGGGGGCCAAACTCCGAGGGCTACACGTTTTACTTGCCTGGCAAAACGGTAATAAAAGCTTTAACTTATCTACAAAAATATTTTGATTTCGACTAAAGGACTACACGCAATGCCATGATACAGAAAATTAACCAACACTTGGAGAACAAATGATAAAAATATTTATGCACAAAACAACAGGCGAAATAGCTTTAAGCTTTTCCCCGAAACGACTTCATTTTGAAGACGATAGCGACGGCGACTTATGTAACCAATACCTTTTAATAGGTGTTTTCTGATGGGTGTTTTTGTATTTTTAGTGGTTTGGTATCTTTTTTTTGAGGCGGTTTTTCATCAAAACGACTTGGGCTGTAATTGCTATGAAGCTAGCTCGCTAATCTCAGCGGAGTAATTGACCGGCTCGAACGGTCGCATGGGCACTGACGGCCCCGTGCTCCCACTACACTAAATTACTCCGCTGAGATTAGCCTGCGTGTTTATTTAATTTCCGCATTGCCTTTTTCACAGCTTCAGTGATCGCCTGACGCTTAAGTTCTCCAACATCAACGCCGCTTTTGTCTAAGAGTTCAAGGTCCTCACCCACTTCAGGCAAAAGCTTGATGTTGGCGGGGTACGTGTATTTTGCAGTTTTTTTCATCGGAAGCTGATCCATAAATTCATTAAAACTTTAAAGAAACATTTCGTCAAAGATTTCTGAAAGATTTCCCTGAGAAACCTTAAAAGAGGCTCCAGACTTGAGTTTAAGGCAATTGTGTAAACCAATTTAAAAGGAGATTCCCGTGGAAAATAAATCTGTAGATTACAAATTCAATGGTACGCAGCTTGTTATTACTGTTGACCCCAACAAAGACGGCCAACCTGTTTTGACGCTCACCCTCGAGATGGCTGAAATCCCAGATGAAGTCCTAAGCGCCATCCAAAGCAAAAAGGCTAACTAATTGGGCTTTGTAAACTGGCTCGCAGGAATCATTGCAAAGGCCGTGATGGAGAAAGTCGCGGCTCAGCTTAATGAGTATTTCGAGACCAAAACTAAAATCAATGCAATTGGAACGGAAGCTAAAGAGCTTATGGGGGAGTTGGACAATGCTCAATCAGACGAGGAGCGCAAAGCTATCATGCGCAAAATTTCTAATTTTTCTGACCTTAAGCATCTGCTCTAGCTGCACGACCCTCAGGCCTCCACCGAAGGTCACAAAGTGCTTAATCAATCAGCCTAAGGGCGGAATGGACTGCATTAATTCTTCGGGCACCGAGTTCTTTTTGCCGTTTTCAAGCCCTGATGCGGACAAGCACGTCTGCATGCCAGGGAAACAATTCATCGACGCCGCAGCCTGGCTTCAAGAGCTATTAACCGTCGCGACCAAGGGGAAGAAGTAATGGACGCCATCATCTCAATTGTAAAACAACTCATCGAACTTTTAACGGCGTTTTTGGCGCAGAGTAAAGCGCAGGAACCGCCACGGCCAGATAAGGCGCCCCCTGAAATTGAAGAAAAACCAAACGCTGTGACGGAACCCATTGTTCAAGTCGTTAAGGGCGTTAAATACAAAACCCACGGGAAATTTAAAACAAAATCAGGGAAAGCCAAGGGCCTCGTTGTCCACTACACGGTGAGCGGCCGCTCTCAAGCCGCTGCAAAAAACGTCGTGGCCTATCTCGCGAAAGAAGGCTTGGGCTGCCCCGTAATGGATGAAAACGGAATAATTTATATCCCTGAAGGATTTAACTGGCTCACCGATGTCGCTTATCACGCAGGTGTTTCCTCGTGGAAGGGTGTTTCCGGCATAAGCGCCTACTGTATAGGCATGGAGATTTGCAATTGGGGAACGGCGGGGAAAGAAAAGGGCGCAAAAGACCTAAGAATCCAAGCTTCGAAGAAAGAAAACATCAAGCCCGGCACATATCAAATGTACACCGAGGCGCAAGAAAAGGCGCTCATCAATCTTTGCCTGTGGCTTAAAAAACAATGCCCTGAATTTGATTTTGATTGGGTCGTCGGCCACGACGAGATTGCCCCAACAAGAAAAGCAGATCCCGGCGCGTCTCTCAGCATGACAATGCCGGACTTAAGAAAGTTGTTAAAGGCGTAAGTGTTGATTCAACAGGGATGTTTTGGGGGAGCTTCATTGAAGAAGCGCGTGCCAAAGGAATATTTGGGGGCTTTTAAGGCGGGGCATAGGCATGCGGCGAGGGCGTACATCGACGAGGAATTTAGCTTTCAGCTTCTTAAGCGAGTAGAGCAAGGATGCGCGAAAGCAAAAGAGGCTCTTGAGTGGCTCGTGAAATTCAATAACGAGCACTACCGCGGGGTCTATAAGCTTGACGGCACGGACTTTAACGCCACGAAAGAGGAGCGCAAGAAACTAAGGCACGAGCGATATGCCCGGGACGAGGACGTGATGGCCGCGCAGACGCTTGAGCTTGAAATGGTCGAAATTCAAACGACTGAGGACGAGCTCATCACCCTAATTGACCTAAAAATAGAGAAAGAGCGCTCAACGGGTCAATAATTTTGGCACTTGTCTAATAAGGATCACCAAATTAACGGGCCATTCTTAGGAACGCCCTAAAAAAGGATGTAACCAATGAAAAAAAACGCACCTAGAAAAAAGACTGAAGCCGAAAAAGAAGAAATTCCCAAGGACCTTCAGGATATGCTTGGCTCGCTCACGGCACTTGCCACAATACACACGCTCCTGCAAAGGGGCATGTTTCAAGTCACAGAACACGGTGCAGTCGCATCTTCAATTCAATACGTCGAAATCCTCCATAAACAGGTCATGAGCGACGCCAAGGCGCACCCTAAGGCCCATCTTTCACCGCAGCTTGTTGCCGCAAATAGAACACCTGAGGAGCAGGAAAAGCTCGACAAGGAGTTTTTAGAAATCGTCGAAAAGACACAGGCAAGCGACAAAACCACTGAAGCACAGGCGGTGCAATAATGGCCAGACCCAAAAAAATCCAAAATTTAGCCGAAAACATTAAACCCTCTGATAAGGCGCCACAGATTATTTTCCCTGACGTTCGCGTTGCCGGAGAAAACCATCCGCTTGAGGATATGTGGATCGACGGCAATTTCCCGGAACTAAAGGCCGTTGGCTGCTGCCCGATGAAATGCGGAGAAAACGCCGCCGGCAATCCGATCATGCGCTGGATGAGCTACACAATGACCACAAAGGGCCCTAACGTAACCAAGATCGAAATCTCTGAGCCTGATATTAAGGCAATCGCTGAGGAAACGGCGAAAATCGCGTTCGTCACTCACTTCATTGATCAGGATGCAAACGGGCTATGATTAAACTTTCAGAGAAAGAAATCAAAGCAATCGTGCTCGTTGGAACTTTGGTCGCTGCGATCATCATCGGCTCGTGGCCCGCAGTCGCCGTGTTTTTTGGCGTCATTGCTCTTGTGGGTCTTGATGAAATCAACGTGAATCGTGACCTAAAATCGGCGCTCGACGTTCTTGCTAAAAGCCAAATGGAGCTCGACAAGAGATTTAACGAGCAGCTTGAAGTCGTTTTGGGCATTAAGAAAGAGCACGAATCGATTCAAAAGAACGCCGATGAGCTAAAAAAGCTCGTCACCCAGACCAACATCGCAAACCTGCTGCCTCAGCATCCCGGAGCAAGGAGAGTCGGTGTCTAAGGAAAATCGAAAGAAATGCACGGACGCCGAGGTCGAGGTGCGCGTTACAGAGATTCAAAAGCTTTTACTCAATGGCTTCACGCGGCCCTACATCGTGGAGATGGCCAATAGAAAGTGGGGCATTGCTCTCCGTACGACGGACGAGTACATCAAGCGCGCCACGGAAAACATCAAGGCCATAAATCAAACCGCGCGCGAGGACAACCTGGCTCTTGTGACCACGAACCTTTGGGATCTTTTTAGAAGCTGCAAGGAGATGGGTGAGCTCGGTGAGGCGAGAAAAGCCATCATGGACATTGCAAAACTTCGCGGACTAGACGTTCAACTCGTGGAGCATTTTGTAAATGAACGGCCACTTGAAAGCGTCTCGGACGAGGAGCTCGATAAGGTCTTAGGCCAATCAGATGGGCGCCATTAAGTACGAGGACGCGGTCCGAGAGAAGTGGTATCGAAACGACTTAGATTTTAAGCTCCACGCTGCACAGAAGGTTCTACAAGAGACCTTCAATGAGGCTCGCGGGCAGCTTTTTGTCGCTAACTGCTCAAGGCAGTGGGGAAAATCTTACTGGGCTGTTAAGATCGCAATTGAGACGGCGCTTAAAAACCCCAAGGCGCAAATCCGTTATGGCGCGGCCTTTCAAACGGACCTTGAAGAATTCATCATTCCGGCTTTTGAGAAAATCCTAGAAGATTGCCCTCAGGAGCTAAAACCAAAATACAATGCACAGAAGTCGGCGTTTCTTTTTCGAAACGGCTCAAGAATTAAACTCGTTGGTCTTGATAAGCGTCCAAACGGTCTGCGTGGTAACACTCTTGACCTGATCATCATCGATGAGTGTGGCTTCGTAGGAAATCTCGATTACATTTATAAATCGATCATTGTTCCTGCGACACTTCACAGGCCTAATTGCAGAATTATTCTCATCTCCACTCCCCCTTCGACGCCAGCGCATCCTTTCGTCGAGTATGTGCAAAAAGCCGAGATTGAGGGCAGTTATGTTGTGCTTGATATTTACTCAAACCCTCTGATTAGCGAGGGCGACATTGAGCGCATGGCAAAGGAGTTGGGAGGCAAAGAATCAACCGCCTTTCAGCGCGAATGTCTTTGCAGGTTTGTGGTCGAGGGGGATTTAGCGATCATTCGCGAGTGGGATGATAAGTACATTGAGGAAGTCCAGCGCGATGAGTATTTCGGTTACTACGATCTTTATACATCGATGGACATGGGGCGAATTGATTTCACGGCGCTAATCTTTGGCCACTACAATATCAGGCGCGCAGCCCTCGTCATTGAAGATGAACTCACGCTCCATGGCCCAACGTGGACGACGGTCACGCTAAAGGATGCCATTTTACAAAAAGAGCGGGAGCTGTGGTTTGACGAAAAGGCCAAAGAGGCTAAGAAGGTTTTTCGGCGCATAGCGGATAACAACAACCCGCATCTGATTTTGGATCTTGCAAGCATTCACAACCTGTCTTTTATCGAAACCACGAAAGAGTCGCTTGAGGCCATGGTTAACGAAGTGCGTTTCATGGTCGCCGATGGGCGCATCATCGTGCATCCGCGGTGTAAGCTTTTAATAGGCTGTCTGAAGTACGGAATCTGGGATGAAAAGCGGCGCGAATTTGCAAGATCAAAGGTCTATGGGCATTTTGATCATTTGGCTGCCCTGATTTATTTGGTGCGGAACCTTGCTAAAGACAAAAAAATCCCGGCCATACACGGCCACGACAATGCGCGCTCTTGGGTGAAGCACGTCAAAGAAGAAAACATTTCGCCTAACGCGAGGCTTTTGGGAAAAACGCTTTTAACAAAAAAACAGCCATTTAAGGGATAGAAATTTTGGCACTTCTCCTCTGTGGGGGAAGTCATGTCAGAAAACAGCACAAAACCATATTGGGCCTCGGTACCATCGGATGAAATCGCAGACGAAATCTTAGACTGGGTCGATAAGTACTATAAATATTTAACGCTCTCTGGGCGCTTGGACCTCTATCGGAGAAGCTGGGGTTACTACTATAAACCCATGCTCTTGGGCTCGCGCCTTAATCCTGCGGGCTCCATCGGTGAACTCACGACAATCTCGGTCAATCACTATCGAAACCTTTTGCTCCACCTTGAAACCCTCACAACTCAGCAGCGCGCAGCGTTTGAGCCCGTGGCCGCGAACAACGACGAGAAGTCTCAGGCGCAGGTCGTTCTGGCGGGCGGTCTTTTGGACTACTACATGCGCGAAAAGAGGCTTGAGCGCCTCATTGTTCAAGCTGTTAAAGACGGGATGATTTTCGCTGAAGGCTTTGTTCACGCCGAGTGGGATGCGACGGGTGGGAAAGAGTACGGCCTTACTCCCACGGGGGCGCCCGCATATCAGGGCGACATGAAGTACACAAACTACAACCCATTAAACTGCATCCGCGACTATGAGCTCGAATCTCCCACGGCGGTTTGCTGGTACATCTTAAGAAGCTTTCAAAACAAATACGACCTTGCGGCGAAATACCCTGACCTCGCAAAAGACATTCTCGACGATTCAACCGATTTCACCGAATACTCTCGCTCGACGACGCTCAACTTTCATGGCGATAAAGAAACAAGCAATATCGCCATTTATAAGCTCATCCATCAGCCGACGCCGGCGCTCCCCCAGGGAAGATTTACGATGTGTCTTGATAACGGCACGGTCCTTCAGGATGGCCCGCTTCCCTATAAGGAAAACCACGTTTATCGCCTGGCTCCGGACGAGCAAACGGGTAGCATTTTTGGTTACACGGTCGGGTTTGACCTCCTCCCGGTTCAAGAGGCCATTGACCTCGTTTATTCAACCGGGGTTACAAACTTTGCCACTTTTGGTGTCCAAAATATTCAAATGCCAAAGGGCGCTGATCTTTCAGTGAGTCAGATTGCGGGCGGATTAAACGCTTTCGAGTATGACTATAAGCTTGGTGAAATTAAACCGCTTCAGCTTGTTTCAAATCCGCCTGATTTTTATCAGTTCACGCAAATGCTCGAGCATGTGGGGGAAATTCTCTCTGGTGTAAACTCTGTGGCGCGTGGAAACCCCGAGGCGTCGCTTAAATCGGGCGCCGCCCTGGCACTCGTGCAGTCGATGGCTGTTCAGTTTTCAATGGGTTTGCAGCGCTCCTATGCGCAGCTCGTTGAGGACGTGGGTACCGGCACCATTAACATTTTAAAATCCTTTGCCACGGTTCCACGGGTCGCCGAAATCGTAGGGAAAGCCAACCGTCCACTCATGAAACAGTTCACGGGCCAAGATCTAGACGGCATTAACCGCGTGTCAGTGAACATGGGTAACCCACTCACGGCCACACTCGCAGGACGCACGAATTTAGCGGAAAACCTTGCCGATCGTAACATGATTGAAAATCCGGATCAATATATCCAGGTCATGACGACCGGGCGTTTAGAGCCAGTGATCCAAGGAAAGCAGCAAGAGCTCATTTTGATTAAGGGCGAAAACGAAAAGCTTTCGGACGGAATCCCTCAGCGCGCACTTATCACCGATCAACACTCCCAGCACATTCTCGAGCACAAAATCGTGCTCGCAAATCCAGAAATTAGATCAAACCCAAATAGCCCTGTGCTCGCTGCAACATTGGCTCATATTCAGGAGCATATCAATTTCCTAAAGACAGCGGACCCGTCGCTTTTAGCGCTGATTCACCAGCAATCGATGGCGCCGCAAATGCCGCCGCCCCCGGGTGACGGGCAAGCGGCCATTCCGCCGGCCGGACCTCAACCGCCCGACGTGCAGGAGCCAAACATGCCGTCGCCGCCCGAGGGAACAGACCCACAATCAGCCGCAGTAATTGAAAACCAACAGCAAACGTAAACAAACCATGAGGCCCATCAATTGACGGCCAAGGAGACACTATGGAAGCACCTGGATCAGGAGCGCCTACGCAAGCGGCGCAAAGCCAACCAAACCAACCGGCGGACCCGAAAGCGCCACAAGGGCAAGCACCAGCGGGAGGCCCGGCCACGGCCGGAACGGTTAAAGAAGCCGCCCAAGCCGTAATGGAGAAATTCAAAATCAAGGTCGACGGGCGAGAAGAAGAAGTCGACCTTGAGGAACTTAAGCGCGGCTATGGCCACCAAAAGGCCGCAAACAAAATCCTGCAAGAGGGGAAACAGGCGAGAAAACAAGCCGAAATGTTCATCTCCATGCTCAAGGACCCGGACAAGGTCGAGGAGATTTTGGAAAAACTCGGCCACAAGCCGCGCGAGTTATTTGAGACAAGGCTTGCAAGCAAAATTAAGCGCGAAATTCTCGAGAAAGAGGACCCTCGAGCGATTGAGCTTGAGGATGCACGCGCAAAACTTAAGGCCTATGAGGACCTAGAGCGAAAGCAGAAAGAGGCTCAAGAGAAGCGCGCACTTGATGAAATGAAGGCTAAGTACGCCAAAGACTACAACGACCAATTTGTTGGCGCCTTAAAGGAAACTGGGCTCCCGGCGACAAAAGAGTCGGTGAGCAAAATGGCTCAGTACATTTCGCGCGCAGCAAAGATAGGGTATGAGATTACCCCGCAAGAGGCCGCAAAAATGGTTCAAGAGGACATTCAGCAATACAAGATTGCCCTGCTTTCACAGGCGGACGGCGAAACGCTGCTCAATATGTTGGGTGACGAAATGGCCGAGAAAATTCTCACTGCTCGAGGCTCGAGAGTGAAATCGCCAACGCTCCCCACGCCCCAAGAGCAGGGACAGCGGCGCGAGCGCAGAACCAACACGAATATTTCAGACAAAGAACGCCGGCGCATGACTCGCGGATGGGGATAAAAATAATTTTCAAAAGTCCTTAAAGATTTTGGCACTTAGTGTTTGTAGGGGGATCTTTAGGGACGCTTTCATGCTATCCCGCGATCACCTTAAAGACTTTTGGGATTTGAGCCGCATTTGCCAAGCTCTCATCAATAAGAAGTCGCCACAGAAGAAACCAATTTCAAAAACTTACTTTGAGTCGCTCTAAGCCTCAAACAGGCCCGACTGCACTCAAAAAATCTTTAAGGAGATTTCTTTATGTCACAAACGGGTGATTTAAACTCAACCTATAAAATCGCATATCCCTCTGGCATCGTCGACGCACTTCCCAAGTATGGGAAAATCCGCGACCTCGTTGATTTCGTGCCGTCACAGTTGATGAACGGTAAGCATTACGAACAGCCCGTAACGCTGACCCGCGAACAGGGCTTCACTTATTCTTTAGACACACAAACAGCCTACGCGCTCAACGACTCTATCGGTATGGAAATGCAGTCCGCTGTTGTTCCCGGCGCCGACATCGTTTTGAACTCGACTGTTGGTTACAACCAGGCCGCTCGCGCCTCTCACTCCGCCACAAGCTTTAAGAACGTCATGAGCTTGAAGTTTGAAAACATGATGGAATCTTCAGAGATGCGTCTTGAAATCGCCTATTTATATGGTCAAGACCATATCGCTCAGGCCGCAGCTCAACAGGTCGTAATTGCAAGCTCCATGCTCCCTATCGTCATCGACACAGACGAATGGGCGACTGGTATTTGGACTGGCTCCGAAAATGCCAACGTCGTTTTCGTTAAAGCCTCTGATAACACCGCCGTTGACTCTCTGCGCTCTTTCAAGGTTGCTAAAGTCGACGTTGACGCTCGCACAGTTTACTTCGCGGCCGGTACCGCTGGCACAGCTGGTACGCTGACCACGCTTGAGACTGCAATCGAAGCCTACGCTTGTAACATCCATTTCTATGGCTCTTGCTCCGGTTCCGACAGCTCTTTCGCTTATGCGGAAATGGCGGGCTTGAAGAAAATCCTCACCAACACGGGCTCCTTGTTCGGCATCGACGCCGGAACTTATGACTTGTGGAGAGGCAACTCTGTTACGGTTTCTGGTCAGCTTACAATGCAAAAAGTGTTGTCTGCTGTGGCAAAACCCGTTCAGCGCGGTCTTAACGAGAAAGTTTCTTGCCTCGTGAACCCAAGCACATGGGCTGATTTGGCTTCAAACTTGGCCGCATTGAGACGTTTTGACGGCTCCTATTCTAAGAAGAAAGCCGAAAACGGTTCTGAAGAACTTGAGTATTTCTCTCAGAACGGTTCAATCAAGATCATCTCTTACAACATCGTTAAGGAAGGCGATTGTTTCATCTTCCCAGAAGATAGAACTATCCGCATCGGTGCTCGTGAGTTGGGCCTAAATGATCCGACTCGTCCTGAAGAAGAAATTTTCTTCACGATTCCTGGATACGCTGGCGTGGGCTTGAGAGCCTATACGAACCAAGCGATTTTCCTCGAGACACCGGCTCGCGGTGTGTACATCACCGGCATTACTAACTCGAACTAATCAAACCTTTAAGGGCTCCTCCCCAGGGGCCCTTTTTACTTTAGAAAGGGTTAAAAATGTCCTCACTTCAAAGAATTGTTCTTACCTATAACGGCACGGCCGATGACTTCAAATCCGAAAGCAATCTCGCGATGGGCGGCCAGGACGCGCTAAATAACTTCATCGACTACTTGGGCGGCCTTCAAGGCGGAGCTCAATTGGGCGCGAAGCTTGATTTCAATGTGGGCGCGGTTAAGGCCTCAGGCACCATCACGGTGGCGACGGGTGGCTCAACCAACAATCAAACGATGACGATTTGTGGGGTTACACTCACCGCGAAAACATCGAGCACAGCGAACAATGAATTCACAATTTCTGCGACTGCGGCAACGCAAGCGGCAAACATGGCGGCGGCGATTAATGCTTCAACCAACTTGGCTGGAATTGTGACCGCGACAAGTGCACTGGGCGTTGTGACTGTAACAGCGGTTGTTCCGGGCAAGATCGGTAACGGTCTTGTTATGGCAAACGTCAACCTGTCCAACGTGACGGCGGTCAGTTTTGCAAACGGCATAGACGGCACAGCGTACTCGATTGATCTTCGATAGTTAATTTTTAGTCAGGGGAATTAATGAGCGTTGATTTAACGATAAACGGGGTCACTTATCCGTTTCCCGAAACCGGCGACACTGATTGGGGTCCAGACGTTACAGACTGGGCCACGGCGGTCACAGGCGGCATGCTGCAAAAAGCGGGCGGCACGTTTCAGCTTTTAGCCGAAGTTGATTTCGGCACGGCCTACGGGATTAAGTCCCTCTATTACAAATCGCGCACGGCAAATCCCGCCTCGAGCGGGCAAATCCGCCTAGCTCAAGCCGACGTTATTAATTGGCGCAATAATGCCAATGGCGCGAATCTCTCTCTTGGGGTTTCAAGCGACACGCTTCAGTTTAACGGAAGCAACATTGCAACAGCAAGCGACCTCGCGAGCTACGTTCCCAAAAGCCTTTATTCAGCAAAAGGCGCCATTTTGGCGGCGTCTGGAACGTCAACACCCGCGACTCTTTCAGTGGGTACAAACGGGTTTGTTCTTACTGCTGACTCAGGAGAGGCCACCGGCATCAAATGGGCTGCTGCTGGGGCGGGCGACGTACTAGGCCCTGCAAGCTCTGTGAATAACGGCTTCGCTAGATTTGATGGCACCACTGGGAAGCTGTTGAAAGATGGCGGGACAACGCTTGTTAACGCTGACATAGCAACAAACGCGGCAATCGCATTTTCAAAAATGGCCGCGCTCACCGCAAGCCGCGCTCTCGTGTCTGACGGCTCGGGTGTTGTTTCAGCCGCGACCACAACAGCCACAGAAATTGGCTATTTAAATGGCGTCACAAGTTCAATTCAAACACAGCTCGACGCAAAACAGCCGACAATCTCGGTCAGCGACACAAACTCAATCGACTCCACGCTCTCTTCAAACACAATTAGCTCGTCGCTTAAAATCTCGACAGGGGCCGCGTCTAACGGGTCTTACAATGCTCTTTTGACAATTGAGTCAGATGGGCTGATGGCCCAAGTGCCTGCTTATGCAAACGCGCTTACAAATCTAAGCTTAGCGGTGACCTTTGGTGCTGGTGCGATGACAATCGCTGTTAAAACGCTGGCTGGCAACAATCCAACATCTGCAAGCCCGGTCATTGTTCCAGTAAGAAGTAACACTGCCTCTTCAGGGGCCTTTGATTTGGTCGCCGTCACAAGCGCACTGAGTATTACGGTGCCGTCAGGGGCGACGCTTGGGTTGAATTCCGGCGGGGGGTTTGGCTCTGTTTATCTTTCTTTCATAAATAACGCAGGCACAGGCGAGCTTTCTGTAAACTCTCAATGGCTGCAAGATGGAATTATTTCAACAAGCGCTATCGGTACTGGGTCTGATACCGCCGGGGATTATTCGACAACATCACGCTCTAATGTTGGAAGCCGGATGATTGCGCGACTTGATTTCAATTCTGCGCCAAACGGAACATGGGCGTCGGTTGACAAGGTCTCGATTGGAAACTGCGGAGACCTTCACTCGGCAACCAGCGTGGTTACGCTGCTTACGGCTACGTCTGGAACGAAAACGCCAGGAGCATCAAACAACTATCTTGCTATGAGCGGGAACTCCTTAATTTTGCAGCCGGGGTTTTGGAAGCTAAACGGTCAAATTGGGTTTGCAAGCTCAGGCGGCTCTGCGGGCTATGCCAGCTTTCAAGCTCTTTGGTCAGCGGCAAACGGCGGCGACAATGGAACGTTGCCTGCGTCCCTAACGACGACGACAGGCCTTACCGTGCTCTCACCATACGATAGTTCCGGTGGCTTTAACTCACCGTCCGCTTACTTAACGGCAACACTCAATGCGGGCACGCTGCAAATGCCAGAGGTAACTGTTTACGCCGATCGCACAGCGACGGTCTATTTGGTTCCGAGGGCTGCAATGTCAACCCCTGCAAATGCAAGAGTGACTTGCGCGGCTTGGGCTCAACTTATTTCTTAAAGGAGATTTATGATTAGCTACTCACAGAAAATTTTAATTGACGGCGAAATGACCGGAACTGACGAAAACACTTCAGATCCCCTTTGGGTTGGCACAGCGACGGTTTTTGGTATCCAAGCTTTGCGCGATGGCGATGCCGCTGGGTCAGTGAAGCTGCAAGCCTCTTGTTCACCAGCAAGACCAAATACTCTGGCGGGGAACCTGCCGTCAGTCGCCATTCCAGATGAAGAATGGGAAGACATTCCAGACTCTACTTTTTCAGTCGCAGCCACGGTCGGGTGGATTTGGAGTTACGATGGCGCAGGCTTTAACTGGGTAAGAGCAGTTTACACAAATGCAAGCGGCACCGGCACCATTAACGTCAGAGCGAACGTAAAATCAAACGAGGTCCTAGGGTAATGGGATTTGTTCAGCTGCCATTAGGAGATAGCGGGCCCACGCATCGTTACCTGATTGACGAAATCGGTGACGTTGGCGGCGCGTATTCTTTTCAGCAGCTTGGAACATATGATGGCCCATTAGTAAAAATCAGAAGAGCCTCAGACAATGAAGAGCAAGACTTTGCCCCAACTGAAGGCGGAGTACTTGATACCGCAGCAATCGAAGAATTTTTAGACGGCACGACGGGTTTTGTAACTACTCTTTATGATCAAACAGAGGGTGGACACGACCTGATTCAGGCAACATCAGGAAATCAACCGCAAGTATTAAAAGATTCAAACGGCTACTGGTATGCCAACTGTACTCAAAAATTCATAGCTTCGGCAAGCTTCATTGGCGCGCAAACAAACTCAACAGTTCACGTTATCTGGCAGTGTCTTTCAAATGGAGCCTTGCCCGTAACGAACGCTCAGGGCGGCATTAACCTTGGGGCCGGAAACAACATTCTCGTGCCATGGTGGACAACAGAGCAGTCGCCGACATTTAAAGACGCTTCCCAATCAAGCTTTAACTGGGCTGACAATAAGCCTCGAGAACACATTTTTAAATTCTTAAACGGGTCCGTGGCGAGCTTTGAGTACGCTTCAAACGGGAGAACCCCTTATACGGTGGCAAACCCAAGCTATTCAGAACTTTCGGTCGGAGCTTCTTTAGTTGAGGGAAATTTGCGCGTCTATGAGCTAGTAGTTTTCACAAAAGATGCTGATCAGGAAACTATTTTTGAGATCACAAAAAACAACTATCCCCTGATGTTCATGACGGAAACGCTTTGGCTCAACCTTGGCGACTCAAACACGGCGGCTGGTTTTGCGAACATTGGAACTCAGTGGACGGCAAGACAGGTAATTCAACAGCCCATTGAGGTGCCATACTACTCTCGCGCTCACGGTGGTTTTACAATTCAAGATTTTCTCGACCACCCAGAAGACGTCACGTTTTATTTAGAAAATTTCACTTACGATAACGCGACTGTGATTATTTTTCTAGGAACAAATGACATAGCAATTGACGGCATCACGGGCTCCGAGTGCTACGATAAGCTGTGTGAGTTAGCTGGAATTATAAGAGCAGCTGGAGCCATGACCATTGCAGCAATTACCATGCTCCCGCGAACAGCTGCGGCTCCGTTTTCGGCTGAGCGGGATATTTTTAACGACCTTTTGATTGCAAATGCAGAGGGTGTTTTTGACATCGTCATCAACACGACTCTGGACCCCGCGCTAGAAGATCAAAACGACCCAACTTATTTTGCAGACACCACGCATTTGAACGATGCCGGTCAACAACAACTTGCGGACCTTGTGGTGGCTGCTTTTTAAAGGAGTAAACGTGAACGACGAAATGAAATTAAAGGTTATCCAAGAAATCATGGACGATCTTCAAAGCCAGATGGAGATGGGCAGGGACGACTTCGATGAGCGTCTCGGCCGCAAAAAGCCTGATATTGAAATTCAAGAAGAAGTTATCGGGAAAGACCTCGACGGCGACATGGAGATGGGCGAGGACCCAGAACACATGGAGACGGTCTTGGGCGACGACGAATCCCCCGAGGATAAACTCAAATCACGCATCATGAAAATGAGAGGCTAAATTGGCCCTACCTCAATATGCGACAGAACAGTTACTTGAAAACATCAAGCGCCGATGCTTGGTGCCGACAAGTCAGCTCACCTACACGCCTCAAGGGCTCACTGATTTGGCAAACGATACGCTTCAGGGCGAAATCGTGCCGCTCATTATGTCGACTCGTGAGGACTATTTTGTCACGCATGTTGATGTTCTAAGCCCCGCCGACGGCGTTATTGATTTTCCGGCTGAAGCCGTGGGGTCGAAACTTAGAAACGTCTGCTATTACCCGTCGGGCAATCCGCTCAACATCATCAATTTGCCAAGGATTGACCTGGATCTTGTGGCTGGGGTCGGTTTCATGAATTACGCCACTTTGGCGGGGTTTTATATTGAGGGGAATAAATTCTGCCTCTACCCAAACACCTCGGTTCCGACAAACACAACGATTCGCATCTATTACTACAAACGCGTGCTGACACTTGCCGCGCCCGGCCACTACGCCTACGTGCGAAGCGTCGACACAAACACGAATGAGATTATTGTCGATTCGGTGCCCTCTGACTGGGAGGTGGGCTCAGAACTCAATACGGTTTCGGGTGAGCCGAACTTCGATATCACAAATTCACGGGTCACAATTCAGGCCCTATCTTCTCCGACGATCACGCTCGATAGCGTCGAGGACATAGAGGTCGGAAATTACATTTCGTTTTACGGCTATTCGGCGATTCCCATGATTCCGCTTGAGGCGCATCAATATCTTGCGCAAGTCACCGCCGGTAAGGTGCTTGAGGGCCTGGGAGACCGCGAGGGGATGACGGCGGCCCTTCAGAAAGCGCAATCGCTTAAAGATTCACTGCTTGTCATGATTTCTAACCGCATCGATGGGAGCCCTAAAAAGGTCATTAATCCTCAAGGGGGATTAAGAATGCCTTACTGGCGACGTGGTTGGTGGGGGTTTTAATTGGCCGCTCAACAAAAGCTCGACCTTCAGTTAAAAGGCCTCTATACGACGCCAAACAACCTCTCTGCGGTTCCGCAAGGGGCGCTCGAGGTCGCTGACAACGTCGTTATCAACACGCAGTCGAAAGTCGACTCGCGCCGCGGACAAACCCAATACGGCGACCCCCTAGATATTGGCTCGGGCCAAGTTAACAAACTGTTCAATTACGCGCAGTCCATCATTGCAAACTATGACGACAAAATGGCCTACGACTCTGGGAGCGGCGTTTGGGTCGAATACCCGGGCACCTATACGGCGCCATCAAACGACTTCCGCATGCGCTCCCTTGAGGCGGCAAAAAACTTTTACTTCACGACCGATGCCGGGATTTACAAGCTTGACGCGATAAACGCAGACCCGCGGCCCGCGGGCGTCGTTCGCGCTCTAGGCGGCACCGCCACAACAACGGGCACGACGGGATTTCTTGAGCCAGATTCGGCGGTCGCCTATCGCATGATCTGGGGCTATCGGGATGCAAACAATAACCTCATTCGTGGGGCGCCATCTCAGCGTCTTGTTGTCGCAAACTCAGGCTCGGACCCCGTCGACGTCAATCTCACGTTTCAGATCCCAGACACAATCACGACTGAGTACTTTTATCAAATTTATAGGTCTTTCGGCACGGCCGATGCCGACGATGAGCCCTCAGACGAGCTTCAGCTTGTCATCCAGGGAAACCCGACCTCGGGGGAAATTTCGGCAAAGGAATTCACAACTCTCGACATTACTCCCTATTCCCTCATGCGGGAAACGCTCTACACGTCGCCCTCGCAGCAGGGGATAGAGAATGCCAACTATGAGCCACCCTTTGCCATTGACATGGACGTGTTTAAAAACTGCGCATTTTACGCCAATATCACGCAAAAGCAGTCCTTGTCTCTTGCGCTCATTTCGGTGGAGTTCCCTTCTTTTGGCTATTACACCTCGGCGACGGTTGACACGACAAACGGCTCTGCTGTTTTGACCGGCGTTACGGACACAAGCGACTTGCGCGTGGGGATGCGCGCCGTGGGCACCGGGATTCCGGCGGGGCTCACAGTACTTTCAATCGATTCCTCAACACAAGTCACCCTTTCCGGTAACGCTTCAGCGACGGGCACCGTGAGTGTGGAGTTTCAAGACAGGCTCACGGTTGGGGGCGTAAATTATTGGGGCGGTAGCGCACAAGATGTGGCCACAAACACCTTTTTTGTCGATGCCTCTGGCACCCCGGGGCAAAACATCGCAGCGACCGCTTTAAGCTTGGTCGAAGTTATCAATAAGAGCTCATCAAACACGCTCGTTTATGCCTACTATCTCTCGGGCGTTGAGGATTTGCCGGGGCAAATTCTATTTCAGGAGCGGGCTATCGGGGGCGCCACTTTTTACGCCACAAGCACGGCTGGGGATTCGTTTTCTCCCGTGCTTCCTGCGTCTGGAACCACAATCGCCTCTGATAACGATGCGAGACAAAACCGGGTCGCCATTTCAAAACCCGGCGAGGTTGAGGCTGTGCCCAGCTACACATATTTTGACGTGGGCTCGGCGAATTTTCCCATTCAGCGAGTCGTGGCGCTTAGGGACGGGATTTTCTTTTTTAAGCAAGACGGGATTTTTAGGCTTTCCGGGGAAACTTTCTCAAGTTTCGTCCTCGACCTTTTGGATAACACCGTGACGCTTCAGGTGCCAGAAAGCGCCGTGGCCTTTAATAACCAAGTGTTTTGTTTCACCACGCAAGGGGTTTGCGCCGTCACGGATGCCGGCGTCCAGATCATGAGTGTTCCCATTGAGGCAACACTCCTTGAGCTTTCAAGCGATCAGTATACGAATTTCGTTTCGGCAAGCTTTGGCGTGGCCTACGAATCGTCGCGCCAATACCTGTTTTTCACCGTAACTGAAACCGATGACGAGTTTGCGACCCAAGCGTTTATTTATAACTCGCTGACTTCGACCTGGACCCGATGGGTGATGAATCGGACCTGCGGCGTGGTCAACACGTCAGTTAACAAGCTGTTTATGGCCGAGCCTGATTCTGGCCAAGTGCTCATTGAGAGAAAATCATTCACCAACGCCGACTACGCCGACGAGCAGTACAACGTGACGATTAGCTCAATCGATACCGCAAACAGCCAGGTCACGGTTCTAGACGCATCAAGCGTCGCCACAGGAATGACATTGTCACAAAATGCCCGCAATTACCTGGTTACTGAGGTGGCCGGTAACGTGCTCACGCTAACGGGAACCTCGGGGCTCACGGCCGCCGCGGCGATTGTGTACACGCCGATTGAAAACTCAGTGCAATGGGCGCCGATTGATCTAGAAAACCCAGGGCTTTTAAAGCAATTTTCGGAGATTGGACTGTTTTTTAGAAACGCTGCCTTTAGGGAAATTGAGGCCACGTTTTCCTCAAATATTACGGCCGGGGATGAAACCGTAATGATCGCAAATATCAGTCTTGGGGGTTTTGGCGAATTCCCCTTCGGGCAACAGCCCTGGGGTGGGGTTTTAGGGGGCCAGGCCGTTTTAAGAACCTATGTTCCGCCGGAACAGCAGCGCTGCAATTGGCTGATTTTGGCACTTAGAACTCAAGAGGCTTTCACGGGGTTTTCCCTTCAAGGCCTTTCTGTTTGGTTTAACCCAATGAGCCCGAGGATTAAATAGGTGAAATTTCAAACGCCGAAACGCATTTTAAATGAGGACCTAAAAGACGCCCCCTCGTGGGTTCAAAACATCACCGGGCCGTTTAATTCCGTGGGTGAATCGCTTGCTCAAATTTTCAACAAAAACGTGTCTGAAGAAAACATGGCCTCTCAGATTTACGAGCTCGTTTACCGGACGCCGTCGACATATCCAACCGTGGACCCTGTTTATTTCACCCGCACGTTAAGAAACAAGGCGACCGGGCTTCAGGTGCTTCAGTGCGTGGAGAAAACGACCTATGAGCCCGCGGCGGGCCCGGTCTATGTACCATGGGCCGATATCAACGGGCAGATCAAGATTAACGCGATCACGGGGCTTGAGGCTTCAAAAACCTACATTGTTCGTTTGAGATTAACCTAGAGGGCAGACGATGGCTTATTACAATCAAGAGGAAGATGAGAATTTAAACCCGGATCAGCAGCAGGCGGGCGGCGTACAAACCGCGCCACAGGCCGCGATGGCCCAGCCAGGCGCTCCTGGGGCGGCGGCGGGCGGCGGCGCTGGCGCCAAGACGCCTGATAACCCCGGAAATTTCGTCGGCATTAAGTCCTACCTCGACGCAAACAAAAACCAAGCAAGCAAACTCGGCGATCAGGCCTCAGGCGTTATCAATCAATCGGCTCAAGGGGCGCGGGATTCGGTCTCGGGCCTTCAGAATACTTTCACCCAGGCCGCGGGCTCCCCTGTTGCCTACGACCCATCAATCAATCAAAAGATCGGACAGGGCGCAGAGAAACTCTCGGAGCAGGAAAAACAGCAGGCTAAAAATCAGTACAACGCTCAATATTCAGGTCCGATGGATTTGATGGATCAGAACCTCTCTGGCCAATACACCGAAGCCCAGAAGAAACTTAACGCGGCTAAAACCAATGTCGAATCATCTGGCACCGAGCAGGGGCGAAAGAATCTCATCACTCAGGTGAACGATAAGCCTCGCACGGCGGGAGTCACGAATTTTGACAACATCCTTTTGCAATCGGGTTCTGGACGAGACAAGCTCGCACAGGCCTCGCAAGCCAATAAGGACGTGACGGGCGATGTTCTGGGTCAAGCGAACACGCAGGCCGCCCAGCTTGCCCAGGCGAACAAGGCCGCCGCAGACAAGGCCCGCACCGAAACGCAAAACGCGGTGAGCGGCGCGCAGTCTGAATTCAGCAAGCAATTTGATCCCAACGACCCGAATAGCCGTCTCGCTCAGGCGATTTCAAAAGCCCTCCTTGCAAATCAAGATGTGGCCAATGACGTTTACGATGACCCCTATGGTCTAACTAAGAACAATCTAGATTTGTTCGGTCTTGCTCCGGGGCAATTGTCATACGGAGCCAACATCGCAGACTATTTTAAGCAAGCTGATCCGACCAAAATAACCGCCGAAACGCTTGCGACGCCTGAGGAATTTGCGCGCGCCCAGGCGCTTGCCGAATTAGCGGACGGAACGAGCCTTCTAGATCAAAACAAGATTGGTGAGTCGGGCACTTCGGACCAATACCTTGGAAAGATCGATAAAGAGGGTCTGCTGGCGGATATTGGGAAGCGGGCATCAAACTTCCAAGATGTTTGGAACAAGCAAGAAGCAAAATCTTTGACGAATCCCAAGGCAAACTGGGCAGAGGAGATGATGCCTGCGCTCTCGACGGGCGGTTTCAGAAACTCCTACATGCCGCTTATTTCCGGGCATACACCACAGGAATTGAAAACAGAGATTGTTCCTAAGCTACTTTCGGCAGCGGCAAACCAGTGGAACGACCCCACGGGGAAAATCAGCGATGTGGGAATCCTCGCTCAAAA
>Ga0208916_10000232_pt1 | contig 28622 bp, 25 predicted proteins | sample DEB19_08_DNA_5_FD_184523 | JGI IMG/M metagenome (GOLD analysis project Ga0208916, IMG submission 184523) | Aqueous microbial communities from the Delaware River and Bay under freshwater to marine salinity gradient to study organic matter... | ecosystem: Environmental > Aquatic > Marine >... | reverse complement strand
ACAAAGCAGATTATTTGTAAAATAACAGAACCAATATAACCCATAGTAAATCCTTTAGCACTTATTCGGTCTCTATCTTCCGGCGCAGCAATTTCGGGTAGGTAAGAATTGTAAAAAACCAAGCTTCCCCAAAAGCCCACGCATGCAATGATTACAGAAATTAATCCTCCATTCACATGATCCCGGTCAAAGAAATATAAGGAAGCACACGCTAAGCTACCCATTGTACAAAAGAACTGTAAAAACTGTTTTTTGTTGCCCTTGTAATCTGCGATCGAAGACAGTAGCGGAGAAATAAGTGCGACAATAATAAATGCGATGGCCAATGCATAATTATAAAGTGCAGTATTAACGAACTCAAAAGGTCCAATTTGTACCTTATCAATATAGGTACTATCATTACCGTCACTTGTAACTGCTTCATAGTAAGCAGGGAAAATGGTTGAAGTAATTACAAGGCTATAAACACTATTGGCCCAATCATACATGGTCCAACTGTGCACTACTTTTTTTGACGCTGTATGCATATCAATAGGGGTTTGTATTTTAAAAATACAAATAAAAGCGCAAGTCTCCTATAGATACTTAGTATATAGTAAAGTCATGATAGTAAGCCCTAATACAATTCTATACCAGCCAAATAAGGCAAAACCTCTTTTTTGCACAAATTGAATAAAAAATTTAACTGAAACTAAAGCGACAAAAAAGGCAACGATTCCTCCAATCAATAAAGTGATTAAGTTGCCGTTGTTAAAAACGTCCGGATGGTCTTGGTATACATCTAGGGTGCTTTTTGCGGAAGCGGCTAGCATGGTTGGAACTGCTAAGAAGAAGGAGAATTCGGCAGCTGTTTTTTTAGTCAATTTTTGGCTCATTCCCCCAATGATTGTTGCAGCACTTCGGCTCAATCCTGGAAACAATATAGATAATACCTGGAAACAACCCACTACAAAAGATTGCTTATAGCTTAGGTCTTCCGTTTCAATAACAGTTTTACTAAATAGTTTATCAATGAAAAGTAAGATGACTCCACCCCCAATCATAACCCCCGAAATAAACCATAAGTTGCCCAACGCCGCATCAATATGTTTTTTTAAAAGTGCACCAAATAGGAGTGCAGGTATCACAGCAACAATGAGTTTTAAATAAAAGGAATAGTGTTTAAAATTAAAGAACCTTTTATAATAAATAACTACTACAGATGCAATTGCTGCAAGTTGAATTACGATTTCAAATAGTTCTACGAACGGCGTGTTTGAAATACCTAAGAAAGGGTTCGCGAATTTCATATGAGCCGTACTAGATATAGGTAAGAATTCGGTGATGCCCTCGATAATTGCTATGACGATTGCTTGAAATAAGTTCATTGAGTGGTGAGTTTAAATTAAAAAAGCGATGAATTTCATCGCTTTTATGAGTAGTGAGTTATACTAGTGCTTCTTGAAAATTGCAAATATTTCTACGCAAAATCCAGCAATAATCAAAATGGGTGCAAGTGTAATTCTTCGGAATGAATATACCTCTGATGCATTGAATACATTTGGGTCCGTACTTTTACCACCTGCCATCAATAGCATTCCGATTAATATAAGTGCTGCACCAGCAAGCATCCAAATGTAATTTTGTTTGCCAAAAAAGTCCAATGATTTTTTTGTATTTTTTTGAGTCATATCAATTTTTATTAATTGTGTAATGTAAGGTTTGTATTAGTACAATTCATCTAATTTCATCTTCAAATATTTTAATACACTTCGGTAGGTACTAAAAACCGAAATGCCAACCCCTAAAAATACAAGGCCTCCGAATAGCAATACATTGTTCCCAAAGCTTTGCAATGTAGCAAGTTGAGGGAATTGCATAGTAGCCCATTGTATTAAACCAAAGAGTAAGAATATGGAGATTAGTGCGCTAATTAATCCATTGATTAAGGCACGAACCATTAAAGGTTTTGAGATAAAGTTTCGAGTAGCGCCCACCATTTGCATGGTTTTAATTAAAAAACGATTGCTAAACATAGCTAAGCGAATCGTATTGTCGATACTGATAATTACTATAACGCAAAGGATAATAGACATCACTAAAAAGATCAATCCAAGTTTTGTGGCCCTTTCGTTTAAGTTGGTCACTAAACTCTTTGGATATTGAATATCAGCCACTTCTGTTTTAAATTGATTTTCAATTGCGGTACTGATCTTTGTAAGACTATCTGTATTTACATAATCAGCTTTTGCAAAAAAATCGACACTTTCGGGAAGTGGATTGAAATCTAAAATTTTAGCCCAGTCCTCATTATTTTCCTTATTCCAAATGAGTTTCGCTTTCTCTTTATCAACATATTCTACATTTTTCGCATAGTCCTGACTAGCAATAAATTGTTGAATTTTACCGATACTAGTTTTGTCTGAGGTTCTCAAATAAACACTAATTCGGATATCTTCTTTAAAATTGTCTCCAATTGAATGAAGGTTCAAAAATAACCAACCCATAATCCCCATAATAAACAACACAATAGCTACCCCAATAATACTATAAATGTAGTTGGGTTTACTGCGTTTTAAAGATCCTGATCCATTAGCTGACATAGCATTTAAATTTTAGTTGTTCACTCTGCAAATGTAGGGTTTTGAACGCTAATGGCTTACATTTGCAGAGGCTCAAATGACACATTTTTTACCTGAATAAGGCCCTTTTAGCTTTTCATTAAGGAAATGATCATTTTGACCCCCTTAAATCAAGAAATGTTTTTATAATGGAGTATCAATTTAGGGCCATAGAACAAAAATGGCAAGCAATTTGGAAGGAAAGAAAATCTTATAAAGTAAACAATGATAGCACTAAACCTAAGTGCTACGTGTTGGATATGTTTCCTTATCCAAGTGGTGCAGGATTGCACGTTGGTCACCCATTAGGGTATATCGCATCTGATATTTATAGTCGTTATAAAAGGCTAAAGGGTTTTAATGTTTTGCATCCAATGGGATATGATGCATTTGGGCTTCCAGCGGAACAATTTGCAATTGAGCATGGGGTACATCCTGCAAAATGTACAAATGATAATATTCAAAATTTCAGAAATCAATTGGACAATATTGGATTTTGTTATGATTGGGATAGAGAAGTAAGAACTTGTGATGCTAGTTACTACAAGTGGACTCAATGGATTTTTCTACAATTGTTTAATAGTTATTTTGATAGAACTGCAAAAAAAGCAATGGATATTAATTTGTTAATTGCTGTTTTTGAAAAAGAAGGCAATCAACAACATGTTTGTCCTGGGGATAGTAAATTACAATTTACTGCATCAGATTGGGATGCATACTCGGAAAAAGAGCAGCAAACTATTTTAATGCATTATCGTTTGGCCTTTTGCGGTTTTGGGGAAGTGAATTGGTGTGAAGCGTTAGGAACTGTTTTGGCGAATGACGAAGTTATCAATGGGTTTAGTGAAAGAGGTGGCCATCCTGTTGAAAAGAAAAAATTACGTCAATGGTATTTGCGTATCACTGAATATGCCGATAGGTTATTGTCTGGATTGGAAACCATTCAGTTTAGCGATGCGATGAAGGAAATGCAATCCAATTGGATAGGCAAGAGTTATGGTGCCGAAATTGATTTTGAAATAAGTAATTATCCAGCAAGTTTAAAAGTATACACTACAAGACCCGATACTGTTTTTGGTGTTGATTTTATGGTGGTTGCACCAGAGCATGCATTAATTGAAAGTATTACACCGGCAACGCACAAAGCAGAAGTAGCTGAATATATTGCTTATGTAAAAAGTAGAAGTGAAAGAGAGCGTATCGCAGAAAAGAAAATTACAGGTTGTTTTACGGGTGCATATGTAATTAATCCTTTCAATAAGAAATTAGTCCCAATTTGGATTTCTGAATATGTTTTAGCAGGGTATGGTACCGGTGCGATTATGGCAGTACCGTGCGGGGATGACCGAGATCTTAAATTTGCAAAACATTTTAATATTCCTATCACGAATATTATTGGGGATGCATTTAATGGAGTAGACGCGAATCCGACAAAGGATGCCAAATTAATGAATAGTGATTTTTTGAATGGGGTGATTCAAAAAGAGGCGATAGGTATCGTGAATGAAAAGTTGGTTTCGATGAGGATTGGGCAATCTAAAGTAAACTATAGAATGCGGGATGCTGCATTTAGTAGACAACGTTATTGGGGAGAGCCATTTCCAATCAAATGGATTGATGGTATTGCCTATCCGTTAAAAGAGAGTGAATTGCCTTTGATTTTACCTACTGTCGAAAATTATGGTCCTGGCCCTGAAGGGGAAGGTCCATTGGCAAATATTGAATCTTGGAAACAGGACAATTACGAAACCAATACGATGCCAGGATTTGCGGGAAGTAGCTGGTACTTTATTCGTTATATGGATCCTAAAAATGAGGCGGAGTTTTGTAGTAAGCAAGCGAGCGATTATTGGGGACAAGTGGATTTATATATTGGTGGCACAGAACATGCGGTAGGGCATTTGTTATATAGTCGTATGTGGACCAAAGTGTTATTTGATTTGGGACATATTGGATTTGATGAGCCCTTTAAAAAATTATTAAACCAAGGCATGATTCAGGGTAGTTCTCGTTTCGTGTATCGTAAAAGAGGTACCCATACATTTATCTCTGCGGGTTTAGTAGGAGCGCAAGAAGTGGATCAATTGCATGTGGATGTAAATATGGTAGATGGCGTAATATTAGATACTGACGCGTTTAAAAAGTGGAAGCCTGATTATGCACATGCTGAATTTGTTTTAGAAGATGGGAAATATATTTGTGGCGTGGAGGTGGAAAAAATGTCTAAGTCAAAATTCAACACGGTGAATCCGGATGATTTGGTAAATAGATATGGCGCTGACACTTTTAGAATGTATGAAATGTTCCTAGGGCCAGTAGAGCAAAGCAAGCCTTGGGATACAAAAGGCATTGAAGGGGTGCACCGATTCTTGAAAAAATGTTGGCGTTTATGCTTTGATGAAATCAAAGGAAAAATTTGGGTAGATGAAGCGCCTACCAATGAGGAATTGAAAATATTACATAAGGCAATTAAGAAAATTGAAGAGGACACGGAGAGGTATAGTTTCAATACGGCGGTAAGTACCTTTATGATTTGTATTAACGAGTTACATGATGCCGGCTGTTACAAGAAAAGCATTATTTCTCAGGTATTGATTTTGCTAACTCCTTATGCGCCCCATTTTGCTGAGGAGCTTTGGCAGGCATTGGGTAATGAGGGACTAGTGGTGGATGCCGAGTACCCTGTCTTTGAAGGCAAATATGTGATGGAAACGAGTAAGGAATATCCTGTAAGTATTAATGGGAAGGTAAGGACCAATATTGCCATTGCATTAGACGCAACAGAAGCAGAGGTGAATCAGATAGTATTAGGTAATCCCCTTGTGCAAAAGTGGATTGAGGATAAACCGATAAAAAAACTCATATTCGTAAAAGGAAAAATGATCAATATCGTTATTTAAATATTTTGAAAAATAATCAAATGAAAAAAACACTTGCCCTCTTCGTTGGTTTATGCATTACATTTTTAGTGAGTAATGCGCAGATGTATCAAAACAATCTGCCTCGATTTGTTCGATGGATAGATAACAATCAAATGGTTGTTAATACTAAATTGAATAGCGAAAAAATTTCAAAAGACTATTCATACAATATCGCTACTAAGCAATATGGAACTGCGCCTGCATTAACAGTTGCTGACAAGTCGGTGGATGTTAAAAATGCAAATGTATTTTTAAAAGTGAACGGGGTAGAAACACAGTTAACTTTTGATGCAGATGAGGAAAAAAATCCAACACTTTCTCCTGATGGAAATTTTGTAGCCTATACAAAAAACAATAATTTATATACAATAAGTTTAGCGGATAAAAAGGAAATTGCAATTACCAATGAATCTACAAAAGGAATCTTAAATGGCTATGCAAGCTGGGTTTATTTTGAAGAAATTTTTGGCCGTGCTACAAAGTATCGTGCATTTTGGTGGAGTCCTGATAGTAAATTTATTTCATTCATGCGCTTTGATGAGCGTAATGTTCCTATGTTTCCTATATACAATAGTGAAGGTCAGCATGGCTTTATCGAAGAAACAAGATACCCTAAAGTGGGTGACCCGAACCCAACTGTAAAGATTGGATGGACGACTCCAACTGGTGGAACAATTACTTGGGCTGATTTTAATGATCAAGAAGATCAGTATTTTGGCTGGCCTATTTGGAATCCTAATAACAATACAATGTGGCTTTCATGGATGGATCGTGGTCAAAATAATTTGAAAGTATATGAATTAGACCCGAACACAGGTGCTAAAAAGGTGGTGTATAATGAATACCAAAAAACCTGGATTGATTTAGAAGATAGAAACGGCGGCAGGATTAATTTTGTTCCTAATAACAAAGGATACATTGCACAGTCTGATGCAAGTGGATGGAACCATTTATATATGTATGATATGGAGGGTAAGTTGCAATATCCTATTACCACTGGAAAATTTACTGTTTTGGGAATTAGACAAATCGACGAAAAAACTAAGACTATTTATTTTACAGCAAGAGGTATAGAGAGCACAGCGAGAATAGATTTATATGCTATTGGTTTTGACGGAAAAAATCAAAGAAGATTAACAGTAGGTGAATTTAACAATGCGCAAATTTATATAGCGCCTGATGCAAAACATTTTGTGTCGGTATACAGTAATGTAAATACGCCAACATCCATTGCCGTTATTGATGTAAAGACAAAAGGGCTTGATGTGTTAGGGACGGCAGTTGATTCTAGTTTTAAAGCCGCATCTTATGCAAAAACTGAACTCATTCACATTAAAAGTGCCGATGGTTTGTATGAACTACCCGCTTTAGTAACTTGGCCTAAGAACATGGATCCAAATAAAAAATATCCTATGTTGGTGAGTATTTATGGTGGACCTAATGCAGGCACTGTGATGGATGCATGGAGTAATCCGGCTGGAAAAGAAAATTTAGCAAAAGAAGGTTTAATCCAAGTTGCGTTTGATCATAGAGCAAGCGGACATTTTGGAAAAGAAGGAGTTAATTACATGTATCGCAATTTAGGATATTGGGAAATGCAAGATTATATGACCATGGCTAAATGGTTTATTGCGAATGGCAGCGCAGATCCTAAAAAAATTGCAATTACTGGATTTAGTTATGGTGGTTACATGAGTTGTTATGCATTAACCTATGGTGCATCTGTGTTTACACATGCAATGGCAGGGGGTAGTGTGACTTCATGGGATTTATATGATTCTCATTACACTGAGCGTTTTATGGATACTCAAAAGGAAAATCCAGAAGGATATAAGTCTAGTAATGTAATGACGTATATAAAGGATTTTAAAGGCGTTTTGCAATTAGTACATGGCACATCTGATGACAATGTGCATATGCAAAATTCAATTCAGTTATTGAGTGCTTTGGAAGATAATAACAAGGATGTGGAATTCACATTATACCCTGGTGGTCGTCACGGATGGGGTGGTGCGAAAGGAAAGCATTTCACTGAATTAAAAAATAAATTCATCTATCAACATTTACTAGAGAAGCCATATGTGGCTGCTAAATAATATTGGTAATAAAATAATTGAATGTCCAACCCGAATCTAGATAGTGCTGTGAATAATGCAAATCCTCCTGATAGAGAATTTGAAAATAGTATTCGTCCAACTGAAATGGATGCTTTTACTGGGCAACCGCAGCTTATCGAAAACATCAACATTTTTATAAAGGCTGCAAAAATGCGTGGTGAGGCGTTGGACCATATATTATTTCATGGACCTCCAGGGTTGGGTAAAACTACTTTAAGTAGAATCGTCGCTAACGAGATGGGGGTTCAAATTAAGGAAACCTCAGGTCCTGTAATTGAAAAGCCAGGCGATTTAGCAGGCTTATTGACAAGCTTAGAGCCGAATGATGTTTTATTTATTGATGAGATTCACCGTTTGAGTACAGTGGTGGAAGAGTACTTGTACTCTGCAATGGAAGACTATAAGATCGATATCATGATTGATAGTGGCCCTAATGCAAGAAGTATACAAATTAATTTAAACCCTTTTACACTTGTAGGTGCAACCACTCGAAGTGGATTATTAACAGCGCCACTGCTTTCAAGATTTGGGATTAAAGCTAGACTAGAATATTACCCAGCAAGTGTGATTGAAAAAATTATTACCCGCAGTGCTGGGATATTGGATGTGAAAATTAACGCAGAGGCGGCGGGTGAAATTTCGAGACGAAGCAGAGGCACACCTCGTATTGCCAATGGTTTGCTTCGAAGAGTTCGTGATTTTGCACAAGTTTTAAATGATGGCACGGTAGACATAGGGATTACCAAACACGCCTTAAAGGCATTGAATGTGGATGAGCATGGACTAGACGAAATGGATAATAGAATCTTACTTGCCATTATTGAAAAATTTAAAGGAGGCCCTGTAGGTATTAGTACTATTGCAACTGCTGTCGGAGAGGAGTCGGGTACCATTGAGGAAGTGTATGAGCCATTCCTAATTCAAGAAGGCTTTTTGCAAAGAACCCCTCGTGGTAGGGAGGTTACGCATAAGGCTTATGCCCATTTGGGTAAAAATAGAGATCGGGGTAGTTTAGACAATCCTGAATTGTTTAGATAATACGAAACAAAATATAATAAAAAAGGTCCCGACAATATATATTGTAACGGGACCTTTTTTATGTAGGAATATTTTTAGATACTAGTGAACCACCAATCTGAAACCATTTCCATGAATGTTTACAATCTCTAATCCAGTATCTTCCTTTAAGTATTTTCTTAACTTGGCAATATAAACATCCATACTTCTTCCATTAAAGTAGGTGTCACTGCCCCATATTTTTTTAAGCGCTTTTTCTCTCGTTAATAAATCGTTTTTATGTTCCGCTAACATTTTCAACAATTCGTTTTCCTTTGGAGAAAGTACTTGCGTATTATCCGCTATTTTAAGTTCTCTCAATTTTGGATTAAAATGATATTGACCTAAATCGTATTCTAGGTTATCACTTATTTTATTATCCTCTTCATTGCGCTTAATAATTGCTTTAATCTTTAACATTAAAACCTCGCTATCAAAGGGTTTAGTAATATAATCATCGGCACCCAGTTTGTAGCCATGTATGATATCCTCTTTTAATGTTTTAGCACTTAGAAAAAATAAAGGCACATCAGGATCGATATCTCTTATCTCTTCAGCTAATGTAAATCCATCTACATGCGGCATCATTACATCTAGTAAGCAAAGATCAAATTTTTCACGTTGAAAAGCAGCAAGGCCTAAACGACCATCTCTTTCCAATGTAACATCGTATTCGTCTAACTCTAGAAAGTTTTTCAAAACTAATCCTAGGTTGCTATCATCCTCGCACAATAAAATTTTATACTTTTTCTTATCTTCCATATTATATGCTTTTTGTAAAGAAACGCTTTTAACTATTTGAAGCTTTAAAAGACATTCCAATTTTTTGTTAAAATATACCTACTCCTTCGTACTTGTACAAAGGTCGCAAATTCCACATGGAGTTGGGTTATTTTCTCCAAAGTATTTTGCTAAATAGATACTTCGACAGGAATACCCAATTCCCTTAATATAGGTGGTGAAATGACGAATTCTCTCTAAAAAGGCCTTTTTCATGAGCATGTAGTGGTCTATATCTAGTTTCATGAATGCGGCGGAACTTCTATTCCATAAAAATTCTACTACAGGTTGTTGTTCCTTTTGTTCAAAGGTGATTAGCCCACTAAGGGTTAGATATTGTAGGTTTTTTACTACGAATTGAACGTCTCTTTGTAGTAACTGTGCTAATAAATTTTCATTTATATAATGAGGGCTATCCAAAATCCCTCCATAGCTTCTAAGTAAGGTTTGTAAAACTACTCCAGGAATTGCGTTTGTGTTCTCAAAATCTTCAATGGTTCGTCGGTCAGCAACCACTTGAACCATCGATGGTTTAAAGGAGGCTGCTGAAAAATTCACATGACCTTCTTGTTGAATCCATCCCAAGGCATTTCGTGCAATCATCTTATCCCATTCAAATCGAGTACAAAAATTATCAAAGTCAAATAAAAATTGTTGTTTCTCCCCCATGCCAACAGGTAGCTGAACATAATCCGCTAAGTCCTGGAATACTTTTTTAATGATATCGATAGGGGGGTATTTTTTTTCTTGCACCAGGTTCCAATATTCCCAATCATTTTTTTGATACAATAATATGGCTTGCGCCGGAGCTCCATCTCTGCCTGCTCTTCCGGCTTCTTGATAATATTGCTCTAAACTATTAGGTAAATCGTAATGCACTACTAATCGTACACCTCCTTTGTTAATACCCATTCCAAAAGCATTGGTGCAAACTACGATTGGGGTAATGTCGCTCATCCAATTTTTTTGTACGGCTTGTCTATTTTGTATGGTAAGTCCTGCATGGTATTCGCCAACCTTATAGCCATAAGCCTTAAGTAGCGTTGCCAATTGTGTTACATTATTACGCGTATTACAATAGATGATAATAGATCCGGATGTTGCATTTAATATACCTCTTAGCGTGTGTATTTTTACGGGCACTTGCTGCACTATATATTGCAGGTTGGGCCTTAAAAAAGAATCGGTGATTACCTCGGCATCGACGATCGTCAATTGGTCTAAAATATCTTTCTGTACCACAGGGATTGCGGATGCCGTCATTGCTAAAATAGGAACGGTTGGGAATAGCTGTTTTAAGATAGATACCTTTCGGTAGCTTGGTCTAAAATCATAGCCCCATTGCGAAATACAATGTGCTTCATCTATTGCAAAAAGGGTAACCGGTAATACTTTTAAAAAATCTTGAAACTTTTTTTGTGCTAATTTTTCGGGTGAACAATAAATAAATTGATACTTCCCTTGCAATGCTTCAGTTAATATATCGTTTTGCGCTTCTTCTGTAATCTGTCCGCCTAAGGCAACAGCGCTAATGTTTTTTTCTCTCAAATCCTTTACCTGATCTTGCATTAAAGCAATGAGCGGGCTTATAATAACACATATGCCTTGACTATATAAAGTGGGGATTTGAAAACATAACGATTTTCCTGCGCCAGTTGGCAAAAGCGTTAATACATCTTTACCAGCAATGACTGCATTGATTACAGATAACTGCTGAGGTCGGAATGAATCGTATCCCCAATATTGTTTTAATATGTCCTGAACAGATTTCAATGAATAATTATACTAGCTTTTTCTTAAACAATCGAAGGGAGTTAATCGCTAATACGATATCACTTAAGCCCATTATTAAAGCACCATAGGTTGGTCCCCAAGTACCTAAGAAGCCTAAAGCAGCAACTGGAATAGCAATGATATTATAAGAAAACGCCCAAGCCAAATTCTCTTTAATGGTTTCATACGTTCTTGTCCCTAAGCCTAGTGCCATTGGTAGATTTTTCAATCCCTGATTCATCAAAATAACTTGCGCACTTTGAATCGCAATATGAGATGCATTACTTAATGAAATACCAATGGTTGCTCTTGCAAGTGCAGGTGCATCATTGATACCGTCTCCCACCATTGCAGTTGGTTTTGCTTTTGTGAATGCATCTAGCTTTTCTAATTTGTCAGCAGGGCTTTGCTCATACAATATTTCTTGAATGCCCAAGGCTTTGCCCACTTGCTCACATTTTTCTTTTCGATCACCGCTCAGCAAGATGGTATGTACTCCTTTTTTATGTAAAATTTCAATGACTTGTTTTGCCTCTGGGCGGATTTGGTCTGCAACATCAATCCAACCTAATAGCTCATTGTTCTTTTGTATATAAACATTATGGCCGTCTTCCACATTTTGGTTTGCTAAACTTTTAAAAGAGCCAGCAAAATATTGATTGCCTTCCTTGTCTGTCGCTTTTATTCCTAAACCTTTTATTTCCTCAATTGTTGCCCATTTAATTTCCTCCTTAGATTTCCATTCGCCAGTGATACATTTTGCAATAGGGTGGTTGGAATATTTTTCTAATGAATAGGCAATTATAATAAAGGATTCAAGACTCGTTCCGTCTATCACCTTTGTGTCAGCTATTTCAAATAAGCCGGTGGTGAGTGTGCCAGTTTTATCAAATACAACTTGTTTAATATCCTTAAAGGTTTCTAAGCTTTTTGCATTTTTAAATAATACACCGTTTCTTGCTCCTCTACCAAGTCCAACTGCAATGGCTGCAGGAGTGGCGAGTCCCATTGCACAAGGACAAGAGATAACCAATACAGCAATCGCTCTTAGTAAACTAGCACCAAATCCGATATCCGCAATGACCCAATTTCCTATTAAAGTAAGTAATGCAATACCTAAAACCAAGGGCACAAAAATGGCACTTATTTTATCTGCTAAAATTTGTACGGGTGGTTTTTCCCCTTGCGCGGCTTTAACCATTTTTAAAATATTGGATAATACGGTGTCATCACCAACGGCTGTGACGTACGCTTTTAAAGTACCATTTTCAACCGTACTTCCTCCTAATAATAAATCATTCATTTTTTTATGAATGGGAATACTTTCACCTGTTACAATAGATTCATTTACGTTCGCCTCTCCCCATAAAATTTTACTATCCATTGGGATTGTTTCTCCTGAATTGATCAGAATTAAATCACCCACTTTTAAGGTTTCGCTTTCGACATTAAAAATAACTTCCTTGTGCTGGTCGTCAAATACAATCATATTTGCCATCACTTTTTGTGCCTTTACCAAATCCTTAAGTGCACGCTGGGTAGAGGCCACAGAAGCATCTTCCAAGTAATTTCCAAAAAATACCAAAGTAAGAATAGTAGCAGTAGTTTCATAATACGCAAATGCTTGTCCTTGTCCTGATAATGTACCATATAAACTATAACCAAAGGAAGCGATGGCCCCAATGGCTACTAATACATTCATATTCGGGATGCCTTTTGTTACACTGTTCCATGCACTCTTTCCAAAATATCCCATTCCAACGATAAACACAGGTGTTGTAATAGCCAATTGAACAAAAGGATTCATAAGCACGTGGACATGCAATCCTGGTATCATGTGAATCATTAATGGGATGGTGAAAATCAAACAAAAAAATGCACGATCCCTATTGTTATCCAACCATTTTCTTTTAGGCGCTGTTCCATCTTCGCTCCTTATTTTATAGCCAAGCCCACTTATCCCTTTTATTAATTTTTCTTTGTTAATTGTTTCCGGTAATTCAAACTGAATCTCCCCTTCCATGAAACTCACCTTAGGTTCAGCTATGCCTTCTTTTTGTAGATATTTATGTATTGATAGTGCACAATTGGTGCAACTCATACCGTCTACTTTCCATTGAACTGTTTCCATATTCGGCTTATTTATGGCCTAAAGGTACGAAGAGATTTCAGCATTGTATTTGATCCTTATATTTGCCTTATGGACATGAACTACACAATTGCGGAGTTGGACCAATTAGCAACCATTTTATTACAACAATTTGGTCATAAGCGGATCTGGGCTTTTCATGCACCTATGGGAGCGGGGAAGACTACTTTAATTGCACGCATTTGTAAACAACTAGGGGTGAACTCGGCTGTAACGAGCCCTACATTCGCCTTAATGAACGAATATGAGGGGAATGGTAAGATGATTTATCATATGGATTGGTATCGATTAGAAGACGAAGCGGAGGCTAGGAGAGCTGGCATTGAAGCAGCCTTGGAAGATGCCGATTTTTCATTAGTAGAGTGGCCCGAAAAAGCACCTAATTTACTGTTGGAGGATACGCAACATTTTGAAATTGAAATTTTAGATCGGGAACATAGAAGGATTTTTATACCTTCATAAAAAATAGGTCAAAATGAGCACTATTAAGCCACAAATAAAATCTTCATTTGCTTTTGAAACTCAAGAGGAAGTATTAGATATACCGCATGGTAGTAAGCCATTATTGATTGGTATTCCAAAAGAAATTGCATTTCAGGAAAATAGAATTGGGCTTACCCCTGATGCAGTGAGCGTATTAGTTGCAAATGGCCATGATGTAATGGTAGAAACTTTGGCTGGATCGGGGAGTAGGTATACCGATATTGATTACGCTGATGCAGGTGCGCGTATTGTATTTGAAAAAGAAGAAGTATATAAATGCCCAATATTGGTAAAAACGGCACCTCCAGTGGAAGCGGATTTGCCTTATTTGCAAATGCATCAAACAATCATTTCTCCTTTACATTTATCTGCTTTAAAAAAAGAATTAATCGAAAAATTAATGGCTAAAAAGATTACTGCTTTAGCCATCGAAAATATTAAAGATGAAAACCAAAACTATCCAATCCTAAGAAGTATGGGGGAGATTGCAGGTAGTGCGGTCATGTTGATTGCAGGACAATACTTGAGTAACTTTAATCAAGGTAAAGGCGTGTTGCTAGGCGGTGTGAGTGGAGTGCCTCCAACTAAAGTCGTAATTATTGGTGCCGATATTGTTGGAGAGTTTGCAACCCGAAATGCATTGGCTTTGGGTGCGAGTGTAAAAGTGTTTGACAACAATGTTTCTAGGTTACAAAGGTTACAAAATAATTTAGGACAACGAGTTTGGACGAGTGTTTTAGAACCTAAAATTTTAGCGAAACAATTAAAAACATGTGAGGTAGCAGTAGGTGCTTTACGCAATGAATTTGGTCGTGCTCCAATTGTAGTAACAGAGGAAATGGTTGCAGCTATGCGTCCAGGAAGTATTATTATAGATGTAGCGATTGACCGTGGCGGTTGTTTTGAAACAAGTGAATTAACCAATCACGAAAGTCCTATTATTATTAAACACGAAGTGCTTCACTATGGGGTGCCTAATATACCAAGTGGCTTTGCGCGTACTGCAAGCCAAGCAATTAGTAATGTATTAATGCCTTTACTAATACAGATTGGTGATCAGGGTGGTTTAGAGGAAATTATTTGGCAACAAGTGCATTTGAGAGAGGGAATCTATTTGTATAAAGGTTCTCTTACTGATTTTTATATCAGTGAAAAATTCAATCTCAAGTTTATGGACTTGAATTTGTTAATTGCTAGCCGTAGTTAAACGATGGCTACTTTATAGTCCATCAAGTTAATTTGTTGTTTGCAAAAATTATATTCTTGAGGATCATTACTACCTACAATAATTAATTTATCGAGTGCGTAATTATGAATTAAGTGATTGTATAACTCATATCCTTCCTTGTCTAAATTGCTACAAGGCTCGTCTAATAACAATATGGGAGCGTCTGAGAAAATGGCTAATGCAAGTTTTAACCGCTGCTTCATACCACTACTAAAATACCGTATTTGCTTATCAGTCGCATTTTTTAAACCAATCAGTTCAATGATTTGGGGGTAACTCAATTGCTTATTAAGCGATTTGAATTTTGCATGAAATTCAAATTGTTCTAAAGTAGTTAACTCTTCAATTAATTCTAAATAGGGTGCGGCAATGCTGATCTGTTGGAAAATGCTATTTGTATCATAGGGTTCCCAAGAAATATTTCCTTTTGATAGGGTCGCATAACCTGATATAACTTGCAATAAAGTGCTTTTCCCTGAGCCATTATTTCCAATAAGCGCATAATGTTGTCCATGCTCAAATTGAAAAGTAAGGTCTTTAAAAATCCAATCTTTGTTGAATCTTTTTCCTGCCCCAGTTAAGCTAATTGTTGTCATAATTAATCTTCCTCTACTGCGCCTTTTCCGAATCTCTTGATAATACCTCTTCCACTTTCTCTAATAAAAGTAACGATCTCGTCACGTTCGTCTGTTGCTGGTAATTCTTCTTCAATAAACTCAAGTGCTTGCGTGGTGTTCATTCCTTTGTTGAAAATATATCGGTAGATATCTAGTATGTGATTTATTTTTTCCAAGTCAAATCCTCTTCGCTTTAATCCAACACTATTCACCCCGCCATAACTTAATGGATTGCGCACCGCTTTGATATAAGGTGGAACGTCTTTACTTACCAAGCTACCTCCAGCGATATAGGCATGTTGTCCAATATTTACAAATTGATGCACCGCACTCACTCCTGCGATCCAAGCATAGTCACCTAATGTAACGTGGCCAGCAATTTGAACACTATTACTTAAGATACAATGGTTTCCTATAATACAATCGTGTGCAATATGGCTATAGGCCATGATTAAACAATTGCTTCCAACTTTAGTAACCCAGCGATCATTGGTTCCTCTATTAATGGTTACAAATTCTCTGATGGTAGTATTGTCGCCAATTTCAACGGTTGTTTTTTCACCATTGAATTTAATATCCTGAGGATCCCCGCCTAGCACTGCGCCAGGGAATACACGGCAATTTTTTCCAATCTTTGTGCCATGCATAATGGTTACATTACTTCCAATCCAAGTGCCATCTCCAATTTCCACTTCGCCATGTATAACGGTAAAGGGGTCAATTTTTACATTGGGTGCAATTTTTGAATTCGGGTCGATATAAGTAAATGGATGTGTCATGCTTTATAATTTTATTCTGCTCTTTTAACTACTTGTGCAACTAAGTCCGCTTCTGTGGCTACTTTTCCGCCAACATAAACAGTTCCTCTCATTTCACAAATACCTCTCCTAATTGGAGAAATTAATTCCATTTTCAAGAGCATGGTATCACCTGGTTTTACCATAGCCTTGAATTTACAATTATCAATTTTTAAAAAGTAAGTATCGTAATCTCCTTTTGGCATTGCGTTGATACAAAGAATACCGCCAGTTTGTGCCAATGCTTCAATTTGTAAAACACCCGGCATAATCGGATTGCCTGGGAAGTGTCCTGGAAAGAACCACTCATTGAATGTAACATTCTTAACACCTACAATACAAGTATCTGTTAACTCGATAATTTTATCAACGAATAAAAATGGATGGCGATGAGGAAGTGTTTTTTCGATCTGCTCTAAATTAAATACAGGTGTAATGGAAGGATCGTATACAGGAACATCTTTTACATGCTTGTTCTTTTTGATATACTGTTTAATTTTTTTTGCAAATTCCACATTACTACTATGCCCTGGTCTGTTTGCTATGATGCGCGCCTTAATAGGGTAGCCAATCAATGCTAGATCACCCACAACGTCTAATAGTTTATGTCGAGCAGGTTCATTTGGGAATCTTAATTCTAAATTATTCAAATATCCTTCACTTTTCACTTCAATTTTATCTCTCTTAAATACTTTCGCCAAACGGTTCATTTCCTCGTCCGTTACAGGTTTGTCAACTACTACAATTGCATTGTTGATATCCCCGCCTTTGATCAGGTCATGTTTTAATAAAGCTTCTAATTCATGTAAAAAACAAAAAGTTCTACAAGGAGCAATTTGGGATTTAAAATCCTTGATTGTTTTTAGTTCAGCATGTTGTGTACCTAATACAGGACTATTAAAATCGATCAAGGTAGTAATTTGATAATCTAATGCTGGAAGCGCAACCATTTCTACTCTCTTTTCCTCGTCATAGTGGAATATATTTTCATCAATACTATACCACGCTTTTGCTGCGTTTTGTTCAAGTACACCGGTTGCTTCAATTTTCTCTATAAATGGAGTAGAACTGCCATCCATAATTGGAATTTCAGGTCCATTTAATTCAATCAAGGCATTATCTACGCCCATGCCTACTAATGCAGCAAGTATGTGTTCAACGGTACTCACTTTAGCATCGCCTACTTGTAATGTAGTACCTCGGCTTGTATCAGTTACTAAATCACAATCTGCTTTTATGATAGGTTTATTGGGAAGATCTACTCTTTGAAATTGAATTCCAAAACCAGGATTGGCTGGATGCAATGACATGTCAACTAGTACACCTGTATGCAAACCAGTACCACTAATGTGTATACTTGCTGATAAGGTGTGTTGCTTGTCCGGATTAAAATTCTGATCCATGTTTATATGTTTATAGACTTCCCTTTTGGGAAGCCTTGATTTTGTCAAATTTAGGCTGATTTACCCTTTTTGAGACAGTTGGTTTACTAATAATTCAAGTTCCTTTACCCTTTTCTCCAATAATGGCAGGTTTTTTACATGAATTTGGCTTCTTAAGGTAGCACCATGCTCGCCAGCAGGGTAGCCTGTGACTACTAAATTGGCTTGATGGATTGTTTTGGTAAGGCCGCTACGAGCGGCTATTTTTACCCCATCTGCTACTGTAATATGACCAGAAGCGCCCACTTGGCCTCCCATCATCACACTTTTGCCAATTTTGGTACTGCCACTAATGCCACTTTGTGCTGCAATCACTGTGTTTTCTCCAATCTCGACATTATGGGCTATTTGAATTAAGTTGTCTAATTTGACACCCTTTCTTATAAAGGTGGAACCAATGGTTGCTCTATCAATAGTGGTATTGGATCCTATTTCCACATTGTCTTCGATGACTACATTTCCTAATTGAGGTACTTTTTGAAAACTTCCGTCTTCCTTTTGTGCAAATCCAAAACCATCGCTACCAATCACGGTGTTTGAATGTATAGTTACATTGTTTCCAATAATACAATCGGAATAAATAATAACCCCAGGATGTAATACTACATTATTTCCAATACTTACATTTTCAGCAATCACAACGTTGGGGTAAATTTTAACATCATCACCCATACTTACATTATTTCCAATGTGTGCAAATGCAGCTATATAATGGTTGTTACCCATTTTTACATTTGGCGAAATAAAGGATGGTTGTTCAATTCCGTTTAACTGTTGTGCTTTTAATTCCTGGTACTTTGTTAGTAAAGAAGCGAAAGCGGCGTATGCATCAGGTACTTTTATGAGTGTTGCACTAATACTCTTTTTTAACACTAACGATTCATTGATAATAATGATAGATGCTTTAGTGGTGTATAAAAAAGCTTCATATTTCGGATTGGCTAGAAAGGAAATTTCACCAGCTTTAGCCTCTTCTATTTTTCCAAATTGCTTAACAAGGACCGATGCGTCTCCTTCGACTTTTCCTTGAATCATTATAGCAATCTGCTGTGCACTAAATTGTAGCATTCGTAATTTTTTGGATGGGGGTTATTTGCTCAACAAGCAAATGTAAAATTTTTTCACTTGGGCGGACAGACTTTCAACGATTAATGCATTCTGAATTTGTGAAATATTGGTTATTTCACCTGATTTTAGCAATATCTTGATGCTTTCTTGGTCATTCTTATACATCGTGTTCGTGACGGTGCCTTTAAAACATAGATATTTCATTGCATCGTCATCAAAAGCAAATAGCTTTTGAGTGTCCTGATATGCTTTTTCCCATTGTGCATCACTGATGGGTTCGTTTTGAATTTGACATTTGTAACAGTTTCTATTTAATAAACGATTACATAATAGGGATAAAATTTCATCCGGATGCTGCTGCCATTTCTTCACTGCAAAAAGCACATCCGTATCATCTAATTGACAAAATGCATCTAACTGAATATCTTTTAATTGACCCGAAAAATTTCCCAAAAAATGATCCAATACACTTCCTGTTTTTATTGATTCAGGTGCTTGTTTAAAAAGTAGTTGAGCCCGCTCTATAATTTTCACCAACATGTTCTCACTAGCGACTACCGTTTTATGACAATATACTTGCCAATACATAAGTCGACGAGACATTAAAAATTTCTCAACACTATTCATTCCTTTTTCTTCCACTACTAATTCATTGTCATGCACGGTCAGCATTTTCAAAATACGCTCATATCCTATAACACCTTCGCTTACTCCTGTAAAAAAGCTATCTCTAGATAAATAGTCCAAACGATCCACATCCAGCTGTCCACTAATTAATTGGTGTAAAAATTTCTTTGGATAATTGTTAGTAAATATTTTTATTGCTAAGTCTAATTTACCCTTGATTAATGTATTGTCTTCGGTATTTAGCTGCTGCATAATAAGCAGGGAAATGTCCTCGTGGTGCACTCCTTTGAGTAGAATATTTTCTAATGCATGAGAATAAGGACCATGTCCAATATCATGTAAAAGGATTGCTATTTTTGCTGCTTGCGCTTCGTCGTCTGTGATTTCAATTCCTTTGTCTTTTAGCTCTGAGATCGCTATACACATTAGATGGTAGGCCCCTAAGGAATGATGCATTCGAGTATGTACGGCACCCGGATATACAAGATGGGCAAGTGCCATTTGTTGAATTCTTCTAAGTCTTTGGAAGAATGGATGGTTTACAATCGCAAAAATCAATGGGTCATTTATAGTAATGAATCCATGGACAGGATCGTTGATAATTTTTCGTTGTGTAAAAGGCATATAATTCTTATGCCCACGAAGGTACGAAATGTGAATAACTCCTAGGCCATAAATAGCCTGCTCGTTCAACAAAAAAGTATCTTTGTAAGACCCTTACTACCCTATAAATCAATGCATAATATGAAATTGACTCAAACTACTTTAGATAAGTTAGAAGATATTTTAGGCGAATCTCAATTTGTGGTTCGTTATGAGCGCGGCAACTTCCAGAGCGGATGGTGTCTTTTGGAATCAAAGCGAATCGTTGTATTGAATAAATTCTTGAAGTTGGAAGCTAGAATTAACACTTTATTGGAGTTAATTCCTCAATTAGATATCGACTTTGATAAGCTTACACATGGTTCTCAAAAATTATACGAGGAAGTAAAGCAATTGTCACTTACCGAAGCATAAGACAAAGCTATTTTTTAAGGGTCTATAAAAAACTTTTACTTTGTTAGATGTCACCATTTTAGGATCTGGTACTAGTACAGGCGTTCCATTAATTGGATGCGATTGTCCAGTATGCACTTCTATAGATCCTCGGGACAGTCGATTAAGAACAAGTATTAAAATTCAAAATAAAGACACTGTAGTAGTCATTGATACTACCCCAGATTTTAGGTATCAAATGCTAAGAACAAAAACAACTCATTTAGATGCAGTCGTTTTTACACATCCACATCGCGACCATTATGCAGGCTTGGATGATATACGCCCTTTTAATTTTTTCTCCAATAAGCCGATGCATGTTTATGCAAACGCATTAACTCAGGTGGCAATTAAAAGAGATTTTTACTATGCATTTGAGGAAAAGAAAGATGTGGGTTTGCCAGAAATGATTTTACATACAATTGATAATGCTCCTTTCACAATTGGGTCACTCACATTTACGCCTATACAAGTAATGCATCGAGAAATGCCAGTATTGGGTTTTAGAATTGGTGACTTCACTTACATCACGGATGCAAATTTTATTACTGATGTAGAAAAGGAGAAAATTAAAGGCTCCCGTGTATTAATATTGAATGCATTAAGACCACAGGACCATCCGACTCATTTCAATTTAGCGGAAGCAATTGCACTAGCAACAGAATTGGCAATTCCTGCTGTTTATTTTACCCATTTCAGTCATCAAATTGGCTTACAAGCTGCCGTGGAAGCTGAATTGCCTTCGCATATTAGAATGGCCTATGATGGGCTACAGTTTTCAGTATAGACTAATTAATCCTTGTTTTAAAGCGTATAATTACGCGACACAGTCCCCTTTATAATGCATAACTAGTGTAAAATTGAGTTATGCGAAATGAATGGAAAATGTATTTTATTTTTTCCCAAAAAGAGCAAAAGGGGATGATGGTACTGGGTAGTATTTTATTATTTAGCATGATACTAAGTTGGCTTCTGCCCAATAGAACTAGAGAGGTGGCGAGCGAAGCGAGTAATAGTGCTTATTACTTTAAGCCCTTTGATTTTGATCCTAATACCATTGATAGTGTAAATGCTTTAAAGTTGGGAATACCGTTAAAGCAAGTCAATACTCTGCTCAACTATCGAAAAAAAGGTGGACACTTTTATAGGAAAGAGCAGTTTGCAAATTTATATGGGATCTCTCCTTTGCTAGTGGATAAGTTAATGCCGTATATAAAAATTGTAGGTGGCGCCTTCGTAAAGAATAGGAATGCATATTGGAATTCGTACAATGGAGCTCCTAAAGAAACCTGGGTGATTGATATCAATTTGGCAGATGAAAAAGAATGGGTTCAAAAAACAGGATTATCTAAATCGGTGATCTCTAGAATTCTCAATTATAAAAATTATTTAGGTGCATTTGAACATATTGGGCAAATAAAAAAAGTATATGGAATATCGGATGAGGACTACCAATTTATAAAACCACATTTATCATTAAGTACAGTCCATTCAATATTGTTAAATGCGAATACAATGAATTTTAAAAAATGGGAGACACTTGGTTTATTTAGTCATAAAGAAATAGGGGAGATTATACAGAGAAGAAAACAGAATGGGGGCAGGATCGGGTGGCGGGAAATTGTAATAATGTGTGATTTGACCGAAACTCAGGCAAATGGCCTGAAAGCTAAGGTGGACATAAAGGATTGATTTATAATCATATAGATTGGGAACGATCCCGAACGACTTTTTTCTAGCCCCAAATGTTTGTTTATTCTAAAAAATAGATTAGTTTGCTGTAGGATTAATTTCCTAGTTACGATTGCTTGCTTAAAATCCCGCTCTGCGGGATTTTATATTTTAGATCCCTCTTGGGATTTTTTGCGTTAAAAGAGATACTCAAAAAAAAAGAGCACTTATTGTATAAGGGCTCTTTAAGTAAAGTGTTAGTAGCGGTTGTTATTTTCCTCCAGCTTTGAAGATCTGATTTACTGCACCACCTAACATTGGAAATTTTTCTTTAACAAATGCTGCGATAGTCTCGATAGATTTTTTTGCTTGCTCTGGAGTAACTCCTGTTTCTTTTACTAAACGATCAATTAATTCTTGCATATAAAGGGTGTTAATTTAATAAGTGTTTTATTGAATAATGTAGTTAAGCTACTTTTAAGGTACTTAATTTACTTTTATCAAACATGTTCTTTGCATAATCTAATGTAACATGAAATTCTGTTGCATCAGTTCCTGGCATCTCGAACATAGCTTGCGTAAATAAACTTTCGCAAATACTTCTCAATCCTCTTGCACCTAATTTGTACTCCATTGCTTTTTCAGTCACAAAATCGAGTACTGCGGGATCGATTGTTAATTTTATCTGCTCAATCTCAAACAATTGTGTGTATTGTTTGATTAGCGCGTTTTTAGGTTCTGTTAATATACTTCTTAACGTTTCTGAGTCTAATGGCTCTAGATGGGTTATAATAGGCAAACGACCAAGCATTTCCGGAATCAAGCCAAAGGATTTAATGTCTTGTGCATTTACAAAACGCAACAAGTTTTTACGTTGTGATTCTTGCTCGTCCTTATTTACACTAAATCCGATTGCATTGGTATTAATACGTCGGGCTATGATTTTATCAATTCCGTCAAATGCACCACCGCAGATAAAAAGTATATTTTTAGTATCCACCTTAATCATTTTTTGATCAGGATGCTTTCTTCCACCTTGAGGGGGTACCAATACTTCTGTTCCCTCTAGCATCTTTAAGAGGCCTTGTTGAACTCCTTCGCCACTTACATCACGTGTAATGGAAGCATTGTCACTCTTTCGAGCAATCTTATCAATCTCGTCTATATATACAATACCTCTTTGTGCGGCATCCACATCATAATCGCAGTTTTGCAATAGGCGCGTTAACATACTTTCAACGTCTTCTCCTACATAACCTGCTTCGGTAAATACAGTTGCATCCACAATGGCAAAAGGCACGTTTAATAACTTAGCAATTGTTTTAGCAAGTAAGGTTTTACCAGTACCAGTTTCTCCAATCATGATCACATTACTCTTCTCAATTTCTACTTCGTTCTTATGTGAAGTAGGTAAGTTGATACGTTTAAAGTGATTGTATACTGCAACGGCTAATATTTTTTTAGCATCATCCTGCCCAATAATATACTGGTCCAAAAAAGTTTTAATAGCAGTTGGCTTTTGTACAGTCAAAGTACCTGGCTTACCATCTGCTTTCTTTTGGTGAAATTCTTTTTCGATAATTTCATGAGCATGCTCAATACAGTTTTCGCATATATGTCCTTCTTGACCTGCAATTAGTATTTTAACCTCATCTCTATTGCGGCCGCAAAAAGAACAATGTATGGCTTCTGTCTTACTCATTTTCATGTTTATATATTTTAAAGCTCCTTGGCTATTTTATCAACTATGCCATAGGCAACTGCTTGTTCCGCATCCATCCAATAATCTCTATCAAAATCGGCCATTATTTGTTCCATCGATTTGCCACAATTTTTTGCTAATATTTTAGCACCTAATTCTTTGGTTTTTCTAATTTGTTCAGCTTGAATTTCAATATCCGCACTCGTCGCTTGAAAATAACCTCCTATGCTTGGTTGATGGATCATTACTTCGCCATGCGGAAAGATAGTACGCATTCCTTTTTCGCCCATGCTAAGTAGGATAGAGCCCATACTAGCGGCTAATCCCATACATATGGTATGCACTGGACTTTTAATAAGGTTCATTGTATCAAACATAACCATACCACTTGTTACTACCCCTCCTGGGCTATTAATGTAAAACTTAATTTCTTCACCTGGCTTATCAGCGTCTAGTAACAATAATTTAGTTACGATATCTTTTGCAGATTTGTCATCCACAACACCCCATAAATAAATAGCTCTTTTCTCAAAGAAAATTTGTTCCATTTTCTTGTTTAAGAAACTAGGTCCAACTTCCTCTTTTTTATTTTCTTTAGGCTCTTCTTCTTCTTCCATTCTGAATTGATTGGTAAGTATCATACTATCTAATTAAGTTATTTAATAATTTCTATTTTTTTAGTTTGCGTGGGTTTGTCAATAAAACCTCATCCACTAAACCATATTCTTTTCCTTCTGCAGCAGTCATCCAAAAATCTCTATCACAGTCCTTTGTAACGGTTTCTAAATCCTTATGTGTATGGTGCGCAATTACTTCGTATAATTCAACTCTAAGTTTCTTGATTTCTTTAGCGGTGATTTCGATATCTGACGCTTGACCTCCAATGGCTCCGCTTGGTTGGTGTAACATGATTCTACTGTGCTTTAATGCAGTTCTTTTTCCTTCTACTCCTGCACACAATAAAATTGCACCCATGCTAGCTGCCATTCCTGTACAGATAGTAGCCACATCTGGGCTAATAAACTGCATTGTGTCATAAATACCTAAACCAGCATAAACACTTCCGCCTGGGCTATTGATATACATTTGAATATCTTTTGCACGATCCGTACTTTCTAAAAATAACAATTGAGCTGTAACAATATTGGCTACATAATCATTGATGCCTTCTCCTAGGAAAATGATACGATCCATCATTAATCTGCTAAATACATCCATGCTCGCAACATTCATCGGTCTTTCCTCAATAATGTAGGGCGTTAAGTTAGTTACGCTATTTTGGTATTGATGTAAGCTATTACTGCTTATACCCATATGTTTTACAGCATATTTTTCGAATTCTTTTCCTATGTTCATAGTTTGATTTTTCAGTATGTAAAGGTAAAACCTTGTACCCAAAGGAACTACAAAAAGCATACCAATTTTGTATTCTGTCACCTTTTTAACTCAAGCAGGTCGTATAGAAACCAAAAGCCCCCAATTCTGGGGGCTTTAAAATAATTAGAGTGGTTTTCCTTACACTTTACATTCTTAATTAAAGGGTAAGAAAACCAAAAGCCCCCAATTCTGGGGGCTTTAAAATAATTAGAGTGGTTTTCCTTACACTTTACATTCTTAATTAAAGGGTAAGAAAACCAAAAGCCCCCAGAATTGGGGGCTTTAAAATCATTAGAGTGGTTTTTTAGGGTTTCCCTAAATAGATATTTATAACTAGTGCTTATGGTTGTTCAACTTGTCGGCGAACTTTTCAGCACTGATTTTTTCTTCTTTTGTAGTTACTTGACTTTCGATACTAGTGAATAGTTTTTCAGTACTAATTCTTTGGTAGCTATCTTCTACAAATTTGCGGTCTTGCATCATTCTTGCTGCATAGTCTTCTAACCATTGGTCATTATCTCCTAAAGCGCCTAATTGACCACCCATATATCCCAATAATTGTTGTTTCGCAAAGTTTTTCAAATCTTCGGCAACTACTTCAATTTTATGATCTGCCATTAACTGGTTGCTAATCAAAGTCCATTTAAGTTGATCTTGGAACACAGGATATTCCTTCTCTGCTTCTTCGTCTGTTCTTATTTTTTCGCCACCATTTCTCAACCAACGCTTTAAGAATGGAGTAGGGAATTCCATCTTTGTATTTTCGATTAATGAGTGATAGACTTGATCATGCATTTGGTTTTTAGCTTGTTGGTCGTAATATCCTTCAATATCTTTTTTAATAGCTTCTCTAAACTCAGCTTCGGTCGTAATTGTTTGATTCGGGTAGGTTGCTGTAAATAAAGTTTCGTCCAAAGCTGCTTTTTCGATTAAGCCAACTTTAGTGATCAACAACTTAAAATATTTATCTGTATCATCTTTTGTTAAACCTAGGTCTGCAACGATTGCTTCAAGCTCTTTGTCGTCAAAGGCTTTGTTTAATTGAATGACAACCGTATCATCGTTTTTCTTGCCTATGAATTGCTTTCTAACTTTATCCGTAAAATATTTAATCAATAAAGAATTATCTTTTCTGATACCACCTTCAATTTCATTGCCGTCTTTGTCTGATTCGATGAATGTAACATTCAAAACATTTTCTTCGCTTTCTGCAGTTGCAGGCTCAGTCATATTGCCATTGCGTACTTGTAATCTTTCTAATTCGCTTTGAATCATCTCAGGTGTTACTTCCACTTTATATTGCGTCACTTTGACATCCTTCATCTTCAACTCAAAGCTTGGCTTTAAACCCACTTCAAACGAAAAATCATAGCTAGATGGGTTGTTAAAATCCATATTGGCTAATTGAGAATCCAATGGTAAAGGTTGTGCGAAAATCTCTATTTTTTCTTTAGCGATGTATTGGTTCATTTCATTTTCAACTGTTTTCAAAATCTCGTCTGTGAAAACAGATTGTCCGTACATTTTTTTAATTAAACCAGCAGGTACCATTCCTTTTCTAAAACCAGGAATGTTTGCAGTTTTGGCATACTTCTTTAATCCATTCTCGTAGCCTTTTAAATAATCTTCCTTTGTAATGTTGACTGTTAACTTATCGTTTAATAGTCCAAGTTGCTCTCTTTTTACTGTTGCCATATTACTTTCTTTTTTTCTACTGAATTGTAGTGTTTAAGGGGAGCAAAGGTAAGTTTTTACACTTAAATATTTGCGAATGAGTAAATAAACAGGGGTGGATAGGACTAAAAAAGCCTTCCAATTGAAGTTGGAAGGCTTTTTGTGCGGATGGAGGGGGTCGAACCCACACGCCTCGCGGCGCTAGATCCTAAGTCTAGTGCGTCTGCCAATTTCGCCACATCCGCTTAGGGGTTGCAAACTTAATTGATTTTTTCAATTTTATCTACTTTTTGAATAGGACTATGGAATCAATCCCACAATTTCCTCTAAAAAGGCCTGATCTGTTTCGTCAAAATGGGATAAATGCTCACTATCTACATCAAGTACACCAACAATAACTCCGTTTTTAAAAACAGGAACTACGATTTCCGACTTGGATGCACTACTGCATGCAATATGTCCAGGGAACTTTTCGACATCTTCTACAATCAAGGTTTTTTCAATTTCCCAGCTTTTGCCACAAACACCTCGTCCCTTTTTAATTCGGGTACAAGCTACAGGTCCTTGAAAGGGGCCTAAAACCAATTCGTCGTCTATAATCCAATAAAACCCTACCCACCACCAATTGAATTGTTCCTTTAAGGCGGCTGCAATATTAGCTAGGTTCGCTACTAAATTTGGTTCGCCCTCAAGCAATCCTTTGATTTGCGGGATCAAGGATTGGTATTGCGTTTTTTTATCTCCTTTTAAGATGCTTAAATCTTCTGCCATTATATTTTTTTACTGAATATAGTTTGTAGTTCTTTTTTCTCGATGCGCGCAACAAATGCGATAAATGCCACTATTAAAATGGTTGCAAATAAATAATTGAATGGTTGATTATTTGAAACTAAATGTAATAAAATATTAATGCCATATAATAACAATGCAATTACAAAGTAAGCGATTAACTTTTTGGTAGCATAGGGAACAGGATATACTTGTTGCCCCCATTTATAGCTCACTACCATCATTGTTCCATAACAGAAGAAGGTTGCCCATGCACTCGCCATATATCCAAAGTAAGGAATGGCAATATAGTTGATCAATATTGTGATAGTCGCCCCTAGTAAGGTAATCCAAGCCCCGGCCATTGTTCTATTACTTAGTTTATACCAGATACTCAAATTATAATACACGCCTAAGAATATGTTTGCAATTAATAATATAGGGACCACCCTTAGTCCTTCATACATTTTAGGATTTCGTATAAACTCTTTCCAAAGATCTAAATACAATACTACGCCAAGGAACATAATACATAAAGTAATTACAAAAAACTTCATCACTCTTGCATATGTTTTTTGTGCATTGTCCGATTGTGCTTGTTTAAAGAAAAAGGGTTCTGCGCCCATCCGAAAAGCCTGTATTGATATGGTAATTAAGATGGCTAATTTATAACAAGCATTATAGGTTCCTGTCAAGGCCTTATTGGCGTCTATGGATCCACCAGGTGCCCACCAGCC
>Ga0208916_10000231_pt1 | contig 28721 bp, 27 predicted proteins | sample DEB19_08_DNA_5_FD_184523 | JGI IMG/M metagenome (GOLD analysis project Ga0208916, IMG submission 184523) | Aqueous microbial communities from the Delaware River and Bay under freshwater to marine salinity gradient to study organic matter... | ecosystem: Environmental > Aquatic > Marine >... | reverse complement strand
GGCCAGTTGTGCCGGGCCTCAGGTGCAAAGTTATGCGCAAGAAAAGCCACAGTTGGACCTGCGCACTTACTTCAATGGCACGCTGGACGCTTGGGGCGTTTTCACCGACCGCGGTGGCCAGGTGGTCAAGCGCTTCACGGTGGTCATGACTTGCACATGGCAAGGTGACGAAGGTGTTTTGGACGAAGCCTTTGTGTACGCCGACGGGACGAAACAACGGCGCATTTGGCGGCTCAAAGCCGGGCCCAACGGCACTTACACCGGCCATGCCGATGATGTGGTGGGCGAGGCCAGGGGCCAAGTCAGCGGCAACGCGTTCCGCTGGGGCTACACGCTGGCGCTGCCGGTCGATGGCCGTGTCTGGCATGTCGACTTTGACGACTGGATGTACCTGATGGACGAGCGCGTCATGCTGAACAAAGCCACCATGAGCAAGTGGGGCGTGAAGCTGGGCGAAGTCACTTTGTCATTCACGCGCCGCACGCCTTTGGCGGCCCAACCGGTTTGATGCGCATGAGTCCCAACACGTTAAACACAGCAGGCACGCTGACCGGCAAGGCGGGCATCACCGCCGCTGTCCCCGCGGTGATGCCCAAAATCAACCCGCAGCCCGCACCTGCCGCCGCCGTGCGCAGCTGGCTGCAATTGAACACGCCCATCACCGATTGGCAAGGCCGTCGGGTCTGGTTGGTGGGGGCGTCTACCGGCATTGGCTTGGCTTGTGCACAGGCCCTGCGAGCGGCCGGGGCGCAGGTGGTGGTGTCGGCCCGCAACGCGCAAGGCGTGCAAGACTGGGCCGCACAAGATGCGGGTGTGCAGTGGCATGCGCTCGATGTGGGTGAGCCTTTACAAGTGCAAGCCACAGCCCGCGCTATCTTGGCTCAAGGCCCGCTTGACCTGGTGGTCTATGCCGCTGGTTATTACCAAGCGCAACGCGCCACAGCCATGGACATTGATAACTTGTTGCAGCACGACAAGGTCAACTACCAAGGTGCGTTGCAGGTCATCCATGCGGTGCTGCCCAGCATGTTGGCGCGGCAAAGCGGGCACATCAGCTTGCTCAGCAGCGTGGCGGGCTGGCGCGGCTTGCCCAACGGCTTGGCCTACGGCCCGACCAAGGCAGCACTCACCCACCTGGCCGAGACGCTTTACTTGGACCTGCAAGACCAAGGCATCGGCGTGAGCGTGGTCAACCCCGGTTTTGTGGCCACGCCGCTCACGGCGCAAAACCAGTTCACCATGCCCGCGCTCATCAGCCCTGAGCAAGCTGCACGCGAGATGCTCCGGGGCTGGGCACAAGGCCAGTTCGATATTCACTTCCCCAAACGCTTCACGCTGTGGCTCAAGCTGCTGCGTTTGTTGCCCTACCGCCTGTACTTTCCGCTGGTGCGCAAGTTCACGGGCCTGTAAGCCTGCATTGAAAGCCTCTCATGGACACCCGACAAGCCACACACCATCTGGCCACATTTTTTGAATCGTTGTCACCGCAAAGCGTGTCGCAGTTGCACACGCTTTATGACGCGCAAGCCACGTTCAAAGACCCGTTCAACGAGGTACAAGGCCTGACCGAGATCGAGCGAATTTTTCGCCACATGTACGTGGCGCTGGACCAGCCGCATTTCGTCATCACCGGGCAACTGGTGGAGGGTGTGCAGGCCTTTTTGACTTGGGAATTTAAATTTCGCTTCAAGCGCTTTGACACCACCACCTTGCAAACCGTGCGCGGCGCAAGCCATGTGGTGTTCAACGAACAAGGGCTGGTGACCTTGCACCGCGATTATTGGGACGCGGCGGAAGAGCTGTACGAAAAATTGCCGGTACTGGGCGGTGTGATGCGTTGGCTCAAAAAACGGGCGAACAGCTGACCGCCATGCGCCCGTGCGAGCCTTGTGCTTGTGGGCCTGTGAGCCCGGCGCGGGTAGATCAGACCGGCAAACTGTCCACAAAGCTCTGCCGCTGCGACAGTTTGTCGTGCAGCTTGTGCAGGTTCGGGTAAGGCGTGCGCCAGTCGATTTGCGGGAACCTGAAATCGAGATAACCAACAGCGCAGCCTACGGCGATGTCAGAAAGACTCAGATGAATGCCCGAGCAAAACGCTTTCTCGCCCAGGCCATGGCTCATGGCATGCAAGGCGTGCTGGATTTTGTCCAGTTGGCGGTCAATCCAGGCTTGGCTGCGTTCGCTGTCTTTGCGGTCGGGCCAGACGGCTTCCATGCGGGCCAGCAAAGCGGCATCCAGCAGGCCATCGGCCAAGGCTTCCCAGGTTTTGACCTCGGCGCGTTCGCGGCCTCCGGTGGGAATCAGCTTGCCCACGGGTGACAAAGTGTCCAGATACTCCACGATGACGCGCGAATCGAAAACCGCCTCGCCCCCCTCCATGACCAAACAAGGCACCTTGCCAAGCGGGTTGGACGCGTGGATGTGGGTGGTGTTGGACCACACGTCTTCCGTCACAAACTGGTAGTCGAGTTTTTTCTCGGCCATGACGATGCGCACCTTGCGGACATAGGGACTGGTGACGGAGCCGATGAGTTTCATGTTGGAGGGAGTCTGAACAGAATGGCTGCCGATTCTAGAGGGTTCAGTTGTGGTCACCCTGACAAGTCCCGCCGATGCCCGTGGACCTGGCATGGTGGCGCTGGGAATTACAATCAAAGGATGAATTTCTCACCTATTTCCGCTCTCTCGCCGCTGGATGGCCGTTACGCCAGCAAACTCAATGCCCTGCGTCCTCTGATGAGCGAGCAAGGCTATATGCACCGCCGCGTGCAGGTCGAGATCGCTTGGTTCATCGCCTTGTCCGATGCCGGGTTTGCAGAGTTCAAGCCCCTGTCGCCAGGCGCGCGCAGTTACCTGACGGCACTGGTGAAGAACTTCTCCGAGGCCGACGCTGTGGCCATCAAAGAGTTTGAAAAGGTCACCAACCACGACGTGAAGGCCGTGGAGTACTGGATCAAGTCCAAATTCAAAGACCGCCCCGAGCTGGAGCATGTCGGTGAATTCGTGCACTTTGCCTGTACCAGCGAAGACATCAACAACACCAGCCACGCTTTGCAAATCAAGGGTGCCCGCGCTCAAGTGATCTTGCCCGGTCTGGACGGTTTGATCACCAAGCTGCGCGAGATGGCGCACACCTTTGCCGAGGTGCCCATGCTCAGCCGCACCCACGGCCAGACCGCCAGCCCTACCACCGTGGGCAAGGAAATGGCCAACGTGGTGATGCGTCTGAACGGTTGCCGCGAGAAGATCGCTGCCGTCAAGCTCATGGGCAAGATGAATGGCGCTGTGGGCAACTACAACGCGCATCTGTCGGCTTGGCCTGACTTTGATTGGGAAGCTTTTGCAAAGCGAGTGGTCGAAACCCCCGAGCTGAGCGAAACCCAAAGCAGCCAATGGGGCTTGGGCTTGACCTTTCAGCCCTACAGCATCCAGATCGAGCCGCACGACTACATGGCCGAGCTGTTCGATGCCGTGGCACGCACCAACACCATCCTGATCGATTTGTCGCGTGACATCTGGGGTTATGTGAGCCTGGGTTATTTCAAGCAGCGCTTGAAGGCCGGTGAAATCGGCTCCAGCACCATGCCGCACAAAGTCAACCCGATCGACTTTGAAAACGCCGAAGGCAATCTGGGCCTGGCCAATGCCGTGCTCAAACACCTGAGCGAAAAATTGCCCATCAGCCGCTGGCAGCGTGACCTGACCGATTCGACCGTGCTGCGCAACATGGGCGTGGGCCTGGGCTATACCGCGCTGGCCTATGCCTCGCTGATGACCGGCCTGAACAAGCTGGAGTTGAACGAAGAAGCGCTGGCCGCTGACTTGGACGCCGCCTGGGAAGTGCTGGCCGAGCCGATCCAGACCGTGATGCGCCGCTATGGCGTGCAAGGCGCTTACGAAAAGCTCAAGGAAGTCACGCGAGGCAAGACCGTCACCGCCGCCGATTTGCATGGGCTGATTCAGGGCCTGGAGATCCCGCAAGCTGACAAGGACCGTCTGCTGGCCATGACGCCGGGCAGTTACATCGGTAAGGCCGCTGAGCTGGCCCGCCGCGTCTGAAGTCGTCGTTTTAAGTTTTTGTCACCCCCGTGTAAACGGGGGTCCATGCCTGCTTCCAAGATGAACCCCCGCTTTCGCAGGGATGACATCCAACAGGTTCTCACCGTGTTCTGGACGTCCTATGGCCCTCAAATCCACCATCTACAAAGCCAACCTGTCGATCGCTGACATCGATCACAGCTGTTACGAAGACCACCAACTCACGTTGGCCCGCCACCCCAGCGAGACCGACGAGCGCATGATGATTCGCCTGCTGGCGCTGGCCATCAACGCCTACAAATTGCAGGCGGTGTGCAAGGGCGATGGCAAGCTGGCGTTTGGCGCGGGCCTGTCTGATCCGGATGACCCAGATTGCAGCTTGCGCGACTTCACGGGACGCACGCGCGTGTGGATCGAAGTCGGCCAGCCCGAAGATAAGCCCATCATGAAAGCCTGCCAAAAGGCCGATGAAGTGCTGTTGTATTGCTTCAACCACGCGGCTGAAGTTTGGTGGAAGGGCATCGAGACCAAGCTCACCCGCCTGGACAAGCTGCAGGTTTGGCGTGTGCCGACCGAGGGCTCACAAGAGCTGGCCAAACTGGCCGAGCGCAGCATGCAATTGCAAGCCACGGTGCAAGAAGGTTCTGTCACCTTCAGCAGCGACAAAGGCAGCGTGCACATTGAGTTGATCCGCTGGAAGTAAAACCGGCCGCGTGCTGGCCACGCGGTCCATTAGGGTGCTCTGCCTTGGCAGGTCGGAGCCGAGGTTTCGACCTACAAATCCAGCTTGGTTTGGGCTTCTGCGGCAGCTTTGGCCCATTGCCGTTCTTCGGCGGCCCGTTCGGCATATCTGTTGAAGCGCCACGAGGTGCCATCGGCTGTGATGCGCTGCCAGATGCCGCGTTTCTCGCCGGGGGTCAGTTCAATCCACAGCTGCACTTCTTCAAAACTGCGGCCACAGCCTTTGCAGGTTTCGTCGCCCTGGCTGGTTGAGCAAATGGCGATGCAAGGGGTGTCGGGTGTGGTGACGTACCAGTCTTGCCAGGCTTCGGCTGCAGCCAAGGGCAGCGTGAATTCATCAGCCAGCTCGTGCTTGTAATAGACCATCAGTGCGTACACCTCGGCCAAGGCACGCAGCTCGCGCGGCAGCGAGACCCCATCGGGTGAGGGGTTCTTGACGCGCCAGTGGTTGATGGCGGCTTCGATGTCGGTGATGTGGATTCCGGCCATGGTGTGTGTTGAGCAGGACGGCGATCATAGCGCCTTCACTGTCACCAAGTGGGCTTGAACCGAACATTCAATGCCCCCAAACTTTTCAGGGTGAAACCAAAACAAGGTTTAATTTGCGCCTGAAGGGGAGTAGCTCCCTGTCGCCGAGGTCTGCAAATGGACCCGGTTTTGATAAGCCGTCAATACGTTGCGCAAGCTTCCGGTTTATCAGGCACAAGCCCCGCTTGCTGCTGAGCAAGACCTTCGATCCAAGCCTGCCAAGGGTGGGTTGATCTTGCTGCGCACGGCACGTCTGCTGTCTGCACACTTCCGACTTATCCCAAGCAGGTTCATGACATTTGAACCGGAGTCTTTCATGGAATTTTTATCGGCACCTTGGTGGTCGGCATTGCTGGCGATTATTTTGATTGATTTGGTATTGGCGGGTGACAACGCCATTGTCATTGCCTTGGCCGCTCGCAGCCTGCCTGCCGACCTGCAAAAGAAAGCCATTTTTTGGGGCACCGTGGGGGCCATTGCCGTGCGCGGCGTGATGACCATTGGCGTGGTCTGGCTCTTGCAAATTCCCGGCCTCATGCTGGCCGGTGGTTTGGGCTTGTTGTGGGTGGCCTATAAATTGTTGGCCGACACGGGCCAGGACGATGACCACGGCCCTGTCGTCAGTACCTTTTGGGGTGCCATGAAAACCATCGTGGTGGCCGATGCGCTGATGGGCGTGGACAACGTGTTGGGCGTGGCCGGTGCCGCACACGGTGCGTGGGACCTGGTGATCATTGGCTTGTTGATCAGCGTGCCGATTGTGGTGTTCGGCAGCTCTGTGGTGCTCAAGCTGGTGGAGCGGTTTCCAATCATCATTCAGTTGGGTGCCGCCGTGCTGGCTTTCACTGCTGCCAAGATGGTGGTGACTGAGCCTTTGCTCGACAGCTTCTTTGACGCACCTTCGCAGGCCGTTTGGCGCTGGGCCACTTATGTGGTGGCTGTTGTGGCGGTCTTGGGTGCGGGTTGGTTGACCAGTCGAAAGGCGACCACCAACGCTTGACGGGTCAGCGCTCGGTCTGCGACTCTCGCACCAGCGTTTGCACCTGCCGCAGCCGGGTGTCCACAATCGAGGCTTCGATGTGGTCACCGGCTTGCAAGCGGTTGTTTTTGGCCCAGTCTTGTGCGGCCCTGAAACGGTCAACAGCACCGGCCCAGTCCATGCGGGCCATTTGGGTTTCGCCCTCGGCGCGCAGCGCAGGCAGAGTCTGGCCTTGCAGCGCCAACATGCGGCTTAGGGTGTTCCAGGCTTGCGCATCGTGTGGCGCTTGTGTGACTTGCTCGCGCAATTGTTGCGTGATGCTGTTGCGTGCCGGGTGCGTTGGCAGCCGCAGCAAAGCCTCGGCTGTGGCCATCAATTCCGGGCGTTGCAGCGGGTGGTTGTTGTTCAAGGTGTCCAGCACTTGCAAGGCCTGGCCAAAACGTTCTTGCTTGGCAGCCACCTCGGCTTGAAGCAACGTCACCAGACGCTTGGCCTCAGGTGTGCTGGCTGTCAACGCGGACAGGGCTTGCAACTGACGTTCGGCGGCGGCCGTGTCTCTGAGCTGCAGGTGCGCCAGTGTGGCGGCGTACAACGCCCCGGCTTTTTGAGCGGGTGTGGCCTGTGCTGATGTGGCCTTGCTGTCCTGTGTCCAAGCCTTGAGCGCTTCTACGCTGTTTTGCGACATCACTTTGGCCCGAGCGGCCAGCATGGCCTGCGTCAGGTCGGTGGGCGTGCGTGAAGGCGCATTGTTCAGCTGCAAACGCGCCTGCATGTCGGCGATGCGCTCGGTGGTCAAGGGGTGGCTGCGCAGGTAGGGATATGCGCCGCTGTCGTTCACGCCTGCGGCCTGTTGCAGTTTGGCAAACATGCCCACAAAACCCTGCGGGTCATAACCGGCATCGGTCAGCACGCCGTAGCCCACCCGATCGGCCTCGCGCTCCATGTCGCGCGAATAGCTCAGCTGCGACTGGATGGCGGCAGCCTGTCCGCCCACGATCAGGCCTTGCGCCGCTTGGGGATTTTTGCTGATCGCGATGGCCCCCAAAATCATCGAGCCAATCACCCACGGCGTCATTTTGGACTGCTCGTCCATGGACCGTGCAATGTGGCGTTGCGTGACGTGGCTCAACTCGTGCGCCAGCACAGAGGCCAGTTCGTCGTTGGAGCCGACCACCGCGATCAAGCCCAAATGCACACCCAGATAGCCGCCGGGCAAGGCAAACGCGTTCACCGACCGATCACGGCCCAGCAAAATGCGCCAGGCAAAACGCGCTTGCAAATCGGGCGACAGCTCGCCACGGGCGGCGGCTGCTTTGACCAACGGTGCCCACAGCCGCTGAATGTACTCATCCAAAACGGGGTCTTCCAGATAATCCGGGTCGCGGTACAGCTCGCGCGCGATGCGGTCACCCAATTTGCGCTCGGCGCTGAGTGAAATGCCTTCGCTGTTGCCCAAGGACGGCAAAGCGTTGGTCTGGGTCCAGCCAGGTTGCAAGCCCAAGGTCCCCAGCAGCAAGACCAGCATCAGTTTGGAAGGGCGGAAGGTGTTTTTCAAGGTGATCGACGTCCGTGGATTGACCGGTTGGTGGCCGTATGATGCGCCATTCTTGTCAACCTTTTGTAAATGGTTTTAACCCATCACAGCCATGACCCACTCTACCGATGTCTTGACCCATTTCGACGCCCAAGGCCAGGCCCACATGGTGGATGTGGGCAGCAAATCCAGCACGCGCCGCATCGCGGTGGCCACTGGCCGAATCGACATGATGCCCGCCACGCTGGCGCTGATCCAATCGGGAACCGCCAAGAAAGGTGACGTGTTGGGCATCGCCCGCATCGCCGGCATCCAGGGCGCCAAAAAAACCAGCGACCTCATTCCCCTGTGCCACCCCATCGGCTTGACCCGTGTGGCGGTGGAGTTTGAGGTGCTGAGCGCAGACAACGCGGTGGTTTGCACCGCCACCGCCGAAACCATCGGCCAGACCGGCGTGGAGATGGAGGCGCTGACTGCCGTGAATGTCGCCCTGCTGACCATCTACGACATGTGCAAAGCCGTGGACCGCGGCATGACCATGAACGGCGTGACCTTGCTGGAAAAGCACGGGGGCAAAAGCGGGAGTTTTGTGGCGGGGCAGTGACCGCCACATGGGCTTGGGCCCCACGTCTATCAATGCCCAGGCAGCGGCTCTGACGGGAACGCCGCACGCCACCGGGCCGAGTGCAGGTCCACCAAATCCTGCCTGCCCAGCCTGTGGGCACTCAAAATCAGTTGACGTACCACTTGGGGCTCTGGTGAGTAGTGCAGCATCTCTTGGCTGGTGTCCAGCACCCAGAGCGCGTTTTCGGGGGTGATGCGGGTCATGGTCAGCTCGGCAAAAACGGCGGACCGTTTGAAAAACCAGCTGCTGTGCGCTGCGCCCAGCGGGTCGTCACGCCACACCGGCCAACGCTGAGCGGCGGGCATGTAAATCTGCCTGGCGCGGGCGTAGTCAGCGCCCACCAGACAGACGACCGCCAAAATCACGCCACCTGCCAGTTGCAAGCCGCGCGATGGAGCCGCCTTGAAACCCGATGCGGGGGCCAGCAACAACACCCCGCACAGCAACACCGCCATCTGGAAGGGGCCGTACCAAAGCGGAAACTCCAGCAGGCTGTGCAGACCGATCACGGCCAACACCGACCAAGCCAATTGGTGTTCGGGCAAACGGCTCAACCAAGGGCGTGCCCAAGCCCATGTGGCCAGCAAAACCAAGCCCAATGCGGCGGTGATCGGGAAGCCCAGCGTGACCGCCAGGTGCAAGGGCAGGTTGTGGGCATTGCCCAAAATGGCACAGAACCTTTTCTCTGGGCCGCCTTCGTAGGCCGTGATGTAGTGGGCGTATTTGAGTTCGCCCCAGCCCCAACCCGTCCAGGGTTGCTGGCTGATCAATTCCAGCACATTGGCCCACAGCACCCGTCGGCTGGCGCAACCTTCGTTGTGGCCCATCCGAGTCAAAGCGTCGATGACTTCTTGACCAGACAGAATGCTCAAGCTCCAAGGCAATGCCCAGTTGGCCAGCAGGTACACCGCCAAGGCCCAAAAGGCCAGGCGTGGCGAAAAGCGCGGGGTGTTCCAGCGGCTGCGCCAGGCCCAGAAAACGGCCAAGCTGGTGACCAGCAGCATGTGCAACAAGCCCGTACGCGATGTCGTGGCGGCATTGCCAACGGCCAGCAGGGTCAGCATCCACAGTGCATGACGGGTTTTGAGCCCAAGGGCCTGCCACCACAGCACCGCCAGCACACCGATGCCCAGCAGCGTGGCGAGCTGGTTGCGTTGGCGCAAATTGGCATTGGCTTCGCCCAAGCCGGGCACATGCAGCCAGGCGCTGAAGGCTGACGCCGCGCCGAAGTACTGGATCAGGCCCATCACGCTGCTGATCAATGCAGCGACAACCCATGCGCGTGCGATGTCCAGGGGCTGCATGCGTTGGCCCCACACCAACAGCAGGCCGATGCAGGCCCAGCTGACCAGCAATGGCACCGTATTGGCTTGCGGCGAGGGTGACCATGGCGCTATCCAAGGCAGAACCATCCATGCGCCCATGAGCCAACCCGAAAGCGAAGACGCTCCCTTGAAAGCGATTTGGTGTGTTTGGCTCAACAACATGCGGTCATCACCATGAAAAACGCCCTGGATGAGCAGGGCGTTGAAATGTGCAGTGAACGTTCAGGACGCTTTGCATGAAGCGGGCAGGTACTTGAGCGGCAAGCCATTGCTGCTGGCAGGGCCGCAGCGCCAGCCCGAGATGGTTTTGCCGCCATCGGTGCTGCCGTTGATGGGCGTGTCGCCAGTTTGCAAAGGCGTCAGTGCGATGGCATTGGCCGATGCGCTGGTGCTGCCGCGCAAGGCTTCGTGCTTGCCCACCACGGTGATGATGCCATTGCCATCCACAGTCACGCTGGCCACGTATTTGCTGTCTTGGCTTTCGCAAACCTTGGGCAAAGCCGCAGACACGTTGGCATCGGAGGATGAGCTGACGGCCTCACTGACCGCAGTCTTGCAACTGTTGGTGGCCAGCAGCATCTCCGAGGCCTTGGCCCTTATGGCGTAGTCTTGGTAAGCAGGCAGCGCCAACGCACCCAGAATGCCGATGACCGCGATCACGATCATCAGCTCGATCAATGTCAAACCGTGTTGGTTTTTTTTCATGGTTTCCCCCTGGTGAATGGCCTTTGATGGTAATTCAATCAACCATCGAACGCCTGTGTCCAGCTCAAGAGGCGGTGTCTTCGGCGTGCGCCGGACGACGGGCCAAGATGATCTTGCCCAAGGCCAGCACCAGCAAAGCACCTGCTACGCCCAGGCCATAGCCCCAGGCTTTGTCTTGCGGGATGTAGTTGATCAGGCCGGGGTCGGTCTGGATCATGGTGCCCGCAATCCAGCCCAGCAGCATGCCGCCAGCCGTGATGATCATCGGGAAACGGTCCATCAATTTCAGCACCAGCTGGCTGCCCCAGACGATGATCGGGATGCTGACCAGCAAGCCGAAGATGACCAAAGGCATCTGGTGGTCAGCGTTACCCGAAGTTTGGGCGGCACCTGCAATGGCGATCACGTTGTCCACGCTCATGACCAAGTCGGCAATGATGACGGTTTTGACCGCGCCCCAGAGCTTGTCGCTGCCCTGGATGTTGCTGTGGTCGTCGTCTTCATCAGGGGTGAGCAGTTTGACGCCGATCCACAAGAGCAAAAGCGCGCCCACAAATTTCAGGAACGGAATGGCCAGCAATGTCAGCGCGAAGAAAATCAGGATGACGCGCAAGACGATGGCACCTGCCGTGCCCCACAGAATGCCTTTGGTGCGTTGGTGGGTAGGCAACTGGCGGCAAGCCAGCGCGATCACCACGGCGTTGTCGCCACCCAGCAGGATGTCGATCATGATGATCTGGCCCACGGCGAACCAGAAATGAGCGGTCAGAAATTCTTCCACGGTATTCCTTTGACGCTGGTTCAGGACCAGCGAGACATGATTTCAAAAAACGGAAAGCCGGATTGTCCCGCAGGACATCCGGCTTTGGCATTGTGGCTAACCACAGCCGCCCGTGAGCGGCATGAAGTTTACTTCAGCTGAGCTTTGAGCAATTTGCCCAGTTCAGAGGGGTTGCGTGTGACGATGAAGCCGCACTCTTCCATGATGGCCAGCTTGGCATCGGCCGTGTCGGCACCGCCAGAGATCAAAGCACCAGCATGGCCCATGCGCTTGCCGGGAGGGGCAGTCACACCGGCGATGAAGCCAACCACTGGCTTCTTCATGTTGGCTTTGCACCACATGGCGGCTTCGGCTTCGTCTGGACCGCCGATTTCACCAATCATGATGACGGCATCGGTGTCTGGATCGTCGTTGAAAGCGCGCATCACGTCGATGTGCTTCAAACCGTTGATCGGGTCGCCACCGATACCAACGGCGCTGGACTGGCCCAGGCCCACTTCGGTCAACATCGCCACGGCTTCATAGGTCAAAGTGCCCGAACGGGACACCACGCCAATGCGGCCTTTGCGGTGGATGTGACCGGGCATGATGCCGATCTTGATTTCGTCAGGGGTGATGAGACCGGGGCAGTTGGGGCCCAGCAGCAAGGTTTTCTTGCCGCCAGCGGCTTCCTTGGCCTTCATCTTGTTGCGCACTTCGAGCATGTCACGAACTGGAATGCCTTCGGTGATGCAGATCGCCAGATCCAGGTCGGCTTCGACAGCTTCCCAGATGGCTGCAGCTGCGCCTGCTGGGGGCACGTAAATCACGGACACGGTCGCGCCAGTTTGCGTGGCGGCTTCTTTGACCGATGCGTAGATTGGGATGTTGAAGATGGACTCGCCAGCCTTCTTGGGGTTCACGCCAGCCACGAAGCAGTTTTTACCGTTCGCGTATTCCTGGCACTTTTCAGTGTGGAATTGACCGGTTTTGCCAGTGATGCCCTGGGTGATGACTTTGGTGTCTTTGTTGATGTAAATGGACATGTTTGTTCCTAATCAGTTGCGGACGGCGCGTTCAGCACCGTCCAGCAAAGTCATTACTTAACGGCTGCGACGATGGCTGTCGCGGCTTCGGCCATGGTGTCGGCAGAGATGATCGGCAGACCGGATTCGGCCAGCATTTTCTTGCCCAGCTCGTCGTTGGTGCCCTTCATGCGCACGACCAATGGCACGGACAGGTTCACGGCCTTGCAAGCGGTGATCACGCCAGTGGCGATGGTGTCGCATTTCATGATGCCGCCGAAGATGTTGACCAAGATGCCTTTGACATTCTTGTTGGCCAGCATGATCTTGAAGGCTTCGGTGACTTTTTCGGCCGTTGCGCCGCCGCCCACGTCCAAGAAGTTGGCTGGCTCGCCGCCGAACAACTTGATGGTGTCCATGGTGGCCATGGCCAAGCCAGCGCCGTTGACCAAGCAACCGATGTTGCCGTCCAGGCTGATGTAAGCCAGGTCGAACTTGGAAGCTTCCACTTCAGCTGGATCTTCTTCGTCCAAGTCGCGGTAAGCCACGATTTCGGGGTGACGGAACAAAGCGTTGGCATCGAAGTTGAACTTCGCGTCCAAAGCCATCACGTTGCCTTTGCTGTCGCGGTTCAGTGGGTTGATTTCGACCAACGAAGCGTCGGTTTCCATGTAGCACTGGTACAGCTTCTTGAAGATGTCCACAGCTTGGGCGGTGGAGTCAGCAGGCATGCCGATGGCGTCTGCAATCTTCTTGGCTTGTGCGTCGCCCAGACCGGTCAAGGGATCGATGAACTCGGTGATGATCTTCTCGGGAGTGGCGTGCGCCACTTCTTCGATGTCCATGCCGCCTTCGCTGGAAGCGATGAAAGCGATCTTTTGTGTCGCACGGTCGGTGACCACGGACACGTAATATTCTTTGTTGATGTCAGCGCCGTCTTCGATATAGAGGCGGCGGACTTTTTGGCCTTCTGGGCCGGTCTGGTGGGTCTTGAGCTGCATGCCCAGGATTTCGCCGGAAATGCGCTTGACGTCTTCGATGGTTTTAGCAACCTTGACGCCGCCGCCTTTGCCACGGCCACCCGCGTGGATCTGGGCTTTGACCACCCAAACCGGGCCGCCGAGTTTTTGAGCGGCTTCAACCGCCTCTTGAACGGTGAACGCCGGGATGCCACGTGGAACTGGCACACCGAATTGACGCAAGATTTCCTTGCCTTGGTACTCGTGAATCTTCATGAGGTCTTCTCTCAGAGGGGTGGAAATTCGACAGGTCCGCCGGGGTGCCTGAATCAATTTAGGCCCGCCAGCAGGCTCTGGACACTGCAGCGTGCGACTGTATCATGCTGCAATGCACCAATCCTGAGCCTTGCGTCTTACATTGACATGACGCTGGAAGCTGGAATTCTTGAGAAAGTATGAGCCATGGCCAAAATATTCATCGACGGCGAAGCGGGAACGACCGGTTTGCAGATTCGCGAGCGTCTGGCGCTGATGCCCCAGATCGACGTGCTGAGCATTGACCCAGCTCGCCGCAAAGACCCTGAAGCCAAGCGCGAGCTGATGGCCACCGCCGACTTGGTGGTGCTGTGCCTGCACGACGACGCGGCCATTGAATCGGTGGCCATGATCGACAGCCTGCCCGGACGCAAGCCGCGCATTGTGGATGCCTCGACCGCGCACCGTTGCCACCCCGATTGGGTGTTTGGCTTCCCGGAGCTGGCGGCTGACCAGTTGGCCGCCGTGCGACAGGCCGAGCGCGTGGCCAACCCCGGTTGCTATGCCACGGGCGCGATTGCCATCTTGCGGCCTTTGATCGACGCCGGCTTGTTGCCGGTCGATTTTCCGGTCTGTCTGCCATCGGTCAGCGGATATTCTGGCGGTGGCCGCAGCATGATCGAAGATTACGAAGCGGGCAAAGCCCCCTTGTTTGAGTTGTACGGCCTGGGCCTGCAGCACAAACACATCCCAGAAATCATGCGGTATTCGGGATTGACTTGCCGCCCTTTGTTTGTGCCGTCAGTGGGTAACTTCCGTCAGGGCATGCTGGTGCAACTGCCCTTGCATCTGGACAGCTTGCCCGGCAAGCCCACCGGGGCCGATCTGCAAGCCGCCTTGGGTGCGCACTATGCGGCCAGTCATGCCGCGGGCGGCTGGGTGCGTGTAGAGCCTGCGACCGACAACCTGAAGCTGGATGCCTTGGCGCTGAACGACACCAATCAACTTGAAATCCGTGTTTTTGCGAACGAGGCCCATCGTCAGGCTGTGGTCATTGCCCGCTTGGACAACTTGGGCAAGGGCGCCAGCGGCGCTGCGGTGCAAAACATCCAGTTGATGCTGGGCTTGTGACGGGCGATTTTCAAGGCGTGTGATTCAGTCGTCGTCTGCGCCTTGCACGATTTTGCGCACCACCTCGGCATTGAAACCACGGGTCATCAAAAAGCGAATTTGTTTGCCCCGTTCGTTCGGGTCGGCTGCAGGGCGGTCAAATTTTTTGCGCCAAACGGCCTGTGCGCGGCTGAACTCGGTTTCTCGGAGCCCTTCTAGTGCGACAGCCACAGCCTCGCCTGACAAACCTTTGGCCGCCAGCTCTTGCTTGACGCGTGCGGCCCCCAGCTTGCCAGAGCGGCGGTGCACCACCGACTCAATCACCCTGCCCTCGTTGATGAAGTCCCGCGCTTGCAGCTCATCAAGCGCTTTGGCCAGCTCGCCAGGCACCTCTTCGTGCGGTGCCAGTTTGCGTTGCAGCTCGGCGCGGGAGTGCTCGCGCTGGCTCAAAAGGCGCAATGCGCGCCCCTTGAGCGAGGGTTGAAAGCCGGGCTTGTTCATGCGGGGCTGTTGGGGTGTGTGCTCAGTCGGCCTTGACGGTGGCGATGGCCGATTCCAGCAAGCGGATGCCCAGTGACTCGCGCACCTTGTTTTCGATCTCACGGGCCAGAGCCGGGTTTTCGCGCAAAAATTCGCGGGCGTTGTCGCGGCCTTGGCCGATTTTTTCGCCTTGGTAGGCGTACCAGGCACCCGACTTGTCGACGATCTTGGCGGTGACGCCCATGTCGATGACCTCGCCTTCGCGGCTGATGCCTTCGCCAAACAGGATGTCGAACTCGGCCGTCTTGAAGGGCGGCGCGACTTTGTTTTTGACCACTTTGACTTTGGTTTCGTTGCCGATCGCGTCGTCACCCTTTTTGATGGTGCCGGTGCGGCGGATGTCCAGACGGACGGAAGCGTAGAACTTGAGCGCGTTGCCGCCTGTGGTGGTCTCGGGGCTGCCGAACATGACGCCGATCTTCATGCGGATCTGGTTGATGAAGATGACCGTGCAGTTGGTCTTTTTGATGGTGGCAGTCAGTTTGCGCAGCGCCTGGCTCATCAGACGGGCTTGCAGGCCGGGCAGGCTGTCGCCCATATCGCCTTCAATTTCGGCCTTGGGGGTCAGGGCGGCCACCGAGTCGATGACGACCAAGTCCACCGCGCCGGAGCGCACCAGACTGTCCACGATTTCCAGGGCTTGTTCGCCGGTGTCGGGCTGGCTGACCAGCAACTCTTGCAAGTTGACGCCCAGGTTTTGCGCGTATTGCACGTCCAGGGCGTGTTCGGCGTCCACAAAGGCGCAGGTGCCGCCCAGGCGCTGCATTTCAGAGATCACTTGCAGGGTCAGGGTGGTTTTGCCCGAAGACTCGGGGCCGTAGATTTCGATCACGCGGCCACGGGGCAGACCGCCCACGCCCAGCGCGATGTCCAGGCCCAAAGAGCCGGTGGAGACGACTTGGATGTCGGCGATGACTTCGCCTTCGCCCAGACGCATGATGGTGCCTTTGCCGAATTGTTTTTCAATCTGGGCCAGGGCGGCTTGCAGGGCTTTGGACTTTTCGCTGTTGTCGTCGCTCATGGAAATCTCCTTGAATATCAATGGTTTGGGGCACCTAGTTCAGCGGGGATGCGCTGTTTACTGGATGCGTGAACAGTACTGTAAACGAGCTGTATAAACCTGTAAACACTATTTTTGGTCAGTTTGCCTTATCATTTAAACCATGACCAACACCCCCCCATCGCACACCCACGAACAAGCCGATTGGGCCGATGACCGATGGCGTCAAACGCATTTGGGTCGCTTGTTTGGGCATGCCATGCGCCGCTTTGACGAGCGCGTCTTGTACTTAATGGCCGGCAACGAGGGCGTGCCATTGGCCTTGGCCAATCTGGCGTCACGCGATCAAATCAGCGCTGCACACATTCACATCACACGGCATTTGGCGCTGGAGGGTTCGCGCCTGACTGATCTGGCCCGAGCTGCTGGCATGAGCAAGCAGGCCATGGGCGACCTGGTGAACCAGTGTGCCGCTTGGGGCCTGGTGGAGCGAGAGCCGGATATGACCGATGCCCGAGCGCGGCGCGTGGTGTTCACGCCTGTGGGCTTGGCTTGGTTGCAGGCATTCAAGGATGCGGTCGCGCAAGCCGAGGCGGAGTTCCGCGATGCGGTGGGCAAGGATGTGGCGACCGTGGTCGCCTTGGGTCTGGAGGCTTATGCGCACTGACAGAACGCGAGAAAGCCGTCATGGCTGTTCAAACAGATCGCGCGGCTACCTCTGAAGCGCCCGTGCCAGACACTAGAATTGCAGCAGCTCGCGACAGACAGGCCCGACCGAGCTGCACCCACAATAACAGGAGACAGACATGCGAATTCTGATAGCCGAAGATGACCAGGTGCTTGCCGACGGCCTGTTGCGCACCTTGCGCAGTGCCGGTGCGGCGGTGGACCATGTGGCCAGTGGCAGCGAGGCCGATGCGGCCTTGATGACCAACAACGAATTCGATTTGCTGATCTTGGATTTGGGCTTGCCCAAAATGCACGGTCTGGAAGTGCTCAAACGCTTGCGTGCCAGGGGCTCTACTTTGCCGGTGTTGATTCTCACGGCGGCAGACAGTGTGGAAGAGCGCGTCAAAGGGCTGGATTACGGCGCTGACGATTACATGGCCAAACCCTTCAGCTTGCAAGAACTTGAAGCCCGCGTGCGGGCCCTCACGCGCCGCGGCATGGGCGGTGCCACTTCGCAAATCAAGCACGGCCCACTGATCTATGACCAGTCTGGCCGCGTGGCCACCATCGACGGCAAGATGGTCGAGTTGTCGGCCCGCGAGCTGGGTTTGCTGGAAGTGCTGCTGCAGCGTGCGGGCCGTCTGGTCAGCAAGGACCAACTGGTCGAGCGCCTGTGCGAATGGGGCGAAGAGGTCAGCAACAACGCGATCGAGGTGTACATCCACCGCCTGCGCAAGAAGATCGAAAAAGGTCCGATTCGCATCGCCACGGTGCGTGGCCTGGGCTATTGCCTCGAAAAAATCCCGGGCTGAGCGCCTGGTGATTTGACGACCTTCGCCACCCGATTCAGGACAACGCCGCTATGAAATCCCGCGGCTGGAGCGTACGTCTTTTCAAACGCGAACAACGTTCCTTGTTCGGGGAAATCCTCGACTGGATGCTCACGCCGCTGCTGCTGCTGTGGCCCATCAGCCTGGCCTTGACCTGGCTGGTGGCGCAAGGGCTGGCCAACAAGCCCTTTGACCGTGCCTTGGTCTACAACGTGCAAGCGCTCGCCCAGCAGGTCAAGCTGGGGCCCGATAAACGTGTGCAATTCAACTTGCCGCAGCCTGCCAGCGAATTGCTGCGTGCCGACGAGACCGATCTGGTTTATTACCAGGTTCGTGGTGCGCACCAAGAGCATCTGAGTGGCGAGCGTGACTTGCCCATGCCGCCCACCGATCAGGACAAAGGCAGCAGTTACGAGGTGCACATTCGCGATGACGAGATGCGTGGCCTTGAGGTGCGCGTGGCCTACACCTGGATACGCTTGGATGCCGAGGGCAAAAATCCGGCCTTGGTGCAAGTGGCCGAAACGCGAGAAAAACGCTCTGTGCTGGCGGCAGAAATTATCAAGGGCGTGATGCTCCCCCAGTTCGCTCTTTTGCCTTTGGCAGTGCTTTTGGTTTGGCTGGCGCTGGTGCGTGGCATCAAGCCTTTGTCTGAGCTGGAAGAGCGCATCCGTGCACGCAAACCCGATGATTTGAGTCCACTCGACGACAAGGCGGTGCCGATGGAAGTGGCCCCCTTGGTGGTGTCGGTGAACGATTTGCTGGAGCGCTTGAAAGACTCCATCGTCACGCAAAAGCGGTTTTTGGCCGATGCGGCGCACCAGCTCAAAACACCGTTGGCGGGCTTGCGCATGCAGGCCGATCTGGCGCAGCGATCTGGCTCCAGCGAAGAAGATCTGAAAAAATCACTCCAACAAATTGGCCGGGCCAGCATGCAGGCAACGCACACCGTGAACCAGTTGTTGTCACTGGCCCGCGCAGAAGGTGGCGGCGCCCATGTGCCCCAGCAGCGCTGCGACATGGTGGGCCTGGCCAGCGAAGTTCTGCAAGACTGTCTGCCCCGCGCCATGGACAAAGGCCTGGACCTGGGCTACGAAGGCGTGGACGCTGGCACGCCAGGTGTGCAGGTGCAAGGCAACCCGACCCTGCTGAAAGAAATGCTGCGCAACTTGGTTGAAAACGCGGTTCACTACACGCCGAGCACGCCCGAACGCCAGGGCGTGGTCACGGTGCGTGTTCTGGTCGATCCCTACAGCAAAGCACTGGTCATGCAGGTTGAAGACAACGGTCTGGGCATTCCGGTGGCTGAGCGTGATTTGGTGTTTCAACCGTTTTATCGGGCTTTGGGCACCAACGTGGACGGCTCGGGTTTGGGCCTGCCCATCGTCAAGGAAATCGCGCAGCAACACGGGGCTTCGGTCACGGTGGACGCCACCCACCCCGGCCACACCCCACCTGGGGCGTGTTTCACGCTGCGCTTCAACGCACCCGCTTGAGAGCAGGTGCGGGCCGCCTTAAGCGGGCTTGCCCATGTTCAGCTGCAAGCGCTCACGCTCGATCACGCGGGCCACGGCGGGCTCTGCGGCCACTTTTTGCACAAAGGCCCACAGTTCGGGGTGTTCTTCGGGCGTGATGCCGGCAATCGTGCCCCAGCGCGTGAGGGTCAGGCTGTAGGCATCCAGAGGGCCAAAACGTTCACCCGTCAGCCAGGTTTGGCCTTTGCTTGCAGCGGCTTTCACCAGCGCTTGCAGTTCGCCCAGCATGCCGCGAAACAACTGCGTGTTGTAAGGCTTGAGGGCCGCTTGCACTTCGGGCAGATCCGAGAATTTTTGTGGCATGAAGATGTGCGTGAAGGTCGGGTGCACGGTGTTGTTCATCCAGGCCAATGTCGAGATGGCTTGTGCACGGGCCAGCGGCTCGGAGGGCAAGAAGCCCGCTAGAGGAAACAGCTGGTCCAGATGCAACACGATGGCCACGATTTGCGTGACCGCTTGGCCGTTGTTCACCAGCACGGGCACCTGGCCACGCGGGTTGATGGCTTTGTAGTCGTCGCTGTTTTGCTCGCCTTTGTGCAGCTTGACCATGCTGGGTTCAAACTCGGCACCGCTCATTTCCAGCAGCACATGGGGCACAAAAGAACAGGCACCGGGGGCGAAGTAAAGTTTCAGGCTCATGGGTCAGGTCTCCAAAAAAGTCAGGGATTTGTGGCGGGTGCAGGGGTGCTGCTGAGGGGCGCAGGCGTTTCAATTTGCAGTGCTTCGGGGCGAATCTGATTCGCCATGTGTTCAGGTTCGCGTGCTGTATTTGGCCCCCAGCCCCAATGGGCAAAAGCGTCCCATTGCCAAGCCAGCGTGGCCGCATTGAGGATCAACAAAAGAGCCATTAACCAACGCATCATCGGAGTTTGTCCTCGACAGGAAAGGGGCGCACGCTGACCTCGGCGCTGTGAATTTCTTGCAGGCCTGTGTCGGTTAGCAGCCGCAAGGCACCGCCGGGGCTGACGCCCCTTGCCGCGCCGATCTGGCCGTCGCTGGTGTGCACGCGCCTGCCCTTGAGCACGTCGCGCGATTCAAAGCGGTTTTGCAGCGGGGCGAAGCCGTCGCGCTCAAATGCCAACAGGGCCTGTACCAAAGGCACGCCCAAGCGTGCCAGACAGGCTGGCGCGGTCATGTCAGGCAATAACTCGGTCAGTGCGGCAGGGGCTGTGTTCAGACCCTCTGCGGGGCGCGGTCGGATGTTCAGACCGACCCCCACCACCACCTGGCTGCGCCCGCCCATGCTGGCCGCTTCGACCAAGATGCCGCCGAGCTTGCGGTCTTGAAACCACAAATCGTTGGGCCACTTCAGGCCCACATCGGGGTGCAGGCTTTCGGCCAGGCTCAGGCCAACGGCCAGCGACAAGCCAGACCAATCGCGGGGTGCCAAGGGCAAGCTGAGTGAAAAAGTGAGCGAGTCGCCGGGCTGGCTTTGCCAGACCCGGCCCATGCGACCACGGCCTGCGGTCTGGCTCTCGGCCACCAGCAGCGTGGCTTCGTGCTGACCTGCGCGAGCACGTCGCATGAGCTCGCTGTTGCTCGAATCGATTTCGGGCAGCACTTCGACCGTGAAATCGGGCAGCAGCGGGTAAATCTGCTCCCAAATTGCTTCAGCAGGCCAAGGGGTGCGCGGGATCATGGTGCGGCGTTCGTTGTGGGTGCTTGTCTTGTGCCCGCCATCCACAGGGTCAGCGCCGCAGACCAGCATGGGTCAGCGTTTTTTGGCGACGGCCTTCTTTGGCTTGGTCGGCTTTTTGGCTTTTTCCGTTTTCACGGGCTTGGCCGTTTTGGGCGCTTGAGGAGCTTTGCCCTTGGCTTTTGCCTGGGTTTTGATCTTGGTCTGGTCTTTCAACGGGGTCTCAGACTTGACTTTCGGTTTGTCCTTGGATTTCGCCTTGGCCTTTTTCTGGCTTGGCGTTTTGGGCGTGTCCTTGCGATCTTTGGGCGACAACAGGGTGCCACGGCAATTGGCGCTGCCGCACCAGCAAGGGTATTCGGCCTTGAGCTTCTTGGTGTAAGGCTCGTCGATGATCAGACCGTAGTCGTAGTTCAGTTCTTCACCGGCCTTGATGTTGCGGATCGCCTTGATGAAAATGCGCTCGTTGTCTTCGTCGGCTTCGCAGTTGGCGTCGCAGCTGTGGTTGATCCAGCGCGAAGAGTTGCCGCCGTGCAGCGCATCGATCACCCGGTCTTCGTTCACATGGAAATAGAAGGTGTGGTTCGGGTCATTGGGGTCGTGCGGGTGACGGTCTTGTGCCTCGTCCCAGCTGATGATCTCGCCCACGTATTCGATCAGTGTCTCGCCCTCTGCAAGGTCTTGCAGCGCAAACACGCCCTTGCCGTGCACGCCAGAGCGACGCACCTGAATGCGCTTGCCGGAAGTGCCTGCAGTTGAACGGCTGGCGGATGAGCGGCTGGGGGATGAAACTGGGGTTTTGGCCACGGCGTTAAAAATTTGTTATGGTGAATTCATGTGGGCGTGCGCGAGAGCGCGTGCCCGGGCGCGTGCGCACACGCGAGACAACGGATTGTAATGACATGAAGACATTGGTAATTGCAGAGAAGCCTTCGGTGGCTCAAGACATCGTCAAAGCCTTGACGCCGACCTCCGGCAAGTTCGAGAAACACGACGACCATTTTGAGAACGACAAATACGTCGTGACCAGCGCCGTGGGCCACTTGGTGGAGATCCAGGCCCCCGAGCAGTACGACGTCAAGCGCGGCAAGTGGAGCTTTGCCAACCTGCCCGTGATCCCGCCGCACTTTGACCTGAAGCCGGTGGACAAAACCAAGAGCCGCCTGACCGCCGTGGTCAGGCAAGCCAAGCGCAAAGACGTCAACGCCCTCATCAACGCCTGTGACGCTGGGCGCGAGGGTGAGTTGATCTTCCGCCTGATCGAGCAATATGCCGGTGGCACCAAGACGCTCGACAAACCCGTGCAGCGCCTGTGGCTGCAGTCCATGACGCCGCAAGCCATTCGCGATGGCTTTGACAACCTGCGCAGCAACACCCAAATGCAAGGCTTGGCCGACGCAGCCCGCAGCCGCTCTGAGGCCGATTGGCTGGTGGGCATCAACGGCACCCGCGCCATGACCGCGTTCAACTCGCGCGATGGTGGCTTCTTCCTCACCACCGTGGGCCGCGTGCAAACGCCCACGCTGGCCGTGGTGGTCGAGCGCGAAGAACAAATCCGCAAATTCATCAGCCGCGACTATTGGGAAATCCATGCCGATTTCGCCGCCGCCGCAGGCACCTACGCCGGCAAGTGGTTTGACCCTCAGTGGAAAAAAGAAGAAGACGCCGAAAAGAAAGCCGATCGCCAATGGACTGCACAAGAAGCGCAAGCCATTGTGGACGCCGTGCGTGGCAAGACCGCCACCGTGACCGAAGAGGCCACACCCACCACGCAAGCGAGCCCCGGCCTGTTTGACCTGACCAGCTTGCAGCGCGAAGCCAACGGCAAGTTTGGCTTTTCGGCCAAGACCACGCTGGCGTTGGCGCAAAGCCTGTACGAACGCCACAAGGCCCTGACCTACCCCCGTACCGATTCGCGCCACCTGCCAGAAGACTACGTGCCCGTGGCGAAAGAAACCTTCGAGATGCTGGCCGACAGCGGCATGCGCCACCTGGCCCCACACGCCCTCACGGCGCTCAACAACAACTACGTGCGCAAAATCCCGCGCGTGTTCGACAACAAAAAAGTGTCGGACCACTTCGCCATCATCCCCACGCTGCAAGCGCCCAGCGGATTGTCTGAGGCCGAGCAAAAGCTGTATGACCTGGTGGTGCGCCGCTTCATGGCGGTGTTCTTCCCCAGCGCCGAATACCAAGTGACCACCCGCATCAGTGTGGCCGCAGGCCACAGCTTCAAGACCGTGGGCAAGGTGCTGGTCAAACCCGGCTGGCTCGCCATTTACGGCAAAGAAGCCGCAGCCGAAGTGGAAGACGCCAAAGACGGCGACAAAGGCCAAAACCTGGTGCCCGTGCAGCCCGGTGAACAAGTGGGCGTGGCGACGGTCGAGGCCAAGGGCCTCAAAACCCGCCCGCCTGCCCGCTATTCAGAAGCCACGTTGCTGGGCGCTATGGAAGGCGCAGGCAAGATGGTGGACGACGACGAGCTGCGCGAAGCCATGCAGGAAAAAGGCCTGGGCACACCCGCCACCCGCGCCGCCATCATCGAAGGCCTGATCAACGAGAAATACATGCTGCGCGAAGGCCGCGAAATGCTGCCCACGGCCAAAGCCTTCCAGCTCATGACGCTGTTGCGCGGTTTGCAGGTGGAAGAACTCTCCAAACCCGAGCTGACCGGCGAATGGGAATACAAGCTGGCCCAGATGGAGCAAGGCAAATTGAGCCGCGCCACCTTCATGGCCGAGATCGCGGCCATGACCGAGCACATCGTCAAGAAAGCCAAAGAATACGACCGCGACACCGTGCCCGGCGACTACGCCACGCTCACCACGCCCTGCCCCAACTGTGGCGGCGTGGTCAAAGAAAACTACCGCAGGTACACCTGCACCGGCGCTCAAGGGGCCGTTGAAGGCTGCGGCTTCTCGTTTGGCAAATCGCCCGCAGGCCGCACCTTTGAGCCCGCCGAGGTCGAGCAATTCATGCGCGACAAAAAGATCGGCCCACTGGACGGCTTCCGCTCCAAAGCCGGATGGCCCTTTGTGGCCGAGATGGCGCTCAAGTACAACGAAGAAGAAAAGAACTGGAAGCTCGAATTCGACTTTGGCGACGACAAGAAGAACGAAGACAGCGGCGAGATCGTCGAGTTCACCGATGAGTCGCTGGGCGTTTGCCCCAAATGCGGCAGCGCGGTGCACGAGCACGGCAGCAACTACGTGTGCAGCAAAGCCGTGCCCACGCACGAGCAGCCCACGCCCAGCTGCGACTTCAAGACCGGCAAGATCATCTTGCAGCAGCCGGTGGAGCGCGAACAGGTCGTCAAGCTCTTGAGCACCGGCAAAACCGATTTGCTCGACAAGTTTGTGAGCAACCGCACCCGCCGCAGCTTCAAGGCCATGCTGGCTTGGAACCCCGAAGAGGGCAAAGTCGCGTTTGAGTTCGAGCAACGCGAAGGTGGCAAGAAATACCCCCCGCGCAAGACCGCTGCCAAAAAGACCCCATTCGGCAAGCCCGCCGTCAAAAAGGCTGCAGCCAAAACACCGGCGGCCAAAAAAGTGGCCAAGGCCGCCGCCCCCAAAGCCCCGCGCAAAGCCGCAGTGGGCACCTTGAAGCCCAGCGCTGCCTTGGCTGCCGTGATCGGTGACGGCACCTATGCCCGCACCGAAGTGGTCAAAAAAATCTGGGACTACATCAAGGCCAACAACCTGCAAAACCCGGCAGACAAGCGCTCCATCACCGCCGATGGCAAGCTGCAAGCCGTGTTTGGCAAAGAGCAGGCCACCATGTTTGAGTTGGCCGGGATCATTGGCAAGCACCTGAGTTGATTTTTGATGGCGGTATAGCCCTTTGGGTAGATGAAAATTGACCGTTGGATGGCTTCACGGTTCCTCCCGGTTTTTGCAGACTGTTCTTGTCTTTCAACTGGAATAACCAAGGATCTTTTCATGTCGCCACGATTCGTCAAAATCACTTCAATGACCGCCGCCATCGTGCTGGCGTCTTCCTGTTTCGCCGCCTTTGCCCAAGGGACAGGCACAGGTTCCGGTTCGGGGGCTGGCCCAGGTGCCGGCGTCGGCGCAGGGCCTGGACCGGGCACAGGCCCCGCCGCCGGTTTCGGTGCCAAGACGGAGCAGTTTGTGGAGCGGCAAAAAGAATCCATCCGCCATCAAACGCAGATGCGGACGCAAGAAAAAAACCTGTCGGACACACGCGGCCAGATCAAGGCGCAGGAGAATTTGCTCAAGCAAACGCGTGACCAAATCAAGCGACAAGACCAGTTGCTGACGCGCACACGCAGCCAGATTCAGGACCACGCGCAAGACAAGCCCGAGCTGCTGGACCTTTTGCGCAAGCAAGAGCAAACCCAGGAGCGGCTGTTGACGCGATTGAAAACCCAAGAGCAAAGCCTGGTCCAGATGCGCGACCAGTTCAAAGCCGAAGAACAGGAGCAAACCCAATTGCGCGATCAACTCAAAAACAGGTGACTATTTCTCGCAAAACCGGATCTTGACGGGCAAGGCCAGCAGCAACGGCTTCAAGGCCGCCCAAGCCGCTTCGGGTGTGGCTCTTGCGTCGACTTCTACCGGGGCATCGCCCGTGGCTTTGACCTGGGGCCATTGCGTGGCGGGCGTTTGCAAGGGTGTCAGCACCCGATCGACCAGGCCTTGCACCACCGCAGCGGTGGCCAAGGCGCGCAGTTCGGGTTTGTAGATCTTGCCGACGTTGGTGACAGGCATGCGTTGCAGCACGGTGATGGATTTGGGTCGGGCTGGGGCTTCGTCCACGCCTTGGGCGGTGAAGGCCAGCAGTTCGTCTTCGCTCACCACACTGCCGGGTTTGAGCGTGACAAAGGCCACGGGCAATTCGCCTGCATAGGCGTCGGGTGCGCCCACGGCGGCGCACAGTTCGACGGTGGGGTGTGCGCCCAGTGCGTCTTCGATCACTTTGGGGTCGATGTTGTGGCCACCTCGAATGATCAAGTCTTTGGCCCGGCCCGACAGGTGCAGTCGGCCTTGCTCGTCGATGAAGCCCACATCGCCCGTGATGAGCCAGCCCTCGGGCGTGAAGCTGCGGGCGGTTTCGGCGGCATCGAGGTAGCCTGAAAACAGGTTGGGCCCTTGGTAGAGCACCATGCCTTTTTCGCCCGCTGGCAGGTCTTGTCCGGTGGCTTGGTCGTCGCTGTTCAAGGCCACCACACGCACCCGCGCGTGTGGCAGCGGCCAGCCCACGCAGCCTGCGGGGGCGCTCAGGCCCGGTGGGGCCACGGTGCTCAGGCCAGCGGTTTCGGTCATGCCCAGGCTTTCGTTGATCTGCAAGCCGAAGCTTTGCGCAAAGCGTTGCGCCAGTTCGGGCGGCAGCGGTGCAGCGCCGGTGCGCACCGCACGCAGGCGTGAGATGTTGGCCCCGTTCAGCGGCACGCCCGCCAGTGCCGCCAGCACGGTGGGCACACCCGACATGAGGGTGCAGCCGTGGTGTTCGGCCAAGCGCCAATAGTTTTGCACCACGTCGCGGTGGCGAAACAGCGCGGCGGTGGGAATGACGATGTGCATGCCCACGGCCAGCGAACACAATGCGCCGGGCAAGACACCGGCCACATGGAACAGCGGGTAGCCGTTGATGGTCACATCGCTGGCTTGAAAGCCTTGCATCGTGGCGTTGGCCCAAGCGGTGAACACCTGTGCGCCATGGCTGTGCCGTGCCAGTTTGGGTGCGCCGGTGGTGCCCCCGGTGTGAAAGTGAGCGGCGATGTCGCTGGCCTGAATGACGCGTTCGCTTTGCAGGCGGTCACTGGCTTGTTGCTGGCGCAGGGCATGAAAGTCGTGTGTGCCGGGCGGCAAGCCAGACGCCAGAGCGTGGCCATCGGGGTGCACGAACAGCACGGTGTGGAGCTGGGGCAATTGGGCTTGCAGGCGCAGTGCTTTGTCGCGCATCTGGCTGTCGTCGTCCACGCCGTGGGCGATCAGCACTTTGGCCTGACTGGCCTGCAAGAGGGACAGCAGTTTTTCTTCGCTCAACAAGGGGTTGAGCGGTTGCACAATGCCTGCCGCCTCGCCACCCCACAGGGCCAAGTGGTAGGCCAGTCCTCCGGGCAGCAAGATGGCCACCACATCTTGAGGGCCGATGTGCAGGCTGTGCAGCGCATTGGCCGTTTGGTGAATGCCTTGCAGCAAGGTGCGGTATGTCCAGCAAGTAGCTGGGCCGCCGGGCTGGCCTGTGGCCAAAAAGGTGAGTGCGGGCCGGTCGGGGTGGGCTTCGCAGCTGGCGCGAATCAGCGCATAAGTGCTGGCCCAGGGCGCAGCTTGGGCCAAGGGCGTGGCCTCGATGCGGTGAAGGTCGGCGAGGGATTGAACGGGCGTTGAGACGGTCAGGTGCATGCGCGATGTTAGCTACAGCCTGGCCCGTGCTTTGTCACGCAGGTGGCAAAGCACGGGTCATCAAGCGGCCAAAGTCATCAAGCTGGCGTTGCCGCCTGCCGCGGCTGTGTTGGTGCTGATGCTGCGCTCGCTGACCAAGCGGGCCAGCGGCACAGCGGCATCGCCGGGGTGCATGGCGGTGAGCGTGACGATGGCACCCGGGCGTTTTGCCAGCTGTGCTTGCCACTGCAAGGTGGTGGCTGCGTCGGCGTGCAGCAAGGCGGCATCCACCGGCGACGCGTGTGCCGTGTCGTGCAGCGTCACCTGGCTTTGCACCGCTTTGGGCAGTTGCGTGTGCAAGGTTTGCGCAGACAGCGGCCACACGGCGTGGCTGCCCACTGCCAGCACCGCGGCCAGCTGGGTCAGGCGGTCGGCATTGGCATGGGCGTGCTCACCCGTCAGGCACAGCACCCGCGCACGGGCTTGTATCCGGTACACGTTGCGCTCGCCAGTGGGGCCGCGCAAGACGGCTTCATGGCCCGCCGGGTTGGCGGCGGCAAACTGTGCACACGCGTGCGCCAGCGGCAAACGCTGTTGCGCCACCGCCCAGTCGTGCAGGGCTTGCAGCGCAGGCGATGCCTGCGGCAATGCGGCTGCGCCACTGGCTTGCACGCTGCGCAATGCCGCGTCTGGCGGGCAACGTGCCAACAGGCGCAACAGATACAGTGGCCCACCCGCTTTGGGGCCGGTGCCCGACAAGCCATCGCCACCAAAGGGCTGCACACCCACCACCGCACCGACCATGTTGCGGTTCACGTACACATTGCCCGCGTGGCTGTGGTCGATGACTTGGGTGATGGTTTCTTCGATGCGCGAATGCACGCCCAATGTGAGCGCATAACCGGTGTCGTGGATGGCATGCAGCAACTCGGGCAGCTGGTTACGGGCATAGCGCACGATGTGCAGCACCGGGCCAAACACCTCGCGCTCCAGTTGGCCAATGTGCGCGATCTCGATCAGCGTGGGGGGCACATAGGTGCCTTTGGGCAAAGACATGCGTGCTTTGGCGCTGATGCGGTGCACCGTGTGGCCGCGTTGCTGCATGGCGCTCACATGCGCTTCGATGCGGGCACGCGCCCGTTCGTCGATCACCGGCCCCATGTCCACGGCCAGGTGCGCGGGGGCACCCATTTGGAGCTGGCCCATCGCACCTTGGAGCATCTCGATCAGGCGGTCTGCCACATCGTCTTGCACGCACAGCACGCGCAAGGCCGAACAGCGCTGGCCAGCGGCCTCAAAAGCCGAGGCCACGGCGTCGGTGACGACCTGTTCGAGCAAGGCCGACGAGTCCACCACCATGCAGTTTTGCCCGCCTGTTTCGGCGATCAGGGGCACGGGTTGGCCTTGTGCGTTCAGGCGTTCGGCCAGCGCGGTTTGCAGCACGCGCGCGGTCTCGGTGGAGCCGGTGAACATCACGCCTTGCACACGGGCATCGCGCACCAGTTGCATGCCCACCTCGGCGCCATGGCCTGGCAGCAATTGCACAACCGCTTGGGGCACGCCTGCTTGCCACAGGGCTT
>Ga0208916_10000229_pt1 | contig 28751 bp, 32 predicted proteins | sample DEB19_08_DNA_5_FD_184523 | JGI IMG/M metagenome (GOLD analysis project Ga0208916, IMG submission 184523) | Aqueous microbial communities from the Delaware River and Bay under freshwater to marine salinity gradient to study organic matter... | ecosystem: Environmental > Aquatic > Marine >... | reverse complement strand
CCTGGTGGAACTGCAGGCGGTGGATGTGGCGTGGGGGCCGATGGACCTCTACCTGTGGCTCGTCGGTGACCATGCGCCCACCACGGAGATCGGCGCGTCGCTGCTGTCGTGGCTCGCCCTGGATGAGATCCTGCTCCTCCCGATGGGCGCACCCGCCACCCTCGCCGAAGTCGCGGCCCTATGCGCCCGCACTACCACCGAATGGGCCGGCCGCGAGTGGTACGCCCACCTGGTCGCCGAGATCGAGCTGGAGCGGGAGGCAGCGCGGGTTCAGGAGATGGAAGCGGCTTGTGGGCGATTGCCCACGTTGAAGCTTGTGAGGGCGATTCATGCGGGGTGGGCGGTGGTTGCGGGTTGACTTACTATCTCTCCTATGCTACTATGGCGTTGAGGTAATCATGGCAGAGACTCAGACTCGAAACCACATCCCCAAGAATGTCACCCTTGACCCCCGCGTTGTGGACGTGGTGAACGCACGGCGAAGGGAGACCCTGGAGCCGTTCAGCACCGCCCTCTGTGCTCTTGTCTTGCTTGGCGCAAAGCAGGCTCAGCAGGTTCAGGGGTGAGCCTCCGTGGCGGTTGGATGAAGGTTCCCGCGATGTCCTGGGAGCCTGTCCACTATTCCGCACAATGGACGCCGGAGAATCCCGCCCCTGAGTGGTGGGCACAGTTTGACCTTTCTTGGCAGATCGACCGCGACGATGTGATGTCAGAGCGGAAGTTGGCGGCGTTCCTCGGGTGGAATCGCCGGTCAGCGGTCACGCTTCTGGAGGAGGTTGGCGCGGTGCTTGGTATCCGTGAGCCAAAAGCGAGCCAAAAGCGGGCCACCACTCGCAAAGTTGCGGTACCAGAAGTGAGCCAGTCGGGTACGGTTGAAAGCGGAGAACTGTTTGATAGGGGTGCCAAAGTTGAGCCAGAAGTGAGCCAAGTTTGGGCCAAAAGTGAGCCACCTCGCGCGCGCGCCTTTCCTCTACCAGAAGCAGACTCAGAAGCAGATCCAGACTCAGAGAAGAAACAAGAGAGTGTGCCGCCCGTCCCGGTCGGCACCCTTCCCCCCGTCCCGGAGCCCGCCCCATGTGCCCCTCCACAAGCAATCCCGACCTCTGCCCCAGAATCAACGGCGAAGGAGGCCACGAATACACCGTTGGGCCTCTTCAATCAGGGTTCTGCCGACACTGTGGCCATCCCCAGAAAGCCGAAGAAAGCGGCCGAGAAGGCGAACAACGACGAAGCAATCAGGAAGGTGTGGGCGCAGTACCGAATCCATAAGCCGGCCTGCGATGCGGAGCCCACGAAAGAAGCGATTGCGGCGATTGGACCGGCGTTGTTGAGAACCACGCCCGAAAACCTGATGACTTTGATTCGGTGGGCCTTTGACTGCCAAGACGAAAAAGGCCAGCATCTATGGCTACAAGGCAGGGCACGGGGGAGCGAGCGGAAGTATCAGGGCATCGGGAACCTGATGGTAGCCGGCAACATCGCTGAGCGATTGGAGGAGGCGATCCCGTGGGCGGAAGGACAAATCAAGAGCAGTACCCCGGCGCAAACCGCACCCCCAGAGGACCCCGCTACCATCTGGGAGTCCCTCATCAAACGCAGGTCGGGAGGTATCAAGGTCCTGCCTGAAGATATCCCGCCCCGTACCGTCGCCGCCATCCGGGCCGCCGGGGGATGGAACCAACTCGGGATGCTGAACGACTACACCGAAAAGCAGGCAAGATCCATGTTTATTTCAGCCTATCGCAACTACACGCCCATCAGTGGGCACCAGAGGACCGCATGAACCCCGTAGCCCTTCCCACTTCTGTCGAGGATGAACGCCTGGTATTGGGCGGTATCATGGTGGATACCAGTCTACAGCAGGAGGTGGCGTCCGTTCTGACGGTCGCCGACTTCCATGCCCCGAATCATGCGGCGTTGTTTGCGTTCTTTTCCAGGATGGTGGCAGATCAGGAGTTGCCCCAGTTCTCGGTGGTGCTGTCGAGAATGGAAGGAATGAGCCCGGAAAAACAGCAGGACCTTGGCGGGTTTTCCTATATCTGCCAACTGCCGAACCACTGCCCGTCGGTGGAGGCGGTGGTCGCTGTGGCGAAGCGGTTGAAAGCCAAGTCGATTCGCCGACAAGCCATTTTTGCCGCGCACCAGTTGATCCACGACGCCCAGGACGATGGGGTAGACACGCATACGCTGATTGCCAGCGTTGAAAGCCTGTCAAGCAAGATCGCTGAGTGCGCCCCGTCCGCCGACTGGACCATTCTGGAGGATGCGCTCAACGAGGCGATGGAAGACACTGTAACCCGGAAACAACGCTTTGATGCTGGCGATGTGGTGGGCGTGTCCACCGGACTTCCCGACCTTGACCAGAAGACCGGGCCCATGGAACCGGGTCAGCTTTGGGTTGTTGCGGGCCGCCCTGCCATGGGGAAATCGGCACTGGCCCTACAGATTGCGGTGGCGGTTGCAACTGCGGGATGGGGCGTCGCTATCATGTCCCTGGAAATGTCCCGCGTAGAACTGGCCAAACGTCAACTGTCGGCGAACTCCGGGGTCTTTGGTGACAAAATCCGGGATGGACGGGTGACCGACTACGATTTGGTAGCTTTGGGGAACGCTTTCGACTGGTTGCGCGGGTTGCCGATCTGGATTCAGGACGACACGTCAAGCCCAATCGGACTCCTGAAGGCCAAGGCGAAGCGTCTGGCGATTCAGGCAGAACGTAGGGGGAACCCATTGAAGTTGCTGGTGGTGGACTACCTGCAACTGATTGAGGGACAGAAGGGCCTACCTCGTGAGCAGGCGGTGGCGGCGGTCTCCCGGTCCCTGAAGGCGTTGGCGATGGACCTCGGGATCACCGTGATTGCGGTGTCGCAACTCAACCGGGGGTGTGAAGACCGGAAGGATAAGCGGCCCATCATGTCGGATCTTCGGGAATCGGGGGCTATCGAACAGGATGCGAACAAGATCCTCTTTGTCTACCGTGACGAGGTGTACTATCCAGGGGAGAACGTCGGGAAGGCCGAAATCATCGTAGCCAAGAACCGCGAGGGTGAGAGCGCCGCCACCGTACTCACCAACTGGCACGCTGCAACTACCCGCTTTGGAGGTCAATAATGAACGATGCATGGACGAAGTACATCAACCGGCCGAAACCGGAGTGGGGGCAGGTGGTGGCCGACGATACGCCGGTTGATGAGGAGTACGAGAAGGAACTTGATAGAGTTCTAACGGAGCAGTTTGAGAAAGCGGTTGACTTTCAGATGGAACCAGATGGCCCGCCGGTTCCTGTCGTGCAGGCATCGCCAGCGCAAGGATGGCGGAGGGCAATCAGGGACCCTTGACCCCCACCGCTCCCCCGGATACTCTCCAGGTGGGCGAGGGGATGGCCCCGAAGTATTGAGACGCCCCGGAGGTCGGCATGGTGCCGGCCTCTCGTGTTTTTGCCTACTTGCCACTTCCGGCCGTTGGGGCTACGGTATGGGCATGAGTGACCCGATGCCCTTTGACGACATGGCCGATATCCGGTCGCACCTCGCCCACCTGGAGGAGGCCAACGGGTGCCTGCAACAGCGGTTGTCTGCTTTGGAGGCAACGCTTGGGCAGGTGCTCACCCTCGCGGCGGCCGTCGATAGCAGCGGGCGTGAGACCGTAGCAGGGGCGCTTGCGAGGCTCGCGAGGGCCGAGGAAGTGCGAACCTCCGGAAAGGGTCCTAATGGGCTCCTGGAGACGCGTCAGGCTTCGGTATGGGTAGAGGCAGGGGGCGAGTCTGGAAGTGGAACTGGGGGCAACGTGGGGCGATTGACGGGGATTCAGGGAGGTGACCATGCCGAGTGACTTGACGAGCCTTGACGGGCCGGAATGGACGGCGACCGAACGGCACATAGCTCAACTGCGGATTGATGGGCTTTCATGCCGGAAGATTGCGGCTGAGCTTGGCATGACGTTTCAGAACGTGGCCCTGCACCTCGCTAAGCCTCACGTCCGGGCCGCCCTCAATGCCGTCGCGGGCGATACGCTGGAAATGGCGAAGGAACGGCTTTTACAGCGCGTCCCCGATCTGATTGACACTGAGTTGGATATCGCGCTCGGGGTGTCCGAAGCGACCCCGCAGCAGGTGAAGGCCCTCCAGAACGCACTGGATCGGGCCGGACTTGCGGCCACGAAGAAGACCGAAGTCAGCGGCACTCTCACCACCAAGGCCGCCGACGTAGCCGAAGCCGAAGCCGGATTAGCCGAGGCGAACGCGCGCTATGCGGAGTTGCAGGCGCAACTTGCGGCGATGGAGGCGGAGGCTGCGGGGTAGGGCTTGACACCCCCGCCCACCGGGATAGAGCGATGGGGCCCGACACGAATCCGGGCTTGGCGGGTTGGGAGTGGTTGCCCCACCCGCCTTTCCTTTTGCGATTCCCGGCGTTCCGTGGTAGCCTCTCAACATGAGCGCGGCCCGGAGACTGGAGATACTGGAGGAGATGCGCCGCCTGACCGAGCAAAGGGAGGCGTTTGCAGACGTGATTTTGAAGGCGAAGCAGGCGGAGAGGCGGCAAAAACAAGAGGATGCCGCTATAGGGAAGTTTGCCACGTTCGTTAGCCTGATGTGGAGCGTGGTAGAGCCATCCCCGTTGGAGTGGGGTTGGCACATGGATTCCGTTTGCGACGCCCTACAGGCGGTTGCAGAGGGCAAGTGCAGGCGCCTGATCATCAACATCCCGCCTGGGTTTAGCAAGTCGCTCCTAACAAGCGTCTTTTTTCCTGCTTGGAAGTGGCTAAAGAACCCATCGGATCGGTCGCTGTACCTGTCGCATGATGCCGGGCTTGCCCGACGTGACTCCCGACGTACCCGGATTCTGCTCCAAAGCCCCGAATATCAGGCGCTCCTCTCCCGTGTCGGAAAGCCATGGAAGTTTGCGCGTGACCAGAATGAGACGTTGAACTTCGAGAACTCCGCGCGCGGGTTTCGGTATTGCGCGTCCCTTGGATCGGGGCTCACCGGCAAGCGCGGCGACAATATCGTAATCGATGACCCGCACGATGTATCCGAAGCCATCGAAGGTGCGCCCGAGCGGATCGCCGAAAGAATGGCGGAAGCGGCCCAGAACTTTGATCAGGTAGTCCAATCCCGTCTCAACGATAAACGCACCGGCACCATTGTAATCATCATGCAGCGCGTTCACGAAGGAGACCTGACTGGCCACTGCATGAAAGAGCGCGACGCCGCCGGAAATCCGGTTTGGGAGACGCTTATCCTGCCGATGCGCTACGACCCGGAGATTGCAGACCGGCGCGACCGGCGCACCGCTCCCCGTGAACTACTGGACCCGAAGCGGTTCCCCGAGGAGGTGGTTGCAAAGGACGAAAAAGCCCTTGGAGCACAGGCGTCGGGACAGCACGGGCAGCGACCGGTAGCAGCCACGGGTGGAATGTTCCCGGTGGCACAGTGGACCTTTGTGGACCATCGAAGCTACCCGCGCGAGTACGAACGGGAGATCGCCGGCTGGGATCTGGCGTTTGGCAAGTCGGAAGGCAGCGCGTACCACGTCGGCGTATTCGGAGGTAAGAAGGCAGGGAAGGCGTATATCTATGCCGTGGTCAGGCTTCGAGCCGAAGCAAACGTGCTGATCGACCGGATGATCGAGGCTCGCAAGCAACACCCAAAGGCGACGGGGTGGTACGTCGAATCCGCCGCAAGCGCGAAGCCGGTGAGGGATGTGATAACCGCCCGCGTCCCTGGATTTGTCCTGGTGCCCCCAGAGGGCGACAAGGTGGCACGGGCGCAATCATGGCAGCCCTACGTGGCCAGCGGGAATGTGATTCTCTCCTGCAACTGCGGGCGCGCCGATCCCCATCACCACGAGGTAGCCGCCGATGCGCTTCCGGTTGATCAGTGGGTTCGCGACTTCGTAGCGGAACATGCAAGCTTTCCGAAGGGGACGTTGAAAGACCAGGTGGATGCTGCTTCGTACTTCGTGAAGCCTCTTTTTGAGGACGTTCCGCCAGAATACGTCCCCACCGCCAGCTACAACGCCCGTCTCGCCGCCCCGCGCGCGAGGCTTGACACCTGCGATTGATCGGAGTAGCCCTTACCAATGCCATCACGCCCGACTCTCTTTGACCAGATCTTAGACCAATCGGTGGGCGTGGACGGATCCAAAATCTGGTCATCGCAACTGGACCGGCAGGAGTGGCATCCGGAGCTTCAGGACCCGTTCACGAAGCAGAAAATCTATCGGCAGATGACCGAGAACACCCCCGAAATCGCGTCGGCTTCGGGGGACATCAAGAGCCTGATCATCGCCGGGAACTGGAAGCAGGTGGTGCCCAAACGCTTCAAAAAAGACAAGGAAGCAGCGCGAGCTTTAGAGCTTTGTGAGGAGGCATGGGACGGGATGAGTACCCCGTTCAGCGACGTGATAGACGACGGTTTGACGGGCCTGGAGTGGGGCTACTGCATCCAGTGGATTCAGTGGGAAGATCGCGACGGGCTGCTCCTCCCCAAAACTATTGAAATCCGCCCGCAGTACACCGCTTATGGATGGATGCGAGAGGACAGTGCGCCAACCGGCCGCATCGTCGCCTTCCGTCAACGCGACCCGATGATGGGCACCCTGATCGACCTGCCGCTTTCCAACTGCATTCATAGCACGTTTGGCACCGGAACCGGTGGACCCGAAGGAAAGGCAGGTCTGCGTTTTATTTTCATCCCCTGGCGCAACATGATGCGCCTGATCAATATCGCCACCATGTCCGAAGAGAGATCCGGCTTGGGTGTCTGGGATGTGCAGGTACCACCGGAAGTATTAGCCGCTGCAAAGGCTGGCGATTCCGCCAAGCAGGCAGACCTTGAAGATATCGTGCAAGGCATGGCCCAACTTTCGGCCGGAGAGCGGAATAGCATCCTCCGTGCCTGCAAAACCGGCCCGGATGGAAAACCGACCGGTTGGGATATTGTGCAATTCCCCCAGGTTCAGCGCAACGACTCGATCAACAAACTGATCCAATCCTCCCGCGAACGCATGATGATCGGCCTTGGAACACAGTATCTGCTCCTGGGCTTGCAGGGTGCAGGCGGTGGCACGGCAGGCCAGACCAGCGGGCAGATGTCCCGCTCCGAAGCCATCTTACAGGGCATCGGCAACCGCTACGCCAACATTCTCAGCGTACAGGTCAACCGTCGGATCTGCGAATACAACGGAATCGATCCCGCTTATGCGTCAGTCTGGACTTACCGCAACAAACGCAAGGTAAACCTTGCGTTCCTCGACAAACTGACCGCCACCGCAGCCGCCGCCGGTATCCCCCTCCTCGACGAAACTGACCGGAACGACCTGCGGGAAGCGGCCGATCTCTCTCCCTCCGAAAGCGAATGAACCGCGCCGACGACGATTGGGGCGACCCGCTAACCGACTTTGAGGCGGAGTATGCCGATATTCAGGCGCGCGCTGAATCGTGGCTGACTCCACCGGAAGGCAGCGACCCGACCGATCCAGCAACCCCCGGCGACGGCAAGAAAGAAGAAGACGATTGGAAAGAGTGGATCTTACTGCTCTTTCTGGCAACCACGGCCAAAACGGGCCTGAAAGTGGCTGCGAATTCCACCGCCGCTGAAGCGTGGCAGGCGGCCCGCGCGGCGTCGATCCGTCAGGTGGCGATCACCACCTCGGAGGGGATCACGGCCGCCCTGGAGCTCGACCCCACCGGCGGAATCGCGCGCCTCACCTATGGCCTTGCCGCTCAGCAGGTGGCCACGATTCGCAACCTGATCGCCATCCTATCCGCCGAAGGTGCGTCAACTGACGAGATCCAAGCCGCCATCGCCAAGGAAGCCACAGCCCTCCGCGCCGCCCGCGCGTCCCTGATCGCCGAATTCGAGACAATCACCGGCCATAGCGGCGCCGTCCTCTCTGCATGGCGCACGGCCGTATCCGCTGGCCTTGTGACGGGTGCTACCAAGACGTGGCACGCCTATGCACTCGGAAATATCTGCGAGATATGCGCCGAATTGGACGGCCAAACGGTCGATCTTGACGCACAGTTCACCACCACTAACGGCGGCGCATACGACGGGCCTGCAATCCATCCCCGCTGTCGATGCCGCCTGAACATCAAGGAAGAAGCTATGAAAGTCTCACGCTCTTACACCATGCCAGCCCCCGGCGCTATGACGCCCGAAACCATCCCGCCCGCGCTTGCCGCCGGTATGGGCCCGGTTGCATCCGCGTTTTTTGCAGCCCAGTGGAACGCCTTCACAAGCGCCGGCCTTGCATCCGGCCGCGCGCTCGCACAGGCTACCTATTCCATGTGGCAAGCCGGTTTCTGCCAACAGGTAGACGGGACGTGGACGCGGGATGAGAACTTCGAGGCAGAACAGGCCGAATACGCCAAGTATTACGAGCCCAGCGGTATCATGCGCTCCGACGCGCCCGTGGACCGCGCGGGCAAGGTATTAAGTGCCGCCAACGCCGAAACCCTGCGGAAAGTGTGCAGGGGCATGGGCGAGCATATGGGCGCGCTCGCCGGCCTTCTGGAGTCCTGCGGCTATGGGATGGACGCTGAGGAGATGGTAGCCGAATCCGAAGGTGGAACCGGCGAAATCATGCTCCGTGTCAACCGCAGTGAAATCACCGGCGGCGAGGTCACCGCGTGGCTCAGCCCATCTATCGGAGCAGACGGAAAACCAAGGTTTGACGCCCACGGTACCAACTTTCGGACGGAAGACCTGACCCGCGCCGTGGACGAGGCCGCCCTTGAAGGCCGATTCATCGGCATGGATGACGAGCACGGAAACCCGATTGATGGGCGGTGGACGCAACTTATCGTTGTGACGGACGAGGTAGCACGCGCAATCCAAAGCCAGCCCCTGAAGCGTGGCTTGCTCGGGAAAGGCGTCGTCTGGAGTGAGGAGCTTCGGAACGACCTGAGGAGCGGCAAGAAAAAAGGCGCTTCTATCGAGGGAATGGCGCGGTTTGTGAAGGCTTAGGGGCGCAGTCCACCTTGCGAATCGTTTTTCGCGCCTTCCAGGATCGGTAGCGTCCGAAGCGCAACCGTCTGATTCCCGCCCACCTCGAACGAAAGCGGCCCGCGTTCAAGCTGCTCTATCGCCAGATCGCGGACCCACTCCCACTCCCGAAGCCCTTCCCGCCCCGGCGCCGGGGTAGCACTGGCCGTCCGCAGGTAGCGAATCAGGAACACGGGGTCAGTGTCAGCAGGAAACCTCGTTGTAAGCGGGATGTCCAAGGCGAAGTCGTCGTCGGTGTTGATGGTCAGTTCAAACATCCTTCACCCCCATGAGTTGGCGCACAAACATCCCCGATGGCGTTGCAATCGTCCGACCACCAATCGCTGACGAGGACCGCGCCAATAAGCGGAAACGGATCCGACCCCCTAAACCGGAAAATTGGCTCGCTACCTTGCACAGCCATAACAACCCACCGGTATCCGTCCGGCGTTTCCACCAAATCCCCCGGCTGAATAGTGTCCCTGCACGTCACTCCCCACCCCCGAACCGCCGCTCGATCTGGACCGCCTCCGCCCCCAGTGTCGCCCGTGCTTTCTCCAATCCCGCCATGAGCAGATATTGGGGCGTGGACATCCCGACCCTGCCCGCCGCCCGTTTCAGCAGGGCTTCATCAACGGCGGCCATCTTGACGTGTGCGCTTTCGGTGCGTGCCATGGGGACACCCTACCACGGGCGCCTATAGGCGTCCAGAGGCACGTACAGGTATCTGGGGGAGCTATGCCTACCCCTGCGATTGCAGACCGCCCATATCGCGCGGTAGCCTCTCTCCATGCCCGATCCCCGCGTCCGTCGCAGATCCACCCCCCCACTCCGCACAAGCACGCGGCTGGTCCTGGATCGCGTCGCGTTGACGGATTCGCCATCGAATCCCGAGGCGTTGGTTTTTTTTGCACGATCTATCTCGAACACTTCCGGAGTCCCCGTGAACGATGCACCCCCCGTTGACGAGTCGGTGACCCGTCAGATCGAAGAAGCGAAAGCCGCCATGAAGGCCGAGTTTGAGGCCGCCAACCGTGCACGCGATGAAGAGATCGCCGCTCTCCGGGCTGACAAGCTTGCACGCGACGAAGACGTGTCCCGCTCCCAGTGCGGCGATACCGCCTCAGTTTTCCGCAACATCGGAGCCGACGGGGTGAAACTCGGGGATCTGATCTACCGGACCCGCAAGGCCGCCAAGCTTGCCGGTGATACCGCCCTTGAAACCGACCTGATCGCCGTCCTTCGCGCCGCTGATGCCCGCGCCAAGGCAGGCGGGACGGCCGCTCTCACCGAAAACCGGGGCAGCGGTGCGGAGGGCGGGGATGCCGCCGCCGCGCTGTCGAGCTTCACCCCCGCCACCCGGTCGGCCATCGAAAAGCACCTGACCGCCGGTGTCAGTCTGACGACCGCGATGCGTAGCGCCGCCAGGGATGCTGCTGCGACTGGAAAAGATGACGCGGTCTACTCCGAAATTGCCGCCGCCCTCACCCCCAACAGCCGGAGGGCCTGACCCATGGCCGCCGTGAAGTCTCCTACCATCCGAAATGCCCAGTACAACGGCGACAATCTCGCCGATGCTACTCTGACCGCATGGCACCTCGTCAAGCGCACCGCAACCGGCGTCGATCTTGCGGGTGCAGGCACCAACGTCTACGGCGTTGTAACTGAAGATTGCGCAAGCGGCTCCCTGGCCGTTGTCGCCATCAGTGCCGACCTTGTGACCTGCGAGTGTAGCGGCACCGTGACGATCGGCGAGGCCGTCAAGTCCGCAACCGGTGGCAAGATCGCAACCGCATCTTCGGCTGATACCGCCTGCGGAATCGCCGAGGCAACCGGCACCAACACTTACATCACCTTCCGTCCCCTCACCTTCAAGGCGGCGTAAATGGATTACCGTACCATTAACATCGACGGTCAACCCGTCGAATTCTCCGGGTGGGAACGGGCAGAGCGCGGGGTTGTACCTGATGTTTCGCCCCCCAACGTCGTCCAGACCGATATGTTGCTGGGCATCGCCAAGAAGCAGCGCACGGGTCTGATTGCCTGCGCGCCTTCTCGCGGCTTCAACCGGGTGAATCCTTCGATCCCCCGCGCCGATATGGCCCAGATGTTGGGCAACCGGCTCGGTACGGCCAACGCGAACGGGCAAGGCAACGCGAGCGAAATCGGTTTCGCGATGCTGTCCAACCTTGCCCTGAGTATTGGATTCCAGCAGGCCAAGATCAAGATTACCGACCGCCAACGCCGGCAATGGGAAGTCTCCTACCCCGGAATGAGCATTGACCGGCTTCTGGCGAAGGTGGCCGCGATGGCCGTCGCGAATGAGGAAGATGCGGACATGCTGGCCAACGTCTTCAAGGCTTCGGTGTGGACCGAGAATTACACCCCTGGAAGCGCCGGTTGTCCCGCCAAGTGGGATACCGCCTCTGCCGACGTTGTGGCTCAGATGGCCTACGCCCGGAACCACGTCGGCCTGCTCTGCGGTGCCGAACCCAACCATCTGGTAATCGGCCAACAGGTAGCCGACGCGCTCCTGTCGAATCCCCGCCTTCTTCGCGGGATGAAGGGCGGCCGTGGCGCGGATACCACCAACCAGAACCCGATGTATGCCGACCTTCAGCAGGTGCTGAAGGTCGAAAAGCTGACCATCGTGGACCGCCGCTGGAATACCGCAGCGACCGTAAACGGTGCCGCCACTTACGAATATGTGGCCCCCGACGGCGCGCTGTACTTCGTGGATGACGGCACCGGGCCCGAGACGGAATCGGCATTCGTCCGCGCCTATTACGACAACATGGTGGAAGGCGCCGGCGGGGTGGGGGTTATCTCCAACCGCAACGACGAAGGCGACTACACCTACTGGAAAGTGCGCCGCGAAGCCTCGGTTGCCGTCCTCAACGTCAACGCGGCGGCCTACTGGACCGACGTCATCGGCGCATAAGGAGCATTTATGTTCGAATTCGAGGATGATGTTCTTGACCCGCCAGCCCTGGGGTATGGAAACGTACTCTACACGGCGACGATTACCAGCAACTACACGGTCAGTGACTCCAACGATCCGGCCGTTGTTACCCCGCTTTTCCTGGAGTTGCTGCCGTCCGGTGCTCAACGGGATGTGGTTTTCCCGCGTCCCGGTCTGCCCCTCTCCGGCCGCTGCCAATACGTCCGCAACAGTGCGGCGGTTGGCGGCTACACCCTGCGCATTCGTGCGGGCACCTCCGCCAGCGCCACCCTGGGCACGATTGCGACCATGCAACCGGGCGAGTCTGGGATCTGTGTCTACTGGCAAGATCCGGCTGATTCGATTTTCAAGCTTCGGTATTTCTCGCTGGCTTTCAACGCGGCAACCACCCTGGGCACCCTCACCGAAGGCATCACCTTCGCAGCGGGCATCACCAAGCTTCTCGACGCAAGCGCCGCCGCCACCGGCGAGGCCCTGATCAAGATCGGCGACAACCTTGCAATTGCGCTGGAAGTGAAAGAGGCAGGTAATTCCTATCTGAAGTTCATCACCACCAACAGCGCAGAAGCGGTTGCGCTGGGCCAACCGTTGCAAGCGCTCTCCGCTACCTTCACCGGTGCGGTGACGACAACCGACGGCGTAAATGCCGGCAATGCGCGGATCGTGGGCGGCAACGTCCACACCAAACAGAGCAGCACCACCCTCACCAACTCCAACACCGAAACCACACTCGCAACCCACACTCTCCCTGCGAACATGCTCAAGGCGGGCACGTCGGTACGGGTGCGCGGTGCGGTGCGGGTGACTGGGAACGTCGGCGCTGATACCCTGACGATCAAGCTTCGTCTCGGTGGAACCGCTATCCTGACCACGACCGCCGCAGCACTCGTCGCCAACGACATCGTGTATGTGGACTTCGTGATCAGTTCCCGCGCGGCCCCTTCTGCGTCCTCCTCCGTACAGGCTTCCGGCATGGCGACCGTCTCCGTGGCAGGTACGCACGGAACGAAGGGTTACGTTGTTGCGCCTGCAAACTATGCAACCAACGGCGCCTTGGACGTGGATCTTCGTGGAACCTGGAGCGCGGCAAGCGCTTCGGATATTGCGATCTGTGAAACGTTTGTTGTGGATGTAGTGGCCTGATGAGTTGGACCTACACAAACGCACCTGACACTACGACCGCCGCAGGGCGACGTGACGCGGTGCGTTTGATGACGGGCGACACCGACAACACAATGACCCCGACGAACAGCGACGAAGAAATCGCGTTCTACTTGTCACAAAACGGGAACGCGCTCCTTTCTTCCGCTATTGACTGCCTACGCACGCTCATGGCGAAGTGGGCGCCAATCCCGACGACGCAAGTTGACCGGGTTGGCAAGGTAGATGCTGGGGAAGTCTACAAGGCCATGCAGGCGACGATGGCCCAACTGGTAGCCGACGCAAGCAAAGGAGCAATGCCGATGTTTGGCGGTCAGTCTATCGCACAGAATCAGGCTTGGAGCGCCCTTACCGACGTTCCGCAGCCCACCTTCAAGCGCAACCAGGATGATTATCCGGGCGTGTCGCTATGAGCGGAATGCTCTCTATGGGTACGGCCGGGGTATTCCAGAGGAATATCCGAAGCCTTGCCCTGTCCACCCCGATCACCACCTCGATCACCCTTCGCCAGTCCACCGGCCCCATCGCAACTGATTTTGCATCCGGTCAAGTCATCTACCCCGAAACCGCCACCCCGCTCAACGCCTTTCGCGGCATCGTAACCGAGAAACAAGCGACCGAGCGTATCCAAGCAGGTACGACGTGGTGGGCCATAAACCCCGACGAAGTGACCGGCGCCATCAAAATCGGCGACCGGATCAGCGATGACGCCGAAGTGGTCTGGTTTATCTACGAAATTGGCGACCCCGATCCTACTGATTCTTTGATTCGCGTGTATACACGCAGGAGTTCCGCAAATGGCAACTGAAACCGTGCAGCGCCTTGCGCTCAGCATCTTGATCGACGGACTGATCACCGGCGCCGTCTCTCAGCAGCCGATCTATGAGACGCTCTCCCAGACGTATGTCGATGGCTACGGAATTGGCCAGATCAGCAACGCCTACGTCGCGAAAGGCATGGTCCTTGCCGCCGGAACCGGATCGATCAATCTGACGACCGCCTTGGATTTCCAAGGCGACGGTCTTGCAGCCGTAAACGTCAAGTTTATCTACTTCAAACTTGTTACCTGCTCCTCCGGTGGAACCGCCATCGTTCGGCAGGCAACCAGCAACGGCCTTGTGGGGCCCTCTGACGCGGCGGGTCACGGCGCAAAAACCAAGGGCGCCGGCTCGGTCATCCTGGTCATGACCACGGAAGGGTGGGCGGTCACCGCATCCACTGGCGATGTATTGGAAATCGTGGTTTCCACCGATTCCACCTATGATATCGTGATCGGAGTAGGCTGATATGACTTCCGTCACCTTCGCACTGAATGAACCAGCATGGGCCGCCTTCAAAGCGCGCTCACTGGTTCAGGCGCGTGCGTTGGTGCCAGAGGCTACGCAGACCCTCGTGGGCCGGGCGGGGGCCTTCATTTCCGCCCGCTTGGAAGGTGTTGCCGCGATTCGCCGGATCGACACCACCCGCCTGATTGGATCCTACGAAACGGCAGTTTCTGAAGTCGCGGGTACCCCCATTAAGTATGGCGGCGCGGTGGAAGGCGGCGACGCCAGCGCAGAGACGGTAGAGGCTGGTCTCCGCACCACCTACCGTTTCGGGTCGGCCGCTCCCTATGCCGAATACATCGAATATGGGACGCACGCCATCCAGGCAGGGCTACACGTCACCGCAGCAGGAAGGGACACCGCACGGGCCGCTCAGGCGACCTGTGAGCCCATCCTACGGGGGGCGCTCAAATGAATCCCACCGAATACGAGACCAACGCAAGTCGGTCCCTGCTCGTCTACCTGACCCCGCTGATTGCGACGACGTGGACTGTCCCGGATGATTCGAGGTTCAACGCAGATAAAGCGTCAAGCTTCATTCGTGTTTCGGCGACGTGCGAAGGGGAGACGCCAACCGGCTTCCATCCCAGCACCGACGGGGCAGCAACCCGAGCCGCTTTCGCCGAAATGGTTATAGTTTGCGAGTGCTATTTCCGTGAGACTTCGGCATACGAAGCACGTTCTACAGACAGTGCAGGTACCCTTGCCTCTCAGGTGCGAAGCGCCTTACGCGCCCCCTTGCACATCCCGATCCTGGACTACCTGAGCAACCCGCAGACCCCATCCGCAACGGAAGCCCAGCTTCAATTTGCGTATCCCGCAACGATTGCCGCGCCCCCCGTGATTGACGGTTGGCAGCGCAGAATTGTCACCACGCGAGCCTTCTGGCTTGTCAGAACGGAGACCACCTCATGACCACCCAGATTCTAGGCGCCTACACCCTCCTTGCCAGCGAGATTCAGTTCCGCGACCTTGGCGGAGTCAATACACTGCTTCTCCGTCTGGATCAGGGCGGTCTGAACTACACGATCGGCGCGCCAAAGACCTCCGAAGCAATGGAGCGCGGCGACCATTTGCCTGGTCAAGCCCCCGTGAAGGTACGGACGGGCGGTAATACCTGCAAAGGCACGATTCAGGTGGTGGTGGACCAGCTTATCGGCACCGGCGGCAACACCAAGCCGAGCGATTGGGCGCACGAGGAATTTGCGTTTGCAGCGGGCCTCAAATCCACACTTATCGGCGGTGCGTGGGGCTTCGAGATTCGGGCCTACCACTACCATCAAGGCGGCGCTGAGACTGCTATTTTCCGCTTCTGTGAGCCTGGAGACATCAAGGTCGATCCCAAGGGTGCGGATGGAAAAATGCAACTGTCCTTCGATTTCGAGGACATCGAAAACACTCCTTTGATCCTGCAAGGAAGGCAACTGTGAAGCAGTCCTTTACCCCAATCACGAAGAAGGTTGAGTTGAAGCACGCAGATCAGACGATTGAACTGACGTTGCGCCCGCTTCCGCTCGGATATTTCCAGCTTACAAGCCTCTGGATTCCCGAACCGCAACCGGTACCAACCGGCCGATTTGTCAACGCCAAGCCCGAAATGGGGCCGCCCTCAGAAGAGGCGATGGCGGCCTATTACCGCACCCTGAACATGTGTCGCCTTGGATATTCGCTTGGTGACGAGCTATCCACCGTGCGCCCTCCTGATGGTGCGCCCATGTCTGATTGGGCGGCCTATAAGGATGCAGTCTGGCAAGAATTCGCGGCGGCGGGCCTTCTGGAGTCCGACATCGGAAAGCTTTTAAAGGCGTTCTATGAGGTGAACGACGGCGCCGGTGACCCAAAAAAAGCTTAGTTGCCAAAGGCGGCGGCAGGACCACCCTCGCCGCCGTCTTGGACCTCCTTGTCTGGGCTGGCGAGGGCTTCGGCGGCTTATCGAGGTGGTACGCACTTCCAGAGTGTGAACGCGCTCTTTGGTGGGAACACTTCATCAACACGCATACAGGGGCTTACGACACGAAGGGCAACGGAGTCAACTCCGCAATAAACATGCTACAAGCGGAAGAAGAAGCGCTGAGGAGAATGCAAAATGGCTGATCCGGTTCTCCTTGACGTTGGACTAAACTGGTCAGGTCTTGACTCGCAAATCGACCAGATGGGGGCAAAACTCAAAGCCGCCATCGCCAGCATTTCCGCGCCCGCCCCTGCCAATAGCATCTTTGACGAGTCGAAAATCGCCAAGATGGGCGATGCGTTTGAGAAGGCGGCAAGCCGGAAAGAGGCAAGCACGGAGAAAGCCGCTCAGGCAGCAGAAAGAGCGGCGGAACGCGAAGCGGCGGCGTCCGCAAAAGCAGCAGCGGAACTCATCAAAAACGCAGAGCGGGCCGAAGCCGCGAAAGTCGAGGCAGCCCGACAAGCAGAAGCGGCTCTGGATAAGGCCGTCAATGCTGAACTCCGTGCTGCTGAAAAAGAGATCAACGCCCAAAATAGAGCAGCGGCCAACGCGCAGAAGGCCGCCGCCCAAAAGCAACAAGCAGAGGAACGGTTTGCGCAATCACTCAATAAGACCGTTGAGGCTGGCAACCGCGCCGAAATGGAGCTTCGGAAGCTCGCCGCCATCACCCCCGGCCAGAAAGCGGCTGCGGATTTCGAGGCAACCTCAGCGCGAATCAAAAAGCTTGGCGAAGATGCTGGAAATACGGTGCTTGCAGAGAAGGCTTTGGAGGCAGAACAGCAACGCCTCGCACAGTCACTTGCGCAACAGGCGAAAGGCGGCGATGCAGCAGCGGGCGGGTATAACCGCGCCAACGCTGGCGCCATGAACCTCTTCCACCAACTCAAAGACATGGCCGCCGGTCTCGCGTCAGGCCAGAACCCCATGCAAATCCTGGCTCAGCAGGGCCCACAGGTGGCCGATGCCTTCGAGATGGGCGGTGGCGCGGCGGCGACCCTGGGAAGCGCGCTCACCTCCCTGATGGGCCCAGTCGGATTCGTGGTAGTCGGGCTTGGGGAGGTGGCCATTGCGGCGACGGCACTTTATGGGGTCTACGCCTCACTCAACGAGCAGCAGACAATCAATAACGAGGTTGTGTCGGCACAATCGGCCGCATACGAACGCCTCAACCCACTGCTTGAAGACACCCGCGATACCGAAATCGACCTCGCCGAAAAAACCGGCGTCCTCACAAAAGAGATGGCGGGGTACGAGCGTGCCATTATCGGGGCGTTTGGGCAGTACAATGCAGCCGTGGAGGAGACGAAGAAGCAGCTTGCGGAACTCCAGGCGGCACAGGCGAGCATTACGACGCAGATGGTGGACTCTGCCGAATCCTGGGTGCCTGCGTGGACACCGCTCGGAATGGCCATTCGTGGATTGACCAATGATACCGCCGACTATCAGCAGAAGATCGACGGTGCAAATCAGTCCATGAAGGTGGCCGCCGACGCGTTGCAGGAGAATAAGGATCGGCACTTCGAGTTGGCGGCGGCCGAGCAGAAGGAGCGTGAGGGGAAAGAACGCCAGACGAAAGAACGCAAATCCCACACGTCGGCGCTGCATGATGAGGAACAACGCCTCAAAGAAATGGCGGCGGCCTACGAAAAGCTTGACGAGGTGCAGGCCAAAGCTACCAGAAGCGCCAACCAACTGGATTGGGGCCTCAAAGAAGGCGCAAAGACGGCCACCGAAGCCAAGAACGCCTATGACGCCGAAATCACGCTGATTGAGCGTCAATCCGAAGTCCTGCTCAAAGCCGCAAAGAATCCAGCCGAAATCGCCAAGATCAACGCGGAAGTATTGCAGGCACAGCAGGCGGCGATGGCGGAATATGGTGCGCAGTCACACGCGATCATGCAGGCCAACCTTGACGCGATCACCTATCTGGGTGCCGAAGGGGTGCTCAAAGCTAAGAAGCAATGGGAGCAACGCATCAACGACCTGCGGATTCTTCAGGCATCCGGCGTGCTTTCGGAGCGTGACGCGAATCAGCAGAAACTTGAAATCACCGCAGACTACGAACGCCAACTCGAAACGATCTACGGCACTGCCTATCAAAAGCTGGACAAACAGCGTCAGGATGACGTGAAGAAAGAGCAGGATGCGGCACGCAAAAAGCGTGAAATGGCTTATGGATACGTTGGTCAGATCGGCGATACGCTCGGGATGATTGATGGGCTGATTGGCAACTCCAACGCCAAGCAGAAGCAGGCACATAAGGACCTTGCGGTTGCACAACTTCTGATTTCTGGCGCGATCGCAATCGGGAAGGACATGGAGCTTGGCTGGCCCGCCATGATCCCCGCGATGGCATTCACCACCGTCCAGACCGGGCTCCAGATCGCCGCCGTGGAGAGCGCGCATCAGGGCCGCGTCCTCGTGCGCCACCAGGGCGGCGGGGTGGACTACCCCGACGAATTGCGGATCCTCCGCTCCGAGATCGGCGGCGTGCTCAATTCTCAGGCAACCCGTCGCCTCGGGGAGCAGGGTGTGGCCGCAATCAATGGGGGCGCGTCCCCTGCGGTCAGTGTGCGGATGAAGGTTGGCCGCGTAGAAAGCAACGAAATCACCAGAATCGACACCCTCACAGATGGCCCAATCAGCAGCCGATTCCGGACTGAGCGTGCTCGGACCACACTGGATAGCGGTTTCCGTGGTAGGATGGCCCCCGCATGAGCCCTAATACCCCCAGAGGCGCTTTCCTGGTCCCGTCCTTCCTCCAGGCCGGAGACAAGATTATTTCAGCCTCGACCGAATACGGGCTGATTCCAGGCATCGCCACGCCCGACAATGCCAACGCGGGCCGGATGGTGCTCCGCCCGTCAGGCATGCCCACCGCAGCCCTATCGCTGGACGTGCAGGCTCAGCGGGGTGGTAATCCCACTGGCTATGCCACCGCCATAAGTGGCACCCCAGGGGCATCGCTGATCTGGAAAAACTCCAGTGCAGGGTCAAGTAGCTGGCAAGGTTTCAACGATAACATTTACATTACCCGCGTCGCAAACGTGCTCGCGGCCAATGCATCGGTGGATTTTCCCGGCATCGGAACCCCGCGCACACTGGGAAATGGATATCTCGGTTTCGTGTATATACGGCGTTCAACCGCACCATCTTACTCTATTCGCTTCGCTTACAAGGCAACGATGGACGGGGCATGGACGACGCGCGAGATTATCTCGGCATCCGCATACAGCGTAACCGACGCCCAACGCCCGGATTTTGTGGTTCTCCCCAATGGAGACCTGATCGCTTTTGCGCGAGTGGACGGGCTTACAGTCAGCGTTGTAGCGTACAAATCCACGGATAATGGCGATACGTGGGCACTGTGGAGCGACAATACTCGCACAAACTGTAACTCTGCACAGATCAACATCTGTGCTGAATATACGCAAGGTGCAATCTGCCTTGTCATCGGGCGCACCCCCGGCGGGTCGGCGGCAAACTGCCAGTTTTATTGGTCGTCAGATGGTGGTCAGTCGTTCACGCTCAACGATACTTTGACTCTTGGAACGCCGCGAACCTGCGTAACCGCAACCGGTCAGGTATTGCTTGCGGCAGACGATACTGTGACTGGCCTTGCGATGGTATATGGCGTCGGAATCGGCGGCGGTGGTTCGCAGTTGGGTGGCTCAGTTGGCGGCATTGTAACGGCAAACCCCGCACCATGGCTGGCGACGCGTGACGATGGCGTAGTGTGGGGCGGCACCACCATGGTAACCGCGTGGCCGTCGTCTTACATTGGGTGCCAGATCAGCTTAGACCACGGCTCCAACTGGGATTCTTTTGACACGTCGCTTGATACCATATTCTACAACGGGGTTTCAGCGGGCAACACCGGGATCGCGGCGATTTCCGCCGGTTTCTGGCGTGGGTCGCTGGTTTTGCTCATCCAAAGCAACGGGACCACGGCGGCGCTTGACGACACGATCCAGGAAATATGGTATGGCGGCTATGACACCCTGACCGAGCGGTATAAAGCAGGAGACAACGGCGCTCCTGCGGGATGGACGGCGGGAGAGGGCGCTATCTACCACCCCGTAGACTACCCCCACAATCTCGGATGGACGCGTACCGACGTGGGCGCCGGTGCGACGCTTGCAATCGACGATACCGGCCTCAAAATCACCAGTACGGGGGCCACCAATACCTACTGGCGGGCCGATGCCACCTTCTGGCCGCCCGGCGACTCCCACAGCAGCCTCCGGATGCGCTTCTGGTACAAATGGGGATCCACGGGAACCGGGCTTGGGAGTAGTCGTGCGTCCCTGTTTTTCTCGGCCTCCAACGGCGTAGATCGTCAGTGGGTGCAACTTGAATTCGGTCCTGACCAGTTGCGGATTATCGACAGCGGCGGCGTATCCACTACCTCGGCATCGGTGGCGGACCAGTTCAAGGCATACACAGAGGTATTCCTGGCGTTCACCTCCGACTTTGCCGGGGCCGGCGGCACGTTGTCGCTGTGGTATAATATTGCGGGCGCCGGATGGGTCCAATTGGCCAGCGGAATCGTAATTGTTTCACAGTTGGGTGTGACTACCAAAATCCTCCAGATCGGCGGGTCTTCGGCCTCCGCTGCTGAGTGGTGGATCGGCGGCCTTGTATCTGCCACCGACAGCAACGACATGGAAACCGGCTTCACAAATCCCGACGACCTCGCTGGCAGAATGGTTGGATCTTCGGTTGATGTTGGCCTGACAAGTGGCCTGACCATTGGCGCGTCCGGGGCCTACGCCGTCCCTGGAGACCTGTGGAGCATCATCACCGGGTACTCCTACGCCGCCCGCCTGATCTGGGATAACCCACGTCCTTCCTCACGATGGAACAGCACGGCTACCACCGCCACGGTCGTTTTTGACGCCGGCGCATCCAATGTCTGGGACGCTGATACTCTTGCTTTGTTCGGGACAAATTGGCTGCTTGGAACAATGGAGTTCAACGCTACCAATTCCTGGGGGAGCCCATCCGCAAGTGTTTCGATCGGTTCCGTGGTGGACACAATCACTGGATTTGTCGCAAAAGGGCCCGGATATTTGACGGTTGCACGTAGCTATATCCAGCATCAATACCGGAGTGCGGAGGGGCGCCGGTGGTACATTATGGTGGTCGGTGGCGCCACAAATATTTACGAGATTTCCGACGTTCGCGTAGACGATTCTGCGCTTACATCCACCATCTATGTGGACGACGTAGATTTCAGCGCGTTGGCGCCGGATGCGATTCTCACGATCTTCGGGGATCGGATGTTTGCGACGTTCAAGCGGATGCAATACCGGTACATGCGCCTGAATATCGCATTTGCACAGACTACAACTACTGGTAGACTGAGTGTCGGCTATATCGCGGTCGGGCGGCGGTACGAGTACAAAACCACCTATGACTCAGGCTTCAAGGACCGCACTGACTACAATATCACACTTGCGACATCCACCGCTGGCCACCGGTTCGCCAGTCGCACCGGAGCACGGCGGCGGCAACTGGAAATCGCGTGGGGGCCGCTCTGGAGGGGAGCACAGAAAGAAAGCCCCGTACTGGCGGCCCTTCACGATGCGGTGGATGGCCAGTTGCAGCCCATCGTACATATCCGCGACCTTGCCAATCCTGACCCTGTGCTTTACCGGATCACAAGCCCGCTTGTGATCGAGAACATCGCCCAAGAAGGCGCAACGGCGTTGGAACGGCCTGCGCAGATCACGCTTTCGGAGGAACTGTGAACCAGTTTGCAGCCGAGGGTATCACTATCGGAGAGAAACCGGTATTGCTCCTGACGATCTGGAGTTCCGATTACGTGGTCCGCATCGCAAGCAGACCGGTGGACGTGCCAGACAGTGACAACGGTACATCCTATTTTTATGACGCCGGACTTTTGGAGGTCGAAGACTTCGCAGAGGAACTGGACTATTACGAAATGACTTCCAGCGGGACTTTGCAACAGGCGACAGTAAAGGCCGTGCTACCCGCCTCGCAATCTGCGACGGCACTGGATGCGAACTGGCTCTACTTGTGTTGTATGCAGGCCGAAATCTCCGCTATCTGGGAAGGGGACGACTACGCAAACCGCCGCGTCCTTGTGGCCCGAAATACTGTTGGGAGTCCGAAACTCGGGATTGCCGATGGGGTTCTGGAGTTCAGCCTTGAATCAATCCAGGTGGTCAACGGCGCAATGATTGGCGACCCAGGTCGTGATATGGGAAGTGAGCACCCGACGCTTGGGTATGGCACTCTGGACGGAACCCAATACCCGACGATCATCGGAAAGGTTTATCGGATTCCAGGCTACAAAATCGGCCTCTGGGATGCATATGTGATCGCAGTATTGCTGGTCTGCGGACACCGTTTTTCACAATCCGCTGTTGTGTCAAACGTTGTGTTTTACGACGACGGGGAATCCTACACGCCCGCTGGCACGCTTGCCCTGGTTGGGACAACAGATGCAACCGGCCAGATTTCCATAATAACAACAGATAATGATGACGACTTCAAATCGGCTGAATTATCGGGCACACACGGGACTATCACCCTGGATCTTCCCCAAGGCGCAATGCCGGCAGTAAGGGCCTCGCACCGTGCCGCAAAATCGGCCGCCGAGGTGGTAGAATACCTGCTTGTCAAAAGCGGTGTTCGTATCGACTGGCAGCGCACGCATACCGCCCTGGACTGGCTCGGGGATTGGGATCTGGGTCTGTACGTGGACGAGGCGACTCCCGCGCTGACTCTGCTGAAAGACCGAATTCTTCCATGGGTTCCGGCGGTGTTGTCGCTGACTTCCGACGGCCTCGCACTGTTCAGGTGTACCCCATGGCTTCTCCCACCACAGTTCCATTTTACCGATGGACAAGAAGTGGAGTTGGACCAGTCTATTTCGTACAGCGGCTATACCAAGTGCCGAAACTCGTTCGCGATGCGGTATTTCTACGATTCCGCAAAGCAGGATTACACCAAGACGTTGACGCTCGGGTCAGAGCACCCCTTAGCCGGTCTTTCTCAACGAATGTTTGGGATTATGCAGGATGAAACACTATCCTGCAATACTTGTTGGTCGGATGCGACGGCGCATAAAATCCTGGAGGCGCGTGCCTCCCGGATGGCCATGCCGCGCGGCTCCGTGGCAGGCATCCTTGATCCCCGATTCTACGATCTGACCGCCGGAACCGTTGGCCTGCTGACTTCAGAGCGTCTTGGGATTACCGGAAAGCCATGCTATATCCGGCGCATTCAGCCGATGCAGAACCCGCTACCGGTTGAGTTTGAGTTCATCCCGCAGACCTTTGGGGAGTCGGCGTGAAATCAGCGCAATACCAGAACCGACCACGTTGCATCGTCGCCCCACGAATCGCAGTCCACGATGTAGACCGACCCGTCGGTCTGCGGCTCCCAGGTGGCCCCACGGCAGGCGTCGATCCCGTTCGGGGCCCCGCAGATCGTCACCGCCACTACGTTGCCGGCTGGCACCGGGTCGGCGTCTCCACAGGCACCGGCAAGGGTCACCAGTGCGGGCCCGAAGTCGCCCGTATCGGCCTCTGGTTGGGCTTCGGGTGCGCAGGCGAGGGTGAGCAGGGTAAAGAGCAGCATGGGGCCTCCAGGGCGGTTATAGCCGGTTTCCAGAGGTGCGCAAATGCCCGCTGAACGGGTCAAGGGGACGTACCCCCGGAAATTCGTAGAAACGAGCGGCGGCGGTGGATCTTCCGACCACGCCGCCCTTTCCCACCTTGGATGGACAGTCAGCGGCCACACCGGTACCGCCTCCAGATTCGCCGTATTCGACTCCGGTGGTGCGGCTGCCTACCTGGCCCTCCCGAGCACCGGACTCGTAGCCTGGACCGGCTCAGCGTGGGCTGCGGCCACTGTGAGCGCCCCCCTCGCCTACTCCGCCGGCACCCTGTCGATACCGGCCGCATCCTCCTCAGTCAGTGGCTACCTGTCCTCAACCGACTGGACAGTCTTCAATGGCAAGGAACCCGCAATATCGGCCGGCACCACGTCGCAGTATTGGCGCGGGGATAAGTCGTGGCAGACCCTTGATAAAGCGGCGGTCGGACTCGGGAGTGTCGAGAATACCGCCCTTTCGACGTGGGCGGGGTCCACCAACCTTGTCACCCTCGGGACCATCGGCACCGGCACATGGCATGGGGCCGCCATCGGGGTGGGCTACGGCGGCACGGGGCTCACCTCCTACACCACCGGCGATCTGATTTACGCTTCGGGCACGTCCACCCTCGCCGCCCTGGGAATCGGCACGGCGGGGTACACGCTGGGCTCCACCGGCACCGCCCCGACATGGCGTTCCCCATCGCAGGCGCGGTCGGATTTGTCGCTGGTGGTGGGGACGAATGTGCAGGCGTGGGATGCTGACCTCGATGCAATCGCCGCGCTCACGTCCACCGGGATTCTGGTGCGAACCGGATCGGGCACGGCCGCTACCCGCCAGATCACAGCGGGGGCCGGAATCACCGTCACCAATGCGACCGGTGTAGCGGGAGATATCACCGTTGCAATCGCTACTTCGTCGTCGTCGTCGCTCAGTGCGGCGTTGTCAATCGTTTGTGGGTCAGGCGCAAACGGTAATGTTGCTTTCGATGGAAACGATGTGGCCGGCTTTACCAAAAGTATTGTCGGGTCTACCTGTGAGTATACAGCAGCATCAACCTACGTTCCAGACTGGAAGACCGTCACAGTAAATACCGCAACGTACACAATTGTCATCGTAACAAAGGGAATCGTTCCCAAACTCTGGGACTGGGTTCAAACGGGCGCCAACGACTGCATTATCCACTGGCCTGCAACGTCGGCTTCGGGCGGTACGCAAGGGTCGGGTGCCGCGTCGATTTCGGGTGCCAAGCTTTTGGGCGGTGGCAACGGCGGTGCGGGGCGCACATCGTCAGGCGCCGGTACGGCGGCGGCTGCGGGTGCGGGCGTTGTGTTTGGAAAGCAAGGAGCAACCGGCGGAAAAGGCGCAAACGGCACGAATGCGGGCGGAGCGGGCGGGGCGCTGACGCGGCAGTGGACGATCGCGGGCAAGTACGGCGACCTGCTATCCTTGCTAATCAACCTTGGCGGCGAGGAAATGGGAGCGTCCACCTCCACAAAATACGGCCTGTCAGGTGGTACGGGTGGAGGTGGTGGAGGAGCGGGGGGCGGCACCACCTCGGGTGGCGGTGGTGGCGGTGGTGGCCCGATTGTGATGGCTACTCGTTCAATCACGGTGGACTCCGCAACCGCTGGCCGCCTGATTCTGCGATCTGCGGCCGGGAATGGTGGTAATGCTGCATCTATCGGCAACGTATCCAGCGGCGGCGGAGGCGGTGGGTCATCCGGGAATATCCTGCTCCTTTCGGCCGTTATCACGGGTGCGGTTCGCATCGAATCCGTTGGTGGAAACGGCGGAAATGGGTCGATTGCAGGAACAGCTACAGCAGCGGACGGTGGCGACGGTGGGTCAACGGCTGATGTATACGTCGTTTATGGAAGCATTACCGCCGACGGTTCATCGTCGGTTTCGTACGTTTCAACCGTAGGAACCGGTGGAACAAAGGCTGGGACCGGCGCAAACGGCGCAAACGGAACGGCTGGTGGTTTTTACACACTACAGGTGTCATGATGGGCTACATCCCTGACTTTATCGGATTCTTCTTCTGCAATCGCGCTGAAACCGTTCGGATCAAGGTGCTATCCCTGACCGACGGCGTGTATCGGGTAAAGTGTGTAAAAACGGATGGATCGTTTACGCTCAACGGCGAGTGGGATGTTTCGGCGAGCGAGATCACCGGTGGCTGGAATATAGAGCCGCTTCTTGGTCGGTATCTTGACAGTGGGGACACACGGGTACAGGTGATGACCGACACCGACCGCGCCAACCTGGTGGTTCAGGTGGTGGTGGCCGGCGTCGGCGAGCCATTCGGGCCCGTGGGCACGCAGTGGCCCACGTCTTACGACGTGCTCACGACGGATTGGGCGCTGGTATAGACATCCTCCGCCAAAGCTCATCCCACTCGCGCCGGGAAAGCCCGCTCCCTTCCTGTACCACCGCCTCCCCCGCAAGCATCCGCTGCACCACCGCCAACGCGGGCGCTGACAGGCTATAGGCGTTCAAGCGGTAATCCTCAAACGCCTCCCATGTCAGCGGGCACCACTGTTTCACGATGCCCGCGATGGTTTCGGCGTACACCCGGATCTCATACTGGGCGTGACGGTCAAGGCGCAGTTGCAAGAAGTGTAGCAGATTGTGGAGGTCGATCTTCCAATACCACTCGGTGTAGAAGTTTACCGGGAGTGTGGTACGGGCCAACTCCCGCGCGACGTTGTGATCCACCATCAGCCCGCCGTACAACTCATAAGCCCCTTCCGAAGCCGCTTTCATGCGCGTGATGGTATTGGCGGCCACATTGGGCGGCAACGTCTCCCCCCGTCCCTGCTTGTTGTCGCGACTCTGCACCGCCAGATCCTCGGGTCGAGGAAGGTAAAACTCCCGGTCTAACACCGAATAGCGGGCACTGTATTCGTTGACCGACGACATCCGATGGCGGATCCACTGGCGGGCCACGAAGATCGGGAGTTTGACGTGGAGCTTCAACTCGCACATCTCAAAGGGCGACGTGTGCCGGTGTGAAAGCAGGTAGCGAAGAAGGCCGCGATCATCCGACACTTTGCGCGTACCGGCACCATAGGATACACGGGCAGCCTGTACCACGGCCGCATCGTCGCCCATGTAGTCGATGACCCTCACGAAACCGTAGTCTAAGCACGGGAACTCTCGTTCAAGGATGCTGTCAAGGTATGGGGAGTGGGGGCGCGTCATTGCGGCACCCCCAACGCCGCCACTTGCGCGCGGTCGGTGTTGACTTCGGCAGGTACAACCATGTCCATCAGCATCCGAAGCGCAAAGTCCCGGAAGTACGCCGCATCTTTTGCGCCTTCCATGACCCCCTGTTGTGAGTACGCCACCGCATCCAGAAACTCTTGAATCAAGTCCTTCAGCCAATCCCGCCCATTGAACGCCTGCAACGGCGTACCGTACTTGGCGATACCGAATGCGCGCCGATCGATGCACGCATCCCGCACAGGCCCCGGTGGTAGCCCATCAATCACCCGCTGCCACACGTCGCCCTCCCCCGGCGTCGGCGGAGGCTCGGGAGTGGATGCGGCCGCAATGGCCCCCACCTGCCCCAGGATCGACGCGCCGTCCGTCCCCTGCCCTTTCCCTCCCCCCGTGCCACCGGAAAGCGTATAGGGGCGATGGGGCGGCTCCACGATGCGGCGATAGGCGTCCAGTTGATCCAGAATCGCAGCGACAGCATCGAACGCATCGCCCCGGAACTCAGGCCCCACGGCGGCCAGAATCCGGTCATGTACCTGCTGAACACGGTCATCGCCTTCGGTGTTGAGAGCCTTGCGGGTGGCCTCCAACTCGTCAAGGGCCGCTTCCAACTCCGTGCGATAGTCGCCCGTAGTCTTGTCACCCAACATCTTCACGATGCGGGCGGCCAGCGGGTCAATGGTGCAGGTATCCGTCGTGTGGTCATACTCGGCCGCCTCCCGGATTGGGAAGCCCGATTCGCCACAATCGGCACACTTGCCCATGACGTTCCCGTCGGAATCGTGCCAGTCTTTGACGATCTTGCCATGGATGCAGATTTTGTCGGTTTGAGGCTCCACTTATTCTCCCTTCAAAGCACGGTTGAGCACCGCCGTCGCCCTTTCGGTGCGGTCGGTGTCGGTGCGGGTGTGGTCTGCGAGGCACGAAAGGGCCGACTTGGCAACGGTGGTCAGGCGGTCGATCTCCGTGAGCAGGAAGGCGATGTCAGCGGGAGCCGTCCCGTAAACGGCCGCAATCCCGGAAATATCGTGCGCGCCCTTCTTTGCGCTCACGTCGATTTTGAGGTTGTGGGGGGTCTTCAGGCGCTCTAAGCGGGCCCTGATTTCGTTGGTGCGGTTCACTTCTTTCTCCGGTTGGCCTTGCGGGCACTGTCTTGTGCTTTGCGTGCGGCTTTCTTCTCGGGACGTGCGCGCTTGCGGGGTGTCTTGACCTTCCAGTAGAGTCCTTGCAGGCTACCTCCGCCATGGGGGACGCCGGCGAGGGAGGCGAGGGCGAGCATGACTGGTAGAACGGAACCGCTCATGCTTTCTCCAGTTTCGCCCGCATCATGCGGGTCAGGCGGCGTTTGCCGGTCAAAATAGTTGAGACATAGGATTGTGACCACCGTGTAGCCGCAGCCAAGCGCGTGGCCTCTCCGGTCGGCAGGGCTTCGGAGTTGTCGGCGAGGCCAAGGAACTGGCGGGCCAAGCGGCGGGCTTCTGCGCCTTCGTCGGTCGCGGGGAGGGGGCGGC
>Ga0208916_10000228_pt1 | contig 28781 bp, 42 predicted proteins | sample DEB19_08_DNA_5_FD_184523 | JGI IMG/M metagenome (GOLD analysis project Ga0208916, IMG submission 184523) | Aqueous microbial communities from the Delaware River and Bay under freshwater to marine salinity gradient to study organic matter... | ecosystem: Environmental > Aquatic > Marine >... | reverse complement strand
GGCAGCGCGAACGACGTGGAGCAACTGCTAAGGTCGACGGCGTCACAGGACGGAACCGAAGTGCGCGGGTCGATCCCGCAGGATCCCGGTCAGGCCGGCAAGGCGCAGGTCCAGTACCTGATCAAGCAGCTTGCAGGTTTTGCCTACACGGCATCACCGGAAAGCGGAGACAAGGCGACCCGGGCCGAGCCATTGGCCGCCCAGGCCGAAGCAGGAAACGTGATGCTGCTCGAGGGCGAGTGGAATCAGGCCTTCATCGAGGAGGCCGAAACCTTCCCGCGAGGGAAGTTCAAGGACCAGGTGGACGCCGCAAGCCGGGCGTTCGCGGAACTGGTGAGCGGCTCTAACTACACCCTCGCCAACGTCTAGGAGGCGGAATGTCAAAGCCACGCTATCGCCTCAAGGCGGATGGCTCCGTTCTCCGCATGGGGGACAGCCTGCAGAACCTGACGGCCGGCCTCGGCACATCCCGAGACAAGGCCGCGCTCTCGGTCTACGTCGACACCTACATGTCCGATGCGGAACTGGTCGCGGCCTACCGCAGCTCATGGCTGGCGCGGAAGATCGTGGATATTCCGGCCTTTGACGCCTGCCGCAAGTGGCGCGCATGGCAGGCCGAGGCCGCGCAGATCACCCTGATCGAGGCGGAAGAGAACCGGCTCGACCTTCGGCGCAAGGTGCTGCAAGCGAAGATCGCGGCCCGGCTGTTCGGTGGTGCCGCGCTGCTGATCGGCACCGGCGAGCGCGATGTGACCCAGCCGCTTGACCCGGAGCGGATCAAGAAGGGCGGCATCCGGTACGTGACCTTCCTGCACAAGCGGCACCTCGCCCCTGGCGAGATCGACACAGACCCGGAGTCGCCGCAGTTCGATCAGCCGCGCAACTGGCAACTGGTCACGCCGACCAAGAACCAGCCGGTCATCCACCCGAGCCGGCTTGTCCGCTTCATCGGGACCGAGCAGCCTGACCGGGGCCTCTCGAACCAGAACCCGGGCTGGGGCGACCCCGTGCTGCAGGGCGTCCTCGATGCAGTGCGCAACATGGACGCGACAGCGGGCAACATCGCCTCGCTGGTGTTCGAGGCGAAGGTCGACACGATCGGCGTGCCCAACTTCATGATGAATGTGGGGAGCGCGGAGTACCGGCAGAAGATCATCGAGCGGTTCCAGCTTGCCGAGATGGGCAAGGGCATCAACGGCACCCTGATGCACGACACCGAGGAGACCTTGGGACAGAAGTCGGCAAGCTTTGCCTCGCTGCCTGACGTGTTGGACCGGTTCATGCAACTCGCGTCAGGCGCGGCCGATATTCCGATGACCCGCCTGCTCGGCCAGTCGCCGGCAGGGATGAACGCCACCGGCGACGGCGACATGCGGAACTACTATGACCGCATCGAGGCCATGCAGACGCTCGAGGTCGGCCCGGCGATGGATATCCTGGACGAGTGCCTGCTGCGCTCCGCGCTTGGCTCGCGGCCCGACGAGGTGCACTACACCTGGAATACGCTCTGGCAGATGACCGCCAAGGAGAAGGCGGAAATCGGCAAGATTCAGGCCGACATGGTCAAGGTGCTGCGCGACACGCAGTTGATCCCTGACGAGCCACTCGGTGAGGCGGCGGTTAACGCCATCACGGAGTCGGGCGCGATGCCGGGCCTCGAGGGGGCTGTGAACTCCTTCTACGAGGAGCATCCCGAAGGCGAGGATGGCGACGATGGGCTGGATCCTGACGGCACTGGCAATGGTTCGGAACCTGATCCTGATGCGGCAACAGAACCGGGCGCGGAGCCTCGGCCGAAGGCCTCCCCGGTAACGGACGCCGCGCCGCGGACGCTCTACATCAGCCGCAAGGTAGTGAACGGTAATGAAATCCTCACCTGGGCCAAGGAGCAGGGCTTCACCCAGACAGTGCCGGCCGACGAGTTGCACGTTACGATCGCCTACAGCCGCACGCCGCTGGACTGGATGAAGCTTGGCGAGCCATGGGAATCTGAAATGGAGATCGCCGCCGGCGGGCCTCGCCTTATGGACCGGTTCGGGTCAGCCGGTGACGCAACGGTGCTTCTGTTCAACAAGTCCTCGCTGACCTGGCGCAACGAGGAAGTCACCAGGGCTGGCGGCTCGTGGGACCATGCCGAGTACCAGCCGCACATCACCATCGCCTACGGCGAAGCGCCTGACCTGGCCTCGATCGTGCCGTACCGCGGCGTGATCAAGCTTGGCCCGGAAATCTTCGCCGAAGTGGACGAGAACTGGAAAGCAAAGGTGCTGGCATGACCGACCATCGCTTCACTGATACCGCAACCATGGACGCGACACGGCTGACGACCGACGGCTACCTTGTCGCCGAGGCATTCGTCGCCCGCACGGGGATCCAGCTTTACCGAGGCGCCGAGGTCGGCCTTGTCGATCGCGACGTGGTTCGCGTCTGGCGCCCGGAGGCCGAGGTCAAGGACGCCGCTTCGGTGCGGACCTACACGCACGCACCGATCACGCTGGGGCATCCCGACGTGATGGTCGACTCGGCCAACTGGAAAGACCTGGCAAAGGGCGAGGTCTCCACCGAGGCTGAATGGAAAGACGGCAAGCTTCGCCTGCCCCTGATCGTCAAGGATGCCGCCGCCATTGCCGCGATCGAGAGCGGCACGCGCGAACTCTCTGCGGGCTACACCTGCGCGCTGGACTTTACCGACGGGAGCACTCCCGAAGGCGAGGCCTATGACGCGGTACAGCGGAATATCCGCATCAACCATTTGGCCATCGTCCCTCGTGGGCGGGCCGGTTCAGAATGCCGCATCGGTGATGCGGATGCATGGGGCGCGAGCCCTCTTTCAGACGCAGGAAAGGAGGTTCCAATGACCCTGCGGAAAATCATGGTGGACGGGCTTGAAGTGGAGGTGACGGACGCTTCCGCCGCCGCCATCGCCAAGCTGCAAAAGACCATCTCCGACATGTCGGCCGAGCAGAAGGCCAAGATGGAGGAGGAAGAGAAGAAGGCGGCCAAGAAGGACGCCGAACTGGCAGCCAAGGACACCGAGATGGCGGCCAAGGATGCCCAGATTGCCGAACTCAAGGGCAAGGTGCTCGACGCCGCGGCTCTGGACAAACTCGTGGCCGATCGCGCCGCGCTGATTGCCCGCGCCAAGGCTCTCGATCCGAAGGTCGTCACCGATGGCAAGTCCGCGGCCGAGATCAAGAAGGCCGTGGTCGAGGCGAAACTCGGCGACGCCGCCAAGGACAAGTCCGAGGCGTATCTGGACGCCGCCTTCGACCTGCTGGGCGATGGCGCGGCCGATCCGCTCAAGGACGCGCTGGGAAAGACCGTCACGCACATCGACGGCGACACCCGCGACGCCGCTCACCAGGCAATGCTCGACCGCACGGCGAACGCCTGGAAAAACACCGCAACGAAAGGGGTGAACTGATATGGGTTCCGTTCAGACTACCTACAGCGCCCAGCACGCCCGCTGGGTTGAGGGCATGGTCCTCAACATGGAGAATGCCGTCATCGTCTCGCGCGTCTGCGAGGACGCCGAAGGCCTCAACTTCGGCAAGGTCGGTGTGCAGGGCACGCTGGACAACCAGGTCGTTGACTCCGAAGTCACCGTCAAGTTCGTCGGCATCGCTGTCCTCGACACCACCCGGCCCACCGGCAAGTACGAGCAGTACGAAACCGCCGCCCTGATGAAAAAGGGCGTCATCGTCTGCTCGGCATCGGAGGCCGTCGCCGTTGGCGACCCGGTGTACTACACCCCCGCCACCGGCGTTCTGTCGAAGACCGCCTCTGGCAACACCCTCATCGCGGGCGCGCAGTGGGACACCAGCACCTCCGGTGCCGGCCTCGCTGCTGTCCGTCTCGGCTGAAAGGAGCCCTGAGCCATGAATATGCATATCAAGGACGCGCAAGGGGCAGCCATGAGCTTCCTGCTGCGTCAGACGACCATGATCGAGCCGGCGGTCTACGCGCTTCAGTATCAGGAAATCCAGTATCCTGCGCTGATCCCCGTCGACTTCTCGGCTCCGGAATGGATCCAGTCCGTGACCTACTTCTCCATGGATGGGGTCGGTCAGGCGCAGTGGTTCAGCGGCCTGGCAAACGACATGCCGAAGGTCGAACTGACCCGCGAGAAGTTCGAGACAAGTGTCTCGATGGCCGCGATCGGCTACGGCTACACGCTCGAGGAACTTGGCACCGCCCAGCTTCTCGGCATGAACCTGACCGCTGACAAGGCCACCCTCGCGCGCCGCGTCGCCGAGGAGAAGATCGATGCGGTTGCCTTCACCGGCGACGCCACGAAGGGCTTCACCGGCCTTGTGAACTCCTCGACCCCGACCTCTGCCCAGGCCCCGGCCGATGGCACGTCGTCGGCCCGGACGTTTGCCAGCAAGACCGCTGACCAGGTGCTGCGGGATATCAACTCGATCCTGACCGGGATCGTGACCGATACCCTCGGCAACTCGATGGCAGACACCCTGCTGCTGCCCTACTCGATCATGCTGGACCTCTCGACCCGCCGGATCGACGCGACCAACCAGACGACCATCCTCGAATGGATCCAGCGGACGAATATCTACACGCTGACCACGGGGCAGCCGCTCACCATCCGCGGCGTCTGGGGCTACCTCGACACCGCCGGCACGTCGTCTTCCAAGCGTGCGGTGGCCTACCGCCGGTCGCCGGAAGTGCTCAAGCTGCACATCCCGATGCCGTTCCGGTTCCTGCCCGTGTGGCAGACCGGGCCGATGAAGTTCGACGTGCCCGGCATCTTCCGCCTGGGTGGCGTCGATATCCGCCAGCCGAAGGCTGTGCGCTACCTCGACTCGATCTAAGGGGGCACCATGACCAAGATCACGAACGTCTCCAACGGGCCGCGGGGCATCCACACCGAGAACGGGCTGGTTGTGCTGAACCCGGGCGAGACCCGGGATGACCTGAAACTGTCCAAGGCCGAACTCGCATCGGCCGAGGAGGGCGACTGGTTCCATGTCGGCGACCCGCCGAAGGCCAAGGCGGAAGCCGATGCCGATGCCAAGGGGCTTAAGGCAGCCCTCAAGGCAGCGGAGGACGCAAACAAGACCGCCCAGGCGGAGCGCGACGCGGAGAAGGCCCGCGCGGATGCTGCCGAGGCCAAGGTGGCGGAACTCACCGCTGCGCTTGACGCGGCGACCAAGCCGAAGGGCTGAGCCTGCCTGAATATCAACCCGGTGGGGCTGTAGTGGCCCCACCTGTTTCACGGGAAACGTCCGATGTATGGCACCCTGATCGACTTCCGGGCTTATGCCCTGGCTCGCGGAGACAGCGCGCCGACCGATGCAGCGGATTCCGTCGCTACCGCCGCGCTGGTCCGCGGCTCTGACTACATTCGCACCCGCTACGTCGTGCGGCTCGGGCTGGCAGACCCTGACGCCGATGCGAACGTGATCGAGGCGACGTACATTGCCGCTCGGCGCGAGATCGGCACGCCCGGCTTCTGGACCGCCACCTATACCCCCGCCTCGGCCAAGACGCTCGTCGCCGTCGACAGCATCAAGTGGCAGGCGGCTGACAATTCCAAGCTGGGCCTCTCGGGGCGCGACCTTGTCGTGCCGTTTGACCCGGCGATCGATGCGCTGCTGATGCCGTGGGGCTTCATCGGCGGGACGATGGCAGTATGAGCGGGGCACAAATCGCCGCCGAAGTCGCGGCCGGGCTGGCTGAGGCGGGAGCCGCCACAGGCAACGGCCCCCTTGTGTCCACGCTTCGCAAGCGCAGCGGGCCCGATGTGCCTTGGTCCGGGCTTCCGCTGGCCGACGCCGACGCCACGGTCACGGCGGTCCAGATCCAGCGCAAGGAGCGGGACGGCCAAGGCATGGTGCTGCGGACGGTCCAGATGCTGCTGATCGAGGCAACCGGGGCGGTGCCGGCAAAGGGCGACAGGGTCGCGTTGGGCGTGCTTCCTGCCGCCGTCACCGACGACACCAAGTGGCTGCGCCTCGGCGAGGTCGCGACGGTTGCGCCGGGCGGCGTGGCGGTGCTTTACAAGGCGATGCTTGAGGGATGACCGAACGCGCCGAACTCGACGCCCTCCTTGCGCGGCTCGACCTCGACGTGCGCAAGGCGTTTGAGGCGGCGATCCGCAATCAGGCGGGCCGGATCAATCTGGTCGCTCTGGCCGATGCGCTGCGGCGCGGCGACATTGCCGCGGCCCAGGAGATTGCCGCGATCAAGCCGCGCGACGTGGCCAGGATCGGCGAGGCCCTGCGCGGCGCCTTCTTCTCGGCCGCCGACCTTGCCGGCAGGGGCGGTCGTGGGATTGTCGGCCTGTTCCAGTTTGACGGCCGGCGCCCCGAGGCCCTGGCGTGGGCGGAGCAGAACAGCGCCAGGCTGATCACCCGGCTTACCGAGGAAAGCCGCGACGCGGTGCGGGAAACCATCACTGGCGGGCTGGACCTGAACCGGTCTGCACAGTCCGTGGCCCGGGATATCGCCGGCAGGCGCGTTGGGGCGGCCCGTGTGGGCTCGATCGTAGGTTTGACGGGGCCACAGGCCGCCAGCATCGCCCGGGCCCGTGTGGGCCTGTCCTCGGGCAATCCAGCCGCCATGCGGGACTACCTGAAACTGGCGCTGCGCGACCGCAAGTTCGACAGGCTGGTTCGCCGCGCCATCAAGGAGGGCCGACCGATCAGTCGCGCAGACCTCGACCGCATGCTCGAGGCGCACAAGGTCAAGGCGCTGGGCTACCGCGGCAAGGTCATCGCGCAGGCCGAGACGTTCAAGGCGGCTGCGGCTGGGCGCGATCAGGCTTACCGCCAGATGCTGGAAATGGACGGCGTGACCGGCGTGACCGTGCGGTGGCAGCACAACTTGTCGGCCGAGCCTCGGGTGGAGCACATCGCAATGGGCGGCACAGTGCTGCCGATCGGGCAGCCGTTCGTTTTCCCGGACGGGACGGCGATGCTGCACCCCCACGATGACACCGCCCCGGCGCGGCACGTCATCGGGTGCAAGTGCATCGCGGTCTATCGGGTGCAGGTGGAGAAGGGCTGATGGCCAAGTCCTTCGTCGCCCAGATCGAGGCGTTCAAGGGCCGCACGCTCAAGAACATGCTCTACGTCGCGGTCAACGCGATCCAGGACGTGATGGAGGCGGCACAGACGCCGCAGCCAGGGGTCGGGCGCACCGGCGGCACATTCATCGAGGGCAGGATCCCTGTGGTGTCCTCGGACCTGATCAACTCCCTGACCTCCGGCAGGGGCTCGGGTGGTGGCGCCAAGGGCGCGCTGTCCTACACCACCGCCATCGCCGGCATGGAGTTGGGCGACAGACTGACTTTCGCGTGGACCTCGCCCTACGCGCTGCGGATCGAGGCCGGGTTCCGGGGAACTGACATTCTGGGCCGAACCTACAACCAAGCCGGCCGCCACTTCGTCGGCAAGAACGCCGAGCGGTTCAGCGAGTTCGTCGCAGCGCGCACAAGGGAGGTCCAATGACCGAGGAAGACATTGCCAACGCCCTTGGCCAGCGACTGGTGGCCGCGCTGCCGCTTTACGAGGTCGTCTTTGAAGGCAGGGACGGCCTCCCGAACCGCCCGTATGTTGCGGCCGAGGTCGTCAGGGTGAAGACGTTTGACGACACGCTGGCCGGAGGTTTCAGGCACTCGGTCGGATTCTTTCAGGCCACGGCGGTCATCGAGGCAGGCATCTTCGCCAGCCCTGCGCTTCACATCGCAGAGCAGATCGCCGAGGGCTTTCCATATGGCACCCGCATCACGATCCCGGGCGGGGTGATCACCGTCATGCAGCCCCCGGCGATCCAGCAGGGCATCCGCGACGGCATGGATTACCGCGTGCCGGTTCGCATCGATTACGAGGCTGAGGAGCAATGACCAAGAAGCCCGTCGCGCGAGTTCGGGTCTGGCACCCGATCTACCAGGCCGAGGCGCACCCGCTGCGCCGCGACCTTAAGAAATGGCTGGACAAGGGGTGGATCGTCTCCCCGGCCGCCACCCCTGACCCTGAAACCAAGGCTTAAGAGGAGCCCACCACATGACCAACTTTATCGGTAGCGTTGTCTCGGTCTCGCCGGGCGTCCCTGCGACGTTTGACGACGCCGGCTATGAGGCCCTGACCTGGACCGTCGTTGCGGGCCTTCAGGTCGCCCCCATCCCGGGCATGGAAACCGCCACGATCGACGTGCCCGACCTCACCACCGGCATCACCAAGCGCGAAAAGGGCGCATCGATCGGCCGCGAGACCGAAATGGCGTTCCGCGACGTTCCGGGCAACGCGGGGCAGGCCAACGTCAAGACCTACGCCGCGCCGGACTACGGCACCGAGGTCAGCGTGCGGATCGTCCTGCCGGATGGCGCGCTGACGCACATCTACATGACCGGGATCATGTACTCCTACATGATCAACGAGGGCACGACCGAAAGCTATCGCGGCTTCACGGTCACGTTTGCCCAGAACTACGAAGAAGTCATCGCGGCGGCTCCGTGAGGCCGTGACAGATGGATTTTTCGCAGTTTGACGCCCGGGGCCAGGCCGAGCGGGGCACCCCGCTGGACCTGGTCCACCCCGTCACCCTCGCCCCGATCATCGACACCGACACGGGTCAGCCGTGCCGCGTCGTGGTCCGGTCGTTCCTCGCCCCCAGCGTCAACGCCGGCATTGCCGCGCTGCGCCGCTCCGGGATGATGAGCGACGAAACCCTGCCCGACGGGATGACGTGGTACGAAGCCCACGACAACACGGTCGAGATCGCGGTGCTCTACATCGCCGGGTTCGAGAACGTGAACCACCCCGAGGGCCGCCCCGCCACAGCCGCGGATGCCAAGTGGTTCCTGATGCTGGACCTGCCCATTGCCAAGGACGACAAGGCGGCCGGGGTGACGCGGCCGACCAAGCCGTTCGCGCAGCAGATCCTTGAGGCCGTCCAGCGTGAGCGGGACGCATTGGGAAACGCACCCGCGCCCTGACGCTCTGGGCGCAGCAGCTTGGCTGGCTTCATGCCATCCCAGGCAAGGACGACAAGACCCGGCTTGAGCGAGCCGCCGAGGCCAACGTCATGCCGCCGTTGCCCGACGTGGGGCCGGGTCAGTACCTCATCGATGCGTTCCACAAGCTTCGCTTTGCCCGCCAAGGCATGGATGGGCTGGTGCCGCAGACATGGGTCGAAATCGAGGCGTTCATGCGGGCCACTCGCATGATCGAGACCGAATGGGAGGCCGTCGTGCTGTTCGAAATGTCGTGGGCCTACGTTCTGGAAAATCAGAAGGCGACGGACCCGCTTCGGGTGCCGCCGATGGAGCGCAGCAATGGCTGATTTCGCAACCCTCGTCCTCGGCGCCGAAACGGCGGGGCTCAAGAAGGCCGAGCCAGCGCTGGACGCAGTCATTGCCAAGGCGGGAAAGGCCGACGCCGCAGCGGCCAAGCTTGGCACTTCGGCAAAGGCCATGGGCGCTGCGGCGCAGAGCGGTGCTAACCAGGCAAAGGCGGCGCTGGACGGCATCGAGGCAAATGCCCAACAGGCCGCCGCCGCTGTGGAGCGGACCAGCGCCAGCCTCGACGGGATGGCTGCCAGCGCGGGGCGGGCCGGGAACGCCGCAAACGCATCGGCCGGTCAAGTCGGGAACCTGACCTCTCAGGTCTTCGACATCAGCATGATGATGCAGGCCGGGCAGAACCCCTTCCAGCTTATGCTGCAGCAGGGCTCTCAGGTCGCACAGGTTCTGGGCCCGATGGGCGCGACCGGGGCCATGCAGGCGTTTAAGGGCGTCTTCATGCAACTGCTGAGCCCGGTCAACCTTGCCACCTTCGCGGTGATCGGCCTGACCGCCGCCGTCGTCCCGATGGTGGTGGAGTTCTTTAAGGGCGCCGACGCCGGCAAGGCCCTTAGCGAGACGACCAAGTCCCTGGCCGAGGCGACGGAAGCGTATCGCGCCGCGGTGACCGCAGCCAACGCGCCAATCCTTGAACTAGGCAAGAACTACGGCGCCCTGACGATGGCGGCCACCGAGGCGCTGCGCATCCAGTCGCAACTTGCCGAGACCACGGCCCTTGATCTGCTGCAGCAGAAGGTTGCGATGCTTTCGCAGACTTTCGGCGGCTTGGAGGACTCGCTGTTTGGCCTCGGGGCTTCGGAGGCCGCGACGGCGATCTATCAGGATTTCAACCTGACGGCCGAGGCGACCAACAGCCTGCTCGAGAGCCTTCGGCAACTCGCTGCGGCTGAGGGCCCGGCAGAGGTGGCGGCACAGGCGGCCGAACTGCGGTCGCAACTGGAGTCGGCATTCGGAGCCGCCTCAGAAATGCCGCCACCGATCCGGCAGCTATACCAGGAGCTGAACGCCGCTGTTCTTGAGGCCGCTAACTTGCAGGGCGGGCTGGACGAGGCGTCTGGCGCGGCTGAAACCCTGCAGGGATGGGCAGCGCAGATCAACAGCACACTCGCATCGGCTGATGGGTCTTCTTTGGTTGCTGCGTTTCAGTCGGCATTTCCTGCCGCCTCTCAGCTTCTTGGCATGGCGCGCGGAATCATCAGCACTCTAAACGCAGCGAAAACTGCGGCTGACAACCTTAAGAGCGTTGGGACCGCCGGTCTGGCATCGCAGTATGCCCAATACGGGGCTGGCAGGGCCGCTTTCGACGCCGGCGCGAGGGAAAGCAGCCCGCTCTACACGCCATATGATGTCCCATCTGCCCCGGCCGGCGGCGGTGGTGGGGGTGGAGGCGGTGGCGGTGGCGGGGGTGGCGGCCGCAGCGAGGCAGCCGCAGCCGCAGAGAAGGAAGCCGAGGCGATCCAGAAGGTCGTCGACAAGCTGAAGTCCGAGATTGAGCAGGTCGGCATGAGCGAAGAGGCTCGGCGGCTCCATCAGGAACTGCAGAAGGCCGGCGTCACGATCTACAGCGAGGAAGGCCAGAAGATCGCCGCGCTGGTCGAGCAGTTGACCGAACTCGAGGCCAAGCAGAAGTTGGTCGCGGAGACGATGAAGGGGATCGAGAACGCGGCGCAGGGCTTCTTTGTCGGCGTCCTGAGTGGGGCCAAAGACCTGAAAAGCGCGATCGGCGACCTCCTGCGGCAACTCGGGAACCTGTTTCTCAATCAGGCATTCCAGATGCTGTGGAACGGCAAGGCGGGCGGCAAGGGCGGGCTCGGTGGCCTGATCGCTGGCCTGTTCGACATGGGCGGACACATCCCGGCTGGCCAGGTTGGTCTGGTGGCTGAGAAACGGCCCGAGGTCGTGGATGGAAAGCTGGTCACGCGGCCCACGCTGGTGTCCGGGCCGGCTGACGTGGTCGGTGGGGCCAAGACCGCGAAGATGATGGCTCCGGGCCCGCAGACGCACACCCCGCGCCGCAGCGCCATGTTTTCCGCGCCGGCGCCGCGGGTCACTGTCACCCCGCCGCCTGTTGTGGTGCTGGACGACCCGCGCCGGATCGATGCTTGGAACCGCAGCCCGCAGGGCGAACGCACCGCGGCGTGGCAGCAGCGCCGGATGAGCCGCAATGGCTGAGGTGTGGCGGTGGCTGCCGCAACTGATCTCGGAGAACCTCGAGTTCTACACCGACATTCGATCGGCGCCGGGCGGAGAGTGGCGCGACAGCCTGAAGGACGCGACGCAGTTCCTGACCCTGGCGCACACGCTTCGGACCACCGGAGCCGAGGCGATGGTTCAGGCCGTCAGGGCGAACGCGCTGGGCGAATGGTTGGTCCCGGAATGGCCCAACGCTACGGTCAGCGTCTCAACCCTCGCCGCAGCGGCTACCGTGCTGCCTGTGGCCGTTCCTGCCGCCTACAGCGTGGGTCAGCAGGTCTTTGTGGGTCTTGACGCAGACCGCTGGGAGGCGCGCGTGGTCGGCTCTGTCGGGGGCTCATCGATCACCGTGACCGCAGGCCTTGCCCAGACCTATGTCGGCACGAAGGGGCGGCCGCTGATCGTCGCGCCACTCGTTCGCTGCGTCGCGCCCGGCGGCATCCAGTTCCAGAGCACCTTTGACGTGAAGGGGCTGACCGCCCGCTTCATGTCGATCGAGCCCGTTGACCTCGCCGCCAACCCTTACCCGCTGCACGACAGCATTCCGGTCGTGACGGACGGCGTCGTGCCGTTCACGCCGCTGGCGGGATCCTTGAACCAGGTCGGCGATCTGATGGCGTCCGGGTTCGGGGCCTATGAGCTGCAGGAGGTGGAGTCCTTCACTCGCAGGCGGGGCACCCTCAGTTGGTACGACAAGACGCCGGCCAAGCGCTGGGAGCGGCGCGGGTTCATCCATTTCCTGCGCGGTCAGGACGGAGAGTTCTGGCTGCCATCCGGCCAGAACGACCTGCCGCTGCAGGCGTCTGTCTCATCCGGGGCTCTGGCCATCACAGTGAGCCCGGCGACGACGGATGCCGAAATGGTCGGCCGGGTGATCGTAATCCGGGAGGGCGCTTCGCTTGTCACGCGAGAGGTGACAGACGCTCTGACCACCGGCGATGAGCAGGAACTTGAAATCGCAGCCCCTGGCGTTGCCTTCACGACCGCGGCGCAGGTCAGCTTGGCACATCGATCGCGACTTGAGGTCGATACCGTTGAAATCACATATCAGTGGGTCGGCGCCGGCTTGGCTGCGTTCTGTACCGCACCGACGATCGAGGTTCCCTGATGTCATTCGCCTCCTACCTGACGCGGGTATTTGGAAAGCGGCCGACCTGGCTCTATAGGTTCGAAATCCCCGGGGGCGCGACCTACCATCTGACCAGCCGCGGGCGAAACTACGTCACCGGCGCCGATCGGCCCGACGACGACTATCCGACCGGCCAGACCTTCACCAAGGCGGCGCTCTACAACAAGGGCATCACGCGGACGACCAATTCGCAGCGGGCGGAAATGGAGGTCGTGCTTCCGACCGCCCACGCCTTGGCACAGGCCATTCTCGGCTACAGCGGCGCGGCAGATATCAAGGTGACGATCTGGAAGCTTTACGCCGGCGACCCTGACGAGGAGTGCGTCGTCAAGTTCGCCGGTCGCGTCGTCAAGGTGCAGATGAGCTTCCTCATCATCACGCTGTGGTGCGAGGAAAGTTTCACGGCCATGCGGCGGTCCTCTGTCGCTCAGGTCATGCAACGGCTCTGCCGGCACGCGCACTACTTCACCAACGACGACGGAGGTGGCTGCACGCTCGACCTGGCCGACTTCCAGCAGACCATGTCGATCACTGCTGTCGACGGGCGGAATCTGACCATCCCGCTGGCGGCCCTGCAACCCGACGGAACCTTCACTGCCGGCATTCTGGATTGGGGCGGAGAGGAGCGGTTCATCGAGTCGCACCGCGGCGATCAGATCATCCTGGAATCGATCATGCCCGGGCTCGAGGCAGCAGTCGGCATCGGTGACGAGGATGCCCTTGTCGCGCCCGGCTGCAATCTGATCCCGGACACCTGCCTCGCCACCTTCGACAACATCGCGAACTTCGGCGGCTTCTGGTGGATGGAAGAGACGCCCTTCGATGGCAGGAGCATTGCCTGATGATCTGGCGCCTCGTTCTCGGGATCCTTTTCAACTATGCGGCGTCCCTGTTCACCAAGCCCCCAGAGGGCCCGAAGGCGTCTAACCTCGCCGACTTCGGTATTCCGCGCTCGGATGAGGGCGCCCGCATCATCGACTTTGCCGGAACGATCTGGATCAAGGATCCTCACGTGGCGTGGTATGGAGACTTTGCCTCGCGCGCCATCAAGAAGAAGAACAAGAAGAAATGACCCGGATCGTCCTCGCCGATTTTCGCCACCCGACCACGCAGGTCTGCAAGAATGCGCGGCACTGGTTTGACCGAGTCGGCCTCGACTGGCGCGGCTTCGTCCGCAACGGGATTGACGCCGACGCGCTAAGGGCGTCCGGTCAGCACTTGGATCTGATCGCTCGACTGGAAGCAGTCGCGATTGCAAGGGAGGCGCGCAATGGGGGCCGGTAAAAAGCAGACCGTCGGGCATCGGTACTATGTCGGTCTGCACCTGATCCTTTGCCGCCAGGCCGACGCCCTGATTGAGATCAAGATGGCCGCAAAGGAGGCATGGCGCGGGTCGATCGCATCCGGGCGTGGGTTTTTCAACAAGCCAGACCTGTTCGGTGGTGACGAGCGGGAAGGCGGCATCAGCGGCTTCTTTGACTTCATGAACGGCAATGCCGCGCAGGCGATCAACGACTACCTGCAGGGCATTCTCGGCGCGCTCACGCCGGCTTATCGGGGCGCCGTCTCGCTGGTTTTCCGCAGGCCATACCTCGTCGCGAACTCCGCCCGGCTGCCGAACATGCAGTTCAAACTGACGAACTTCGCAGGCATCCATAAAGGTTGGTATCCAGAGAAGGCCTTGATCAACATCGAGGCATTCACCAACCGCACCTCGCTCTATCTCGCCTGGAACGTATCGGAGGACATTCCGACCGATGAGTTCGAGGCTGGCCGCGAGTTCATGCGCCAGGTCGTCAGTTCTGTCCCATTCGGCCCGACCCGGATTTACCTGCAGGTATTCGGCGTGGAGACATCGAGTTCGTATGAGGGGTCGGCGTTCAGCGACTATTCTGACCTGCTTCAATTCATCGCCGATGTTGAACAGCCGGTCGACAGCGGCTCGTTCGGGAACTGGAACGCCGCGTTCGCTTTCGCGCCTGAGTTCTTCGCGGCGGCAGCCGGAAGCGCCGGCACGATCTTCCCGACGGATTACCTGGCCAGTTCGCTCGGCACTTCGTTCCTGAACTCGATCACCTCAGAGTCCTCGCAGGATGCCGCGGACAACGTCATGGTGGTGGTCGGCTCGTTCGAATCCGCCCCGCTGCATATCGATCCGACGCTCGACCTGCTGGCGACGATCCCGAACCTGCGGACCTACTGCTTCGTCACGAACTCCGGCGTGGTGAGCGACTACGAGATCATCGACAACACGGACGTCGACGGAGTGCCGGTCATTGACCTTGACGACCCTTCTGCCGATGAGTTCATCCGCGACGGGCTGGTGATCACGTTTGCCGACATGAACCCGGCCCACATCATCCGAAACCTGTGGACCGACCCGATGCGCGGCGGTGTCGTCGCCGAGGCTGAGATTGACGATGACAACTTCAGGGCCAATGCCGACCTGTTCTATGCGGAAGGCCTCGGCCTGTCGCCGCGGTTTTCAGGTGGCGATGCCGTCGAGGCCGACAGGATCGACGTGGAGCGCCACGCTGACTGCATCAGCTATCGCAGCCGGCAGAACGGCCTGATTCGCATCAAGGCGGTTCGGAACGACTATGACCCTGGCGATCTGCCTGTGCTCGACTCCTCGATCGTGCTTGATTGGGGCAACCTCGAGCGGTCGCAGGTGGCCGAGGTGCCAAACCAGTTGACCGTGGTCTACACCAAGCGCGCGAACGGCGACCCGGCCAGCGTGACCCGCACGAACATTGCCGGCGTGCGCCGATCCGGCCGGGTGATCCCGGGCGAACAGATCGAATACCCGTCCTGCACGGTCGAGGAACTGGCCACCAGGCTTTGCCTGCGCGATCTGTCGGTTCAGAACAAGCCGCTTCTGAGCGGGAACCTGACGCTGGCCTACTTCCCTCCCGAACTGGACATTGGCGAGCCGTTCATCATCAACGAGCCCAAGCTGCAGATCGACAATGTCATCGTCCGCATTACCGAGGCGAACGAGGGCGACGGCGTCGACAACTCCGTGGTCGTCACCGTGGTCGAGGACAAGTTCGCCTTGCCGGCCGTCGGCTCCACTGGTCCTGAGCCGGTCCCGGTGGTCCCGGAGGATGCCTTTGCGCAGCCCTCTCCGGTTCGCGTGGTCATGGAGGCGCCCTACTACATGCTGGCGCTGGATCTGACGCAGGACTTCGTGGACGATCAGCTTGCGGCCGAGCCCGACCTCGGCGTGCTGATCGCCACCGGAACGAAGCCGACGTTGGCGCACCGGGACATGAAGATCGGGATTGACGACGGAAGCGGCTACGTCGACTCCGGTCCTTCAGAGTTTGTCGCGGCGGTTGCCATCCTCGGTGCCCTGAGCGGCGAGGCAGATGACGACGTGGTGACGGTGACGCCTGGCCCGGCGCTGGACGCCATCAATGCCAACAGCCTTGCGATAATCGACGGCGAGATCGTGCGGATCGATGCGTTCACCCAGAACGGCAGCAACGTGGATATCACCATCGGCCGAGGCTGCCTCGACACCGTGCCGGCGCCTCATATCGCTGGCTCCTGGCTGATCTTCCTGCAGCTTGCCGAGCCCATGGAGGCGCCAACCTTCCTCGCCTCGGAGACCGCAGCCGTCAAACTGGTCACGCGCCTCACCTCGTCCAGCCTGAGCCTGTTCCTCGCCCCGGAGGACACCGTGACCTTCGCAAGCCGCGCGATCCGGCCGTACCCGCCCGGGGCCATGCAGATCAACGGCTCATATGCATGGGACCAGTTCGTGACTGACGCGGTCGTCACCTGGGCGCACCGTGATCGAACCATTCAGACCACGCCCATCCCCGAGGACGCGACGGCCAGCGATATCGGGCCGGAGGCCGGGACCACATACACGCTCGTCGCCGAGGCTATCGATGCCAATCGGCTGCCCATTTCGACGCTGGACACCGCGGCCATGGGCACCGCGACCTCCTACGATTGGGACGACGCGACGGTTCTGCCTGACGGCACCTCAAGGATCCGGTTCACAGTGACCTCCGAGCGCGACGGATACGAAAGCTGGCAGGGCGCGACGATCGAACTGGCCGTGCTGTTCCCGCCCGAAAATCTTCTGGTCGACCTGATCACCGGCGGGTTCAGCTTCTCATGGACCGACGCGAACTCCGGCGACATGCAGGAGGACGACGTGCTGATCTATCGCTCGACGTCGCCGTTCGACTATTCGTCCCTGCCATCGCCCCTGGCCACGCTGGCAGCCGATACAGTGACCTATGACGACACCACGACCACCCCGGCAACGACCTATTACTACGCTGTGGTCATGCGCCGCGGCACCCTCGTTTGCGGCCGCTTTACCGACGGAATAATCGCCCCATAATCCGGCAACCGGCAACATCAGGAGCCAACCGTGACCCAGAAGAACGACGTGACCATCTATCCGAACATCGGGAGCGATATCCGATACGAATTGGCCTTCGTGGACGACGATGATCAGCCGATCGACATGACCGGCCACACGATCGAGATTTTCCAAGCCGAGGCGTGGGGCGCATCGAATGGGACCGTTGACTGGACCGATCAGGCTCAGGGGATCGCCCTTCTCAGTGCAGATTGGGACGACACGCCTGCCGCGATGCCGGAGGAGACCTGGTTTCGCATTCGCACTACCCGCACCAGCGACAACCTCGACGATGCGGCTCCGAAACTGATCGTGCGGTGGCTGTGATGAGCAAGATTAAGGCAGTTGTCGAACTGACGAACATCAACGTCAACAATGCGGTGCGGCGGATCATCCTGCGGCCCTACGCCACGATCAACACTGGCGGTGGCGGCGGTGGTGGTGGCGTCTCGGACGGCGACAAGGGCGATGTCACGGTCAGCGGATCGGGGGCGAACTGGACGATTGACGCGGGCGCGGTGAGCCTGTCCAAGATGGCGGACCTTGCCACCAGCACGATCCTTGGCCGGGTGACGGCAGGTACGGGGTTGCCGGAGGCGCTGACGGCGGCGCAGGTGCGCAGCATCCTGAACGTCGCTGACGGGGCGACGGCAAACGCGGCGGATGCGTTCCTTCTGGATCGCACCAATCACACCGGGACGCAGGCCGCCGCGACGATCACCGGGCTTGCCGCCGTGGCGACGAGCGGTTCGGCCTCGGACCTTGGAACGGGCACCCTGCCGATTTCCAGGATCGCAGACGGTGCAGTCACGCTTGCGAAGCTGGCGAGCATCGCCTCGGCGTCGATCCTTGGCAACAACACAGGCGGCGCGGCGGCACCGATTGCCCTGACGGCGGCACAGGTCAAGACGCTTCTGGCCATCGCGGCGGGCGACGTGTCCGGGCTTGCCGCTGTTGCCACCAGTGGCAGCGCCAGCGACCTTGGGACCGGAACCCTGCCCATCGCCCGCATTGCAGATGGCGCTGTCACGCTGGCCAAGCAGGCGGATATGGCGACGGCTTCGGTCGTCTACCGCAAGACGGCGGGGACCGGCGTTCCGGAGGTGCAGACGCTTGCCACGCTGAAGACCGATCTGGGCCTCTCGGGCACGAACACGGGCGACCAGACCATCACCCTTACAGGCGAAGTGACCGGTTCCGGGTCTGGCAGCTTTGCGGCGACCATCGCCGCCGACGCTGTGACCAACGCCAAGCTTGCGAACGTCGCCACGGCCACGATCAAGGGGCGCGCGACGGCGGGGACCGGCGACCCGGAAGACCTGACCGGCACTCAGGCCACCGCGCTTCTGGACACATTCACCAGCGGCGCGAAGGGGCTTGTTCCCGCTTCGGGTGGCGGGACGACCAACTTCCTGCGGGCCGATGGCACCTTCGCCGCGCCGGGCGGCGGCGGAACCCCTGGCGGTTCCTCGGGAGAAATCCAGTACAACAACGGGGGGGCCTTCGCGGGCGCGGCTGATGTCGAGATCGAGGGCGGGCAGCTGCGCCTGCCGTCCATTGCTACGCCTTCGGTTCCTGCGTCTGGCGGGGCAAAGCTGTTCGGCAAGGATCTGGCAAACTCGCCCTGGCCGCACTTCCTGGCGCCGGACGGTGTTGTTCCCTGGCCGGTGCAGCCCTACATCGGCGACGGTCGTTTCTACGCCTGGCTGCCCATCGTCGGCGGCACCACCGCCAGCCTGATCGGCTGGCCGGCCCAATCGGTCAACGGCACGTCGACCACGGCTGCGATCGGCGGGGGCAGCCGCCGCACCAATGCGCAGCGCATGGAGTTTCTCATTGGGTCTGCTTCTCCCAGCGCCTGCGCCCATTTCCGGATTGCTCAGGCCGGTTTCGGCGTTAATGGCTCGTCTTCTTGGGAGGGCGGGTTTCGCGGCCTGATGCACGGCGCCCCAGCGACTGGCTGCACCAACAGCAGCCATCGGTTCTTCATGGGTCTGGGCGACAGCCTTGCGATGTCCGATGTGGAGCCGTCGACGCAGACCAATGTGGTGGGCATCGGGTACGACAGCGCGGATGCGAACCTACAGTTCATGCACAACGACGGGTCTGGCACCTGCACCAAGATCGACCTCGGGGCCAGCTTTGCGAAGCCCACCACCGATCGCAGCGTGTGGTATAGGCTTCGCCTCTACGCACCGCCCGGCACGACGCGGATCCTCTACTACGAGGTCACGAACCTCGAAACCGGAGCCGTCGCTGTCGGCGCCGTCACGACCAACCTGCCCCCGGCCACCAGCTATATCACGCCGAAGGCATACGGCAGTGTCGGCGGCGTCAGTTCGGTGGTAGGCATCACCATGGGCAACATCGTCTTTGTCACGGAGCCACAATGATGACCTTGCATGTGATCTTCACGAAGGACGGCACGCCAGGCTGGATCGGCCCGGAACCGCGCGAAGGTTCCGAGCCTGTGGAAGGTGTCGACATTGTCTTTCTGGCCGGCCATCGCCGCAACAAGAAGGGCAAATGGGTCGAGCGGGAGCCACCCGACCCGCCAACGCCAGAGGAGATCGCCGCCCGCGACGCGATCGCCGCAAAGGAGAAGGAGGAACAGGATGCCCGCAACGGAGAGGAGCGCGATGAACGCCTGATGCGGCGCATGCTCAAGGTCATGGACCTGCGGCTCCGCGGCGATATCACACAGGCGCAATACATCTCGCGCACTGATGCGATCAGGGCAAAGTTCGAAGGATGACCGTCTGATGCACAGTTTTGAGAGACGCAAACTCGAGGTGTTCTTTGCCGTCCTGACAGCGGGGTTCGGTGTCTGGCTGCTGTTCCCCTCGGTCGCGATGGGCAGCCCGGCGCTGATCCACGTCCTGCACATTGCGTCAGAGGGCTGGTGGGGCGCCATGTTCCTTGCGATCGGCTTTGCGCACTTCGTTTGGCTTGCGGTCAATGGGGCGCGGTGGTGGTCGCCGATCCTGCGGTTCTGGGCAGCGTTCGGGTCGTCCAGCCTCTATCTGTCTTGGGCGACCGGCATCGCGGCCTACTCACCCTTTAGCACCGGGGTCTTTACCTACATCGCCCTTTCTGCGGGCGCCGGGGCCTGCTGCGTCTTTGCATGGCGCGACTCCATAACAGCCATGAGGGTGCATCGTGCCGCTACAAGAACTCATCACGCCTGAGAACCTGCCGGCGATCATGACGGCCTTCGGCGGCATCCTTGGCGGGGGCGGCATCATTACCTTGATCAAGGTCCGCAGGGAGCCACCGAAGCCAGGGACGCCCGATGCCGCCGCTGTCGCGATGGTAGACCTGACCAAGGCCATGCAGGAGATGGTCGCGGCCATGCGCGGGCAGAATGATCACTTCTCGGACAACAACGAGATGTTCAAGGCAATGGGGCCGCTGGTCGTGACGGTGGCAAAGGAACTTGGAGAAATCCGCCGCGAGACGGCCGAAGGCAGGATCCTGCTGGCGCTGATCCGCGACGCGCTCAACCGCCGCAGGTAGCGGCCTAATTGGAGAAGAGCATGGACAAGAAAGCATTCTTCGACTCTATCCGGAAGAGTCTGTTCAACGGCAGGCTCGCCCAATCGCAGGTAAAGGGCATCGAGGGCATCCTGCAGGCCATGGATGAGGTCGGCGACGGAGACCAGGACACACTGGCCTACGCGCTGGCAACGGCATTTCATGAGGTCGGCGGTCGCATGGTCCCGGTTCGGGAAGGCTTTGCCAAGACCGATGCGGGCGCGAGGAAAGCGGTCAATGCACTGGCAGCGAAGCGCGGCCCGAAAAGCGCTGTGGCCAAGTACGCCAAACCGGCCGGCCCTTATGGTCACGTCTACTATGCCCGCGGTCACATGGGCATGACCTGGCTCGACAACTACGAGAAGTCTTCAGCCGACGCCGGGGTCGATCTGGTGGCCAATCCGGACGCCATGCTGGATCCGGTGATTTCCGCCCGGGTCTTGATCAAGGGCATAATCGACGGCCGTTGGAACGGGAAAGGCCACGGGATCGACCACTACGAGGGCGCCGATGACGTTCTCAGCGACGCCGAGGCCGAGGAAGCCCGCCGACTGGTCAACGTCCAAGACAAGGCGCGGCTGATTGCTGGATATCACCGCAAGTTCTACAGCGCGCTGGAACTGGCCGGATGGCAGCCGGTCGACAAGGCAAAGGCGACCGCCAAGCCGGCTGTGCCAGCCACGGCTCCGAAGCGGCCGGCACCGGCACCCAAGGCCAAGAAGGAGCCCGTCGTTCAGTTTCAGAAGCCTCGCGGGGTGGTGCCTTGGATCGTCGGTATAGTGGTCGGCGGCTACATCACTGCGGCCGCTTGGTACAATGACAATCTAGCGCCAGTGGTCGACTGGCTGTTCTTCTGGCAATAGGGAGCGCACATGCTGACGATACTCAGGGCCCTGCAGGCCATTGCGGCAAGTCCGCTGTTCCTCGAACTCGTCCGCCAGTTCCTGCGCTGGATCGGCGTTTGGCTCATGACGATCGGTGTGCCAGAAAGCATCGCCGGGCTCACGACGCATGAGGATGCAGTTATGGCCGTGATCGGCGCTGCGATGTACGCCACGGCCGATACTGGCTGGCTGGCTACGAAATGGAAACAGTTTCACGCGTGGCTAAAGGCCCGCAGAAAGGCGAGGCGGTAATGGGATGGCTTTGGGATATCGTCGGGGGCTTTCTCCCGGACTTCTGGCCGTGGCTGGCCGGTGCCATCGGAGCGGTCGGGCTCTACGTCCTGGGCCGCCTAAACGGAGGCGCCAAGGCGAGGCAGAAGCAGGCCGAGAGCACCGTCAAGGGCGTCCAGCAGGGCGCCAAGGGTGCAGCAAGGGCTGACGCCGACCTGCGGGCCGGAAAGACGCCGCAGCAGATCAAGGAGGCGAACGATGGAAGGTGGTAGGCTTGCCCTGCTGGCCCTGTGTGCGGCTCTGGCCGGGTGCGTGGTGCCAGAGGCCGGATGCGTGACCTATGGCATCCAGCGGCCCTCGATGCCCGCGCTGGGCGACGGTCCGGTGGATGCGTGGGCTGCCAAGACCGACAGTGCCATGACCGAGGCGTGCCGGTAGCGGGTAGGAAGTGAGCGGGCCGGGCGCTACTCCGGCTAAGGTGGGCGGTCTTGTGGACCACTTCGTAACGCTTTCGGGCTGTGCACTGCCCTACCTGTCGCACCTTCAGGCTTCCGTTGAGCGTGTCTGCTTTCCACGCCGCCGCTCACCAAAAGGGATACAGCATGACCTACGAAGAACTCAAGCGCCGGTTCCGCATCGTTCCCACCTCGCTGATCGATCTGCCTCGCGACCTCAGCGGCACGCCGGCGACAAAGCCCGTCACCGGCGACTGTCAGGATTATGCCAGGACCGCCAAGAAGGCCCTCGGGCTCAAATGGCACCAGGCGATCATGATCCGGTGCTGGTCGCCGCAAAACTGGAAGCCACCGTTCCTGCCCCGCCACGCTGTGCTCTGGGTCTTCGGCCGCGGGTTCATCGACAGCACATATCGGGAGTTCCGGAGGACGCCGCTGCCGTGCATTCCGATCTGGCCCGTGGGCAGTCCGCTCATTCTGGCGGCAACCCACGCCATCGGCGTCTGGCAGGGCTGGTGGAACGTCGTGCCTGGCTGGATCCTCAGCCTGGCTCTTTAGCCTGAGCGATGCGCTCCGGGACATAGGGAACTGCCCCGGGGTGAGGCTTTCGCAGGGCCCGATACTGCGGCGTCAGGCTTTCGGTGATCGTGGAGACGTACAGGCGGTCAGGCCCATCTCCGTCATCGGTCACGGCATCTGTCGCTGCGATCACGCCAGCCTCGATGAGTGCCCTGGCCCATTGGACCATCTCAGCACAGGTCGTTTCAGGCCAGAACCTCGCCGGGCTCCCGTTCATCGCAACGAACACCGCCCGGACCTGCGGGTCTTCCGATTGCGGTATATCCGTGAAGGCGGAATCGATGCTGCTCATTCTGAGGGATCCTTTCGGTTTCGGTAAATGACGCGGCTCGGGTCATGGGCGACCGCCGAAGAAATAGCAAATACGCTCCCACAGCGTCAGATACCGACACAGTCCCCATCCGTCGATGCGAAGAACGCCATCTCGCTTGGGGTGGTATGTCACTTGATCGGGGTCATTGAACTTTTCCATCACGCCCCCCTCTCCGCATCAAAGCCCGTCATTTCATCGCCTCCGGTTCGCCCACAGCGGGGCCTTGGGGTGGAAGCCTAAGAGAGTTTCTGCGAAGGTGAGGGGGAGGCTCATGGCTTTGCCGTCCTGTCTGTGACCTGGAGCATTGAAAGCCGGTAGGGCGTCGGCATGGCATATCGCCCCATGTGTGGCCTGCCGTCCTTGGTCATGGGATCAAGTTCGGCGTAACCGCTGACCTTGATCCGAACCGTCCAGAGCGCACCTTGGTATCGCACGATGGTTGAGCCTGGCGAGATGCCAACCTGCTCAAGTTCAAGTGCAGTGACAGCGGCAATCGCTGCTCGCGCAGCTTTATGCGCAGCATCAACCGCCCCGGTGCGTTTTTCGCGGTAGGCCCGGCAATCAAGGTCCAATTTCTTCCGGGCCAATTCAGCGCGGGCCAGCGCCTTGTGTGACTTCGCCCTGGCCGTTTGCAACCGTTTTTCAAGGTCCATCACCCCACCTCCCGTTCTTCACCTGTTCCACACCGTCCGCAGCCCGCCACCTTGGCCTCAAGCACGGCGTTGGCTGCGGCGAGGCGATCGCGTTCGGCGATGGCGTCGTCGATAGCTTTACAGCTTGCCCCTTCGTTCTGCGGCGCAATTCGTTCACCGCGCTGGTGGATCATCATCGCCAAGTTGGCCACATCAACAGGATCACCTTTGTCCACATGTTCGCGCAGCATCCGGGAAAGATACCCATTGGGGACTTCGGGTTCTTGCCAGCCGCCACGGCCTTGCAAGCGCTTGGCCGCGAGTTTGCCTTTCATCACAGCCGCGAACCTATTGACCGCATGATCGTCAGGATGTGCAGTATCCTCGTAGGGATCGGGACTGATCAGCTTCTTTTTCAGAGCGTCCCGTTCCGCCCGCAGCTCTCGCACCAGCGCGAGGCCGTCGATGGGGGCGAGGTCGCGGATCACTTCTACGAGGCCCCGACCGACCATGTCATGAGCCTCAATTTTGTCGTTGTAGCTATCGATCTTCAACACATCAGCAAAGGCAAGCCCTACAAGGATTTCATGCGCCCAAATCTCTAACTGCTCCTTGTTCTCCGCAGCCTCCTCCAAGGCCAGCGCGACAGCCGCTTGCGCATCGGCGCGGGCCTGGGCGACGGCTTCGACGGCTTCTGCATTGATGCGGATCAGGCTTGCAGCATGTTCGGCGCGGGCGTCGAGAAGGGCGCGGGCGAGGTCAGGGGCGGCAGCGACAAGGTTCGATGTCGCAGTGTCGCGGGCATCGTTCAGCCCACTGCTATGCGCCATGAAACAGACGCGGTTGTCAGCCGACGACCACACGATCCGGTTCCACGGCTCACCATCAGCGCGCCAAGGCCCCGGCGTTGCGCCGTCCAGCAACGCTTTCACGGCTTCGTCGGTCAGGTCGGTCATGTCATCCTCACAAGTTGGCGTGCCAGCAGGTAAAGCGCGCGGCGCAAGTCCTGCGGCATGGTGGCGACGGGGCCGAGCAAACGGCCAAGCCGGGCTTCGATGATCTGGCGGGCGGTCATCCCATCATTCCTTTCGTGTCTTTGCGCCCAGCCCCGCGTGGTGAGGGGCTGGGGAGGGGGCTAGGGGGCGATCAGAAGCCCCACGACACGGTCAGGGCGGCGCGGTCCTTGCCTGCCCGAACCCCGGCCGACAGGTGTGACGACAACTTCGCCTCGATGCCGAAGGCAGCCCCGTCGCGGTCATAGTGCGCGTAAGGCAGGACGCCGCCCAGATCGAGGCCGATCTGCGCCCCAGGCACCACCGCACCATCATAGATCCCCAACTCGACGCCCGGCACGATCCGGCCCATGTCGAAGCGATAGCCGACCAAGATCCCGGCAGCGCTGTCGCTGGTCTCGGTCTCGGACCTGACCTCAACCTTGTATTCGGGATAGGCGATGAAGATCGGGTCGTCGCAGGCCTTGGGCTGGCTCAACTTGAAGCACTCGACCGTCTCAGTGCTGCTGGATACCCTGCCGTAGGAGAGGCCGATGTAGGGGCCAGACCACGTCTCAGCGGGCGCCGTGACCACCGGGTCCGAGAAGGTGGGCTGCAGGCCGTCAGCGTGGACGCCTTGGGCCAGGAGGGCGAAGCCTGTGGCGAAGGCGAGGATCGTTTGTGTCGGTGTCATGGTCAGTCTCCTGGTGTGCCCTACCGGGCGGTTGAAAAAATCGACATGGCGTCAGATCGCGTCGATATTGCGGCGTTCTGTTGAAAAAGTGACGGCCACCACCCAGGGGTTGGCATCCCAGGCGTCGGGGCCGTGCAGGCTGTTCCAGAGGTCCATGAATGCGTCGGTGGCGGGCGCGTTGTCATCGGCGCATGTCGAGACGTAGGGTGTGACCCCCTCGGCCACGGCATCGGCCTCGCTGATCTCCTGCAGCCGCTGAACCCGGGCCTCGGTCACGGTCAGGGTGAGCCGGGATGCCCAGCGGGGCATGTGGATCGAGGGACGCCAGCCGCTACCACCCATGGCCTCGCTGTCCGTCTCGGGCTTGTAGTCAGCCCGGTAGATGCACGGGTCATTGGTTCCCTCGATCAGCTGCGCAGCCTGCGCGCTTTCGGCATCAGCCCAGAGGCTGTGCGCCTCCCGCACATAGAGCCTGTCGCCGGGGGCGTAGGGTGGCTCTCGTTCCAAGCCGACGCACATTCCTGACGTGAGGGTCTGGTGGTAAACGACGGGGCCGGTCGGCTGCGGTTTCAGCACCCTGCGCGTTTGAGATTTACGACCCGCCAAGAGTGCCTGCACCATTGGCCCGCTAAAAATGATCGGACGATCAGCCATTTCCATACCTCGCTTGATGCCTTGCGGGGGCATGGTGCCGGGCGTGATCCGACTGAGACATGACCTCCAAGTTTTCGGGATCGTTGTTGCTCTTGTCTTCATCGACATGGTGGACAATCTCGTCATCCCGCAGCGGACGGCCCAACTTCCGCTCCATGACGACTCGGTGTTCAAGCCGCTCGCCATCTGGGGTGAGCACCAGCCAGTAGCCGTCCACACGTTGCCTGCGTCCACCCCTCCAAGCAGGGTTCGCATCACCGGCCAAGATGCCAGGGCGCTGTTTCGCGGGCCGCATTTGAACTCCAGACCTTGCCAGCGACTTTGCAATCGTGGGGCGGCTTACAGAGAAAGCCACCGCCAGTTCTGCAGTGGTCGCCCCATCAAGGTAGCGTTCTGCAATCTCCGAGTCAGGAAGGCGGATTTCTCTTTCGGCGTTGTGGCGAGAAACATCGTATTTCATTGCGCCCGCCCGTCCAGCAGCGCCTTCACGGCTTCGTCGGTCAGGTGGTCGGTCATACGAAAATCCCCCCAAAGCTGCGCTTGCGATGAATACGGACACCAAGGATCACAAGCATCCAACTCCACGGCGAAATGCGATCAAAGAGGAACAGTTTGGGCTGCACCGCCACGGACAACATGTTGCTGTATCCTTGGCCGTCCCCGACAATCCCAATCTCCCACATCACTCGAAACAAGCGGAAGTGGCCTTGAATTTCATCGTAGCGCATCACGCGCTTAAATCTCAGGTCGGTCATGGCGTTTCTCCTCGGATGGCGGCTTCAATCTTGGCGAAGTTCGCGTCATAGCCACCCGGAAATAGTCCGGCGGCAATGCGCATGACCCGCGCCTCGGCTTCCCGGATCAGCGCCTGGGCCTCGGGCGAGACGGCAAGGGCCTCGGGGGTGGCGAGGATGTAGGCGGTGCGCTTGTTGAAGCGATCATCCGACTTATGTCGCGGGTTGGCCGGGGTTTTGAAAGCAAGGCCACAGCCTCCCACATTCGGCCACTGAACCCAAATCCGTTCCGGCGTATCCATCATTCATCCCTCCCTTGGGGCACGGTTTCCAGCGCGGATAGACCTTGCGGCGCATCTTGATTTCCCGCTCAAGGCAGGCGCGCTTCTCGTCGTGCGTCACTTCAGACATTGGCGGCCTCCAACCATTCTGCGGGGCGATCCGCATATTTCACCAGTTGCACCTTCGCGTAGCAGATGGCTTCGCGTCGCACCCCGCAAGCTTCAAACACTCCCTGCTCGGAGTAGATCGCGAACTGGACGCGATGCTGGAAAACCTGCCGGATCATCAGGGTTCCGTCACGCGCCTGGCGCTGCAGCGATGGACAGTGCTGCATGCTGATCCTGGCACATTCGCGGTGCAGCAACGGTTCGACCTGCAGCACGTCACCGAACCGCGCCGCGTGAGCGACAGGCCTAGCCTGCGACAGGCTGACCTTCGTTCTGGCGGCCAATGGGCGGCCGCAAAGGTCGCACAAGCAGCGGGCGATCGTCTCACGCTGGCGCTGCATGTGCGGAGCACCGAACTTCGGTTTCCCTTTACCCCTGGCGACAGGATTGCACATTGCGATGGCGCCGGCATATGGGCACCGTGCAAGATGCACCGCCTGCTCCTCGGACCACGACACCGAATATGGCACCGGCACTGAGCCGAAATAGAGTTGAGATCGGTCAGCCATCAGTCCCGCCACCCAAATAGACCTGCGAGGCCGACGTTGGCGAAGAAAAGCGCGAAAGACAGCAGGCAGATCAGGTCTGATCCATGCGCAAGGTCAACCATTGCCGCGCTCCTTCATGCCCTGATCGTGCGCCACGTTGATCTCTGACATGCGCGGGTGATCCGCCCCAAGTTCGCGGGCGAGGCGCTTTCGCGCGGCACTGATATCCTCGGCCGAGCAGTTCTCTTTCAGGCCAAGGATCGACCACCACGGAATCGCGCCCGGCGCCGGAAGGGCGGCAAAGCCTGTGAAGGCCTGGTCGGTGATCGCTGCGCAGCCCCGGATTTCAGGCCCGCGCATGTCGCGGATCGAAAGACCAATGGCACGGATGTTATTCCAGACCCGGTCAAAGCTGTCGCAGGGGATGCAGACCTGCTGACCCTTCCGCGTGAAGTAGACTGCCACGCCTGGATCTTCCGGTTCGCGCGCAGAGGACATTGGCAGGCCGTCGCGGCGCACCGGACGATTGCTGGATATCACCAGCCCAGAGCCACCAGACCGCTGGACCTCGCCCACCAGGTCCCGTGTGGCCTGATCTGGCGTGATCTTGAAGCCGCCCCAAGCGCGGCTTTCCGGCGGCGTGCGCGGCACATGGTCAGGCCATTGCAGGGGAAATTCGTCGATCATGACGAGTGCCCCACCAGTCGCTCCACGATGGCGATCGTCTTGCCGACGGTCCCAAGGTTGGCCATCTCCTCGTCGGGGATTTCGATTCCGAACTCCTCCTCGATATCCAACACCAGGGCGACGGTCTCGAGGCTGTCAGCCCCGAGGTCGTCAACGATGTGGCATGCGTCCGAGGCAATGACGACGCCGAGGCTTTCGGCGATGCGCTTCCGGACTCGGTCTGCAATTTCGGTCATGGCTTAATCCCTTCCGTCGGTTTGCGCGCGTCCTTCAGGACCGCGTCCATGAAGTCGCTCAGGGTGACAAGTTGCGCCTTATGGCTGTGGAGCGCGGCGATCGCCGAGAAAGACAGGCGCAGGCGGTTGCACTCTGCCGCAGCGCTGGCCATGCAAGCCCCGGCTGAGCCCCATTCCTTGCCGCGGTCGTC
>Ga0208916_10000227_pt1 | contig 28781 bp, 44 predicted proteins | sample DEB19_08_DNA_5_FD_184523 | JGI IMG/M metagenome (GOLD analysis project Ga0208916, IMG submission 184523) | Aqueous microbial communities from the Delaware River and Bay under freshwater to marine salinity gradient to study organic matter... | ecosystem: Environmental > Aquatic > Marine >... | reverse complement strand
ATTCCCTACCCCCCTCGTGCGCCAGATTCTAACCCCCCTCCCTATAAGAGTCAACGCTTAGCTCTACGCTCTGCGCGATTAAGTGGCTGAGCCTTTGCCGGCTTGCGTGCAGTCATCAGCTCAATAAAAGGTTTCCACTTGGCTTCATACACAAGGTCAGCGTCATAGCGCTCTGTTGCAGCTCGCACTGCAACGCGGTCTACCTTCCCTGCCTTGGTTTCCTCATATACATCCTGAAGCGCTTGGTAGATAGCATCCACATTAGGGATAGCAAAAAATGATGCTTGGAATTCATCCCACTCACGCTGTACCTTGACCTTGTGGCTATGCGGCCCAATCAACTCAGCCTGCGCGCTAAAGTCACTGACCACGCACGGCAGGCCTGCACTCATACCTTCCACAGCAGGAATGCCAAAACCCTCCCCCATTGAAGTTAGCAGCTGCACATCAGAGGCTGAATACATTGCGGCAAGCGCACTGTCAGGGATACCGTTGCGGAAATTTATAGGGTGCGGATAGCGCACGCGGTGCGGGTCAATGCCCACTGCATTCATTAGCCTTGGCAGGTTCACGCCCTCACTGTGCCCATTAGGCTCTGTGTGAATCATCCAGCGCGCATCTTTGCGGTCAGCCATAAACCGGCTCATTGCATCAGCCATAGGGCCGAAACCTTTGCGAATAGGGATTCGGCCGCGGTTCGCAGCTACTGTGCACACTACGAAGTCATCAGGCTCAAAGCCCATAGCGGTGCGCGCATCAGTGCCAACATCCGTGAACACTGTGCGGTCAATGGCGTGCGGTATGTAAGTCAACTCAGCACGCGGCACCCCAGCCTTAAGCAGCTGCTCCTCACCAAACTGGCTCATTGCAATGGCGTGATGCTTGCCCTGCAATAGAAACTGTGCAACCTGTGGCGGTGCTGGCTCGTGGTCTACTGGTGTCCAGCACGCAAGGTTTAACTCATTGAAGCCTTGAACGCCAAGCAAGGGCCATAGGTCAAACAGCACTACCCCAAATGAATCAGGGCGGTCACCAATCCAGCTGCGCATATTCTCTGGCGCAGCGTCAATGCTGTAACGCATCACCCCTTCAGGAAAGATGATATGACCGTGCGCGCAGTTCATCATCACTGCTGCACCGTGGTTGGCGGTTAGCGCAACCTCGTGCCCATCCTTAATCATCCTGTGCAGCACTTGTGCACTTTGTGCACCGTAGCCACTTGGCACGGCGCAGCTGTTGCTGTACCAAATCACCCTTGCCATTACTTCCCCCTCAATACATCTGCCCAGTTAATCTTGCTGGGCATTTCATTACGCGCATCAGACATCGGTGCATATGATGCGATTGCCCAAGCAGTAAACGCTGGGTCAATCTCTATGTGACCAAGTGCCGTGTTGTGTCTGCGGCAAAGCACGCCGCGCACGCACTTTCCACAAGACTTCCTGCGCTCATTGCAGCACTTGTGGTTGTGGTCAATCTGCAGCTCGCCATCACAGTCACCAATATTTTGTGCTGCGCATCCAGCGGCAAGCATTTGCCTTAGGCGCTCAATCGGAATGTTATACCTACGAGAGCGCTCAAGCCCGCTAAATTCCCCTGATACCTCACGCAACCGCCGATATAGGCGTGCGTGGTCTGGGTTTTTAAATGGCACGCTTACCCCCTCCCCTACTTGTGCTTGGTCACCTTGCCGTGACAGCGTAGACATAATACGCGCAGCATATGCTCAGGCGCAAGTAGTGCGCCGCCTTGGCTTATTGGCTGCAGGTGGTCAACGGTCAGGCGCACGCCGGTTGCCCCGCATCCCTCGCACCAAGGGCGCTTGGCTCTCACCAAGGCGCTGAGCTTACGCCACGCTGGGTTCAGGTAGGGGTTAGGCACGCCCTCTTTCCACTTGCTCTGGGCTTGGCGCTTATGCATACTGCAGCGGTTGCCCTGCTGGGTCAGCGTGCCGCAGTCAAGGCAGGGCCGCGCAAAGTTCACGCCTTAGGAAACTCTGGCAGCGGCAGGTGCTGGGCAATCACTTTGGCAATGTGGTCAACCGCTCGCTCAGTGGCATCCTCATACTGTGGCTCAAACACAGCCCACGCCAACTTGCCCATTGACTCCTCAAGGTTTTCAACCACTGCATCAGCCTGGTGCGCATTCAGGTGCAGGGTTTCGTGGCACATCACTTCACGCTGGCGCTCTGGTGTTTGGTTCCACCAATCGTGGCTAATGCGCAGCTCAGCGGTAAAGGAAGCCTGTGAAGTAACTGCAATGTCAGCCCACGCATCAAGGTCTGAAGCCTCACGCGCAATGGTTACTGTCCAATGCGAAAGGCTCAGGGCAGCCTGAACATCAGCAAGGTACGCCTCAAGCGCTTGCCATCTATCTTGCTTTGCAGTTGCCATAGCCTCCCCCTAAGTATTTGGTGGAGCGGGCGGGGAGTTGCACCCCGCGTTTGCGGTACCCAGGCATAGCCTTAGTGGGTCACCCGCCAAGCTGCGCCGCCCCATTGAGAATAGTAGCGCCTGCCGCCAGGAGGATTCCAGCGGCAGGCGTGGTGCCTGTGGAGTGAATCACAGGCGTAGCCATAGGTTAGCCCACATCGTCAGCGCTTAGTGGGTCATTGGTCAGGGCATCGCTCGCAAGCGGTAGCGGGCTGACTGAGCGTAGGGGGCAGGTAGCATCCCAGCACTTAGGGGCTTTGGTTTCCTCATCAGCCCCAACACACAGCCGGCACATCGCCTCAATAGCTAGGCGGTAGTTGCGCACATCGCTGCGGCTTATTTCCTTGATTGCCTTAGGGCCGTGCGCCTTCAGGCGTATCCACTCAACATCATCAAGGCTTGGCACCACGCCACCAAAGTAGCGTTCACGCATCCAGTGAATGCTTTTGCCGTGCATATCATCCAGCTGAAAAAAACGGTTAGGGCTTACCTTCAGGCGCTGCGCCCATACCCGCGCTGCGCTGGCAAAGTCATCTATCAGCGCCCTTGCCGTAGGATTTGCTGTACGGTCACGCGCACTACGCCGTGGCTCAGGGGTGCCAGCATCATCATCGCTTGCGGGCTGATATCTATTGCCCTGCTCTTGCGGCTCCATTTACTTCCTCCCAAATCTTTGGCGCACCGCCCGCACCAATCAACTACCAGTACCACCACACAGCGGCTTGGGTCATCCTCACGGCAGAGGCGCAGTGTATACGGTTTATCACCCCAGCGCCAGCTGGCAACTGCCGCGTATAGGGTGATGCCCTTTCTGGAGTACCAGCTACTTTGCCCGCCGCGCTCCGCGTCATACCACGAGGCAACGCCGCGTACCGGCACCCCTGATGGCGTAAGGCCAACAATGAGTGCCAGCAGCAGCGCAATCATCAGCTGGTGAAGTTATCTGGGTGAGTAGGAAGTGAGCCGCCAGCGAGCGCATCGCCGTACCAGCGGCCTGCCTTGCTGTCAGCCCAATAGAAAAGGTCAGACAAATCCCAGCCATTTGCATTGGCGAACTTCAACACCTGGCGGTCACCAAACGCCTTTTGCTTGCCGGTCAAATACTCACGGCAGCCCAAGTAACCAAACCCACCGCGTGCTGGGTTGAACATCAGTGCCTCAATGTGTCCCACTGTCAGCTTCATCTGTTTCACTCCTCTTGCAGCCCCAGCAACTTGCTGGTTTCCTCGCTGCTTTGGCAAGCCTAGCACCCCTGTTGCAACGGTGTCAAGCCGTTGCAAGTGGCTTGCGCCACACGGTGATATAGCCCTTTGTTACAGGCTGCACGCCTATCCCAGCCAGCCAATCCTTGGCAAAAGCGTGCTTGCCCTCCAGGTCACTAAAGCAGTCATCTATGGCAATCAGGCAGCCTGGGCGCAGGCGCGGGTAGATAGCCATCAGCTCCTGCAGGTGATGCTCAGCGCTCGCCGTGCTATCAGCGCTCCAGTCAAAGGAATCAAGGTAGAGCAGGTCAATGGTGCTGGCGCTTGCAAAGGTACGCAAGGCCTCAACTGAATCCTGCTGGTATATCTGCATCAGGCGCACCGCAGAGCGCGCAGCCTCAACGCTCTCTGGGCTTATGTCATAGGAATGCCCATAGCCACCAAGGTTGCTAATCAACCAATCCCAGACTGCTGTGCTTTGCCCATCGCCAGCCCAATTACCTGCTAAGCGTAGGCAGCCGGTTTCTACAATGCCAACAGGTCTGCCCAGTGCAGTCAGCTCATCAGCAATAAACTTGAACGCAGCCCAGCGCTTGGTGTTGCCAAGGTCTGCCTCAAACCTTGTAGCGAATAGGTTACTCACTCTCTTTATCCTGTGGCACAAACCAGCTTTTGAAATCATCCATATCAAGTATCACCATCACGCGCCTACGCCCACCGCCCAAGCCTGGGCTGTCACCAATTACAAGGCCGCGCAGCTGGTCACCTTTCACCGGCACGCTCTGCAGCCAATCCCATTGGCGCTCACTGAAGCTGCCGCCCACCTTGCACTGCACTGCAATCCAGTCATTGGCAACATCCTGCTTGCCACCGAATTGCCCTACGCGCTGCGCGTTCAGGTGCTTTGCCACTTCACGCTCAAAGGCATTGCCTCTTGCCCTGCTGTTTTTTCCCTTGCGGCTCTTGGCTGGGTCAATGCCTTGTTTAATGCTCTCATCCTTAAAGTGCCCCATTACGCCACCAGCCGTGCAATGAGTGCGCCGCCGCCATCGCTCAAAGTAAAGCGCGCTGGCTGTATTTCCATCACGCCGTGCTTCAGCAGGTCAGCAATTGTTTTGCGTGAGCCAATGGATTCATACAGGAAAAACCAGCCGTCAGGTGCAATGGCATCTGCGTAGCGGATAGATAAATTGCACCACACGCGCCCGCTCGCTCCAGGCTCCTCACACCAAGCGTCAGCGCCTTCCTGCACTGCAACCACGCGCTCATCAAGGAATGGCGCAGCGCGCTCAATCCGATTCATTTGATATGCGCCTTGTGCATCCACTCAAGCCTGCGCTGCTTTGGCTCGTAACTCACGCGCAACACGCGGATGGCTTCCTTGCCGGTGTCAATGCGCTCGCCGCACTCTGCACACGCCGTAGGCGCAAACACAGGTGCCTTGCTCGCTCCACCGCGTGAAGTTTTTACGCCTGCCATAAAGCCGCCCTAATCATCCACACCACCGTAGCAAAGCCCACTACCGCGTAGAGAGCTGCCACACCACCGCTGCCGCGCTTGGTGGCGCTTGGCATTGACAGCAACACAAGGATGGCAAGGCCAGCCTGCAGGATTGCCAGCGTTACGCCTATGGCATCAAAGGTGTTCAATGTGTTAGCCCGCCTGTGAGCAGCACAAGCCGCTCAATGGCTCTCTCAACGCATTCCTGCGGGGTTGCCCCCTGAAAGGTCAGCTCATTATCCATACGGTCAACCAGCACGCAGATAAAGCCGGTTGGCGTGCTAAGCAGCGCATCAAACGCATACCCAGACTGCGCGCATAGGTTTTCTAGCTCCTTAAACATTGCTTGCCTCCCCATCCGCTGCCTCAACCAATTGCCTGTAGGCATCCTCAATGCTCAGGCTCGTGGTGTCAATAGATATATCAAACCCAGCGCCTACCCACGCCCTTTCAGTCACATCTTGGGCGCTGACTAGCGCCCCGCCCAAGCGCTCCCTCCGCACATCAGGCTCAGCGTGTACGCGGGCCACCAGCAGCTCATTCTCAATGGAGCGCAAGTAATCCACTTCCCCTGGTAGGCGTATGTCATCCACCACCACAGGGATACCAGCCTTCACCAAGTCAAAGTAGCCGCGCCGCCAGACACGCAACCAAAAGCGCGTGTCAACTTCACGCAAGGCTGCGCCAACATCCTGTAGCAACTCTCTGCCGGTAATCGTTGCCCGCCCTGAGTAGCGGTCTAGCGTCAGCTCCTCAGTTTTACCAAGGTCACGGTACGCCAAGCCCACCACCTGCCTGATGCCATCAGCAATGGCGTGCCTGCGGTATCCCCTATGCTCAATGAGCAACTCAGCCAGACTGCTCTTGCCACTCCCTTGTGGCCCAAGTAGCGCAATGGTTTTCACAGCTCTCCCCTTTCCACCTTTTCGTACCACACCTTGATTGCCTCCCTGAAGGCATCAAGCCCTATGGCAATGAGGGCTGGCTTGCCCTTCACGATTTCCCACACCTTGCCTACGGTCATCACCCCACCATCTGTGTTGCCGGTGACAATCAGCACCGTAAAGGCGTGGTTGGCTGCCAGAGCTTGGAGTAGGATGCGCTGCCCATCACTCAGTGGCTCGCCTTCCCTTTTCCACTCCTGTACCAGAAAGCGCCCTTTGCGCTCGCCAATCAGGTCTAGGTTGCTAAATCCCCATCTAGGGTTGCTCTCAATAATTCCATCTATCCCAGTGGTGTCTATATGCACTGCCTCCCCATTGCGCATCATTAGGCTTGCCCTCCCAGAATCTGTTTAATGCTCATTGGCTTAGTACTAGTGTCTTTCTCTCTCTCATTCTCTTTCTCTTTCTCTTTCTCAGTCCGTTGCACAACGGTAGTGAAACTGTTTCTCTGGGCATTTCTGAACCTAACTGAGCGCTCACTTGCAGTAGGGTCAACCTGATGTTTTCCCCAATTGTCTACAAACATCCTCCCATCCTGCTCAAAAATCAACCCAGCTTTCAGCAATGTGGGTAAATGCTTGTGCAGATTGTCAGGCAGCAACGCCTTCAAATGCGCCAGGCTGCCAAAGCCACCTTGCGGCCTCTGGCGCTTTGCCCGCGTCATCACCTTCAGGTAAGTCAGCTGCGCCAAAGGTGGGAGCAGGGCAACCCGCTCATCCTCATCCCAGCCAACGCTTAGTTTTATCCACGCACCATTTGCCATATCAACCCTCCTACTTGGTGGGGGCTGGCATAACCCGCTGCCAGCCCCCAAGTGTCATTGCCTAAAACGGCAGGCTCTCTAGGTCATCCTCTGGCACCAAGCGCTCAGGCTTTGGTGCATCGCTGTGCGCTGCAACCCACTGCCGGCTTGGCTTATCCTTGCACCAGCTGCCGTCAGGTGCCTTATGCGAGGCAGCCCAAAACGGCAGGTAAGGCTTATTGGTTGCCTTACTTACGCCACCAGGCTTCAGGCTCCAAGCCTGACCGTGCGAGCAGGCCCCATCCCCTGCCGTGTTGGCAAAGAGCATTGCCGCGCTCACCGCAATCTGCTCATCCGCTGAGAGGGTTGGCACCCCCTCGCTAGAATGCCCTGCAGGGGTGTTTTGCGGCACGCTAAGGGCTGGTGCCGCCGCATAGTGTGGCTTGGTAGCCCCAGCGCCCTTATCAGGGCTGTAAAGGCTCCTGCCAACGCCCAGCTGAGCGGCACACCTTCGCAGCGCATCACTTGCCGCGCTCTTAAGCGGCTCATCATCCTGCACGCTGTTGGGGTACCCAAAATCTTGCCTAATTGTGGTGTTGCCATCAACCACAATGACCAAGCTGCCGTGAACTACACAGCGTGCTGGGTCTGCAACCTTCACTTCAAACTGCCAGCCGGTCAAACCTAGCGTGTCATCTAAACGCTGGGCAACAGCTCGTGCATCAGCGTAGGTGAACACAAGGCCCGCACGCCCTGGGCGGTGCTTCAAATCCTTATCCTCAAATGGCGCACTAAGCGCCGCTGCAATTTCCTTACTCATTCTGCTCCTCCATCCTTAAACTTGAACACGCGTGCGCCAGGCTTTTCAACGGTGTGGCGCGTAACCGCTTCCTTATAGGTCTGGGGTGCTAGCCCCTGCAGCAACAATGCCACAGCTTCCCAATCGGTTTTATTGCTGGGCTTGTTCTGTTTCCAAGTGGCTTGCCACCCAGCGCCAAGGATTCCCACGCCCTTGCCGATTGCTTCCTTCAGGCTGATGGAAAGGTTGGCAAGCTCTTGGTCAAGCATCTTGCTTTCGTAATGCTTTTCTGCATAGAGCGCTGCCACGCGCTCAATGCCACCAGTTGCTTGCGCCCACTCCTCAGTTGACTGAGGCACCACCTTGGCAAGCGTGTCTGAATCCTCCCCAATCAACTCAGGTGCCCAGCCTGTTTCAATCAGGGTGCGAAACTGCACCGCCTTGGCAAACAGCTCAGCCTGATACACAGGGTCAGCCATCACGCGCTCACGCCTGAACTTCAAGCCGCCAAGTAGCACTGCCACATCAACCCAAGGTGCGCCGGTAATGAATGCTTGCCACTGCACCTGGGCAATAACGGCAGCAGGCACAGGCTCCAGCGCCCACATCCTGCTGGTGCTGGTTTTGATTTCCACAAGCCCAGGCTCACCCACAATGGTGCGGTCAAGGCTTGCCATAGCCCAAGGGGCTTCAACCAGCCTGACTACTCCATTGCTGCGCTTAAGCTTGTGCCCTGTTTCCAGCGTGTACCAATTAGCCACCGCATCCTCAAGCAAAATGCCACGCTGGGCGGCCTCACCTGCTGGCTCCTCAGTTACCGCGCCGGTCTTTTCTGCCCACAGCTGAAAGCGTGTTTTGTATTCGCTCAGCCCAGCAATCACTGCCACATCAGTGGCGGTGATTCCATCCTTGCGAAGCGCAAACCACTTAGAGCTGCGCTGCTCTGCCTTGATAAACTCAAAGCGCTTGCTCATTACTTCCCTCCTGCCTTGCTCTGGTATTCCTTAAGCCGGCTGATGGCCCACACCAGCTGCCGCTTGGCTTCAGCCAAGTTATCGCCGCCACCAGGCGTGTAAATGTCAACCACTCTGCGCCAATGCTGCGCGGCGCAATCCTCACACAGCCGCTTGATTTTGTCTGGCTTCACTTCACTCTGCCGCTGTGCCTTGCACACTTCGCAGCGCCACTTAATCATTGCTTTCCTCCTGCTTTCCTATCCTTTTTTGCCCAGCCTGAACCCTTGAACTGCACTGATGGTGCGCTAATCACGCGCAACATAAAGCAGCCGCACTTATCACAGCGCGGGGTTAGCGGGGCATCTATGGTCTGCAGCCGCTCATCAACCGCGCTGCATACTGGGCACTGATACTGGTAGAGCGGCATCAGCTCAGCCACGCAAGGATAAGCACCCAGCCGGCAACTGCCAACAGCAGCTGCCCCAGAATGCGCCAGCCCTCACCTTTGCGTTGCCCGCGCATCAAGCGCGCAACGCTGAGCGGGCGCATATCAGTCAGCACTACTGGCTGGTTAGCCCTATTCAGTTTCATTGCTTGCCTCCACAAAGTATGCCGTGCCTGGCTGGTGTTGCGGCAAAAAGTATGCGTGGCTTGGCGCGCTCAAGTTATCGCCAATGCCGCCCAGCTCAGCCTTCAGGCTGGCGTAGGCCGCGTGCCATTCATCACCGCTCACCGGCTTATCTAGTTTCACCACCAAGTGGTAGTGCGGCTCAGCATCAGTGTGTGAGTAACTTGAATATGCAACCCACTCACGCCCAGCCACCACCTGCTTAGCCTGCTCATATGCTGTGCCGCCATCAACATCAACCACCAGCGCATTCACCTGCTGCACGCTGTCATTGCTGCGGCTGCCACCTTTGCGCAAGCTGACTGGTGACCACAGCGCCTGCATCTTTTTGGTTTTGCTTGGCAGGTGGTCTTGCAGCGTTGCCACAAGGTCTGCCCAGCTTTCAATGGTGCGCGCCGGCTTAGTCTTGAAAAGGCTTGGGTATACAACTGCAAAACTCACTTGGTCACCTCCAACGCTACAAGCCAACCCAAGGCTGCGTAAAATGCCAGCATTAACACTGCCGCCAAGCGGCTGTTAAGGAATTGGTTAATCACTTTGCCACCCCCCATACCTTCAGCACCTGCTCACTCTGGGCAGGGCCTTCAAAGTCAACAATCTTGCCAAGCTCAATGCTTACCGTGTCAGCGTCAGCGGTGCGATAAATCTGACGAAAAAGCTTGAGTGCATCCTGATGAGTAGCTGCGCTCAGGTAATCGCCCACGCAATCGCCGTGAGCGTCACGCTCAACTACCCAGTAACGCGTAGCGGCGCTCATCAGCGCACCGCCTGAGCTGCAGCTGCAAACTGCATAATTTCGCGTGTTTCGTTTTTAACGCAAGCCATTGCTGTGCAGGCATTGCACTGGTAATGCACGCCTGGGCAATCGCTGTTGGAGTTGGTGCTGGTATGACCGCCAAACCAATGGAATGAGTCAAAGCCTGAAGCCATCACCGTGTTGCCACAGCTGCAAGCTAGGAATTCGCTGGTTGCCGATTCAAACCTGATTACATTTACCTTTGTCATTTTCACTCCTCTATCAGGCCCACCGTTTGGTGGATTCACTCCCTGACTCACTCAAGGTACACCCACCCTGCAACGCCTGTCAAGCGTTTGCAACGGTGGGGTTTAAGCTGAGCGCGAGGCTGTAACAATTGAGCGTGGGTAGCCCGCTGCCTGGGAGGAGGGCCAAGCAGCGGGTCAGCAGCCTCTCAGGGCTGCTTAGTCAATATCCTCTGTGGCTATTCTGATTGCCACCCCAATGCACTCTAGGCAGGCATTATCACTTGCCACAAGCTGCCCAGCATCAGATTCTCCCACCACTTCCTCATTGAATTTCCATACGCGGGCGGGCATATCGCATATGGAGCAATAGCCGTATGGCGGGTATTGCTTGCGGCTAGTTACCGGCATTGCAAGGCATAACCTTCAGGTCATCCCAAGTGCCGCCACCTACTACCAGCGTCAGGATGCCAGCGGGTGCCATCACCCCAGCCTGCTCAGTAAACCATTGGCTGCCGCCATCAAGGGCTGGTGCCTGAATGTGCGTGCGCGCACCTGACTGCTTCACCATCAAGTGGTGGTAGTGCCCTGTGAGCAATATCGTGGCATCGCCAACTGGCTGCAAGCCCAGCGCCTGCTTTGCCCACCACGCTTCAGCTGTGCCCTTCATCTGATGACCGTGTGCCAACCCCACAATGGTGCCGCAAATATCTAGCGTCATCGTCAACTCATTTTTAGGAAAGGCAAAGGCAATGTGGTCATAGGCTGGGTTGGCGCGTATCACTTCCCCTACCTGCTCAAGCGTTGCAATATCGTCATTGTCACCAAAGGTGGTGTAGCTCTTTCCACCGTTGCCCCTATTCTCACCGTGATTGCCTGGAATGCCAGCCACCACAATGCTTGGCGCAAAGGTAGCCCAGCGCGTCAGCGCCTTCACCATCAAGCGCCGCACCACCGTCACCTGCTCGCGCCGGTCTAGGTCAGCCTGAAAGGCTTGCATTGCGTAGTGCCCGCTGCAGCTCTCTACAAGGTCACCCAAGCCAACTACCACCAAGCGGTTGAGCGGTCTGCCAGCCTTCACTAGCTCACGCCAGCGCGCCTCAACTTCGTCAATGCCTGCAAGGAAGCGCGCCACGATTCCAGCGCTGCCGCCGCCCTCACCCTTGCCCATCTGCAGGTCACTAATAGCAACCAGCAGTGCCGTGCCTTCAGTGCGCACGGCAGGCCGCTTAGGTTTGTGCGCTTTGATTTCCTTAATCAGTGCCGCAACATCGCCATCAACAGCAACGCGCTTTTGCACCACCTTGCCTTTCCACTGCCGGTTGAGCCGCCCAAGCGGGTCACCCCAGACATTGAATAGCACAGGCTCAACCACTTCAAACAGGTCAGGGTTAAGCCCCCACACTCTCAGGATGGTTGCCCAATCAGGCGCATTCTCAGCTGGCAAAGCATCGGTAGTAATCGTGCCCTGCTTGCCATCCCACGCAACCCCAGGCTCCCAGCCCTCTGCGTGCTTGCGCTCTGGGCGCTTGGCTGCATCTATTTCCTGCTGTACCTGCAGGATTTCCTCAAGCCCCTCAGTCATTTGCGCACTTGCATTCATTGCGCCTATGGCGGGCAATGTTGAAATAACGCCAGCGCTCGCCCCGCTTTTCCAGCCACAGCTCAATAGCCTTGCTGGTAATGCTTGCCAGCGCTAACGCCTCATTGAGCGCTGCGCGGTCATCCTCTGATAACTGCATTAGCGCGTAGGTACAGCGCGGCCCCTTTTTGGCTTGCAGCACCCTAAACTCATCTAACCGGCTCATCAGTTTCCTCCCCCTATGCGCGGCTGACTACTGCCGCTTGACTGATGGTGAGGGGGCTAGCTGCCCCTGTCAAGCCCTACTTTGTGCTGATGCGCTCCTGATACACGGCAGCCTCAATGGCTGCGCCAATGGCAGACTCATCCAGCTTGAAACCACGCTTCAGGCATTCAGCCGTTACGAGGGCAAGGGCGGCTGCCTTTTTGGCTTCGCCTTCCTCTGTGCCAAGTGTCTGCTCAACTGAGCGCACTGCCGTGCGGGCAATCGCCTCAATCATTGCAAACTGCTCTGTAGACATTCGCGCCTGCAGGTAGTTCACCAGCTGCTTGCCAAGGTAGCCAAGGGCACCAATAGCCACAGGCACCAAGCCAATAATCAGCGCGTTGAGTAGGTCATTTACTAGCGGATTCATTCTGCACCCCTCTTGCTAATCAACACCATTGCGGGCGGTGTTGGAAACCCAGCATTGCCCTTGCTGTCACGCAAGGTTTTAACTTCCTCTGGCATCGCATAGCGCCCAGGGTTGCCTTCCTTCATTGTAGGGCAGGCGTATTGCCAAGTGGAGTTATCGTAGGCAAGTACCACCCAGTGACCGTAGGTAGCAAGCGGCTGCTTTGCCCAATAGTCACGCTGCCACTTAGAGCGCAAGCGCTCAGGCAGCACCTTTTGGCTAGCTTGAATGTTGAGAATCAGCACGCTGCCAGCCTTCACCTGATTGCTTGCCTCACTCCAGTCATAGACAATGCGCCCCTTCAAGCCCAGAATCTTGGCGGCATCACGCACCTGTGCCGCGCTCGTGCCCTCTGCGCCGGTTGGCGTGTCTACGCGCCCAGCCTGCTCACACGCCTTGTGCGCTGCCTTGGTGCTGGTGTCAATGCCAAGGGCTGTAGCTGCAGTTGCAAGGCTTGCAGGGCCACAATCGTCAAGTGCTTTCACTCCTAAACGCTCTGCCAAGCCAAGCTGGCTGCGTACCGTCAGAATCACTTGCCCTGCCCCTGAAGCCAAGTGAGCAAGCCGCCAAGGCCAGTCACGCCCAATAGAAAGATAATGCCCTTAGCAAGCTTAAGCGCACCCCTTGATTCTGCCAAGTCAATTTTGATTTCAGTAAGGTCACGCTCAATGCGCTCCAGGCGCTTCAGAATCTCTGTGCTTTGGCTTGCGGTCATACTTGCTCCTGAAGCTCAATAGGCTGCTCTGTTGGCATTAGTGTAGCAGTGCCCTCAATCACTTCAGGCTCTGGCTCAGGCTGAACCGGCGGCAGGAATCCCTGCTCAGCATCGTAGGTGCCGCCAATCCACACTAATGTTTCTGGGCCCACTTCAATGATTGCAACGGCACCAAACAGCGCAGCGTAGTCATTGAGAAACTGCTGCTGTTGCGCTGGATTGAGCGCGCCGCTGATAAGTTGCACCACAATGCCATCTGCGTTGGTGAAGGCGTAGCGGGTCATCCGATGTACACCACGGTGAGCAAGCCTGAGCCGCCCGCCCCGCCAGTACCGCCGATTGCAGTACCGCGTGAGCCATCCATATACCCACCAATGGTGCCTGCATCAACCTTCACCAAGCCTCCAGCACCACCGCCTGCGCCAGTATTGGCTCCTGCGGCGCCGCCATTTCCAGCCGTAAGAGTCACCGTGCCAAGTGCCGATGTGATTGCGCAACAGATACCACCACCCGCGCCACCACCGCCTGCGCCTCCTGCGGATGCAGTGCCGATAATTGGCGTGCCTGGTGCGTTGCGTGAGTTTGCACCACTACCGCCGCCACCGCCCTCTAGGAAGTAGTTAGTCGTGGTGCCTGGTGTCGCTGGAGTTCCGCGCACCGCGATTGCATTTGTAGTGGTTGATGTCGCGCTTCCTCCAGCAGAACCAATGTTGCCAAGAATAGTGAAGTAAGAAACAGGGTTAAATCCGCGTGTTGCAGCCGTGCCAGATTCCCCGCCAGCGCCCACCGCTGCTGCGGTACCAGTTGCCGTACCAGCAGTGCCGCCGTTTGCGCCTGTGCCGCCGAGGTACTGATTGACTTCAAGCACAGTTGCTGTTGCAACTCCTGCAACCGCGCCGCCGATTCCAATGGCGGCAGTAGTGCCAGCAGCGCCACCACCGCCACCACCTGGCACAGAAAGGTACGAGCCGAAAGTGGTGGCAGCGCCATCGGAACCATTAGTTCCAGCGGCAGCCCTGTGCGCAGTGCCGCCTGTAGTCTTCGCAACGGTTCCACCAGCGCCACCATTGCCACCTGCGCCGATTCCAACACTGACTGAGGTTGCCGTTCCCATCGGGATGTCGCGTGCGATTACGATGCGGGAGCCGCCTCCACCGCCGCTCCCAGCACCACCAGATAGGCTGCTGGTTGCCCAGACCATCTGGCCACCAGCGCCGCCACCGCCGCCACCGATTGCAACCACGGTCACATACTCAACCCCAGTGGGAACAGTGAAGGTTCCGCTGCTTGTGAAGGTTTCGGTGATAAGGAAAGCGCCACCGCCGCCGCCCTGCGAGGTCTGCAGCAGGATGGTGTTGATGTCAAACGCAATGCCGCTGCTCACGGCTGCCGTTGCCGTCATCGTAAATGTCAAGTCCACATAGGCTGCGGAGATTCCAACCGCCGCCGTGCCTGCGGTGGTAAAGCCAGTGATGCTGCTGATAGTGCCGTTGTCATACACGGTGCCGATAGCCTGACTGCTGAGCTGCGTGCCAGTGTGGTCATAGTACGCAGCGGCAAGGCTCAGGTTGACTTGTGTAGTGCCGGCATAAGTGCCAACCTTTTCAAGTGTGGCAATAGCCTTTTGGCGTAGCGCAAGGTTATCGTCAGAGATAACGGCTGAGCGCGTGGTAATGCTCAGAGTATCGCCGCTGGTTGCCGTGCCTGGAGTCATCCTGAGCGCATAGGTGTTTGTAGTGGTATCAAAGATAACCTGTGCAGTCATTATGCCATCAGACTCATCCGCTGGTGCTGACCAATACGGCAGCGGGTTTTCAGCACTTACATATTGGTTAATGTCTGGCGGCAACAGGTTGAATGTGCCGTTAGGTACGCTAAAGAGAGTTTGCGCAAGCGCAGCAGGGCCTAGCGGTGAGCCGCCAAATCCACTATCAGCGCTGACAATCGGATTGCCAGAGCTGTCAAATACGCCACCGCTTGTGGTTGCGGTAAATGAACCATCAGCACCAAATCGTGGCATACCTACCCCTTCGCATTCAGCAGACGCGTCAGCACATTAGGCGGCCTGCGGTTAAAGATAACTGTAATGTATGAAGTGAAGCTGCCTGGCTCAAGCCCCCAATCCACCTGCTCAATGCGGTATAGCCCGCTAAGCCCAAGTTCAGCGCAGGTCACATCCACCCATTGCCCAGGCTTCCAACCCTCTACCAGCGCAAAGGATGATGCGCCGGTTTGCGCATAGCCACTGTTATAGCCATATCGGTTAAACGATTGTGTACCATTGCCGCGAATGGTGAAGCTGCCACTCAAAATAGGCTTGTGCCGCTCTAGGAAAAAGGCAGTAGCTACGCGCCCAATTTCTGATTGCACATTAGTGCTGCGTGTTGGCGCTTCAACTACATCATCAAATGTTGGCGCAAGCGGGCGCAGCGTGTAACCAGAGTCAACATAATTCTGTACCCTGGTAACTCCTGGCGAATTGTCAATGGATGAGGTAACCACAAGCGCTTCTTTTGTGGTGCGGTAATCCCAGTCAACCACTAAAGTATTAACAAACAGCGTTGCCGCTGCAGTAGTGGTATTTGGATTCTGCGTGCCTGTAGTAATCACCTTGTAGGGGGCCGTAGCGTAAGTTGGAACCGCCGTGGAATCAGTCAGACCATACACAAGTTGCCCCTGCGTGTTGACAAAATAACGCCTATCTTTTGAATCCATACCGCTGTATGCCTCAACCACCGAATCAAGCGCTGAGCGTAAGGTGCCAGCAGGGAAACTTACACCTGCTTGGTTTGGCTTTGAGCTGCCAGAAATCTGGCTTGTGGTAGTAGTTCGCAGCAAACGGTTAAGGGCATAGTCATCAGTTTTATTTGCCGCAACTACCGCAAGCATTTTTGTTACAGCTGCCGTTTCTGCTTCGTTGCCGTTGATGCCAATGGCACCTTGGTTTGAACCAGCGGCTGGAGTCACCGTGCGGGTTGGCGGGTCAAAACGAATATACGGTTGATTTGGCGTAGTGAATGCTGCCCAGCTTGAAACCGTGCGGGTTGGCAAGGTTACAATAATTGCCGCCGTTCCTGAAGTGCTAACTGCGTTACCAGTAAACACACCTTCAAGTAAATTCTGCAAAGTGCTGTTGCTGCTTTTAACTCCAACTACCTTAATGGTTTCACCGCCTCGCAATCCGTGAGCGTTTGCCAAGGTAAGTTTAACTTGGTTAGCACTGCGTGTAGAGGCACGCGCTGCTGCAGTAATTTCAATAACATCACGAGCAGTTGAGTTAGAGCCAGTTTGAGCATAAGTAAATGTTTTGCTGCTTGGCACAGTGGCAATGGAATAGTTGCCATTGAATGAGGTGCCGTTACCGCCAAGCACACCGCTAATAGTTATACCCATACCAACGGTGTAGTTATGGGTGCTTGTGGTTTTTACTGTAGTCACATTGCTTGTGCGGGTAATACCGTTAAGTACCTCATTGGCAATCTGCTTAGAGCTAACAGGCTTGCCAAATACCACAAGCCTATCAAGCACAGCGTTTACATCGTCAACAGCAACATCAGCCCGCGTGCCTTGCCCAGAGCCGCTTAGTTGCGCGCTTGCTGAAGTAATGGTGCCCAAAAACAAAACATCTGAGCCATCAGTTGCTGGCGCTGTGCCGGTATCTTTCTGAATCAAGCGCACCCGCGCCTCATCTGGCGTAAGCTGCCACCACGGCCCTGCGCTTGGCGTGTCATCCTGCAGCACGCTGAAGCGCATAGTTGCGCCTGCGCCATCCCCTGAGGCAGCCATTTGGATAGAGTCTGTTGGCACATACAGCGCAGCTTGGCGCGCAGAGTTACCGTAGTTAATGAGTGGGTTGAGCAAATCCTGTGAGAGTGCGGCAATGTAGCTGCCGTCATCATCCGTCACGGTTGCCGTACCAGCAGAGCCAGAGGATGTGAAGTTAAAGGTGGTGCCGCTTAGCGCCGTGCCAACAGTCCACACAGAGTTCATTGATGTTCCAGCGCTGCCGGTGATTCCCTCAAGTGAAATTACTGAGCCAGCCACAAGGCTGTGTGAGGATACAGTGGTGATTGTCACAATGCTGCCAGAGCGCACCGCGCTGGTTACCGCTGGGCAATCAACCCATAGCTGGTATGGAGCAAGGGCCATTTAACGCCCGCCTGTGCGTGTCACACCAGCTGCACGATATGGATATGCTAAGTACCTGTTCACTGATTCAGCAACCACTTTGCCATCAAGTTTAACCGTAAGGTCATTATTAACCTCAACAGGTCTCTGCCCAGTAGTGATAAAACTGAAAAGGTCTGATAAAACTTTACCTTGGTCTTTGCTGTTATCTGCAAGCGTTGCAGCGGTGGTGCCGAAAATATCTATAACATTGTTGCCACCAACTTTATTTGTCATCCCTGCGCCAGTAATGGCACTGGTTAGTGCTGCCGCAGCTGCTGCAGTGACAGCAACGATGCTCACTGCAATGCCAGCGGCTGCAATCCCGCCTGTGGCGAGCGCACCAGGAATAGCCCCGCCGCCAACAGGAATGCTTGGGGTAACGCTCACGCTCTTAAATAGCCCAAGGAATTTGCTAATGGCAGCCTGAGCAACCGCGCTACCAAAGCCCTGTACCACGCCTGCCGTAATAGCCCCGCCAATCGTGCCTGTGAGCGTTGCTGTAATTGGGTCTACGCCCATCTTAATAAACTGCTCAGCAAACACTGCGCCGATACCGCCAGCCAAGCCGCCCATCTTGAAGCCAAGCCCAGCAATGCCTGCAGTCACTAGCCCATCGGGCCCAAGGAATGCTGCAATATCTTTGCCGAATCCAGCAACGCTCCCAATAAACTTGGTGGCTTTGTCAATGAGAATTGGCAGCTCACGCTTAGCGGTTGCTACATAGCCTGGGAGTTTGGCAAGGAATTTCTCTACAAGCTCACGGCTAAACTCCTGAATCTGTGGCAGGTTTTTGTTGATTTCCCCAATGATATCTTTAACCACTGGGGTGATGCCCTCAAGCAAGCGGGTAAATGTTGGCAGCCCCTCGCCGCCACCAATCGCCATACCGATTGACTCTACCGTTTCGTTAATAGAATCGCGCACAATGTCAAACTGACCGGCAAAGGTTTTGCTGTATTGCTCAGCAACTCCTGCAACCTTTTTGTTGATAGCGCCAAGCGCACCAACGCCCTTCACGCCCTTTTCAATCTGAATGCCGTAGCGTGACAGCGCGCCAGTGTTGCCAGCAAATGCCCTACCTACAAGTTTGGTTGCTGCTTCAAGGCTAATGTTTTTAGCGCGGGCAAGGTCTTGTGCGGTGGTGAGAATCTTTTGCTGGTTGGCATACTTTTTTGCAAATGATGTAGCGATTTCATAGCCCTTGCGGGTTTCAGAATCCGTGAAGGCAAGTTTCTGCCCAGCAATGATTAACTCATTGACACGCTTGGTTGCCTGCTCTGTGGTCTGCCCTCGTGCCTTAAGCGTGGCAATAAGCTTCTGCTGCTCAGCATCATCCTCAATGGCTGCCTGCACTGCGCTCTTGGCAAACTTTGCAGCAAGCCCAAAGGCGGTGGTAATCGCAGCGGCGGCAATAGCCGCACCGGCTGCAATGCTCTTGAATACTGCGCCGCCTGTTTTGCCAAGGCTGCCCATCTGCTTGCCAATGCCGCGCATTACGCCGCTGGCTGAATCCTTAGCAATAATGGCGAATACTGCGGTGCTTTGTGCGCTTGCCATTAGAACTTCACCAGCCTTCCAATCATACCGAAAAATTCACCAGGCTTTACGCTCATCCCAGCAAGTTGCGCGCCGCGCCTGAACTGGAGAATCTTACCCCTAAACACATTGTCATTGTAGAAGGCTTCCACGGTATTATGAAATGCCTGAATAGCCTTTTGCTCATAGCTCACATTGTCAATGACACGGTTAACAAACTTATTGGCGGTAATTGGCTTGACTGACACCACGCCGTTTTTTGTCTTGCGCTTGCCGCTGGTGCCCTTCACCAAAATCCATCTGTACCAAGGATTTTTCTTAGAGCCACGCCCAGAGAAAAGCGGGCCTACCACTGCGCTTGGGCGCGAATATCGCCCAGCTCGTGCCTTCACGCCAGCCGCAAGGTTGCCGGTTTTCCCCTTAGGGGCAGCATCCTTAATGGGCTTGGCGTAGGTGCGGGCAGCGTTGACTGTGGCAAATGACATAAGCCGCCTATAGGCGGTGGGGTTTGAGCCTTGCAGAAAGCCCAGCTCAAGGGCGCGGTAGTTAGGGTCAACCTTCAGTGTGAAGCTGATGGATTCGTTAGCCACGCTGTATCCCTTCCTTTGGCTGCAGGTCTGCCATTAGGGTAAAGGTGCGGAGCAAATCCCCTGCCTCCCAATCCATTACGGTATGAGGGGCAAGCCCAAACTCTTTTCCTACAAGGTGCGCCATCAAAATTGGGTGTGGCTGAATACTCCTACCCGCAGCCATCCGCTGCGCATCCAGCCTCAGCGCGGGGGGAGTGCTGTTACCGCCTCAGTCCACGCCTTAAGCATTGCGCCCAGGGCCTCCATTGGTGCATCAAGCACATCCTCTGCCGGCTCTCCAGTTGAAGTAAGGAAGTTGTGCTTAATCACAAGGCTCTTAGTAGCAGTCATTGCGCGTGCCTCATCGCCGCTCTGTAGCTCAATGAGAATGCGCGCGCTGATTCCCTCAGCCTTAACAGTTGCCTGCCAGCCCTCAAAAGGCGCTGGCAGGTCAACCGTAACGGTACGAAAGTCTGGTTTGCTCTGTGCCATTTAAACCCTCCCCTCTAACTAATGCTTAAGGTAGAACCGCCAAGTCACTGTTCACAATAATCTGCAAGCTCTTTGCGCTTGTAGGGTCATACACGAGCGTGCCTGTGACTGCGTAGGTGGTAAGCCCATCCTCAGCGCCAGCCATTGGCTGCACTTCAGTTGGTACCACCATTGCAAGGATATGCGCGCTGTATGTGCCGTTAGTCCAAGTGAGGCGCACGCCAACTGGCGTGGCTGCCTGGTAAGCGTCATACCAAACGCTGACTGCAGCAGCGGTGCTGCTCACGGTCATTGACAGCGTGCCGGTAAATGGCCCGCTCTCTGCATTGGTGCTGAAGCTCGTAGTGCCTGCAAGGTAAGCCTGCTTGGTATTCCCACTGTTGAACTCAAGTGAATAGTCAAGCAGGTATGTGAAGGCCGTACCACTTGCGGTGCCTGGGAATACCGTGCCGCTCTGGTAGCAATTCCACAGCCGCCCTGGCATAAATGGGCTGGATGGCGTGCCATCAGCAAGCGTTGCGCTGCTCTTAGCAATGGTCTGCCCAAACAGGTTGGCGTTAAGGCTCGTAAGCCCTGAACGGTCTGCGGCAATAGTGATGCTCTCAGCCAAGCAGTAATTCACTGCAAACTGCTGCTGCCCATCAGTTGCCACAAGCGTGTAAGTGGTTGGTGAATTCGCAGCGGTCATTGAATAATTGTAATCCCAAGCGTATGGGCTAGCTGTGCCTGGCGTTACAGTCTTGGTCATTGAAAGCCACAGTGGCAACTCACCAATGCTGATTGCTGGCACGCTTACACTAAGCGTTGGCTCAGTGCTGACCACAGCACCCAAAGTAGACACCAATGGGTTGCGTAGGGCAATGCTCCTATCGGCTCCCATTTCAATAACAGTGTTAGGTGAAAGCACCCCGCCAACTCCACCAACAAGCAGCTTGCGCCCGCCTGAAGTTAGCGTTGGAATCGTGCCAGCGGTTGCCTCTTTGAACGCAACCAGCTTGCTGAAAATTACATTACCGGCAGATGCTGCTGGCATTATTCAAGCTCCTTTTCAATCACCGCTGGTGCGGCTGTTTTATTTACAGGCTTGGCAACGCCCGCCTGAATCCACGCCTGCGCAATATCTGCAGGCACGCTGATTGTAGAGCCATTCGCTGGCAAGCCGTTGGCAAACTCTCCACTAGGAAGTGAGCCTGCAACATACTGAATGTCAATGGTATCGCTCTGGTTAATACTCTTAGGCGCTGGCATTTATGGCCTCCACTGCTGCAATGACTATGCTGGCTGTCACGGTGAGGTAATCCTGGTCAGCCCATTGGTCTGTGCCAATGCTCGTGCTAATCACGCTGGCTTGCGCCACCGAATCAGCGCCATCAAGGGTTACACCGTCAATAAGGCTATCACGCAGCCAGGTGCGCCACGCCATAAGGTCTGCATACTTGCGGGCAAGGTCAGCCTGTGGCTGCAGGTACACAGTTGCGGTTAGGTTGAGCGTAATCTGGCGGTTGGCTGCACCGTAGTTAATTGAATCGTCAGCTGGGATAATCACCACCGCTGGCACCACCGCAAGATTATCTGGCGGGTATGCGTGAACTTGGCGCAGCGTGTAGCCGGTAGGTGGAGTTTGAGCAGTTAGATGCGCAGCAAGCGCGTTGATAATTGTGACATCGTTAAAACTCACCGCGCCAAACCTTCGCGCTTGCGGTATTGGTCAAGTAACACTTGTGCCTCAGGGTGCAGTGCGCGGCTCTGGCGTAAGATTCCACCCAGCTCTTGTGAACCAATAATTCCGAAGCCGGATGAGCGTGACATCCACACAGCATTTGCCTGAATCACGGCAGCCTGAACCACCGCGCTTGGCACACTTGGCCAGCCAAACACGCCAAGCACCTTCACGCCACGATATACGCCTGAAGGAAATGCGCGCGGAGCTGTAACGCTTGTGTCAATTTCTGTGTAGGGCCAGCCATCAAGTGCATTGTTGGATGGTGCAAGCACATAGTCAGTGCCAGCAGCCCAAGTAGTTTCATATGTGTTATCCCCATTATCGTCAGTCTGCAATGTGGTGATGCTCACAATGTCATCAGTCAGCACATAGCTCCAGTCACTTGCGGTGTAGTAGCGGGTTTCTGTTGCAGTGCCAAAGCCCTGCCGCCTATCGCAGTAATTGTTAATGAGCGCATCAGTAGCATCAAGCACAGACTGCAGCGCCGTATCGTCAGTCACATCAGCAGTGCCGATACCAATGCTTTGTTTGAATTGTGCCAATGTTGCGTAGCTCATTAAATACCCCCAACTTGTAATACAAACACTGTTGCGCCTGTGGCGCTCGCTACAGCATACAACTGCACCCGCTCTGGTACGCGAATTGTAATGTGCGTATCCTTGTGGAGTTGAAAGCCATTGGCGGTGGTCACGGTGCCATTGCCTACATACACGGTTTGGCTGCCGCTTGCGGTACAGAAAAGGTGGAACTCAGAGCCAGAAACCATCCCCTCACCCAAGGCGGTTGCAGCCGTACCAATAGCCACTTGCCGGCTTCCCATATACTGCTCAGCCATCAGGCACCCTTACCTTTCGCCAATTTCCTAGCTGGAACGGTGGCACTCTCCCTAGCCTCGTGTGTTACAGCCGCCTCTGCGTTGCCCTGAGGGGCAAATGCGGGGCTTTTGGCAAGGGGTACAGGCTGAGCGTAACCGTGCGCAAACAGGGCAAGCGCCTCGCTTTCAGGTAGGTCAACCACCCCGCCGCGTGGCGGCCAGGCTTTGCCATCCCTTGTGCCCAGAATATGCTCAAGCATTTTTACCAGCATTTAACCCCCTAATACTTGTGGGGGCTGGGCACTGCCCAGCCCCCACTGTTTAACTAACCCTAAGGGCTAGTTAGACATTTGCGCTCTTGTAGCTCTTAACAGCTGAAGCCTGCGCAAGCCCAGTGGCTCCGCGAACTTCAACCTTGTACGAGACAAGGCCAGTGTTCCACGCGAATTCGCGGGAAACATCTACACGCACACCGCCAACAAGGGCGGTGTAAATCTGCCCAAGGTCACCAAACAGGATTGCGCCTGCGGTGTCATCGGTCAGGTCAATAAGTGCGGCTGAATAAACCGGCGCGCCCAAAAGGCGGTCAGCGTTATTCGCATCACCTGCGCGGAAAATTGGCTGACCCGTAGTATCAACCAAACCAGTGACAACACCAAGCGTGGTGTCATTCATCAACCAACCAGCCTTAGGGGCTCGGCGGTATGCCTGATTGACTGATGCCTTGAGCTTCGCAAGGTCAGTGTAGGTAGGGTTGATTGAAACCGTACCTGAACCTGTTGCACCAACCGTAGCGGCAGCAGCAACCGCGGTACCAGCAAAGGCACCGTGCGCAACTGCAACTTCAGCGCCGCACTTGTCAGCAATCATACCGGCAAGGTCAAACACTGCATCTTCAACCAACTCCTCAGTCACCTGAATGATGGTTGCGTACTTGATTGGTGTAAGGGACAGCGCGCTGAGCGTGCCGTCTGACTCGTTAATCGTGCCAGCTTCAGCAACTGAACCAGCCGTTCCAAGCGCCGTGACGCGTGGGAACTGGATGTTGTTTCCGTTGGCTGTGCGAACTACCGTAATAATGTTTGCGTCAAGGAATGGGTTGAACTGAGCAGCAACAACATTTACGCGGTCAGCAATGGTGACTGGATTGCCCAGACCCGTTGACTTCGTAACATCACGATACTCAAACACCTGTGAGCCACCGTTTCGCCCAAGGGCGCGAAGCTCTGCAGCCTCATCACGGTCAGCCTTAGCAGCCGGTGCAATCACCGCAGCGAACTCTGCGCGGGCAGAATCAGCAGCGGAGCGTGCCTCAGCGGCATCCTTTTCCGAACGGATTGCGGCAGCAATCGTGCTTGCCTCAGCCGTCAGTTTCTCAAAACGAACCTGGCTCTCACCTTCAAGCGCCTCGCCCTTTTCGGCAAGGTCAGCTACAAGGCTCGTGGCCTCAGTAAGCGCCTGTGCGCGCTGCTCGTGCAGCTTACGAATGTCAGCCATTTTATTACTCCTATTCTCTATGCTTTGGTTTTTTTATTCCGTTGCTCGCCTAGCGGGCTTGCTCATCAGCGGGCGCACCTTTCGGTGGCGGGGCTGTGGCAGCGGGGCTGTTAGAGCGTTTCGCTTTCCAACTGCGCCAACTTCAACTTGGCTGCCGCAAGGCTCTGGCTAATGCCAGCACCCTTTGGCGCAAGTTTACTGCGCACTTGGTCAACTACCTCAAGCTCATCATCGGTCAGCTCTTTCGCTGCCTTAATGCTCTCAAGGGTATTCATTAGGCGCTCAGCGTCAATGCCGATTTTATCGGCAGACAGCTTGCGCACTGCGGTGAGTCCCAGCGTGGCAGGGTAAGCAGGGGTCTGGCCCGCTGAAAGCACGCTAACTTCAAACAGGTTTACTTCACGGATGGTGCGCTTATCGCCTTCCCACACATCGCCACCCTTAGGCGTAGAGAAACCAAAGCTCATACCCATTGCAGCGGCTTCATTTGTGAGCTGGCTGATGACACTCTGCGCCACTGGGTCAGCAGGGTCAAGCTTCGCTTCAACGCGCAAGCCAAGTGCAGTCTCCTCAAGGGTAAGCCGCCCGCTTGCCGTAGTGGCAAGGGCGCGGGTTTCATCGTGCCCAAAAAGGAATGAAATAAATTTAGAGCCTGCAGCCGCTCGTGAGAGGGTGCGCTTGAATGCGCCTGGCGCAATCACTTCAGTGAATGGCAAGCCAGCGCTTGGGGTGTTAAACATTGCTGCGTAGCCAGTAAAGGTTTTCTGCCCATCCTCAGAATCGGTAACCGTGAAGTCACCCATAGGGAGGGCGCGGCGCTCAAACTCTTTCACATCAAACCTTTCTGCTTCAGCATTAAGTGTGCTGTCAATCCATTGTAAAACGCGGTCAGCGCCATTCTCTGCGGTTGGCTCCACGCCCCACAGATATGCAGCAACAGCGCCTGGCCCTGGGAAGGCTTCATTTTGCGCATCACTATTCTGTGGCACGCCTTCCCAATCTTGGCGGTGGCGCAGAATCCAAGGGCGCATACGCATAAGTTTCTCATCCTCAACCCTGCCTGCGCGCAGCTGGCGGGCTTCCTCAATGGTTGCATCAACCAGCCCCTCGCCGCCCATACCGGCATCGTAGTATTCCAGCCCACGCTGAGCTGCAAGGCTAATGTAGTCAGGCACATCCACCAGCACGCGGGTCTCATCGCCGTCATCCTGCATATTGTCAGCGTCACCATTCAGGATTTCCTCAGGGGTGTACGCGTCAATGCCCATACCCTCAGCGGCATCACGCGCCTCCGCGTCATTGTCAACCACTAGCTCAATTTCAGCGCCGTACTGCTCCTGAAGTTTTGAATACTTGTACGCCTTAAAGGCCTCATTGACTGCTGGGTTGCTCTCGCCAAAATCCTGCAAGTAAATCTGGCTGTATGGCACGCCATTGGTTTCAAGCCACTTTTCAGTTTCAGCAAGGCGGTCAATGTTGCGGGCGCTTACTACAATCACCTCAGCGGCAAAATCCTGCACGCGTGTTTTAAGCCAGTCAATATAATCCTGGCGTGGCGTGTCACCGCTCGTGGTAAGCGTGCCGTCAATGTCTGTGATTATGTAGCTCACGGCAGCGGCTCTGGCTCGCCAACCACACCAATGTTCAATGGCTTCCAGTGCTCATCACCGCCAACAGCAAGGCGCGGCAAATCCTCATAGGTGCGCACTTCATCTAGCGTAAGGATGCCATTTTGCAAAGCAAGGGCATAGCTAGCCATACGCTCAGCCTGTGTGGCACGCAGCAATGCTGCAGTGTTGAATTTAATAAATGTGGTGTCACCAGCAATGAGGCGCTGTAGCCCAGCCTCCAGCCGCGCAAGCATTGGCGCTAGCCCAAGGGCCAACCAAGCCTGCCCAAGTGACTCTTGGCTGTTATAGCTTGTGTTGCCGCCTGGGTATTGCAGGAAGCCAAGAGGAATGCCATAAATTCTAGCAACGGATTCCACGCCCCAGTGCAGAGTTTCTACAAGCTGCAGGTCAGAAATCTTTACGCTCATCTGCGAATAGTCTGCGCCGCCGGTTAGCACCGCAACGCGCCAAGCGCGGTCAACACCCTCGTGCCTACGAGCAAAGCCGTCACGCAATGACTGCGCCTGCTCAGCAGTCAGCTCGCCTGGAACCTTCACCACACCGCCAACCGTAGCGCCCTGCTCGTAGAATTTAGCGCCAAACAGTTGCGTTGCGCTAGCAAGCCCAAGGGTTACGCGGTGGTGTTCAATTGGCGAAAGTCCCCTGTGATTCTCGCCAGTTGCGAATAGTGGAATATGCACAATTGAATCAGTGCCTAGTGTGCTGGTGCCCTCGCTTGTGGTGATTTTGTAAATAGGCTCACCCTTTTCACCTGTAAGGATTTCACACTTTTGTGGGTCTAGAATCCGTGTTTCAATTACATTGCCTGATGAATCCCTGAGTGCCAGCACGAAAACATTGCCGTCAATTAGCAGGCTGGAAACCAAGCGGTGTTTGAAATCAAAGCTTGTGAAGTTAGGATTATTTGGAATCGGCACATCCATCCAGCGTGGGCGGCTCACTGGAGTGCGCACGCCCTCCTGGCGAATGTAAGCCCCCCAAGGGAGTGAGGCAATTGTAGAACTGTAGAGAGAAATTGCCGCCCATACGGCACCAATAGCTGTGGCATTTTCCTGCGTAATGTTTACGCCGGCTGTTTTTTGTGGCAGGTCTGATGGCCACCAAGGCGCAACAATGCGCTGCTCAGTTGCTACTTCACGCCCAAGGATGCGGTCAACAATCCCCATAATTCTCCCTATAGCTCAATGAACTGAACCGCAGCCGCAGCCTTTGGTGCAACCGTAGTTGCTAGTGTACCAGCACGGCTATGGCACATAATTGCTGCCACGAATAAGTCTATCTTGCGGTTGCTCTGGCGCGCCTCTTTTCTCACCATCAGCCCATTCCTGCTGAAGTAAGGTGTGGCTGCTGCCGCGTGTCTAGCGAGGCGCGGGTCACCAGTGTGCTTCAGCTCGCCATTCACCACCGCATCATACATTGAACTAGTGGCGGGCACCATCCTAGCGGGGCTTTGACTAAATTCTGTAATGGGCAAGCCCATCTGTAGCCACGCCTCCATTGAACGCTGCCAGCGGAATGGGTCACAGGTGATTTCAGTAACGGTGTACTGCTTGCAGATTTCTAGCATTCGTGCCTCAACTTCCTCAACCGGCACGCGCCAGGAAAGGTCAGCGTCAATGGCGCGCTCCCAATGCCCAAGCACAAACAGCGCCTTATCACTAATGCGGCACGCCACAATGGCGGTACTGTCATTGCTAAAACTGCCGTCAAAGGCCACAACAATTGGGTCATCTTTGCTCAGGCTTAGCGTGGTATCAGCGCACGCCTCCCACGCACCGTTTGGCAGGAAGGCGGTAGCGGTGCTTGTAAATTGGTTAAGCCTCTTGGTACGAAACTCAGCTTCAGGCGTGCGGCGCTTTGCGCTGCTCAGGTCATCAAGGCTGAGGATAGGAACGGCACCAAGCAAGCCTGGGTTGCCATCAACCCACTTGGCTTCATCAGCGTAGGCATCCTCTGCCGCCTCCCACCACGCCATACCAAGGCTGGTGTCATCAGACTCCCCAGCAATTCTGCGCTTGGCAAGTTGATAGAGAGAGTAGGCAATGGAGTCAACCCCAGTGGTGTCAACCTTTTGCCCCGCTGTGGTGATTGCCACAAAGAGCGGGCTGCGCCGTGCGCCCATTGAAAGGCTCAGCACATCAAACAGCTCACGGTTAGGCGCGGCTGCCAATTCGTCATACAGCACCAGTGAGGCATTCAAGCCCTCCTTGCTATATGCCTCTGCGCTAATGGCCTTGTATACCGTGCCGGTGCCCTTGAACTCCATTGCATCACGGTAAAGTTTTATCTGCTCACCAAGCTCTGGGCTTAATTCAACTGCCCGCCTTGCGTGGCTAAATACTAGTTTGGCTTGCTCTCGCTCATTTGCTGCACTTAAGATTTCCCCACCTTTGTCACCATACAAGCCAAAAAAAATTGGTAGCGTAGAAGCAAGGGCGGTTTTTCCATTTTTGCGTGCTACGCCTACGAGAAAAAAGCGGTGAGTAAACGATAGGTCAGCCTTCCTTGAAAGCATATGGCGCAGTAGGTTGCGCTGCCACTCCCTGAACACCAGCGGCTCACCGCTCAGCCCGCCTAGTGAATCCTTGGCAATAGGCACCAGTGCCTCAGCAAAGTCAGCTACCACATCCCCAAGGCTGCGCTCAAGGTCAGCAGGGTCTAGCGGGGTCAGCCAGCGGGGTGGCCATCCTTGCCCTGAAGGCGCTGCCTGAACTGCTCTACCTTGCTTACGCTTTCCACCATTGCCAGCCCCAGCTTGGTGCGGTCTGCCGGTGTCAAGCCCAGTTGGCTCATCCATTTTCTAATATGCTCCTCTGCGGTTGCCCGCATTCCTACAGCTGGATGTGCATAAGCATAGCCTTTGTCTGTTTGTAACACTGCACCCTCTCGCAGAATCTGCGAGCTGAGCGCCGCGTGAAACTCAATAGCCTGCACCAGCATCGTGAGCGCCTCACGGTCACTAGCTGCAATCCAACTGCCAGCGTGGCTGGTGATTCGCTCCCACGCTTGGGTAGCAACAGGGCCTAGCCCCTCAGGTGCCGGTAAATCTGCAGCCCTAGGCAGGGAAACTTGCAGCACATTGGCTGCAGTTTTGTCAGCTCGCAGCGTGCCGCGCTTGCGTTTGATTTCATTTGGAATGCGTGCAGGCCCTGGCATATCCCCACCACCCTATCTCAACTGCCTGTGCGTAGCAC